>Ga0265338_10010098_pt1 | contig 11154 bp, 8 predicted proteins | sample 42126metaG_FD_193579 | JGI IMG/M metagenome (GOLD analysis project Ga0265338, IMG submission 193579) | Rhizosphere microbial communities from Carex aquatilis grown in University of Washington, Seatle, WA, United States - 4-21-26 metaG | ecosystem: Host-associated > Plants > Roots > Rhizosphere >... | reverse complement strand
TGAGCGGACTTTTTGGGCGCAGATGGTCTCGCGTAAGACTTATCCAGGTAGGTGACCGTATCGTGAGCAACCACCTCCTCGCCGCGAGCGTGGGATCGCTTGCGCTCCGGATGAGTGCGGACTGCGCGAGGCACAGGAGTTGTCGTAAGGGGCTGCGATTGCGATGCGTTCACAACAGCGTCTCCCGTTCTTGCTACCGGAGGTAGTGAGCCTGAATGTTCCGCCAGGGAACCTGTTGTGGTCTTCGGATTTATTGCAGGAACTGAAGGAGCAACTATGTCTCGATCCGCCGCTCCTTGTTGCGCGATGCCGGAATCGAGGGCACCAGGAATTGGAGCGGCGCCAATCTTGCGCATCCCCATCCCCAAGGCCAGTGCCACGAGAACGACACCGGCGAAGCCCATTGCGGAGCGCCAGATCCACGTGGGTGGACTGTTCCAGATCCGCGGGGCGGGCTGCGCTGTGGGATTGACAGTCGCCGCCACCGGAATGATTTTCGGCTCCGGTTCCTGTATCGGCTGGAAAGACAGCACTGGAACCGAAATTTCATCAGAGATCCGAACGGACTCGCGCGCGGCGCGGGCTACCTCGGCCCTTTGCGCCTCGACCTCCTGCACCTCGACTCTCTGAACGAAGAGCAAAACGGGCTCGGCTGGCTCGGCGACCGAGCGATGGTCCGCGACCCGCGTTTCCACGATGGACTCGTCAGTCCCGTTGTAGTTCGGGATGGTTTGCACGGGTTCGGACGGGACACTGCTGGACTCCCTCCGCTCTGGCGGCCTGCGAATAAAGTTTCCCATCGGCGCTTTCAAGTGGTGAACAAAATCGAGGGATGTGGAGCGAGCGCCATCGTGGGTTGCGACACTCGCCTTCAAGACGTCGGCGGAGTCGGAATCAACCCGCAATTCCAGATCGGCGAGGTTGTCAGGGACTGCGTCCGGAGAGACGATTTCGACCGTGTACCCGCGCGCGAGCAGATCCAAGGCCAGCTCTCGCGAGCACTCATGGGAGCGAGAGATAATTCGAGCCAATGCCATACGCTTAACGCCGGAAATGCTTTTGCGCCGATCGTCGAGAACTTAACCAGCGGACTATCGGGCCTGGTCAAGAACCGCAACTGCCCGGTTCAGCGCTGCCGCGAGGGCAGCGATCTGAAGTTCAGTACGGTGAAGGTCCCCGCGATCGATCGCTTCATTCACCCCAGGAATCACTACTGCCGCGTAGCCCGTGTATTGTCCGGGCGCGTAAATTGCGTGGTGAAACCACGGGCGATTCGGCAACCCCTCCGGGATCAGTAGAGCCCGCTCCGCTTCCCGGAGTTTAGCATTGATTCGGTTCGGGTCCGCAGGCATTTTCCGCTGCTTTTGTAGCATTTTGGCACCTGCATCCTGCAAGTGGCGGGCTCCCTCGAGGGCAGCCGCAAAGTCAGGAGCTTTGTTGCCGAACTTATCTCGAGCCTTGTTTTTAGCGGCATCGAGGTAGACAAGGATCTCCTTGCCGTAGTCTTCGTAGTCGTACGGTAGAACATCGGCACCGGCCATGCGCAGCACTTCCAGGCCATAAATGCGCGACATCTCCTGCTCGTAGACAAAATCGGGATCACCGAACTTCTTGAACCAAGCGAAGTTATCGAAGGCCGAATGGTATACGCCATACTCGCCGGTTGAGCCTATGTCAGTCGAAGGAACGCCGAGATGCTGCAGGAATACCGTGTAATCCGATCCACTACCGAGATCGCCGACCGGAACATCGCCGTGGGTTGCCGCAGGCGGATGGTACGTACCCCCACTGGACTCTTGCGCGCGGTACGTGTCTTCCTTAGGTTGGCTCGCCTTCTTCCATACCTCGTACACAGTTCCACCTTGCGGAGATGGAACAGCCTTGGCGATCTCGCGAATGAATTCCTTGAGGGTAGGGACACCCGCAGCCCCGAACTTCTTACCCGAGACTGCTACGTCCATGTTGAAGTAGGCGGCGGCGTTGCCGAGTGCCTGGGCATTGTCTTCGCCCCACTCGGTCGAGCCGATCAGTCCTTCTTCTTCCGCATCCCAACTGCCAAACACGATCGTGCGCTTGGGCTTCCATCCGGATTTCAGGAGCTCTCCCACGCCGTGAACAGTCTCGAGCATTGCGGCGGTACCGCTGTTCGGATCGACCGCGCCATAAACCCAGGCATCGCGATGGTTTCCGGCAACTACCCATTCGTCCGGAGAAGATGTACCTGGAACCTTGCCGATCACATCCCAGATTGTGCGGAATTGATAGTCCTGCTTCAGGTGCATCTTGATTTTCGCTGGACCAGGACCCACGTGATAAGTGAACGGTAAGGCCCCCTGCCAATCTCGCGGAGAAGGTGGACCAGCGAGATGTTCGAGAATCGGCGACGCGTCCGCATAGGAAATCGGGGTCACAGGAATTTTCGGCAGCTGCTCGGAATCATTCGGGGAAATGCGCTTGGAGTCGGGCAACGACAGAGTGGAAGCAATGCCGGGAGTTGTGGGATCACCGGGAAACTGGAACATGAATCCCACAGATCCACGCTGCACGCCGCTCGCCGGCCGCCACGGCCCCTTCGGATAAGCATCACCACGGTAATATCCGTCGTCTTTCGGATCGGAATAAATGAGGACACCAGCTGCACCGCGCTCCTGTGCGACGAACTCTTTAACGCCGCGGAAATTTTCGCCGTATCGAACTATGACGATCCTGCCGCGCACGTCCACATTCATATCCTTCAATTTGTCGAAGTCTGCCGGCGAACCATAGTTCGCGTAGACGACATCGGCTTCGGCATCGCCCGATGGCGACATGCCGTTGAAAGCCGTCACAATCCGGGGATCGTCCTGGAAGGGATCGCTATCCACGTGCTCGCGGCGCGGACCGTGCATCTCCACGCCCTCGGGTGCCGTCATATCAACACGGATTTCAGTGGGGTAGTTGAGCCAGACTTTGTATTCGACGATGGCGGTGTCGAGGCCCGCTTCACGAAATTTACTCGCCACATATTCAGCGGTCGCTTTGTCCTCGGGCGAGCCGGCGATGTGAGGCGCCTGCGTGAGAGTGCGCAGATGCGCTTCGGCGAGTTTGGGATCCGGAACGGCCATGAACTTCTTTTCCAGTTCCAGTTCGGCGGCAACATCGCGAAAGCCCGTAATGACCCAGCTGTCTGACTGGGGTTTTGGCGAGCGGTCAAAGGCCTGCAGGTTGGCGCAGATGAGCACGAAGAATAGTGCGGCGCCGGAAATAGCTTTCATGTCACTCCTATCGAAGATTCCGTATTCAACTCGCTTGCAGAGCAGTCAATGCTTCATCGAGCAGGGGGACCTGCTCAAGCCTATAGGTCTTGCAGAAAACAATCGCGCCCGCGCGATCCATGGCAAACACCGCGCGCTGACTTGCCCCGGCACACGGGCCACGATCCTCGAGAACACCGTAACGCCTTGAGACTTCGCCCTGGGGCCAAAAATCGCTGCAGATGGGAAACTCAAAGGGACCAATTTCGCGTTCCCATGCCGTGGTGTTCATGATCGAATCCACGGTTATCGCTATTGTTTCCACGTCACTGGCCAGGACGCGCTGACGTTGGTCCTGATAACTCTTCATCTGCCGAACGCTCGTTTCCTGCCAATTGAAGGGGTAGAAAGCTAGCACCACGCGCTTCAATCCGCGGAGCGCACTCAGGCGAAACGGTTTCCGCACGCCAGCAATCAAGGCCGGAACTTCGAAGTCGGGCGCGGGGTCGCCGACAGCCACCAATTGATTCTCGAGCACCCCACGGAGACGATCTTCCGACATGAGACAAAGATTGTAACGCGAGGGCGAGGACCACAATTGCACGGGTTACACTTAAAGGTGATGAGTAAGGCACCAACGGCTCGTTTTTCTGATCGGGTGGAGAATTACGTCCGCTACCGCCCGGGATATCCAGCTGAAGTCGTCAATCTGCTTCAAGACGAATGTGGACTGCAACCCGACCATATTGTGGCCGACGTTGCTTCCGGCACAGGCATTTTTACGCGGCTCCTATTGGAAAATGGAAACCGCGTTTTTGCCATAGAACCCAACGCTGAAATGCGCGATATGGGTGCACACCTTCTCGCCAGCTACGGGAGGCTTACGTCCGTGGCAGGATCCGCCGAAGCGACCACCCTCGCCCCGGACTCAGTTGATTTCGTCACGGCGGCACAGGCCGCCCACTGGTTCGACCTTCCGTCTACACGCGCAGAGTTCTCTCGCATCCTGAAGCCGGGTGGCTGGTGCGGGCTGATCTGGAATGAGCGATCAACGGCGTCCACGCCCTTCCTGCGCGACTACGAGGAACTTCTGCTTCGCTATGGAACCGACTACAAAGAAGTGCGCCACGAGCGGACTACAGCGATCATTTCTGAGTTCTTTGCGCCAGTGAAGTGTAACGAGAGGGTTTTCGATTCGCGACAGGATTTCGACTATGGCGGGCTGGCAGGGAGACTGCTTTCGTCCTCCTACGCTCCGCTTGCAGGCCATCCCAATCACGCGCCGATGATGCACGAGCTTGAGCGGATTTTCCGAGCTCACGCCAAAGATGGACGGGTCGCATTCGAATACAACACCCGGGTTTATTTCGGCCGATTGCGATAATTTCGGAGAAATTGCACATTATGTCAGCAGAAAAATCCTTCCACATGTCGCCCGAAGAATTCCGGCGGCAGGGTCACGCCGTCATCGACTGGATTGCTGATTACCAGGCCCATGTCGAGAGCTTCCCTGTTCTGTCGCGTGTAAAACCGGGGGAAATTCGCGCGAAATTGCCGGCGACAGCCCCGGCGCAAGGCGAGGCGTTCGACAAGATACTCGCCGACATCGACCGCGTGATTATGCCCGGCATTACCCACTGGCAGTCACCGAATTTCTTCGCGTACTTTACCGCCAATGGGTCTGGGCCCGGAATTCTGGGTGATCTGCTTTCTTCCGGCCTGGGTGTGCAGGGCATGCTCTGGTCGACCAGCCCTGCTTGTACGGAGTTGGAAACGCATGTCCTCGACTGGCTCGTCCCCATGCTTGGATTGCCAGAGAAGTTTCTCTCCACCAGTACGGGAGGCGGCGTGATTCAGGATACGGCCTCCAGCGCCTCGCTCTGTGCTCTTCTGGTCGCGCGCGAGCGCGCTACGAGTTTCACTGCTAACCGCAAGGGCTGCGATCGTCGGTTGGTAGCCTACTGCTCCACGCAGACGCACTCTTCGGTCGAAAAGGGGATGAAGATTGCGGGCATGGGTTCGGACAACCTTCGGCAGATTCCCGTGGATGGGAACTTTGCAATGCGCGTAGACATGCTAGAGCAGCAGATCGCTGCCGACCTGAAAGCAGGCCTGGTCCCCTGCTTTGTTTGTGCCAGCGTCGGGACCACCTCGTCGTATGCGATGGATCCAGTGCGGGAGATTGCGCACATCTGCGCCACGCACAAGATCTGGCTCCACGTGGATGCCGCCATGAGCGGTACCGCCGCGCTCTGCCCTGAGTTCCGCTATATCCACGATGGTGTGGAGTTCGCCGACAGCTACACATTCAATCCTCACAAATGGATGTTCACGAACTTCGACTGCAATTGCTTCTATGTAGCCGACCGCAAGGAACTGATTCAGACGCTCTCCATTCTGCCGGAGTATCTTCGCAACCAGGCGACGGAATCGGGAGCCGTTTTTGACTATCGCGACTGGCACATCCAACTGGGTCGCCGCTTTCGCTCATTGAAGTTGTGGTTCGTGATCCGTCATTATGGAATCGAAGGATTGCAGCACCATATTCGCGAGCATGTGCGGCTGGCACAGCAATTTGTTGGCTGGGTGCGGAATGATTCGCGCTTCGAATTGGCTGCGCCGGGGAAGCTCAACCTTATCTGTTTTCGCCTGCGGTCCGGGGACGGGGCTAACCAACTCCTGATGGAGCGATTGAACGCAAGCGGGGACCTCTTTCTTACCCACACCAAGCTTGATGGCAAGTTCACCCTTAGACTCTGCATCGGGCAGACCAACACTCAGGCCCGTCACGTGGAGCGCGCATGGGCAAGAATTCAGCAGGAAACTGAGAAACTCGGGGACTTCTGAGACGGTGAGTGGAATGGTTCGGGAAATTTCATCGGGCGGCGTCGTGTTCCGCGAGATCGACGGGATCTGGCACGTTGCCCTGATTGAGGCGCAGAAAGATGACTCCCTATCCGCAAAGTCGCCTCGCCGACGTAGCCGGGCGGTGTTATCTCTACCCAAAGGGTTGGTAGATCCTGGGGAGAAGGCCGAGGCGGCCGCAATTCGGGAAGTTTACGAGGAGACGGGCATCAAGGCTGAGTCGGTGGCCAAACTCGCAGACAACAAGTACGTCTACGTTCGAACCTGGGGCGATGGCGCGAAAGTCTTCAAAATCGTCAGTTTTTACCTCATGCGCTACCTATCCGGAAAGATCGACGACATAGCGGCCGCCATGCGGATTGAGGTCAAACAAGCCTCCTGGGTACCGCTTGCAGATGCTCCTCAGCAGATGTCATACAGTAACGAGCGGAAGGTTTTGAAGCAGGCGCGGGAGTATTTGGAGGCGCACGGTTTGGGGGCTCGTAAAGCCACTTCCCGGGGTGGAAGCCTTTCCTAAGATTGTCACACGGTTATGTGATCCGTGCACTTGCGGAAAATTCCTGAAAGTAGTTGCTTTGACCGCGCTAACGTGTTGCATACAAAAGATTTACCTTGACACCGTGCTGGCCGGCGACTAGTCTGGTTTCAACTTAATAGGGCGCATGCCGTTGCCATCCTCACCCCACATCTATCGGCATGCGCCTGTTGTCTTTTTGGGTGCTTTTCCCTCCACCAGCGCACGATCCAAAGCTTGTTTTTCCTGAATAGTCAGCGGACGAACGCTGCCCTTCGAAAGCTCCCCTAGGTTCAGCGGCCCGATGGAGACACGGACCAATCTCAGCACGCCAACATCGAGCGCATCCAGGAGCCGGCGAATCTGGCGGTTCTTGCCTTCGTCGAGGGTGATTTCCAGCCAACTGTTCTTGTCGCCATAGCGGAGAAGGCGCGCCTCTTTGGCCCGAAGACGATCGCTATCCACTGTGCAGCCTTCCGTGATTCTAGCGAGCAGGTCCGCATCTACGATGCGGTTCACTTGGACGTGGTAGATCTTGTCGAGATGACTCCTGGGATCCGCAATCCTGGCGGCCCACTCAGAATCGTTCGTCAACAAGAGCAATCCTTCGCTGGCTTTATCCAAACGCCCTACGGGACTAACCCATGGTGCGCCGGGATCGAGCAGACTATAGATCGTCGTGCGACCTCTCTCATCCGAGGCTGTCGTTACCAGCCCGCGGGGTTTGTTCACCACCAGATAGACAACCTCTTTTTGTACGACGCGCACGCCATCAACCTCGATGCGGTCATCCGGAAATCGGACCGGCTCCTCGGTGTCCCGCGCGATGCGGCCATTCACCCGGACGCGCTTGTCCTCAATCAACGCACCCGCTTGTGAACGCGAGCAATACCCCATTTTCGAGAGAGCGCGCGCCAAGCCGAATCTTCTCGGTCCTTTCACACGTCTATGCTAAATGCGCGTAAGCGGGGTTTTGTTGCTTTGCCTTATTCACAGCGGGCGCCTGGTGCGCAGTGCATCACCGGGCATGTTAGGCTGCTGCGGGGAGATCTTGGGGACGTTCGATTGATTGGCCGGGTTTTCAAAGCATTCCAATATCGCGATTTCCGCCTGATGTGGATCGGTGCCTGCACGTCCAGCATCGGCACGTGGATGCAGATCGTCGCGCAGGGCTGGTTGATTTACCGGCTCAGCCACTCCGCTTTTCTCCTGGCGCTCGACCAGTTTCTCGGTGGGATTCCCATCTTTTTGTTTTCGCTGATCGGCGGAGTGATCGCGGACCGGGTCGAGCGTCGGCGCGTGCTGCTCGCTTCGCAGTATGTGCAAATGGCGAGCGCGAGCCTGCTTACGATTCTGGTGGCGACCGGTGTCGTGCATGTCTGGCACATTCTTTGCCTGTCGTTTGTTTCGGGCTTCGCGCAGGCCTTTGGCGGGCCCGCATATCAAGCGCTGATTCCGACTCTGGTCGAGAAGGAAGACATGCCGAATGCGATCGCGCTGAATTCGATTCAATTCAACGTGGCAGTAATGGTTGGGCCTGCGCTGGCGGGGCAGGCTTTGGCGAAGCTGGGCGAGAAATGGTGTTTCGGGCTGAACGCTGTTTCGTTTCTGGCGCCAGTTATCTCCCTGTCGATCATTACGGCGCGCTTCCTGCCTCAGAAGACGACTGAATCCATACTGAAGAGCCTGAAAGAAGGCATCAAGTTTGTGCGCCGCCAGCCGTCGATGGAAGCGCTCATTATCCTCGCATTCTGCATGACGGCCTTAAGCATGCCGATGCGGACTTACATTCCGGTATTCGTGAAAGATATCTTTCACCGCGGCCCGGAGACGTTCGGCAACCTTCTCGCACTGATGGGACTGGGATCGATTTGCGGGTCGCTCGGCATTGCCGGCATGGGGAACATCAAGAGAAAAGGACGGCTCGCTCTTGGAGCGCTCATGACTCTGGGGGTGGGCATTGCTGGCTTTGCACTGTCGAAAGCCCTGCCGTTGAGCGGTGCGATGCTGGTGCTGGTCGGCGCATCCATGATGGCGGTTTTTGCGAACGTGAATTCGCTCGTCCAGCTAATCACGACCAACGAAATGCGCGGACGCGTGATGAGCGTCTACAACTTCGCTTTCCGCGGGGGCATGCCCATGGGAAATCTGCTCTCGGGATGGCTCGTGCCTATTTTTACGGCACCGGCGGTGTTAGGCGTCAACGGATTACTGCTCGTGCTGCTCGCTCTTTATTTTCTGGTCGTGCAGCGGCGGGTCGCCGCGCTCTAAACAACCGATGCTCGCAGTTGGTCTTTGGCGGAAGATCGTCCTCCGCTAGCGCATGAGGTCAGAGGGAGATTTCCGGAGCGCGCTGCGACATTCCTGCAACGTATAACGGCGCAGAATTTTGTCGGACGCATCGACTTCTGCGACCTGTCCGCCCTGTTCGGCTTTTTCCAGGGCTTCCGAAGCCTCTTTAAGACTGGGGTAACAACTGCCGTCAACCGCCTGACCATCGCGATGAATCTGAAAAAACATCGTACCTCTCATGCTTGTTTTGAACTTACTGGGTTAACGGTGGAACAGGATGCGCACGCCCCGGCCAGTTGCCTTGAGAATCCGCGTGCTGAAATTTTCGGAGTGTGCCGCAAAGATCGCTGCTTCAGCGACCTCACTGCGCTTTTGATGGGTCTTCACGCAGGGCTGCCCGGTGGTAAGGGTGCATTTCTCCCTTGGCAACGCTCTGCAAACAGGGCAGCGGACGGAGAGAATCTGTCGCAGCGGTAGCGCTTTCAAGAATGCACCTCGATTAACCGACTCTGGGCGGCGTGCCCGTCCCAAATTGATGCGGATGCGATTCCCGTGCGTGCTTGTTCATGGCCGTAGCCGCCTGAGTACGGCGATTCCCTTTAGCGTGGTCAAAATCCATAGTGTTGACGGCCTGTTCGCAAATAACACACTTGAATGTGCTACCGCCGTTCAATGGCTTGATGGTGTAGTTACGCACAACTTCATTGTAGGCTTCCGGGCGGGACAAGAATGGGGCAAGAGATGCTGGTCTTTCGCTTGGCCGGCGACAGGAATTACTGGCGATTCTCTAAAACCGCCCTGATTTTGGAGGCCAGGCCGTCCCGAGTGTAGGGCTTTTGCAGGAACGCGACGCCATCGTGAAGGATGCCGTGGCGCACAATCACGTCGTCGGTATAGCCGGAAACGAACAAAACCCTGATGTTGGGTCGAAATTCTCTCATCTTTTCGGCAACCACCTGACCGCTCATGTTCGGTAGCACGACGTCAGTCAAGAGGAGATCGATCGGGTTGGGATAAGCCTTGGCAACTTCTAGGGCCGCTTCGGGTTCGCCCGCTTCAAGGACGGTATAGCCGGAAGACTGCAGAAATTCACGGGCAAGTTCCCTTAATTGCTCGTTGTCTTCAAGCACCAGAATTGTCTCTGTGCCTCCGGACCCCTTACTTTCGAGCTGTGCGGGGGCATCCTCCTCGACGGAAGCGTGTACGCGAGGAAAATAGATTTTGAAGGACGTGCCCTGTCCTACTTCGCTGTAAGCCCAGATGAAGCCGCCGCTCTGCTTCACTATGCCATAAACAGTTGCTAAGCCAAGACCCGTGCCCTTGCCCATTTCTTTGGTTGTGAAGAAAGGATCGAAAATACGGACTTTGGTCTTTTCGTCCATACCTGTGCCCGTATCGGTGATGGCCAGGAGAACGTATTCGCCAGACGGAACCTGAAGATGCCGCTTGGTGTAGTCGGAGTCCAACACGATATTGGCGGTTTCAATCGTGAGCTTGCCGCCCGCGGGCATTGCATCGCGGCTGTTGACGGCAAGGTTCATGACGACTTGCATCATCTGCGCCGGATCGGCCTTGATGGGCCATAGGTTTGCCGCAGGAGATACATAGACATCAATGTCTTCTCCGATCAGCCTCTGCAGCATGCTGCTCATGTCGTTCAAAACCTTGTTCAGGTTCAACACTTTGGCCTGCAATACCTGCTGGCGGCCAAAGGCCAGCAACTGCCGCGTCAACTCGACAGCATGCGTAGCGGCGGTCTTGATCTGTTCGATCTGATTGCGGGAAGACCTGGTCGCATCGTCACTTTTGAGCAGCAGATCGCAATAGCCGAGAATGACACTCAGGACATTGTTGAAATCGTGGGCAACGCCCCCGGCCAAGCGGCCGAGACTCTCCACCCGTTGCACCATTTGCAACTGGGTTTCCGCACGTTTGCGGTCGGTGATATCGCGTACCGCGCTCGATACCAGCCAACCTTCATCGGTCTCTAGCGGGCTGAGCGTGATTTCTGCAGGAAACTCTGTGCCATCTTTTCGTCGGCCGCTCAGTTCGAGGAAAGTACCCATGGGACGCATCTTGGAATCTGCCAAGAATGTATTCGCCAGTCCTGCAGGCGCGCCCCGAAAGAAGTCGGGCACCAGCATTTCAACTTTTTGTCCCAATAATTCCTCGCGCTCGTATCCAAACAATTTCTCGGTCTGAGCGTTGATAAGGACGATCTCGCGTTGTCCGTTGACGACCACCATGGCG
>Ga0265338_10010097_pt1 | contig 11155 bp, 10 predicted proteins | sample 42126metaG_FD_193579 | JGI IMG/M metagenome (GOLD analysis project Ga0265338, IMG submission 193579) | Rhizosphere microbial communities from Carex aquatilis grown in University of Washington, Seatle, WA, United States - 4-21-26 metaG | ecosystem: Host-associated > Plants > Roots > Rhizosphere... | reverse complement strand
TCGTGGTCGAAACAGATTCTTCCTATTGAACCACATACTTCACATTGAGATGGCTTTTTTCTTCCAGCAATAGTTTCTTTCTTACTAAGAGATAAAAACTTTTTATATTCCTTTTTATCAAGAGATATGCCACCCTTCCAAAATGAGTTATTTTCTCCTTTCTGTTTTTCGCTCATTTCTCCCATTTTGAATTCTGTCCTAAGAGAACGATGTTCGCCCTTCTTGAAAGAAGTTTGATTTGGTCCCATTCCTGCGGCGAACTTATTGCCAAACATTTTGGGAGGTGTCAATTTTGTCCCGTCTTTTTTATATCCCTGTGGCATACCCTAATTCTAGGGTACTATCGGGGCAAACGATATTTCGTGTATCATGCGTGCTTGCTTAAAAAGGGCATCGGATGTATGATGAGACCATCAAGGTCGTCGCGCGGCAACGTGGCAATAGATAAACCTCTAGTGGTTACGGTGCGAATTGGCGGTTGACATTCGGAGATACGCAGTGTTTCGCGACGATAAAATAATAATGATATTTATTTATATCTGGTCCTTCATCGGACTTATAGTTCTCGTCGGAGCCATTATGGGACGATCTATTGACTGGATTGCAGATTTACTAAACCATTGGAAGTCCCGGCGACGGTAAGTGGTATTCTGGCTTTATTGAGAAGCTCCATAACTTTTGCCGCACCTCGACTTCCAATTCCGAGGGCGTTCACGAACTCGCCTACCAGTCTGGGTGATGTAGTCATAGCCATTGTAAGCAACGGAAGAATGCCTCCTGCACCTAATGTCGCAATTCCAAGTCCGCCGCCAGCTGTTTCAAGTGCGGCAGTAATCCCCCTCGGAACGACGGAAGATAATCTTTGTCCCGCGATACTAGCCAAAAGGTTTCCACCCGTCGCTTGGTCGAGTTCTTTTATTATTTGAAGGCGTGTGTCGTTATTTTTTAGGGAACTAGTTAGTTTTCTAAACGCAGTGTCCACCGATGCTTTATCGCCCAATGACAAAGCCTTGTTTGTTTCCTGTATTTGGTCGGTCAATGCGGAATAGTTTTTCATCTCCTCGGTATATCCAGGAGCGTCATCCAACACCTTTCTGGTCGCAGATTTCAATCCCTGCGTGAAAGCTCGATAGTCTGAGTTAGGAGAATAATATCCTGCTAAAACTTGTTTTAGATTATCTACTCCAAGCGCGGTTCTATCTCCTGCCTTAGTACCGTACTTACTTATAAAGTTGTTGAGATTTTCTATGTCGCGTTGTGCTGTTGTATCCAACGCGAATTTTGATCGGCTGAAATCTAAACTACCATCGGCTCCCACTCCGATGTTAAATTTCTTTAATTGATTTTGTAACTCTGTACCTATCGGGGATATGTCGTAAGTCGCAGAATCCTTGCCGAGATTTTTAAGCATGGACTGATAGTTGGCGTTCCTTTCGGCAACTACTTGCGCCGAAGCATCTTTAGCTTGGGCCACTAAATCCTCAGGACTCGTTTTCCCCCTCAATCCCCGTAAAAAGGCTTGCCTCGCGTCGCCCCCTTCCGTGACTGCACTAAAACCTTGATTGATTGGCTCGGAACCGACACCCGTGGACATTCCCAGCGCGGTCGAAGCACCCTTTCTGGTAAGTCCGACCAATCCACTTGCTCCTTTTGTTGCGAGAGAAATGGGGTTGGTATATTCACTAGCGACGTTCAATCCCGATGCTATTTTAGATGCCGCCGATGTTCCCTGCACAGCAGCCATATCAGCGATACTTCCACCCGCGTTCGCTATCCTCATAGCTTCGGTTAAATCGGCTGTTGCCCCAACCTTACCAGCAATCGCCGCACCTCCTGATAATAGGACGGAAGCATCGGCCGCGACTCCCACGGGATCGGTATACGCGGAGTGAAGAATGTTCTTGGCGACTTCTTCGATGCTTGAACCGCCGTACCGTTGTCCGTAGAAATTCACCACGTTGTCGAACGTCTTGGCTTCGTTGGTCTGCGGCTGGTTGCCCGTAATTGCACCAACGCCACGTTCCAAAGCTCCCGCGCCTATGTTCGCTATCCCCGCAACCGTATCAATCGGGTGCATTATCGCATTCCCTATTCCTCCCGCTAAGTTCGCAGCGGAACCCACCACGTTGCCCAAAAATCCTCCCACGGAAGGTGATTGGTCTTGCGTTTGAGGAGCGGCGGTGCTTGACGGGTTGTTCGGATCCGCCGAAACCTGTCCGCCGCCTTTCAACGTCTGATACGCCGACGCCACGGACTTTGCGTAAGCAGGGACATCGAATTTCACTCCGTATTTATTCGTTCCGACGGAAGGGGAACCATCGGAGAATTTCCCCGTATAGGCGTCTGGCTCTCCCGCCCCTGCGTTCCAAGTACTCGCTATCTGCCCCACATTAAGCCCCTGGTCTTTCAACGCTTTTATTTTCGTATAGGCGACTTGATTCTGCTGTTCGGGCGTCGCCTGCTTCAACGGGACGCTCACCCCTGCCGCAGCGGAATCTTTTGCCCAAGTCGGTTCGGTATACTGGTAAGCACCATACTCTCCGCTCTTTCCAGACGCAGTAAAATTACCGCCGCTTTCGGATTGGCGTATGGCTTTGGCTAGATTGACCGCCTGCGGGTCTAAGCTAGAAGCTCCACTGGCTCCCGCCTGTATTTGAGTTTGTGTTTGTGGTTCCATTTTGTTGTCCCGAACCGGTGAAGGAACTTACTTTTTGTTGAATCAGTTGTCTTACGATTCCGGGATTCTGTTGTGTGCCGACATTCTGATCGAATTGCTGTTTCGTCATATTATCGGGAAGATATTGGTTCGCTGTCGCTTCGTTTCCCGTCGGAGTACCGCCGGAAGAATTAAGGACTCCGATAAGCTGTGACCGTGCATCTGCAAGGTTCGTTTTGTATTGTTGCAACGCCGCATCTCCGAATTGCGAAGCTATCCAGTTCGAGATGCTATTCGTCGCGGGGATACCGGCGGTCTGTGCGAGATTAAGATTGGCAAACGCACTTCCGAGCGTGTCAAGCGCTTTGTTCGTGCTCGTTGCCGCAGTTTGAATCTGTTGTCCAACGGCCGTCGTTCCGGCACTGGCGTTGGATGCGTTCGTATTGAATCCTGAACCGAGCGCCTCGTTCAGCGCGTTCGTCCCCGCTATTCCATAGGCTGACAATCTGCCCTCCGCATCCGCCCTCGTCATGCTTCCGTTCTGAACCTGTTGCGCATAACTCTGCACCGCCGATTGCGCCTGCGCGGGAAGCTGGCTCATTGCGGTTCCGTCTGCCCCGCCGCCATTGACGGGTTGTCCCGTCATAGGACTGACGTATTGATTGGAATACGGAACCTGCGTCGGAGAAATCAATCCTGCCGCATTGTTCAATCCGCTCTGTTGCGTACTCTGCTGGCTCGTGGCCGCACCCGCAGTTGCGTTGGCCACGTTGCCCGCACCTGTGTACGCCGCCTGCTGTTGGGCATTGCCCTGAAGTATGTTCGTAAGACCGGCCTGAAGTCCTGTCAGATTATTTATGTATTGGTTCTGAAGCATCCCCTGCTCCCCTCCGAATTCCGCTAGATTCGTACCCGCACCCATAGTGCCTTTCGCTCCGCTATATTGGTTGGTTAAGTTCTGTATCTCGTTCTTCTGCGCCAGAACGTCCGCGTTCTGTTGCGGAGCTGAATTGAGAAGGTCGCTCGCAGCCGCTCCCGAGGTATTCTGCGCCTGATTAAAATTCGAGGTCGTTTGGGAACTCGTGTTTGCAAGTTTGTTGACGAGTCCCGGAAAAGTGGTGGTGGGTTGTGTTGTCGCGCCTGTCTGACTTGCATCCGTATTGTTCACGGGATTCGCATCGGGATGCGCCGCATAATAGTTCTGCGTGGAAAACGGATTCGCGGACTGCGACGGGTCGGAAACGGGTTGCTTCGTCATGTCATTCTGCGTTCCCCAACTTCCGCCGCCACCCAGTCCGGTCGCCGCATTCGCGACGGGGATTATGCCTCCCTGCGGTTGCGATACGTTCTGTTGCGGTTGCGGAACGGAAACCGAAGGATTCAGTTTCATGGAATTGGATGAAAATGGTGAAAGACTGGATGCGTTTTGCGTGGTCGCCTGCGGCAATGACGATCCTTTCACGCCCGCGTTCGCCGCTTGGTTCGTCACGTTCACCGCCTGATTCGCGGCGTTGGTTGCGTTGGTCTGCGCACTTCCCAATCCGAAAGCGGAACCTATCTGGTTTCCAAGATTGCCCCAGAATCCGCCCGTGCTCGCGGGACCAGATGCCACTTTTTGCGGTCCGAAAAGATTGGTCGAGACGAGTCCCTTCTGCGGTTGCGTCACCAGATTGGGTGTTTGTGCCATGCCGTGATTATAATTTGTTTTTATCCGTGATATGTTTCGTGTATCATTTCCCCATTAGGAAAAGGTTGGGATTGCGGGGCATCGGAGTCGAACCCAAATCCACGTTCACCTGCTTCGTCGAGAGGTAAAATTCCATCATTTTCTTGCGTTCATCGTAGAGTCCGGCAAAATATCCCGCCTTGTCGGTGTCTTTCGATATGGTCGAGAAATAAGTACGCAAAGCCCCGTAGACGATCGCATCATGGAAATCCCCGTCCAGCAAAGGATACTGACCCACGGTGAACGCACTCGTTCCCGTCTGGCTCGGCGCATAGACTGCTGGTTTGATGAGCGTTGCGACCGAAGAACTGCTGAAATTCTGTATCTGATAGTTCAGTCCGTCCCCGCCCGGAGGCGCGGCGACGAGCTGAAGGTTGGTGAACGTCAGGTCAACGCCGGTGGGAAACACGGAAAAGGGAGTCGAGCTTGCCGTCACGATATTCGAGCCGACCGCCATGCCCGCCGAAGCTATCGTACCCGTCACGTCCGCATAACTCAAATCGGGAGTGTTTATCTGTGCGTATAAAGTTATTATCTGTCCAGTAGACGAAGGGATGGGCCAGAACTGGAGTTCGTCGTTGTATAAAAAGAAATATGCGGGGTAGGCGGCGGTGTAGGGCAGTGCATTCACCTTCACCCATTCCTGAACCGAGTTGACCGGATAGGCGATGTAGACCAGCTGTCCGAGGGTTATGGAAGCGGTCTTCAGTTTCGATATGTTGGCTGGCATACGGTACGACTGGACTCCGACGCATGAGATTGATGCGGTCGTCTGCACCGTGGTCGTGGCGGATTGCCATGTTATCGTGGCGGAACCTTGCGTGAAGAAGACCGTCCGTTGCTCCCCGTCGCCGAACACGACGAGTTGCTGGCACGAATTGTACGGCCATACGGCGGTCAGCGTGGCGGTCAAAGAACCTGCGGCAAGGGTCGCGGTCGTGAGCACAAGCGTCTGCGGACCCACGGTCGTCATGGTGAAAGCACGTTCGTTGTCGAAATAGCGGAGCAGGAGATATCTGTGTTCCTGATTCAGCAACTGTCCCGCGAGCGTCTGGTTCGCCGCGGTGTTGTTCTGCGAAAGCGTCGTGAATTGACTGACCAGTTTTGTAAAGCTCAATGCCATGCTTGTATTATGAATTACTTAAAATAAAATATTTGAATCGTGTATCATGCGCTCGCCTGGAAACTTGACCATCCGCCTCCCGAATTTTGGGATATGTAAAGCCTGTCGTTCGATGCGGTCGGGGTCAGATTGACGTACAACGTGCCTCTGGGTGCCTTCAGATTGCTTGCGTTCGGAGAACCGTTGCCGAACATCGTCTGGAACGGAAGGATGGGAGAATCAAGTCCGTTGTGCGTGTGATAGGACTTGTTGGAAGTGGTATACAACGCCGCGTTCTGCGCGGACTTCATGGCTGAGTCTATGTAGTTTTTAGTCTCTTGATCTATCATTTTGTCCCATAGGGCGCATTCGCCACGTTATCTTTCACCGTTCCTCCGATGATGCGCATTTCAGTCAAACGGTTGAAGGATGGGTTTGTCGCCGTGCTAGTCAGTATCGCCTTAACCAGAATCCACTGCTGCCTTTGGATTGTAACCGGAAGATTGCCCGAAAGTACGGGGGGATTCGCCCCGTCAGAGGTGGTATAAGGGCCGTTCGTCCCCGTCACCGTCCCCACATCCGTGAATGTGTTGTTTATGTAATCGTAAAGAGATGATGCCATCTGCAAATCCACCGATTCCCCGGAAACAAGTGGTGCGGAAAGTTTGAATTCCAACTGATAGCAGGTAGTCGGATTGAGCGATGTACCGACGGGAATCAACTCGCTTACGACATAGGATGCTCCATTTACGTAAGGAACGTAAGATCCAGCATCGACACCAAATTTTCCGGTTCCATCAGCCCATCCGATATAGATGCCCGAACCCGGAGGAGTCGTACCGAGCGCATCTCCTTGCAAAAAACAACTTGCGTAGCCCGAATACGTCCCATATGAGAGTTGGTTTGATAGTCTCAACGCTTTCGTGGACAGTTCTATCGCCCAGACGCCTCCGACGGAAAGCCCTCCGCCACCCGTCTGCGCATACGCCGTGGCGCCGAAATAAAGTATGCCTTTCTGATACGTTCCTCCGTAGAAAGTCCAATTCGGATACACGGAACCAGTAAGATGGTCCGGCATCTTCTTCCATACGTCGGCTTGCGAACCGTTCGTGATGTATATGTTTCCCCTATTGCCTGCAAAAATATAGGAGTTCTGATTGGCGGTCACTATGGATTGGATGTTCTTTTCGGCAAGATAAATGTAATTGCCGACCGCCGAACTCATAGTATCCCAATTATATGCGTAGTTCTGTTTTCCTCCGATAAGGATGTTCGTTCCCGAAGGAGCGAGACAACTCGCAACATCGAACTTCGGGATGATGGGAAAATCCGCATAACTGTAATTAGACACGGATGGTCCCGTCGAAGGGACGAAAGCCGTGAAACTTGCGTTCAAAAAATTTATCTGCAGCTTCCCCACGCTGCCTGAAAGTATCCCGCTTGCGGAGCTGTTTAGAAAATACATATTTCCGTCGGGAGCGACTATGGCCTGATGGTATATCGTGTTCTGCATCACGGTTGTTCCGCCCGAAGAACCCGCACTCGGAGTCCATCCGTTCACCCACGTCGGATAGCCTGTAGTGACCGGACCGTAATCTATCGCCTGATCCCTGAATATGAAAATCCATCCATCCCCCGCCGAATTCGTTGTGTTCGCCGTCCTTAAAAAAGCCAATCCGTTGCCGTGCGCGTTGGTCACGGTGTTCATCGTCCACGTCCACGAATGGGTTGCGGTCGTAGAACCGCCGCCCTGAGTCGTCACTATGTCGCTCCAAAGGTATCCGCTTGCGTCAAGCATCCAATGGTACTGACCGTCAAAGGTCATATAGTTCGGAAGGGCGGGGTTTATGGTCGAGAACGTGACGGTCGTCGTGCTTGCGCCCGTAACGGTGACGGCGACGTTCGCCAACGTGTAAAGCTGCCATTCCTCGTTGAGTCCGATGACGCCCGTATGGAACAGTATGTATGGCGTCCCGGTGGCCAATCCGCTTCCCGTCGCCCCTCCCAGATTGCTGAACGTAACATATTGCCCGCCTTCCAGAAGCAACGTCGTAGGGGCGAGAAAAAGTCCGGATGAGGTCGTTACGAGGCTTCCCGTAGTATTGTTGACGAGCATCGGATTCTTGAAGACGGGAACAGTCGAATAGGAAACCGACACCTCGCCGGGAAGTCCCGAGGGGTCTACGCTCCGCATGTCGGTCAATCCGGAATATGGCGAATCACCGATTCCGTTCGGGAATCCACCAATTATTATGTCCCCGTTTGTCGGGTCTACGGTGTATGCCATTTAAGTGTGCAAATATACGATGGTTACGGGCAATCCTGCTGGGATTCCGGCATTAAGCGTGAACGTTGAACCAGTCTGGATGTAATCGACCGTCGGAGTCTGCGGCTGGTCGTTGACCGTGAACGAGAATACGAACACGGGGGTCAGCGTGGTCGTGAAGACCGTCTGGTTCGCCGTCGAGGTGAACTGGTCTATCTGGAAGAACGAGGCGAGCGAACCGCCTGAGCTGCCTGCGGAATAGAACGAATGGGGCGTCTGGGTCGGGGCGTTCGAGAACGTAAGCGTGTAAGGTGCGGACGACCCCGAGACGGAGAAACCGTAGTTCGTGGGGTCCTGCGTCTGGCTCACCATGACCTGCCCCGAAACATCAGCGAATACGGGGACGTGCTGAACCGTGAAGACCGTGTTGACACCGTTCACGGCTCCGGACGGGATCTCCATCGCGAGAGAACTTGGGAATATCCCCCCTCCCAAATCCGCAAGAATCGCATGAGTGATGGGGTTCGCCGCTACAGTGACGAGGGTCGTGAAATCGGCGGAGCTGACGGCCAACAGGGATTTGGTGTAACTTCCGGAATCTATTTGTGCGTTGTTTCCCGGATTGAATCCCATTTAAGTCTGTATGAAAATATTGTCGTTTATGTCCCCGTACACCGCGACGGGCGTCTTGAAGTCGGTCGATGAGACGCATACGAGCGTGGACACGCTGTTGTCATCCTTGAGCGCCCATATCGGGCCGTTGTCCATGCCCAACGAAACTCCCGAGCACATCAACGCGTGGCGCACGGGTTCTGCCGCGACCGTCACGGTCGTCCTGCCGTCGGTATTGAGCACTACGAGCAGGGAACTCGTGGCGTTCGCGTCTTTCTGTGCGTTCTGATTCATGCGATTCTTTCCTGTCTCAGTTTATCGGCCGTCCTTTGCAGTTGCGCCCATTGGTCGGTTATCCGTATCCTTTCCAAGGCGTTCTCCCTCGCGACCCTCGCGTTCCCGACCTGCTGGACGAGAATGGCGTCCTCTCGCGCCTTTATGCCCGATTCGCGCATGTCGAAATACCGTTCCGCCTCCTCTTTCTCCCTTTCGGCGGTTTCCCGTATCTTCCGGGTCGATTGAAGAAGGTTTTCGGACTCCTCCTTGTTCCTGACCGACTGCGCGAGGGCGTTCGCGCTTGCGGATTCGTTCTTCAGGTTCCTTTCCACCGAATCTTCGGCTTTTTTCATGGCATTTGCCACGTCAATCTCCATAGAAACGGTCGCATGCTCCCTTTCGTCGAGCTTTTCGGCCATTGTCTGCAGATTTCTTTCGAGTTGGGCGAGTTCCTTCCGCTTCACGGGGATTCCGGGGAGCATGGCGTCATATTTCTTCCGCATCTCCCGCAATTCACCCGAAAGGGAGTCCCTTTTTCCTCCCAATGCGTCGATTTCCTTCTGAATCGCGGAGAGGGTCGCGGTCCTGTACGCGTCGAAGTCCTGTTCGGTCTTCGCCCAGAGTTCCCGCAACCCGTCCACGCGCGTCGCTATCTTGACGCCCTCCTGAATCTCACGCGAAGCCTGCTTCGCCTTCAGCGCAGACAGTTCCGATTTGGGGAGGAGTTTCACCCGCATGTCATTCTGATTTGTCAGATTTGTCGAACGACGCCTCCAAGTCCCTCATGGACGCCCCTTTCCTGACGGCCTTGGTCACGGTCTTTCCCTCATCGTCCTTGGAGAGCCTTTCTTCGAGTTTCGGACGCAGGACTTCGTGGACTCTCGCCTTGGATTCGTTATAGATGTAAAGACCCTTCTGTATCATCGGCGCAAGCTGGTCTATCGAATACGCCGCCGCGCCCTGCGAGCTGTAACCGCCGATACGGGGCGAGCCGTCCGCGTTCCTTTCCCGTTTCAATGCCTGTTTCGTCCATTCGCTCTTTCCCCACTCCCTTACGGCGAGGTCGAGCGCGAATTTCTTCACGATGTTAAGCAGTTCGAGCGGGGAATGTTCCGCTATGAAGAGCGGCGACGTGGTGTTCGCCTTGAACTCGTAATCCTTGGAATTCCACCGTCCGGTGAAATCCTCGTCCGACCAGTTCGTGAACCGCACTATACCGTCAAAGTTCTCCGGGAGCATCTTCACGCGCTCCATGACATCCTGTTTCTTTTCCATATACTGGATTGATTTCCCTTATACAGGGATTTTATTTTGTTTCCGAGGGGGCGACCGATAATCGCCCCCTTTGCCAGAACCTTAGAGGTTCAGATAGATGAGATTGGTCGCCGCCGAAGTCGCGGCATACGCCGTGTTTCCGATGACCGTACCCGTGATTACCGAACCAGAGTAAGCTACCGCGCCGATGTCGCCCGCCGTCGTCGTCGAAGCCGCAATCGCGTGACCGACCGCCGGAGCCGTCGAATCCGAGAGTGCGACGCCGAGACCCTTTGCGAGCAGGAATCCGTAGCTCGAAGGGGAGATGGCGTACAATGCGACGCCCACCGGGGTGTTCGTCGGGGTCGTCGGATTGATGATGACGTTCGCACCGTGAGCCGGAACCAACGAGACCACCGAAGAAGTCGTGAGAGCGACGTTCGGAGCGTCCTCCAACGTGACGACCACTGAACCGCTGGTGACGGTCTGCGCCGTGTTCCCTGCGACGCGGAGGAACTGCCCGATGCCCGTCGATGACTGGACGTAAAGGAATCCGCCCTGATACTGGTTGAGCGTCGCCGCCGTGCCGCCGAGCGTAGCCGTCACCGTGGCCGGGGTGTTCCCGTTGTTGGAATACGCCTGCACCGCCGTCACCGTGAGACCCTGGTGATTGGCGACGAGAGCCGCATCCTGATAGAGGACTCCCGCCGTGGTCGTCGTCGCGGAACTCGTGCTGACGAGAACCACTTCCCGACCGTCCGAAAGGTCCCAACGGGTTCCCACCAATGTGGCGAGTGCCGAATCGGTGGACTGCTGGAACGTGCCCGAAGCCGTGAGCGCCAACGGACCCGTCGCGCCACGCTGTGTTATTTGAGACATGAGATTTGTGTTTTGGTTAGTTTGTTTTTCGACCTAGGCCGTCCTCGTGAACACATAGGATGTAGCGCTCGTGAACATGAGCGTGAACCGTCCCACGCCCGTCGCGCCAACAGCCACCGTGAGCTGACCGAAACTGCCTGATGTCGTCGTGGCCGCGTCGGAGATAATCGCATTCGTGCCTACGGCGACCGTAACGGTTCCCGACGAGGAAGAAGCGGTATTGTCGATATACAGCTCCAGGATGTCGCCCTGCTTGGCGTTCATGTACGTTCCGAGGAGCGTCCCCGTGGGAAGCGTCATCGTGACCGCCGAAGTCGAGGTGCATTTGATGTAGCCGTTCGAGACCTGCGCCGCCGTGAGGGTCGCCGTTGCGTTCACCGTCGC
>Ga0265338_10010096_pt1 | contig 11156 bp, 12 predicted proteins | sample 42126metaG_FD_193579 | JGI IMG/M metagenome (GOLD analysis project Ga0265338, IMG submission 193579) | Rhizosphere microbial communities from Carex aquatilis grown in University of Washington, Seatle, WA, United States - 4-21-26 metaG | ecosystem: Host-associated > Plants > Roots > Rhizosphere... | reverse complement strand
ACTCGCGGGTGCCAACGAAGTAGAGCTCCGCCCGGTAGGCGTTGCCGCCGGTGGCGAAGTCGACGAGCGCGCCCAGGCCCGGCAGCTCGTCGGCGTCGATCGGGTGCCGGCCGGGCCCCATGGTCTGCACGACCTGGCCGGTGTTGACGAACATCGCCACCTCGTCGGCGTTGACGATCGCGTGCGTGAAGCGACGGATCGTAACATCCGGCCACTTGAAGACGATCTGACCCTTCCGGTCATCAGGTACCGCGATAAATTCCCGCGAGAACAGTGCCATAGGACTGACGATACCGGTTTAGGGCAAGTAGGGGCCTACCAGCAGCGAAAGCTTGGCCTGACTGCTATCTTCTGGTCCCGTGGAAGCAATCCAGTGCGGGTGGTGCAAGGCACAAAATCCTCCAGGTACCACCACATGTATGACTTGCGGTGCGCCGCTTGATGTCCGGGATAAGGTAAGCGACTCGGGCTGGCGCGAGGCGCCGCGACTGCGTGACATGACCGAGTTCCGCTTCTCGGCCAGCACCTGCCAGGTCGAGGGCGAGCTGGTGCCGGTGGCCGAGATCAACCTCTCACCGCAGGACGGTGTCTACTTCGAGCACCACATCCTGCTGTGGAAGGACGAGTCTGTCCCGCTGCAGTCGATGCCGACCAGCGGGCCGAAGCGGAGCATCATGGGCGGGATGCCGCACATCGTCACCGTCGCCAACGGCCCCGGCCGGATCGCGTTCTCCCGGGACGCGCCGGGCGAGCTGGTGGTGCTGCCGCTGCACCCCGGCATGGAGCTCGACGTGCGGGAGCACGCCTTCCTGCTCGCCTCGCACTCCATCTCCTACTCCTTCATCCGGATCAAGGGCCTGGTGAACCTGCTGCACGGCGGCACCGGCATGTTCATGGACCGGTTCGTCACCGCCCAGTACCCCGGGCTGCTCATGCTGCACGGCAACGGCAACGTGCTGGAGCGGACGCTCCGCCCGGGCGAGAAGATCCTGGTCGAGCCGGGCGGGTTCCTGTACAAGGACGCCACCGTGAACATGCAGGCGGTGCAGATGCCGCTGAAGACCGGAATGTTCCGGCACAGCATGTACCTGGCCGAGATGACCGGGCCCGGGCGGATCGGCATCCAGTCGATGTACCACCACCACGGCTCAGGCGAGTAACCCGCGATGAACACGTACGTGTGCCGGTACTGCAGGCAGCCGAGCGACCCGAGCCAGCCGACCTGCCCGCTGTGCGGCGCCCCGGTGGACATCAGGGACAGCATCAGCGAATCCGGCTGGGTTGAGCAGCCGCCGATCAGGGACATGGCCAAGCTGCAGTTCGGCCAGTCGCACTGCCAGATCGCGGGCACCACGGTTCCGGCCGCCGAGTTCAACCTGGCGCAGAACGAGATGGTCTACTTCTCGCACCACGTGCTGCTGTGGGCCGATCCGGCGACCCGGATGCAGAACATGTCGATGCGCGGCGGCTGGAAGCGGATGCGGGCGGGCCTGCCGCTGGTCATGGTGGAGGCGCACGGGCCGGGGCACATCGCGCTGTCGGACAACCACGCGGGTGAGGTCATCGCGCTGCCGCTGCAGCACGGCCAGTCGATGTGGGTCAAGGAGCACCGGTTCCTGGCCGCCACCGGCAACATCGGCTACGACTGGACCAGCACCGACGTCTGGTTCGTGACCGGCGACTCCGACGAGCAGGAGTGGCACTACCCGATGGGCCAGTACGGTGACGTCTTCACCGCCAGTGACCGGCCGGGCCTGCTGCTGCTGCACGCGCCGGGCAACGCGTTCATCCGCGACCTCCAGCAGGGCGAGTCGCTGCTCGTTCAGCCCAGCTCACTGATCTACCACGACTTGTCGGTCCGGGTTCACCTGCACCTGGAGTACCCGCGGAACCGGGGGTTCTCCTTCTGGCGGAGCACTTGGGATTACCGCAACATCATGGTCCGGGTGGTCGGCCCGGGCCGGGTCGCGGTCAACTCGATCTTCGAGCGCCCCGAGGGCATGGAATCCATCAGGAACCACTCCTACGCCACCAGGCGCCGCTGGTAGGGGCAGGGTTCGGGTAGGCGGGCCGGATCGGGGTACTGCTCTCCGGGTGGACCCGCTTGCGGAGTACCGCGGCAAGCGCGACCCGGCGCGCACGACCGAGCCAGTCCCCGCCGCCGGGACCGTCCCGCCGACGGCTGGCGACACTGCCGCCGGCGGGATCTTCGTCGTGCAGGAGCACCACGCGCGCCGGCTGCACTGGGACTTCCGGCTGGAGCGGGACGGGGTACTCGTCTCCTGGGCGCTGCCCAAGGGGGTCCCCGGCGACCCCGCCGTCAACCACCTGGCGGTGCGCACCGAGGACCACCCGCTGGAGTACGCCGGCTTCGCCGGCCAGATACCGCGGGGCGAGTACGGCGCCGGCCCGGTCACCATCTGGGACCGCGGCACCTACCAGGTCGTCAAGTGGACCGACCGCGAGGTCAAGGTCACCCTGCACGGCAGCCGGGTGTCCGGCGGCTACGTGCTGTTCGCGACCGGCGGCAAGAACTGGATGATCCACCGCGAGCGGCTCCCGCTGCCGGCCGGGCTGGCGCCGATGCTGGCCGGGCCGGGCCGCGCGCCCGAGCGCGGGCTCACCGACTGGTCGGTCGAGATGAAGTGGGACGGCGTCCGCGCGCTCGCGTTCATCGAGGCCGGCCGGCTCCGGCTGGTCTCGCGGACCGGCAAGGACATCACCGCCACCTACCCCGAGGTAGCCGGGCTCGGCCGGGCCGTCGGGCACAAGCAGGCGCTGCTCGACGGCGAGATCGTGGCGCTGTCCGGCGGCCGCCCCGACTTCGAGGCCCTGCAGCCCCGGATGCACGTGTCGTCGTCTGCCCAGGCGGCCCGCCTGGCGGAGCAGACCCCGGTCAGCTACCTGGCGTTCGACGTGCTCCAACTCGACGGCCGGCCGCTGGCCGGCCTGAGCTACGCCGAGCGCAGGGAGATACTCGAGGACATCATGCCGGCCGGCGGCGGCTGGCAGGCGCCGCCCGCATTCCCCGGCGAGGACCTGGACGCGGTGCGGTCCGTTTCCGTCGCCACTGGGCTCGAGGGCGTGGTGATCAAGCGGCTGGACTCGGTCTACGAGCCCGGTGTCAGGTCAGCGAACTGGCGCAAGCTCAAGAACGTGCGCGGCCAGGAGGTCGTGGTGGCCGGCTGGAAGCCGGGCAAGGGCAACCGCACGGGCCTGGTCGGCTCGCTCCTCATCGGCTACTACGGGACCGCCGCCGACGGGCGGACCGGGCTGCTCTACTGCGGTCACGTCGGCACCGGCTTCACCGACGCCGACCTGCGCATGCTGACCAGGCGGCTGGAGCCGCTGCGGCGGGCGGACAGCCCGTTCGCCGGGCCGGTGCCGCCCGAGTACGCCCGGCCAGCCGTCTGGGTCGAGCCCCGGCTGGTGATCGAGGTGCTGTTCGACCGCTGGACCAAGGCCGGGCGGATGATCGCACCCGCTTACCAGGGGCTGCGCAACGACAAGGAGCCGGGGGAGGTGCTCAGGGAGGAGTGACCGCGGCGCCCCGCGCGCGCCCCTGGGTGCCCCGGAATTCCTGCCTGTTGGCGTTATCCCCGCCGCGGGAAACACGCGGGTAAGTTGAAGGCGGAGAAACCCCGAAAGAGCCGAGAGACCGGTGACGATGAGCGACAAGATCGCGGTCCATGTGGATGGCAGGGACATCAGCCTGACCAACCTGGCCAAGGTGCTGTACCCGGCGGACGGCTTCACCAAGGCCGAGGTGCTCGACTACTACCAGCGGGTCTCCGCCGTCCTGCTGCCGCACGTGGCGGGCCGCCCGATGACGCTCAAGCGCTACCCCGATGGCGTGGACGGCCAGTCGTTCTTCGCCAAGCACGCGCCTGCCGGGCTGCCCGGCTGGGTGCGCACCGAGCAGATCGTGACGCGCGGCTCCCGGTCGCAGGCGCCCGGCGAGCCGGTCGACTACGTGGTGATCGATGACCTGCCGACCCTCATGTGGGCGGCCAACCTGGCTGCCCTCGAGCTGCACGTGCCGATGTGGCGCTTCCCGGCCGACGGCCGGGGAGCAGGCGAGCCCGCGCCGGAGCACGGTTTTGAGCCCGACCTCATCGTGTTCGACCTTGACCCCGGGGCACCCGCCAGCATCGTGGAGTGCTGCCGGGTCGCGCAGGCGCTGCGGCCCGCGCTGGCCGACGCCGGCCTCGACGCGCTGCCGAAGACCTCGGGCGGCAAGGGACTACAGCTGTACGCCAAGGTCAGTGGCATGGACGCCGGGCAGGTGAGCGCGGTCGCGAAGGACTTCGCGGAGCGGCTGGAACGTGACCAGCCCGGGCTGGTCACCGCGCGGATGACGAAATCGCTGCGCGGTGGCAAGGTGCTGATCGACTGGTCGCAGAACAACGGCGCCAAGACCACGGTCGCGCCCTATTCGCTGCGCGCCCGGTCGCACCCCACCGCCTCCACCCCGGTCACCTGGGACGAGGTTGCCGCCTGCGAGCAGGCGGAGGACCTGGTCTTCACCGCGGGCGACGTGCTCGCCCGGACCGGGGACCACGGTGACCTGTTCGCCCCGCTGCTCGGCTGACGTCCGGCCAGCTTACGGCTACGGGACTGTTACCTCGCCCCGCCTTTCGGCCATCAACAGCAGCGCGTAGGCGGCCAGCGTGGTGTCGTCGACGATCCGGCCGCCGCCGACCATCTCCTCGAATTCGGCCCGGCTGACCCACGCGTGCCGCAGGCCAAGCTCCTCCGGCTCCAGGTCGGGCTCGCCCTGGGTGAGCCCGGTCGCCAGCCAGTGCTGGCCGTACTGGTCGGACATGCCGTGGCTGGCTGACAGCGTGCCCAGGCGGACCAAGTGCCCGGCCCGCAGCCCGGTCTCCTGCGCCAGCTCGGACCGCGCCAGCTGCTCCGGCGTGCCCTGCTGCCCGGCCGGGAAACTGCCCTGGGGGAACGACCAGGCGCGGCGGCTGAGCGGGTAGCGGTACTCCTCGACCAGGTAGAACCCGCCGTTCTCGGCCGGGATGACCACCGCGAAGTCGTCCCGTTCGACAACCGCGTAGGTGCCGCGCGTCCCGTCGGCGCGCTCGATGTCGTCCCGGCGCAGCCGCGTCCAGTTGTCGGTGTAGACGACGCTGCTGGCCAGCGTGCGGATCTCGGGCTCGGCCGGGTCGGTGCTCACCCGAACATTGTGCCCGGCCCGGCCGGCCCCAGGCTAACAACGTGGATACTCCCGCACACTCCGCTGCGCGGGAATATCCACGTTCCTGTCGGCCGGGCAGGGCTGTCAGTGGCAGGGCTTACCGTCGGTGTGTGTTCTGCCGAACCTGTCATGGTCCCGCGGGGGCCGCGTTCAGCCGGTGCTATCAGTGCGAGCTGGCCTTGAGCCAGGCTGGCGGCCTTCTCGCGGACGTGGTCGCGGCGGCCGGCTACGCGGTGCGGGGCGGGCCGCTGGCCAGGGACCTGTACCAGTACAAGTCAGGTCATGCTCCCGCCCAGGCCGCCGGGGAGGCCGCCGCCCGGCTGACGGAGGTGCTGCGCGCGTTCCTGGCCGAGCACGGGCCCGGGGTGTGGGGGGCGGCGGGCATGGCGGCGGGCGGTCCGACGGTCGCGGCGGTGGTGCCGAGCGGCCAGGGGCGCTTCGGGGAGCATCCGCTGGCCGCCATCGTCCGGGCATGTGTCGACCTGCCGCTGGTCGGACTGGCGGTGCAGCCAGCAGAGGTACACGCCCGGGGGGTGAACGTCGGCTGGGTGCGGGTCGCCGGCCCGGTGGCTGGCGCCGACCTGCTGGTGGTCGACGACACCTGGGTCTCCGGCGGCAGCGCGCAGTCGGTGGCCGCCGCGCTGAAGCGGTCCGGCGCGCGGCGGGTGGCCATCGTCGTGCTCGGGCGGCACGTGAACCCGGCCGATCCCCGGGCGGAAGAATTTCTCGCGGCGCTGTCCCCCACGGGCGCGCCTCCTCGTCATGAGGACGAGACAATGACCACAAGGAGATAGGGAGACTGCCGTGCAGTACGCCTTGCTGATCTACACCAAGCCGGGGACCGTCGAAGCGCTCAGCCCGCAGCAGCGGGAGGCGCTGAGCGCCGAGTACTACGCGCTGCGGGACGAGCCGGGAGTGCTCGGCGGCGCCGCCCTCCAGCCGGTCACCACCGCCACCACCGTCCGCCTGGCTGACGGCAAGCCGCTGGTCACCGACGGGCCGTTCGCGGAAACCAAGGAGGTATTCGGCGGCTACTACCTGCTCGAGGCGGAAGACCTAGACCAGGCGACCGAGCTGGCCACCCGGATTCCGGCACTGCGCCTGGGCGGTGCGATCGAGATCCGGCCGACCATGGGGAAGGTTTCCTGACCCCGCTTGAACAGGCCTTCCGCGACGACTGGGGCCGGGTGCTGGCCGCGGTCGTCGGTTACCTGGGCGACTTCGAGCTAGCCGAGGAATCGGTCGCGGAGGCATTCGCGGTCGCGGCGCGGCGCTGGCCGGCCGAGGGGATGCCCGCCAGCCCGGCCGCCTGGCTGGTGACAACAGCGCGGAACCGGGCGATCGACCGGCTGCGCCGCGACCGGGTGCTCGCCGCCAAGCTACGGCTGCTCGAGGCGACACCGCCCGCGGCGGCGCTGCCCGCGGAGGCTGCGGTGGACGAGACCGAGATTCCCGATGAGCGGCTTGAGCTCATCTTCACCTGCTGCCACCCCGCGCTGGCGACGGAGGCGCAGGTGGCGCTGACGCTGCGGGCGGTCGCGGGGCTGGCGACCGAGGACATCGCGCACGCCTTCCTGGTCTCCGCCGAGACGATGAAGCGGCGGCTGAGCCGGGCCAAGATGAAGATCAGGGACGCTGGCATCCCGTTCAGCGTGCCGCCCGCCGACCGGCTTCCCGACCGGCTTGCCGCCGTGCTCGCCGTCGTCTACCTGATCTTCAACCAGGGCTACAGCGCGCCCGGGCAGGCCGGGCACCTGGCGGCGGAGGCGATCAGGCTCGGCCGGGTGCTCGCCGCGCTGCTGCCCGGCTACTCCGAACCGCGCGGGCTGCTGGCGCTGATGCTGCTGCACGACGCCCGCCGCCAGGCCCGGCTGGGCGGGCCGGACGGGCAGGACCTGGTGCTGCTGGCGGACCAGGACCGTACGCGATGGGACTGGCGGCAGATCGAGGAGGCGCGTCGCGTCCTGGATCAGGTCAGGGACAGCCGCGGCCCGTACATGATCCAGGCGGCGATCGCGTCGCTGCAGGCGGCCGACCCCCTCGACTGGCGGCAGGTCGCCGCGCTGTACGCGGAGCTGGCCGATCTCACCGGGTCGCCGGTTGTCCGGCTCAACGGCGCGGTCGCGGTGGCGCAAGCCGACGGGCCGGGACCCGCGCTGGCCATCGTCGACAGTCTCGGGCTTGACGGCTATCCGTACTGGCACTCCACGCGGGCGGAGCTGCTGCGCAGGCTGGGCCGGGCGGACGAGGCGCGGGCCGCTTACCAGGCGGCGCTCGCGCTCACCGGGTCCGAGCCGGAACGGCGGTTCCTGCGCGACCGGATCGCCGGCTGCTGAGCGACCCTGGTCAGCCCCCGGGCAAGTCGGCGCCGCGCTGCAGCTGCCTGGCGGCGGCCCGGCCGACCACGGTGGTGAGCGCGGTGAGCTTCGGCGAGTCGAGGCGCCAGCGCTGCCAGTACAGCGGGACATCGATCACGTCGGCCGAGAGCCGGACGAGTTCGCCGGAGCCGAGCGGCCCCCGGGCCTGCTGCTCGGGCAGCAGCGCCCAGCCGAGGCCGAGGCGGACCGCGGTGAAGAAGTCGGCCGTGGTCGGGATCTGGTGGACAACCGGGGGGCCCGGCTGCGCGCCGTGCCGCCGCAGCAGCTCGTGCTGCAGGTCGTCCTTGGCGTTGAAGGCGATCATGGGCATCGCCGCCCAGTCAGGCGACTGCGCGCGCTGCCAGCGGGCGGCGAACGCGGGCGTGGCGGCGGGAATGTAGCGGAGCGCCCCGAGCGGGTGCACGGTGCAGCCCTGGACGGCGGCCGGGTCGCTGGTGACCGCCGCCAGCACGTCTCCCTTGCGCAGCAGGTCCTGCGAGTACCCCTGGTCCTCCACGTGCAGCCGGATCGCGGTCCCGTTCCAGGCCGCGACCTCGCTCAGCACGTCGTGGAACCAGGTTGCGAGCGAGTCGGCGTTGACCGCCACCGGCAGCTCGACCGGGACGGCGGAGGTCAGGGCCTGACCCGCCTCGGCGTACAGCAGCCTGGTCTGGCGGCCGAGCCGGACCAGCCACTCGCCGTGCGGGGTGGGGCGGCACGGCGTGCCCCGGCTGATCAGGACCTGGCCCGCGGCCGCCTCAAGGGCGCGGATGCGCTGGCTGACCGCGCTCGGGGTGACGTGCAGTTCCCGCGCGGCCGCCTCGAAGGAGCCGTACTCGGCGATGGCGACCAGCGCGTCGAGCTGGCCCGGGTTAAGGTCCACCAGCTAAGTGAAGCACAGCTAATGCATCCTAAGAAACTTTCCTTTGCCTTCATCTAAGACCGCGCCTAGTGTCGTGCCTGTGTTCAACGCCTCACTTGACGGCCTGGTGACCGGCCTTTCGCTGATCGTCGCCATCGGCGCGCAGAACGCCTACGTGCTGCGCCAGGGGCTGCGCCGGTCCTACGTGGGCTGGGTGGTGGCGATCTGCGCGCTGTCCGACGTGGCGCTCATCCTCGCCGGGGTGGGCGGCATCGGCGTCATCGTGCAGCACGCGGGCTGGGCGCTGCAGGCGGTGCGCTGGTTCGGCGTCGCCTTCCTGGCCTGGTACGGCCTGTCGTCCGCCTGGCGGGCACGTCGCCCCACGGCGCTGGCGGCGGCCGTCGGCGACCCCGGCGCGGGCGGGATCGCCCCGGTGGTGCGTCGTACGCTCGCGCTGACCTGGCTTAACCCGCACGTCTACCTGGACACGGTGGCGCTGCTCGGCTCGGTCGCCAACGCGCACGGCGGCGGTAGCCGCTGGTGGTTCGCGGTCGGCGCCTGCCTGGGCAGCGCGCTGTGGTTCACCAGCCTCGGCTTCGGCGCCCGGCTCGCGGCCGGGCTGCTGGCGACGCCGCGTGCCTGGCAGGTGCTTGACCTGCTGATCGCGGCGACCATGCTCGGCATCGCGGTGAAGCTGGCCGTCGGCTAGCCGGCCGGCACCCCCAGGCCGGCCAGCACCTCGGCCGCGGGCAAGGCGGCCAGCAGGCGGCCGGGCAGCCAGAGCTTGGCCCCCCTGATGCCGGAGCCGATCACCACCTCGGCGGACTTGGTGACGGCCGTGTCCACCAGCACGGGCCATGACCCCGGCAGCCCGACCGGGGTGATCCCGCCGTACTCCATGCCGGTCATCGAGGTCACCAGGTCGACCGGGCCGAAGGACGCCTTGCGGGCGCCGAGGCGCTGCCGCACCAGCCCGTTGACGTCAGCCCGGGTGGTGGCGGCCACCATGCACCCGGCGTAACGCACCTCGCCGCCGCGCCGGGCCGCGACCACTACGCAGTTCACGCTGTCCTCAGGCGCAACCCCGTACGCGGCGCAGAACTGCACGGTGTCCGACAGCGCCGGGTCGATGGCCGCCACCCGCACCTGGTCGGCCCAGGGCAGCGACCGCAGCGCCGCCGCCGTCGAGGCGGCGAGCAGGTCTGGCCGCTCCAGCGCGGCGGCGTAGGTCAGCGGGAGGCTCATGCCCCCATCCAACCAGGCGGCCGCGCTGGGAGCCCGACGGTCATCCGGGCCACGAAGGTGACGGCCAGCGCGGGCGAGCCGAGCGAGTCGAGCCGGGCCCGCACCCGGCTGAGGAAATCCGCTGCCCGGGCGGGCCCCAGCTCCGGATGAGGTCATCGAACAGCTCATCCGGGCAGGCCGGCCGGGTCCGCTGGTAGGTTTCGGCGTCGGCGTCGAACCCGCCGCGCAGCCCGGCGCCCCGTTCCGGTGTGAGGCCCGCCAGCCACTGGTCGGTCAAGCCGGCTCTCCCCTCCGGTGGACCGCGATACTTGACGTCATGAGCCGCACCGCCGCCACCCGCCTGCCCGAGATGATGTCGGCCAACCGGGCCGACCTCGACGCCCTGCTGGACCGGACCGTGCTCGGGCATTTCGCCTTCACCGGCGAGGACGGCCGCCCGGTCTCGCTGCCCAGCGTAATCGCGCGCTGGGGCGACCAGATCCTGACGCACGGGTCGACCGGGTCCCGGTGGCTGCGCCGGATCGCGGCGGGCGTCCCGGTGGCAGTCTCGGTCGCGACCGTCGACGGCGTCGTGGTGGCCCGCTCGGCCTACGCGTCGTCGCTGCTGTATGCCAGCGCGGTGCTGTTCGGCGCGTTCACGCCGCTGGCCGGGGAGGACAAGCTGGCCGCGCTCGACGTGCTGACCGACCGGCTGCTGCCCGGGCGCACGGCCGAGGTGCGCAGGCCGACGGCGAAGGAACTGGCGGCGACGACGATGCTGGCGATGCCGATCGGCGAGTGGTCGGTGCGCCTCTCCGACGGCTGGCCGGAGGACCCGGAGCCGGATGTCGCCGGGCCCGCGTGGGCGGGCCTGATCCGGTTCGGCGTGCCCCCGGCCACCCTGGCCGGAGCGCCTGACCTGCGGCCGGGAATCCCGGTCGCGCCGTCGGCGGGGCAGGTCCGCGGTATCCGCTGAGGCCGGGCGCGGCGGTGCGCGGCCGGCCGTACCCTAAAGCCCATGGCGGTCAAGACGCCCGAGACGCGCACGGCCCTGGTGCGGCGGGCAAGGAAAATCAACCGGGTGCTGGCCGAGACCTACCCGGACGCGCACTGCGAGCTAGACTTCGCGAACCCGTTCCAGCTCCTGGTGGCCACCGTGCTGTCCGCGCAGACGACCGACAAGCGGGTCAACCTGACCACGCCGGCGCTGTTCGCCAAGTACCCGTCCCCGGAAGACCTGGCCGCGGCCAACCCGGAGGACGTCGCGGAGATCCTGCGGCCGACCGGGTTCTTCAACGCCAAGACCAAGTCGGTCATGGGGTTGTCGGCCGCCCTGGTCGAGCGGTTCGGCGGGGAGGTGCCGCGCACCCTGGAGGAGATGGTCACGCTGCCCGGCGTGGGCCGCAAGACCGCCAACGTGGTGCTCGGCAACGCCTACGGCATCCCCGGCATCACCGTCGACACGCACTTCGGGCGGCTGTCCAGGCGGTTCGGCTGGACCGTGAGC
>Ga0265338_10010095_pt1 | contig 11157 bp, 10 predicted proteins | sample 42126metaG_FD_193579 | JGI IMG/M metagenome (GOLD analysis project Ga0265338, IMG submission 193579) | Rhizosphere microbial communities from Carex aquatilis grown in University of Washington, Seatle, WA, United States - 4-21-26 metaG | ecosystem: Host-associated > Plants > Roots > Rhizosphere... | reverse complement strand
ACGCCTGTGTACGACCCGTAGGGGCGTGCATTCGCATGTTTGAATCGCGATCGCGATTCGAGCCATCTTAGATAGGTGAGCCCCGATAGTACATTCCTGACGGCGGAATGGCGTAGCCTGGTCCTATTGAACTACGAAGTGGACCCGGTTCTACTTCGCAAGTTCGTGCCGCAGGGTACCGAGCTGGATCGCTGGAATGACCGAGTGTTTCTCAGCCTGGTTGGGTTCAGATTTTTAAAAACGAGAGTCTTCGGACTCGCAATTCCTTTCCATTCCAACTTTGACGAAGTGAATCTCCGGTTCTACGTACGGCGGCGTGAGGGCCCCGAGATTCGCAGAGGAGTTGTATTCGTTAAGGAAATTGTGCCCCGCCAAATGATTGCGCTCGTCGCCCGTTCCTTTTACAACGAAAACTACGTGGCTCTGCCGATGAGCCACGAAATTCAGACAATCGCCGGCGGCGCTGTTCAGGCGGCTTACCGATGGCGATCGGGGCGGCAATGGAGCGAAGTGCGTCTGGAATCGCAAGGTGAACCGGCATTCCCGAAGGAAGGCTCCGAGGAGCAATTCATTGCGGAACATTACTGGGGCTATGCTGCTCAGCCGGACGGCGGCTGCACAGAATATCGAGTGGCGCATCCGCCATGGAGGGTCCGGATGTCTCGGCACGCCAAGTTTGAGGGTGACGTAGAGGATCTTTATGGACGCGATTTCGCGGCGGTCTTGCGCGAGAAACCCGCATCGGCATTTCTCGCGGAAGGGTCAGAGATTACAGTAATGCGCGGGCGGAGGCTGGAATGATGGCATCCAGCGCGGGAGGACGAGTTCCATCCCGAGGATGGATTCTCTACGACGGTGACTGTGGCTTCTGCTCGCGTTGGGTACAGTTCTGGACGAAGACGCTTCGCCAGCGAGGATACGAGCCCGCCGCTTTGCAGGAGCCGTGGGTCACTCAGAAGCTGCAGATGCCAATCGACACTCTGCTCGCCGACATACGCCTGCTGACCACAAATGACGAGCTAATCTCCGGGGCGGATGTATATCTGCAAGTGACAAGACGCATCTGGTGGGCTTGGCCGTTTTACGCGATTTTCCGCCTGCCGGGATTCAACCGGCTCGTCCACTTAGGTTATCGGTGGTTCGCACGGAATCGTTACTGTATCTCGGGCACCTGCCGTGTCCAACATCGGTAGCCAGGGGAACTGGAGGACGGGCGATGCCACCCGTCCCCAGGCAGTTCTAGAACAATGCGGTAGGCCTTCTCTTCCAACTCTTGCCTTTGTCTTTCGCGATGTTCTCCATGTCATTCACGTAGGCTCCGGCCTGCGTCAGAACATGGTGCAGATCGTTGCCGACACTGATGAAAGTGAAGCCTTTCTCGAGGAACTCGCCGACGCGAGCAGTGCCGAACAAAAACAGTCCGAGAATGACGTTGTTCTTGCGCGCATGGTCGACCAGCTTCTGCGTGGCCGCGCCGAGTTCCGGTGACGTGTACATGTGCGGGAACTCGTACTTGTTGTAGAGGCCCATCGACATGCAGAGATCGTTCTGGCCGAGGAAGAGAATATCGACGCCCGGAACAGCCGCGATCTCGGCGATGTTCTCGATGCACGAGGCGGTCTCGACCTGGAGCGCAACGATGCCCTCGTTGTTCCAGCCTCCGGCGTAGCCGAGCAGGCCGCCTTTATTCATGCTGCGCTGAGGAAAGTAAACCGAACGCGTGCCGACGGTGGGATATTTTGTGCAACTGATAGCCTGGCGCGCTTCTTCCGCAGTGTTGATGTAGGGGACGAGAACGCCGTCGGCGCCGAGGTCGAGCGCCTGCTGGATGCCGGGACGATCATCGTATCCACCAACGCGGACCAGCGACTTTGCGCCGCCGTTGGAAATTCCGCTTAGCATCGCGGATAATTTTTCGAAATTCATCGGACCGTGCTGCGTGTCCACGAGCAGCCAGTCATAGCCGCTGTGGGCGAGCTGCTCGGCCACGGTCGGGCTGTGCGAGTTCAGAAACAGGCCCATCTTCGGGCTTCCGGCGCGGAGTTGCTTCTTGAACTCGGTGCCGGTCAGGGTTGCGTCCGCCATAAACCATCCTCCTCGAGCATGTTGAAAATGGGTTTCAGTGTAACGAACCAGCGCGCGGGGAGACTAGCCGGAACCTTACTTTTTTCTAGTACGTGTGACTGAGGGGCAAGGGCGTATAAAGCGGTTCCCACTTGGCGACACGGCTGACTGCTGACCGCTCATGAGGCAGAGGTCACGGGTCAACGCTGATCGCTCACAGCTCAACGCTCGGCATCAGAGGTGTCGCGGCAGGATGGTTGTTGTGTCGTCGCAGATGTGGTTAGGCGCTTCGCTGTCAGCGGCGGCCGGCGGAACAGTGACCTGTCGCCAGTGACTTCTGACTCTCCTTCTCACGGCGATTTTGGCCCTTCCGAGTACTTGTCACTCTCCAAACCCTGCGATTTACGCCGCTTTCCCGGGGGTACCTTCCTTGGAAACCGCATAAAATCTGCACAAAATGCTACTTTTCCACAGCAACGTGAGTTAAGATGCGGTCGAACCAAGCAAATTTGTTTGTTCCTGAAGGAGGAATTCATGGCTTCTGGTATGACCAAGACCCAACTCACTCGTCACCTCGCCGAGAAACTCGGCTCCAACAACAAGACGGCAGCAACCTTCCTCGAGCACCTCGCGGACACCGCGATCAAAGAGACCAAGAAGAACGGCGTATTCGTAGTGCCCGGCCTCGGCCGCTTGGTGAAAGCGCATCGCAAGGCACGTATGGGCCGCAATCCGCAGACTGGCGAACCCATTCAGATCAAGGCAAAGACGGTCGTGAAGTTCCGCGTGGCTAAGGCCGCGAAAGACGCGATCGCCCCGAAGAAGTAGTTTGTGTGTGGCGCGGACACTCTTGTCCGCGAAAAATCAATCAGTTCAGGAAGGCCAGCGAATGCTGGCCTTCTTCGTTTCTGTCTTGAGTTTGTTTTCTGGAGTTCAGCGCACGCCGCGGTCTACGACGGTGCCGCCAGGAGCCGGACGATTTCCGCGCGCACAGTCCCACCGTCGATCACCAATTTCCCCAAACTCACTGGCAGATTGAATCGCCGTGGGCCCGCGCTGCCGGGATTGAAGTAAAGCACGCCGTTCTTCTCTTCGATCGAAGGCTTGTGACTGTGACCGAACACGACCACACGGATTCCCGCAGCTTCGGGTTTCAAATCAAGTTGTCCCAGATCATGCAGCATGTAGATCGAAACGCCGCCGATCTCCACCAAGTCCGTGACAGGGAGGGAACGAGCCCACGGCGCGGTATCCACGTTGCCGCGGATGGGCGTGACGGGCGCGATGCTGCGAAGGACTGTCAGGATTTTCGGATCACCGATATCGCCCGCGTGCAGAATGTGGTCAACGCCCTGTAGGGCAGCGATGGCCTCCGGCCGCAACAGGCCATGCGTGTCCGAGATGACGCCGATGAGCATGGAGGTTGGAAAGTCCTATTTCACCACATGGACAGTGAGACACACAGACCGTCAAGTAACGAGATCCTGGTGGATCCGTGTCTCGGTGGTGAGGGCGAGGTGCGCCGTGATGTTCTGCGATTCATCACAAATCCGGCGTGGAGGGCTCACAGATTTCCAAAATCAGTGACGGGCTATACTGCGAGGAGTGTCTGAATCTTCTCCCGACCTGCTCGAACCGTTGCGGCGCTACTGGGGCTACCACGAATTTCGTCCCAAGCAGGAGAACGTCATCCGCAGCCTGCTCGCCGCGCGTGATACCTGCGCGGTCATGCCGACAGGTGGTGGGAAGTCGCTCTGTTACCAGCTTCCGGCGGTCGTCTCGGGAAAAACTGCGGTGGTAGTTTCTCCGCTGATCGCGTTGATGCAGGATCAGGCGGCGCAGCTGGCCCAGATGGGCATTCCAGCGGCGGCGCTCAACAGTTTTCAGAACGCGACCGAGCGAAGCATTGTCATGCGGAACGCTCGCAAAGGCGATTACCGGCTGCTCTATCTTTCGCCCGAGCGGCTGGCGGCCGAGAGCACTTTTGAATGGCTGTCCAACGTGCCAGTCGGATTTTTTGCTGTAGACGAGGCGCATTGCATCTCGGAGTGGGGGCACGAATTCCGCCCCGACTATCGCCAGCTCAGCCGCTTGCGCACGCGCTTTCCAGGAATACCCATCGCCGCCTTTACGGCCAGCGCGACGCGGCAGGTTCGGCACGACATTCTCAAGCAATTGCAAATGCGAGATCCGCATCTGTACATTGCCAGCTTCCATCGCAAGAACCTCAGCTACATCGTGCACGAGTGCGAAGGATCGACCCAGCTCGACCTCCTCACCCGGGCGCTGCGCTACTACAAAGACGCTAGCGTAATCGTCTATGTGCCGACGATCCGCCGCGTTGAGGAGACGGTGGAATACCTGGAGGAGAACGGCATCGCGGCGATTCCGTATCACGCGAAGATGGAAGCCGACATGCGCCGTCAGAACCAGGAACGCTGGATGTCGGACGAAGTCCGGGTGCTGGTGGGAACGATTGCTTTCGGCCTAGGGATCAACAAACCCTCGGTGCGGGCGGTGATTCATCTCTCGCTGCCGAAATCGATTGAGCAGTACTACCAGGAAGCCGGGCGCGCGGGACGCGACGGGCGGCCAGCGGATTGTGTGCTCCTTTGGCAAAAGCGCGACCATGTGCTGCTCGAATATTTCATTGGGAAGATCGAGGATCAAGGCGAGCGCGAACGCTCCCTGGATCGAAAGCGAATAATCAGCCGGTTTGCGGATTCCGGTACGTGCCGGCAGCGGCAAATCTGCTTGCATTTCGGAGAGACACCGAAATGGGAGCATTGCGAGACTTGCGATAACTGCGCCGCCAAGCCCGAGTGGTTGAGCCGGGAGTTGCCCGCGCGACCCGCTCCTTCGGCTCCGCGCCGCAAGAAGTACGCGTCCACCCGCGTGTTGCCCGAGGAAGATTTCCTGCCATCAATTTCAATGGCCCGGGTTTCCGCTCCAGCTTTGAGTGCAGAAGACCTGCTCTTGGCCGACTATCTGCGCGAGTGGCGCCGATCCATGGCGCGCGAAAACAAAGTCCCGGCATACATCGTGCTGCATGACAGCACCCTCGAGCAGCTGTGCCTGCTTCGTCCCAAGACGCTGGCAGAGTTGCAGCAGGTGGCCGGCATCGGCGACCGCAAAGCCGACGTCTACGGGGCTGAGATTCTGCAAGCTCTGCGTAACTTTGCCGAGGGTGCCAGAACCGCATCGGATTCGAGCCGGCAGCCGACACCGGCTGAACATACGCTGAAGCTTCTGGGAGAAGGGTGCACGTTCGACGAGATCGCCCGGATTCGCGCGCGGCAAACTTCCACGATTGTGTGCACCGTGGCGAACCTGATTGAGACCGGGCAGGTGAAGTTGGATCCAAAATGGATTTCTCCCGATGCGCAGCCATTGATCGAGGCAGCCTGTCTGTCGAAAGGAATTGAGAAGTTGAAAGAAATCAAAGACGCGGTGCCGCCCTATGTGAGCTTCGCGGATATTCGACTGGTAGTGGCTAGCCTGCGAGCCGATAAACGTCTGGGCGCAAAATCCGCGTGACTGCTTATTCGAGCAGGTTATTCGTAGCGCAGGCTTTCGACTGGATCAAGTTGGGCGGCACGGGCGGCGGGAATTGTGCCGAAGAGAATTCCAACCAGTGAAGACACGACGATCGCAATGATCGCGGACAAACCAGAAATCGGGATGCGGTACTCGGTGAAGAAACGGACCGAGAACGGAATGGCGAGTCCGATGATGATTCCAATAACCCCGCCGATCAGGGAAATCAGGACGGCCTCCGAGAGAAACTGAAATCGTATTTCGCGATTGGTCGCGCCGATGGCTTTGCGAATACCGATCTCGCGGATGCGCGCGCTGACGGTGGCCAGCATGATATTCATGATCCCGATCCCGCTCACCAGCAGCACAACGAGCGCTACCGCCAGCAGGACCATTGTCATGGCGCTTGCGGTCTTATCGGCGACGGCGACCAACTGGGTGAGGTTGCGCACGCTGTAAACCGATTCGGGACGATGCCGCGACTGGATGACGCGCTGCACCTGGGCGGTCACGGGCACGACGAGTGTCGCGTCGGTGGTCGAGAAGAAAATCTGCTTCACGATCGGCGCTTCCTGGAAATAGCGAATGACCGTGTAGGGGATCAGCATCGTATTGTCGGTCACTTCGGATTGCCCGAAGGTGTCCACCCGTTCGCGGAACGTGCCGATGATCGTGAAGGGCAATCCGCTGAGCTTGACGATTTTGCCGAGCGCGGCCTGATCGGATCCGTAGAGTTGGACAGCCAGCTTGGAGGTAATGACGCCGACTTTGTTGTGTGCCTGCGAATCTTCCTTGTCGAAGAAGCGTCCGGTGAGAATGACGATATTGCGGACTTTTTCGTATTCGGGATAGACGCCCATGATCTGGAGATCACGCTCTTTGCCGTCACCGACGGCTACGCGTTCGTTCAGGGGCATGACCGGCGAGGCATAGGCGATGCCGCTGACCTGATGCTGGACGGCCTCCATGTCTTCAATGGTCAACTGGTCAATCGTCGTGTTGGTGATGCGGCCCTGGCCGCTTTCGTATTCCGCGTAAATCCAGTTGGAACCGATTGCTTGAATCTGATTGAGAAGGTATTGCTTGCCGGTCAGCCCGATGGTGGTGACAAGAATCAGTGACGCGGTGCCGATCACCATGCCGAGCGCGGTGAGCGCAAAGCGCACCTTGTTGCTGCAAAATGTGTCATAGGCGAAGCTGAAGATTTCGCCGAGCGCGAGGTGTGCGCGTCCATTTGTCTGGGTTGCCGTAGCCATCTGCCAGTTAGATGCTACGGGCTGTCCGCCGACGCCGCAAGCGGAGGGCGGTTCGTTTGGGGGTTCGGGCCCTTCCGACGTTCGACGTGTGCATGTAATGTTATGTCGGACAGACCAAACGACAGGGAGCGCCGGTTCTGAAGATCAAACTGACCCTCGGCCTGATGGCCTTTACGGTGGCGGCACTGCTGATCCATGGCTATCACCCGTACGTTGAGGACGCGGAAATTTACCTTCCCGGTGTTCTGAAGATCCTGAACCCGAGTCTATTTCCCGCCAATGCAGAGTTCTTCGGCGAACATGCAGGGCATACGCTCTACCCGAACCTGATCGCAATGTCGGTTCGGATCACACACCTGCCCTTACCCTGGGCCGCATTCTTATGGCATCTGATGTCAATTTTCCTGTTGCTTGCGGGCACCTGGCGTGTGGCCTCGGTGCTCTTCGAAGAACCGGCGGCACGCTGGGCAGCCGTTGCTTTTATGGCGGCCCTCCTTACATTGCCGGTAGCTGGGACCGCCCTGTACATACAGGATCAGTATTTAAACCCGCGGAATCTGGCTGCATTTGCGGCGATGTTTGCCGTGGCTGACGTGCTACGTAGGAAGTACGCAGCCATGGTCGTTTGGCTGTTATTTGCGGCGCTCGTGCATCCGCTCATGTCGAGCTTTGCGATTGCATTCTGCGCCTGGCTGGTGCTGCTTCGCAGCTACCGGCCGCAGATTTTGGGGTTCGCGATGCTGCTGCCTTTCGGCATCTTCGATCCTGCGCCTCCCGCGTATCACGAGGTTGCACTGCGGCAACCCTATTTCTTTGTGACGCGTTGGGAGTGGTATGAATGGCTGGGCTTGATCGGTCCCGTGCTTTTGTTCTGGTGGTTTGCCCGCTTGGCCCGGCGGCGGGGAATGGACAATGTGGAACTCGTCTCGCGAGCCATGATCCCGTTCATTCTCGTGGCCACAGCGGCGGCCGTGATTCTCGCCATCCCTGCCCGCTTCGAGGCGCTGGCCCGGTTCGAACCGCTGCGCTGTCTTGCACTCGGATACATGTTGCTGATCGTGATTGGGGGAGGATTCCTCGGGCAGGACTTGCTACGGGCACGCATCTGGCGCTGGCTGGTTCTGTTCGTGCCGTTAAGTTTCGGAATGTATTTTGCCCAGCGACAATTGTTTCCGGCGACCGCGCACATCGAATGGCCCTCGGCTCCGCCCCGCAATCTTTGGGCGCAGGCCTTTGACTGGATCCGCGAAAACACGCCGACCGATGCATTTTTTGCGCTGAATCCAAACCATATGGCTCTGGCAGGTGAAGACGAGAATGGATTCCGTGCTCGCGCCCAGCGCAGTATGCTGGCCGACGCCGTTAAGGACAAGGGGGCCGCTTCCGCATTCCCACCTCTCGCCACCGATTGGATGGAACAAGTGGAAGATCAGAAAAACTGGAAGGACTTCGGGAAAGAGGATTACCAGAGGCTTCGGAAGAAATATGGAATCAACTGGGTCGTCCTCGATCAGCCGGCTTCAGTTGGATTCGACTGTCCGTATCAGAACGCAGCAGTGAAAGTGTGCCGGCTGGACTGAAACGAGAGAGTTAATTGTGCGCCTGTTGCGCCGGAATCCTGCTCTCGTAATACGGCTCCGAGCCGGTTTCCAGAGTTTTTCCCTGGGCACTGAAAATCGGGTTGTGGCTGATCCCGGCACGCTCCATCGCGAACTGCATAGTAGTCTTCAGCACTCCCAGCCCATATTGCACGCTGCGCCGGAAATTAATGGATGAGGCTTCCTCGAAATACTTAGTTGGACAGGAAACTTCGCCGATGCGGAAGCCGAAATATACGCACTGTGCAAGCATCTGGTTATCGAAGACAAAATCGTCGCTATTTTCGCGAAGTGGAAGGCGCGTCAGTACTTCGCGGCTGAATGCGCGGTAGCCGGTGTGGTATTCGGAAAGCTTGATGCGGAGGAACATATTCTCAAACGCCGTGAGGAGGCGGTTCGCGATGTACTTGTAAATCGGCATGCCTCCGCGCAAGGCCGTTCCCCCGATGATGCGCGATCCGAGGACGACATCGTAGACGCCATATGCAACCATGCTGGCCATGGCTGTCACGAGCAGCGGAGTGTACTGATAATCGGGATGCACCATGATGACCACATCCGCGCCGGCCGCGAGTGCCTCGCGGTAGCAAGTCTGCTGGTTACGGCCGTAGCCGTAATTGCGGTCGTGAACGAAAAACTGCAAACCGAGGCGATGGGCGATCTCCACGGTGCGATCGGAGCTGTGGTCGTCCACCAGAATGCAGGTGTCGACCAGGTCGGGCAGCTCCCGAACTGTCGCTTCGAGCGTCTTTTCCGCGTTATAGGCGGGTAACACGACGGCAATCCTTTTGCCGTTAATCATGCGATGGAATCCTCAGTCTGTTTTCTGTAAATCATATCTGAATCAGTCAGAAAATCCTTAGTTTTCGAGGAAAAGGCGGCCCGGCGGCAATCCAAAGCGTCTCCATTGATAAACTATTAGGACAGAAAGTTAACGCACCGGAACTATGGCACCTCGGACCCTGTTCGACAAAATCTGGGAATCGCACCTGGTTGCTGCGCCGAAAGGCCAGTCGCCACTTCTTTACATCGACCTGCACCTGGTTCACGAAGTGACTTCGCCGCAGGCTTTTGATGGACTGCGCAGCAATGGTCGCCGCGTTCGCCAGCCGCTAAGGACCGTGGCTACGGTGGATCACAACATCCCAACGACGCCGCGCGGCTTGCCGATCACGGACCCGATCGCCGCGAAACAGATCGAGGCGTTGCAGAAAAATTGCCGCGAATTCGGCGTGCCCTTCTTTGATATGGACTCCGCCGACCAGGGCATTGTGCACGTCATTGGCCCGGAGTTAGGTATCACACTGCCGGGCATGACCATCGTGTGCGGAGACAGCCACACTTCTACGCATGGCGCGTTCGGATCGCTGGCATTCGGCATTGGTACGTCGGAAGTCGAGCACGTGCTTGCTACCCAATGCCTGCCGCAAAATAAGGCGAAGTCGATGCAGATTCTGGTCCACGGCCATTTGCCTGAGGGCGTGACCGCGAAGGACCTGGCACTTGGGATCATCGGGCGGATTGGCACAGACGGCGCGACTGGACACGTGATCGAATACGCGGGCGAAGCGGTGCGAGCTTTATCGATGGAAGGCAGGATGACGCTCTGCAACATGAGCATCGAAGCTGGCGCGCGCGCCGGATTGATTGCACCCGACGACACGACGTTTGCCTATCTCTATGGCCGTCGTTTTGCGCCCAAAGAAGAGGCATGGGAAGAATCCGTTGAAGAGTGGCGGACGCTGGCTTCCGACATAGGGGCGCGCTATGACCGCGTCATCGAAATCAACGCGGCTTCGCTCGCGCCCTACGTCACCTGGGGAACAAATCCCGGCATGGTTGTGGCCGTCAATGCACGCGTCCCCGAGGTGGCCAGTTTCGCGGCGGAAGCGGATCGCCGTGCTGCTGAGCAGGCCTTGGCTTACATGGGGCTGGAAGGTGGAACGCCGATCGAAAACATATCGATCGATCGCGTCTTCATCGGATCGTGTACGAATTCGCGGATCGAAGACCTGCGTGCTGCGGCGCGCGTTGCCAAAGGCCGGCGCGTGAATGCGAAGGTTCGCGCGATGGTAGTGCCCGGCTCCCAGGCCGTTAAGCGGGCAGCCGAGCAGGAAGGGCTGCACCGAATTTTTGTGGATGCCGGGTTTGAGTGGCGGGAATCGGGATGCTCGATGTGCCTGGGTATGAATCCAGATATTCTCCAGCCGGGCGAGCGGTGTGCCTCCACAAGCAACCGCAATTTTGAAGGACGGCAGGGCCGTGGCGGGCGCACGCATCTCGTGAGCCCCATGATGGCGGCAGCGGCGGCGATCGAAGGACATTTCACGGACATTCGCAACTGGCAATTTAACTGAGCAATCCTATGCAACCGTTTCGAAAACATACCGGACTCGTCGTGGCACTGGATCGGGTCAACGTCGATACCGATCAGATTATTCCCAAGCAGTTTCTGAAGCGTATTGAGCGCACGGGCTTCGGGCAATTTCTGTTCTACGACTGGCGTTTCTCGGCGGATGGTGAGAGGATTCCCGACTTCATCCTGCACGCTCCCCGCTACCAGAACGCTTCCATCTTGGTGGCCGGCAAGAACTTCGGTTGTGGATCCTCGCGCGAGCACGCCGTCTGGGCGCTGGCCGATTTCGGCTTCAAGGTCGTGATCGGCTCGACATTCGCGGACATATTTGCCAACAACAGCCTGA
>Ga0265338_10010094_pt1 | contig 11158 bp, 8 predicted proteins | sample 42126metaG_FD_193579 | JGI IMG/M metagenome (GOLD analysis project Ga0265338, IMG submission 193579) | Rhizosphere microbial communities from Carex aquatilis grown in University of Washington, Seatle, WA, United States - 4-21-26 metaG | ecosystem: Host-associated > Plants > Roots > Rhizosphere >... | reverse complement strand
CGCTGCAGGCGCGCCAGCGGGAACCCCTTGACTGACACAGTCGACCCGCACCGTGGCGCCAAGATGCGAGCCGGCTGGAATCACTTGCGCGACGATATTTCTCACCAGTATATTCACTAAACATGATGATAGGCGTGGAATTATGGCGTGGCGGTTGGCTATCCTGACCCCGGTGCTGGATGACTGGCCATCGCTCTCCGAACTGATCAGCGAGATCAACGCAGGTTACAGCGCCGATGACGCGGAGTTCGAACTCATCGCGGTCGATGACGGATCCAGCACCAGCTGGACCGCTGAGACCGGGCCAAGCCTCCCACTAAATTCATGCATCAAGAGCGTGTCTGTCATTCAACTGGCGCTCAATCTTGGACACCAGCGCGCCATTGCCGTCGGGCTCGCGTCGCTATCGGAACGGACCGACCTCGACGGGGTGGTGGTGATGGATAGTGACGGCGAGGACAGGCCGTCCGACCTGGCTATTCTGATGGCAATGTCCCGTACCCACCCGGCCCATGTAATCATGGCCCGCCGCGCCGAGCGGTCCGAAACAACGGTCTTCAAGATCGGCTATCAAATCTACAAGACGTTGTTCCGCCTGTTGAGCGGCCACGGCATTTCGTTCGGCAATTTCTGCTTGCTGCCGATGCCGGCGGTGCATCGGCTGGCACATATGCCGGAACTCTGGAACAACCTGCCGGCCACGATCATTCGCTCCCGGCTGCGGCACTGCACCGTGCAGACCAAACGCGGCAAGCGCTATACCGGCCAGTCGAAGATGAACCTGCCCGCGCTCGTCGTGCATGGGCTCAGCGCCATGTCGGTCTATACCGACATCATCTTTGTTCGCGTGCTGTTGGCGGCCTTTGGCCTGTGTGCGGTCTCGATCGTGTCCATCATCAGCGTCGTGATGATCCGGCTTACGACCACATGGGCGATTCCTGGCTGGGCGACCACCGTTGTCGGCGACCTGCTGATCATACTGATCCAGGCACTCATTCTCTTGGTCGCCATCACGCTGATGCTGCTGGCCAACCGCAGCGCGCGCCAATTAGTCCCGATCACCGATACTACGGCGTTCATCGCCGAGCGGCAGCTCGTGGCGTCCCGCCAACCCGCACGCGAGGCCCCGGTCAATGTCTGACGGTACGTTGACGTATGTCGGCAATGAACTGGAGCTGTTTGCCGGAGCGAGCAACTGGAAGCGCTATGTGGCGCGCCATCTATTGCCCTTTATCACTGGCCGCGTGCTTGAAGTGGGCGCCGGTATCGGCAGTAACATCACGCCACTGATCAACGCCACAGTGCAGGACTGGCTCGCGCTGGAGCCGGACTCGGCGCTGGCCGGCGAGATCGAGCGGCGCTTGCAGGAAAACACACTGCCGTCACAGTGCCGGGTCCAGGTGGGGACAATTGCCGATATCCCGCCTCGTCAGGCGTTCGATACGATCCTCTATATCGATGTGCTGGAACATATCGAAGACGACCGCGGCGAGGTCGCCCGGGCGGCTACATTGTTGCGCCCTGGCGGGCGCATCGTGGTGCTGGGTCCGGCGCACCAGTTCCTCTATAGTCCGTTCGACCAATCCGTCGGCCACTTCCGCCGCTATAACCTGATGAGCCTGGAACGGCTGATCCCGGACGGATGTGTAGTCGAGGCCGGCTTCATGCTGGACAGCGTAGGTTTTTTTGCCTCGTTGGCCAATCGATTTGTACTGCGCTCCGCCATGCCGACCAAGGCGCAGATCGCGAGCTGGGACCGCATGATCGTGCCCTTGTCGCGCCTGGTCGACCCACTCAGCCGCTACCGTTTCGGCAAGTCCGCCGTCATGGTCTGGCGGCCGGTGGATCAACACCACGTGCCATGACCGTTGCCCGTCTTGTCTCGTGGCTGGCGCTACTGGTCAGCCTGTCTTCTACCGTTGTGTTTGCCGTGATCTATATCGGTTCCAACCACGTCGCCATCATCGGGCAAGAGCAGAATGTTGTCTTCGGAATTGAGACGTTGCTGAATGGGAGGCTGCTGTACCGCGACCCCACGCACCTGCCATTCGCGGTTACCCAGTATACGCCGCTTTACTATGAGATCTGCTTCCAGGTGTGCCGCTGGCTGGGACTGCACGCCAACGATCTGCAGGCAATCTATCTGGTGGGACGGCTAACTTCTGCAGTCGCAACAATCGCCTGCTGCTGCATTCTGGCCGCATGCATGTGGCACTATGGACAGCGGGACGCCGTGACATGCATCGCCCTGGCATTCTCGTTGCCCGTCTTGATCGGCCCCTGGGCCTGGGTTGCCCGACCCGACCCGCTATATCTGATGTTGGTGTTCGCCAGCCTGCTGGCCGCGCTGCGCTATGCCGACACGCTCGGCATCGGGCCGCTGGTGATTTCCTGCGCGCTGTTGGTGGCCGGGTTCTATACCAAGCAGACCGCCTTTTTCCTGTTCCCGCTGCCAATCGTGGTGCGGATGGCCCGTCAAGGATGGCGAGGCGCCCGGCTACGCGATGTACTAATCTGCCTTCTGGTGTATGCCGCGGGCAGCACGTTCCTGACGCCCTTGATGCGCGACAATTTCGCCATCGGCCTGGCCAACGGCATTGACCTGAGCAGGGCATGGCACAAGGTCTACCTTCCGATGGTCTATCGCGTGCCGCTGCTGCTTGCGGCGTGCCTCGCTTTTCGCGCGAGAATGGCCCGCCACGACTGGATGCCACGTGCGATTTCCGTGGCTTGTCTCTGGTATCTATTGGTGGGCGCAGTACTGGCGATGAAATGGGGATCCCTCGTAAACTACCTGGATGAGTTCATCATCGGCTGCCTGCTGCTGGTTGGCACCGCCCCTGCCTTGAGCACGGGTTTCCAAAACAGCCGGCAAGGGGTTGTCGCGACGCTGCTGCTGGGGCTGGTCATCGCCACTCAACTGACCAGCGTGTACGATTACCGGGGGAGCCGATGGTCCGCCATGGTGGACCGTGGGTCGCTGTACGAAGCCGGCCATGCCCTTGCCACCGACGACGTGTTACAAGGCCAGCCAGTACTCACATTGGATACTACCAGCTCACTGTTCATTCCCGACCGGGCCGTGTTCGTGCCGCTGGATGTCCTGGGCACCGCCGCGGCAGCCGGACATTTCGATCTAGGCTTGGTGACCCGCGAGGTTCAGAATGCAGCAATTCTAAATTCGGCTATTGCTGGGTTTTGTGTTGGTTCTGCTCCGTTTTTGATGGGTTGAATGCGGGACGAAGGAACGCGGTTCGTCAAGGCGGTCGGATGGCGGCGTGGGCGATAGAGCGGAGCAGATGGGGCCAGTCCTGGAAGACGACATAGGTGGTGATCGTCCGTAGATTCTCAAAGAATAGATAGGTGGCGCCGCATGCGGCGACGGCCTCTTTCCAGGCCAGAACGGCAAGGAGAGCGGCGGTGTGGAAGGCAAAGGCGAGCAGATTGAGTGTGAGGAAGACGCTGGCCAGGGTCTGCTTTCCATGACCGTAATTGTGCTCGAGGTTGTAGCCGTTGGTCTTGAGCACGTTGAAGGTTTCGTTCTCGATCTTCCAGCGGGCACGGCCGCAGGCAGCCAACTCGGCGACGGTGCCGGGGGTGACCGCAATGTCGGTGACGAAGCTGTTGTAGTACGTGCGCTTTCCGGCGGCGTTGCGGATCTCGATGGAGAACCAGTCGACCGTGATGGCGTCCGTGGTGGCGCGCAGCGGCACGCCGGAGAGCCAGCGGTAGATGGTGGTGGTGCGCTTGCCGCGTTTGCAGACGGTCTCGCGGTGCTCTTGCAGTGTGGCGCCGTGCAGGTATTCGGTGATGGTCTGGTGCGAGGACGGCTTGCAGGTGAGGATGAAGTTGCCACCGGCTTGTTGGATGGCGGCGACGATCGGCTGGCAGGCGAACAGGTCGTCGCCAAGATAGATCGGCCGAAGATGCGCCATTGCCTGGCCATGCCGGGACAGCCAGCGCTTGGCCGCATTGCGCTCGCAATCCTGCTTCGCCGCCCCGTCCTGCGGGGCGATGAACTCCGGCGGCAGAGGCAGAACCTGGGTGTGGCCCGGCGCGACGACGGTGGCGCCAAGGAACGCGTGGAAGCATTCCACCTCGCCATCGGAACGGCGACGCGTCGAGCACTGCGGGCATTTGATTTTGCGCGAGCAAAAATACTCGGTGCCGTCGAGCGCGACCAGCAGCCGTCCGCCCAGGCATTGGAACCGTGTCAGCGGCCCAGCTGCCTTGATGGCTTGCATGAACACTGCATCGAAGGCCGCAGGCGAAGCGCCGTCCAGCATCAGGCGGATGTAATTGTCGGAGGGGATCGCCGCCATGCCGAACAGCGTCTGGCAGTTGGACCGGCCCTGGCCGCGCTCGAGCGCTCGCTGGTGCGCCAGGAACGATGGGCTTCCCATGAAGAACAGCGAAAACGCCGAGAGGCCGATATCGGCCATCGTGTAGTCGCCATCGCGGCGTGGCGCGGTGCGCCGGTCCCGAAGACCGGCGCAGACCGTGCCCAACTCGGCGATCAGGTCCTTGATGACGCTCACGCCGGTGTTGAATCAGGGTCCGAAGCTCATTCCCAGCAGAAACCGCCTGCATGCTGTGGTGGGTCATCAATCAATCCACAACATGTGGCAAATTGGACTCAGTTCAGGCCCACGATGGCGCCTCAGGTCCGGCGTCACCCAACCCAAATTTAGAACGCGACTCAATCGCATTGAGAACGGCTGGGTTGGCCGGCGGGGCCTTGCCATAGGGACGCCGCCGTGACAGATTCATTCCCCGACGCGGCAGAAAGATCACTCTTATCGAGAGCCTCCGCTCCTGCATGAGCTTTCGCACGACGTTGTCAATCGCAGCGATGTAGTCCGCGTCCACGGCATGCCGGGGGTCCGAAACCCAGGCGAGGGAATGCCGTTCGCAGCACGAGGGGCCGGCACGTCGCAGGAAGAGGCGCGGGCCAGCGCCACCGCCGCCGCACATAGCAGCGCCCGCAGCGGCAGATGGCACCAAGCCATGGCAGTCACCATTCCGAAATCGGTTTGCCAAGGCTGTGGGGGGCGATGTCGTCGAAGTAGAGATGGAATTGGCCGATGACGCCGAGGCCATGGCCGGACGCTCCATTCAGCGGCCACAACACTTCTGCGGAGATTGCGTAATAGTGCCCGGTCCAGACCGCGCCGGTGCCAAGTACATACGTGGTTGGGTTGTCGGTCGGGCGCCGTGCGGAATTGCCGGCGGCCGAGGCCCAGGCCAGCTCGACCAGCGGCGTCAAATTCCCGATGAAGTTCCCTAAGCCGTAATCCTTCACCTGCGATTGCAGATACGGGATGGAATATTGCAGCGTCAGACCACCGGACCAGGTGGTGATGCCGCCACCACTGCCGGGACCGGTATTCGGCATGTTGTAGTCGAGTTCGCCAGTGATCGCGAACGGACGGATCGGCGCCCAGGGGATGTCACCGAGCCCCTTGCCGAAATAGCCGCTGACCGTGGTGGTGTTGAAGCCGGATTCGATCCCGACCGTGCCGGCGCGGCCAAAGGCCTGGGAAACCGCCACTGAGCTGATGAACTCATGCTCCGGCAAGACGATCCAGCGGTATTTCGCCTGCACATACAGATCGTCGAAGCCACCATGGGACTTCTTGAAATCGCCCAGGTCGTTGTTGATCCAGTTGTAATCGTCGCCGATGCCGATCGCGAGGCTTGGGGTGATCAGCTTGTCATATTCGAAGTTGAGGTCGGTGACCCAGCTCTTGCCGTCAGGGCTGGCCAGCGACACAGCCGGCAGGTTGGCTTCGTCTCCGACGCCGGGATCGTCGATCAGGTCGGTGTTGACGAACAAGCGGGCGCCGGCGACCGCATGGGCCTGGGCGTGCTGGGTAGAGATGACAGCGGCTGCCGCGGCAATCGCGGCCAGCTTGATGGATCTGGACATGAGAGACTCCTGACAATGAAGCGTGCGGCGCGCGGCGCCACACGTTGCGGCGTAAACCGTGGATTCAGGTCAGGCCGGGCGGACCGCGCGGCTGGGCGGTGAGCAATGCCGCGAGCGGAGGAGCTGTGGCGGGCGGCGGCAGTTCGGGCCGGTGGAAGGCTGTTACTTGTGGTCGGGGGGGACGCGGAGTGGCGTCCGGCAGGACGATTCCGGGCGTTGCAAGAGACATACACAGCGGACAGAACTGGCAGTCCGGCATGTGGTCGTGATGTGCCGGTGGTCCCGTACCGTCCGACTGCGCGGAGGCGTGGCAGATGGTGCCCGCCTCGTCCAGCGCCAGAGCAACTTCCGGCCGTGGCACGACCGCGCCGAAGGCAAGCTGCGCCACCAGTGCCAGCAAGGCTAGGAACAGACCGGGTGCCGGGATGCGGTGGTGCGTCATCGCAGGACACGACATGAACACGGACGAGGTTCGCGCGAAAGGGGGGCTATCCGTGGCAGGTGGCCGCTCACGTTGCATGCGCTGAGATCGCGGATTGGGCGAGATGGCAATTGACGGCCGCCGGCCGAAACGAGAGTTCCTGGCTGTTGGTCAATTCTTGCATAACCCCTTATCGGAGGGTAGTAAGCGCGAAGCGATTGCTTCAACCGCTTCGACCAGAATTTTCCGGTACGGAGATTGCTGTCACGTGCGGACAATTTTCAATTGGCATATCGCGTGGGACCGCGGACAAGTAAGTCGGGCGCTCCTATGCGTTGCGGTGATCACGATACTTGGCGCCGGAATTCCCCTGCTCGCCGAAACAGACTTTCGCCGTTCAGCAGCGGAAACTGCATCCTACGAAGCCGTCTATTACACAGCCCTGCTGAGGGGCCGCGACTCAAACGCTGCTCTACGCAAGGCACATTTTCGGACCCGACTTCTTATGAACGAGCTCGGTATGACACGGTCCGAAGCCACTGCCCTGGCTGTCCGGTCCGTGATTTGGGGGGCAGGCAATTTGTGCGGTGGTGGCTGACCTCGGATCATCGGGTCCTGGGAGTATCGTTTCCGCATCAGCGGAAAAGGCAAGCGACGGAACCTCCATCGGAAGCCGATGATCGCCACGCTTGCTGCGGCACTGCGACAGCACTTTGCCAGATCATTCGTCTACATATGATCAAGTACACTATCATTATAAAGAGAGTGCGTTCCACGAATGCACCGAAAGCTGGCGACATTCTGCAAAAACGCAGCAATACGTGGAACCTGATCGCGTTCGCGCGGCTACTTCGGCAACGCCCGATCGACCGCGTCAAGTTCGCTGAGCATCCACGCCTGATATTTTTTTCCCGGTGGCTCCGTTTCGGTCGCCCCAACCACGGGAACATGCGAGGCTTTGGCTAACTTCTCCATACGCTCGGCGGTCGGGTCGGAGGCCTGGGCGTTGTAGATCAGCAGTTTTACCTGGTGGGTTTTCAGATCGTTCTCGAATGCGGCAATGTCGGAGGCGCTCGGTTCGGTGTTATTCATCACCGCGAGTTGGAAGGGCAGGTTGCGCACCTGCATGCCAAGCGCGTCGAACATGTAACCGAAGATCGGCTCGGTCGCGGTGGCCGGTGTACCGACCAGACGCGCTTTCAGCGCGGCGATCCTGGCCTGGATCGGCTTGAGCGAGTCCTGGAATGCGGCGAGCCGCTGACGGTAGCCGGCCTGATGGGCTGGGTCCGTTGCCGCCAGCGCATCGGCGAGCGCCTGGGCATAGGCCACGATAGTTGCCTGATCGTACCAGACGTGGGGGTTGTCGCCGGTCTGATGACCGGTCAGTTCGGCGACCACGATGGTCTTGCGGTCGGAGCCGCGAGCGGCACTGAGCAGTTTCTCCATCCACGGGTCATAGTCGATGCCGCTGTAGACCACGATGCGCGCGGCGGAAACCGCACGGCCGACCGAGGGACTAACCTCGAACAGATGCGGGTCCTGATCGGGATTGCTGAGAATGCTGGTCACCGCAACATCCGGACCACCAATCTGCTGGGCGATGTCGCCGTAAAAATTCTCGGCAGCGACGATAGTGATCGGACCTGCCGCCCTCGCCGGCATCGGGGTCGACAGCAGCGCCATGAGCGCGGTGAGGACGGCGAGTCTTCTCATTCTGATCTCCCGGTGGTGTAAGGGGGCCGTTGAGAGTTGCAACGATATAACTTCCCCGAAGACACCGTGGTCGCCCGCGAGCCACGGTCGCAGTGCCGGTTGCCTCGTTCGGGACTGTTGGGCTGCATGCGGTATCTCAGAAATGCTGCGCTAGCCCGGCCAGGATTGTGCGCCGCAAGCCATACTGCGGCGCCCCGACCCCTACCCCGGTGCCATTGCGAATCTCGTAGATCACGTCCCCCACATTCAGCACGTCCAGCCGCAGCTCAGTCCCCGTGCGCAGCTTCTGCACCACCGACAGGTTAACCACCCCGTAGGTCGGCGTCGCGGTGCCGTTCGGGATAGTCGTCGTGTCCGCCCGCAGCCCGGTTTGCAAGATAGCATCCACTGAGAACCGCGTCGGATGGTCGGTCGTCCGGTTCAGCGTGTAGGCCGCGCCCGCCGAACCGGACCAGGCCTGCTCATGGTCGAGATGGATGTAGTTGTTGGCGATGAAGGCCAATTCATCCACCCCAAAGTTGTACTGCGCCGAGACAATGTCCCTGCCTACAGCGCGCTCCCGGGCGAGATTGCCATACAATGACCACGGCCCACTGTCGTAGCTCGCGGTCAACTGAACACCCTCCTGCAAGCCATCCTTGTAGTTGAACGCGGTCAGAATGATCGGCGCGCCGAACTGGCCTTCATCGATGAGGTTGCGTGAGATCTTATAAAACGCGTCCACCCCGACGGTCAGTCCCGGAACCACCACTTGGCTGACGCCGGCGTCAAAATAATGCGACCGCTCGGCTTTCACCGGATCGTTCTGAGTGACCTCCGGTGCCGCCGTGGTTCCGGCAAAACTGCTCAGCACACCGGAACTCAATAGCTCGAACGGTGGCGGAACGAAGTAGCGCGCATAGCCGATATGCGCGGTGGTGTCTGGCGTCGCCTTCCACACCACGTTCAGCCGTGGGCTGATCTGATGTTCATGGGTGAACTGGTCCACCGCGTCGAAACGCAGTCCGCCATTGATCGTCACCGTCGGGAGGATGCGCCACTCGTCCTGCACATACACCCCGTACAGCCCGCCACTGTTGCTGGTGTTGGAATAGATGTTGAATGGCACGTCGGTGGTCGGCGTCCCCGACGCATCGACCGGCAGCACAGAGGAGACCGTACCCGCCGTCGTCGTCTCCTGCTGCACCAGCAGTCCGAACCGTAGCGTGTGCTGCTCGTTGATCTTCCAGCTTCCGTCTGTCTGAACGCCATAGGCGGTGTCGGTGCGTGCCGCCTGTTGCGCGATGCCGTTGAACAGCAGATCGCCAAGCCAGTCCGGCGAATAGTTCAACGAGCTGTAGCGGGTGAACAGCGAAAACTGCACGTCCGCGTCATTGACATGCTTTTGCAGCGAGAGAATGGCAAAGTCGGTCTCCTCACGCTGGTTCTCGTTCAGCTTGCTGCTGTCGAAGTTCGAAACGCCATTGACCGGGAAGCCGAGCGTCGGCTGACCGGGAATGTTCGGAATCTGGAAGTACCCGTCGAACCCACCCACGATCAGGCTGAGCCGCGTATCCGGATCAATGATGGCGCTGATATAGCCGAGGCCGTGGAACTGGTTGGTGGTGTCGTGAACCGCCCCGAATTTGTAACTCGGGTTTTCGATTCCACGGTCGTCATGCAGATAGTCGCCGGTGAAGAACCAGTTCACCGCGCCGCTCTGACCCCCATATTCGAAGCTGGGCTGCGCCCAGTTCCAGCTTCCGCCATACATCGACAGCGTCAGACCGGGATTGGTGATGCCGGTCTTTGTCTGAATATCCAACACGCCGGCGGTCTGGAAACCATACTGCGCCGGCAGCGCGCCGGTGATCAGCGACATGCTGTCGGCGAAGCGCGACTCGATCGCTTGTCCGAACACCGACAGCCCCTCCGGCAGTTCCACCCCGTTCAGACGGTATTGCACGTTGGCATGCTCGCCGCGCAGGTGGATCTGCCCGAAACTGTCCTGGGCCACGCCAGGCGCCTGCAACAGAACCTGGTTCAGCGGCGTGTTGTCGTCCTGCGGAATGGTCTGCAACGCATTGGGCGAAAAGCCATAAACGGTGGCGCCGAGGCTCGGCTGAATCTGCTGGCGCGCCGCGTCGAGCTTGCGTGAGATTACATCGATATCGAACGACAGGTCGGTCGTGGCGGGCTGCGGCGAGGTCGGCGCAGATGGCAACGGTGTTGCAGCAGGCGGCTGATCGGCGGCCCTGGCCCTGATTATGGCCGGGCAAACGGACAGGAGAGTGCCGGCCACGGCAGCCAGGCGGACGGTGGGGCGTGAACGCATCGCGGAGCCTCTTCCAAACCGGGTGTCGAACGCGGATAATGCCCAGGTTTCGTTATGTTATAACATAACTGTTCGGGCGACAAGGCAGTTCGACTGGCCGGGTGAAGCAACGATCAGGCTTGGCCCAACGGGGCCGCCCCTGCTCGCTGCGAAGCGCCGGACGGGCCAGACCGAGCGTGTTACATACCAACCCGATTGCTCGGAACATCCACCGGTTCTGCTCGGCATGCCCGGTCCGCGGATGATCCCGGCGCAGTGTCAGGCGGGACGTGTCGATCGTGCGATGGCCAGCTCTGCGCTGCTGCACGCCATTGCCTTGGCAGTGTCTCTGGTCATCATTCAGGTTGTGGTGCCGACGCCGCCACCAGAGCCACCTTCGATAGAGATGGCGTTCGAGCAGGCGGCTCCTCCACAGCCCGCTAAGCCGCAGGCGCAACCCGCGCCATCGCCGCCCGAGCCTCAGCTACCGGCACCAGAGCAACCCCCGCCGCTAGCGCCAGCTGAGCCTCCAACGCCGCCGGTCGAACAATTAACACCTTTGCCGACGGCGATACCCGAGGTGCTGCCGTTGCCACCTCCACCGGCGCCCCCGGAGCCGAGACCACGTCTCCCGGCGCACCGTCCCACCGCTCCGGCGCAGCCTAAGGTCATCGAGCAGGTGCCGGCGCCAAGCCAGCCACCAATTGCGGCCGCGCCAGCGGAGGCTTCGCCACCGCAAATCAGCGCGTCGTGGCGGCAGGCGTTAGCGGCATGGCTCGCGTCGCACAAAGTCTACCCGGAG
>Ga0265338_10010093_pt1 | contig 11158 bp, 9 predicted proteins | sample 42126metaG_FD_193579 | JGI IMG/M metagenome (GOLD analysis project Ga0265338, IMG submission 193579) | Rhizosphere microbial communities from Carex aquatilis grown in University of Washington, Seatle, WA, United States - 4-21-26 metaG | ecosystem: Host-associated > Plants > Roots > Rhizosphere >... | reverse complement strand
GCCATCCAGGCGCCTACGTGGGAGGTCAACCCGACCATCTCGCCCGACTACTACCGCGAGAAGTACCACGAGGACCCTGTCACGTTCTCGACGGAGCACGGCGCGAACTTCTCGGATCGCGTTCGTGGTTGGATCGAGCGTGAGCAGGACCTCATGGACTGCGTCGAGCCGGAGCGACGCCCGCAGCTGATCGGTGTTCCCAAGTACCCCCACCAGCTCGGGATGGACGTCGGTGTCATCAACGACGGCACGGCTATCGCTATCACCTATCCAGACGGCGACCGCATATGCCTGGCCTACCATGAGTACTGGAAAGCAGGCGTGGACTGGCATGAGAGCAACCCCCATCTCAAGGAGTACTCCTGCGACTACGTGCGGAACCTCAAGCAGGTGGAGCGCCTGGACTTCGACGAGATCGTCAACTGGGTCATGGGCTTGAGCAGGAGGTTTCACATCACAGATGGCCTCTACGACCAGTGGCAGGGTATGTCGATGGAGCAGACCTTCATCAAGAGGGGTCTCACGCAGATGCGTGCCGAGTTCTTCACTCGGGACACGACCTCTAAGATGTACCAGGCCGTCAAGACGCTCATGTGGGACCACAAGCTGGCCCTCTACGACTACCCCCTCCCTGGGGTGGGTTCGCAGGTGAAGCACTCTCCCCTCATCTCGGAGCTTCTGACTCTCCAGGCCGAACAGTTCTCACGTAACGTGACGGTGGTCAGTGCTCCCGAGCATCCCGGCTACCACGACGACATGAGCGACGCCCTGGTGCGCGCCATCTGGCTGTCGCACGAGAAGCTGGGCAACATGAAGCACGTCTACAACGCACATCCCGACCGTATGGGGGCGGGTCTGGGCCCCACTCTTCAGGGCTACCAGATGAGTCGGGCTCGCAAGCACGGTATGTTCACGGAGCGCATGAATCCTCGCCGGATGGGTCTCGGGGGCTCCCGTATGCGAGGTCGCCTTCGCTGAAAGCTCTTTTGCGCCACCGCTAGTGTGGACGACCGCCCGAAGCCTCCCCGTATCTTCGCCAACAAGGTCATTCGGCAACTCATTGACCATCTATTTGCCGATGGCTTCAAGGTGAAGGCGAACGATTACGCCTCGATCCGTGTGGTGTTCAGGACCCTTGGCGGGTCCTGGGACCAACTGGGACTTGGGTCGATGAAGCAGATGGACCTGCTCACGAAGGTTGTCACAGGTTGGTCGAAGCTGCCCCACGAGAAGAAGTCGGACCGGGTGATCTGACATGGCGGTGGACACGGGGATCCCGCGTACCAGGGACTGCTACACGCTCGTCAAGGGTGACACCTTCACGGTCACTGTTGACAACGGGCTGGCGGTGAACGGGTGGCGGGGTGGTGTTGGGGTCCAGTGGACCACGTCCTTGAAGGACGAGATGATGGTCACGCTATCCACGGGGTACGTGGCCGGCTTCCTGTTGTGGGGGTCCAACGAGTCGAGTGACCAGTTCACGTCGATGACTGAGAACCAGCCCTATTACAGGTTCGCGGTCTTGTGTTTCGGCAGCTGGCTTGTTGTGACGCAGCAGTACGAGGTCTACACGTACGCTTCGCGCCAGTCAGGACCACTCGTCCCCATCACATACAACCCGAGCGACAAGCTGTGCTTCTCTCTACGTGGCCTTTGGACCAAGGAAGACGAGTTCTCTCTTAGTGGAGATCCTAGAGCCCCAAATTTGCTCTACACTGGTTTTGTCGCACAAGTGCCGTCAGCATCCACTGGGGGATACATGACGGTCCAAGTCAGCATCTAATGCGCACATGTTCCAAATGTGGCCTTGATTGGGCCGATAACCTGTTCGTAAGGGCCAAGACTCAGTCCGGTTATGGTTCGACCTGCCTGACTTGTGACGCTGCTCGTATACGTCAGAGGCGTCGAGATCCGTTGGTGAGGGCCAAGAACAGGGAGTCGAGTCTCGTCTACCGACGCAATCATCTTGCTGTTGCGCAGGCCAAGGACCGTTCCAGATCCTTGGCCCGTCAGTCTTGTATCGACGGTCTAAAGTCTAAGTCCTGTGCTGATTGTGGGTCGGCATACCCACCTTGCTGCATGGACTTCGACCACGTGCGGGGTGGAAAGGTGGCTGGCATCGGTGAGATGCTCACTTGGAACAAGGCCCGGGTTCTAGCTGAGGTCGCAAAATGCGATTTGGTGTGCGCGTGCTGTCACCGCCTGCGTACGCATCCAGACAGGCACAACACATCCAACCCCCATAGGCGTAGGTTCTACGAAAAGATCGACGCCCTGAAGAATAGGCCATGTATTGATTGCGGCGCTGTACTTCCTCCCGTCGCCATGGACTTCGATCATGTGCGTGGCGAAAAGGTCGCATCCATCGCTCAGATGCGTTCCCAAGCCTGGGAACGTGTGCTGGTGGAACTAACAAAGTGCGAGCTGGTATGTGCCAACTGCCATCGTGTTCGCACTACCGACCGTAAACGAGCGGAGGCCGCATGACGCTCGCCCCGTTCGACCCGGATGTTCGTGACCGAGATGTGATCGTCTTCTCGAAGGGTCCCTCGTTCACGACTCAGATCGACTCCGTGCTCAAGACCCAGGGGTGGGCTGGCGGTCAGGGCGTACAGTGGACCGACGATCCGACGTCGGACACGTTCATTGTCACGGTCTCCCATGGGCTGCCCGGCGGCTTCCTGGTGTGGGGCTCGAACGAATCAGCTGACCAGTACATCTCCTATACGGAGAATCAGCCGACCTACAGCTTCGCAACCTACTGCTTCGGAACCTGGACCATCTCGACTCGAACCTACGAGCTATACACGCTTGCCTCGCGCACGGCCGGGCCCCTCGTCCTCAACAACTATGTTGTCGGGGAGCCCTTGTACTTCTCTCTTCGTGGGTTGTTCACGAACCAAGACGAGTCTGGCCTGGGGTTTGTGGTGGGCTCTGTCATGCAGGTACCCAACGGCACCCTCAACTTGAACTACCTGGGCGTATCCACTCAAACGTAAGCCATGTTTGTCATCGACTTCAAAGGCATTGACCTTCTGCGCAGCCGCGACTGTGTGGTCTTCTCCAAGGGGGACGCCTACGCTGTTACGGTCTCGCAGGCGATGCTTGATGGGGGTTGGGTCGGTGGCCAAGGCGTGCAGTGGGGTCCCTATACCGACCCGGACTCTCCGATCTTGACCTACTCCTCGGGGCTGTTCGGCGGCTTCATGCTGTGGGGTTCTGACGAGACGGCGGACCAGTTCACGGCGATGTCCTCGCAGTTCCTCTACTACGACTACGGTGTGGTCATGGCGGGCCGCTCCATCATGAGTACCCTCGCCTTCGAGAAGTACACCTATGCCTCTCGTCTGAGCGGTCCGCCCTACGTACCCATCACGTACAACCCGTGCGACCCTCTTTTCATGTCGCTTCGTGGGTACTGGACCAATCAGGACGAGTTGACGCTGAGTGGGGACCCGCGAGCCCCTGCGCTCTACTGCGGGCTTGTCTCTCAGGTGCCCAAGGCAGTCAATCAATTCTACTTGGGGGTTCAGACGAAGCTCTGAGGTTCAGCAATGCCCAACGACACAGAAGATCGCATCCGTAAGGGACAGTTCGAGGACATCTATCGGTCTCGTGTCGCCTCAGGTGCCAGGAACTCCCAGCACATGGACCCTGATGAGATCGTGCAGGAGATCACGTCCTTGCGCGAGACCATGAACCTCGCCGCACAGCGGATCATCGACTTGTCGCGCGCCCTCTACGCCCGCGCCCGTCGTTCTAGCGACAGTACGACCTCTGCGTACCTCTCCTATGCCAACGGCTGGACGAGGCTCGCCGGGGCACTGCAACAGGGCCTCAGGAGGACGTCCACAACTGACAGAATCCTCTTTAGGGCCCAACAGATACAGCAAGAAGCTTCGGCACCTCAGCCGCAAGCCCCAGCAGCTCGCAAGGTGCAGCCGACCGCTGAGCGCCCGAACCCCCTTCACAATGCCAATCCCCTCCGGAGTGACGACAGATCCACTGAAGATCTTGTGAAACTCTACGGTAAGGAGATCGTGCGCGGTGCCCGAGGGTAAGTACACGAACGCGCCAAGTGGACGGGGCGGCGGTGCGCCGATGCCCTCGTCTGTCAAGACGCGGCACTACGTGTCTGGCCCTCAGGGGAGCAAGATGGCCCCGCTCACGGACCGTGAGCGCGAAGCACGTCGGCTTGCCAAGCTCTATCAGCAGAAGGAAGACCCGTTCGGCATCAAGTCGTCCAACCGGACGAAGATGGCCGCTTACGGTATCGACCCTGTTGGCGGTGCCGATACCACGCTGTCCGGCACCAGCTCGTTCTTCAGCCCACAGCTCTCGACCGACTTCCTCGAACTGCCGCAGTCGATCCGCGAGAAGCGCGAGATCTACCGGCACTTCTACAACACCGACGAGATCGTGGCGCAGTCGATCGACCTGCACACGGAGCTGCCCCTCTCGAAGGTCCGGTTGGCGGCCCCCAAGCCGCGCACGTGCCCCAAGGGGTTCGACGACCCTGAGGACTACGGCCGGTACATCCTGAGCTTCTTCCAGAAGATGGAGAAGAGGGTCAAGCTGTTCCAGAAGCTCGTCATGGCCGTGCACCACCTCTGGTTGGACGGTACAGCGGCGATCTTCGCGGAGGACAGTGAGGTTCCGATCCCGCCCGAGGTGGGGTACACGGAGCAGATGGTCACGAAGTCTGTCGTGACCGAGCACGGCGAGGCCGTCGAGCAGAATGAAAAGGGCTACGTTGAGAAGGACAACCGCGAAGAGGAGGAGCTGGAGCACTACCGCAAGAACTACAAGGGGTGGGACCGGCTCATCATCTTCCCGATTGACCAGGTGCAGATCAACACGTTCAGCTTCACCGACAAGATCCGTGTTGAGCTGATCCCCTCTGACCGTGACCGGGCGCTCATTGAGCAGGCCAACATGGGTGATCCAGTGGCCGAAGAGATGGCCGCCGAGATGCCCGAGGAGGTTCGGGAGTTTATTGGATCCGGGCGCCTCATTCCGCTCGGGACAGACCCTGACGAAGGCTCGTTCGTCCACATGCTCTCTGGCCGCAAGCAAGCCGGTGAGGAGCTGGGTCAGAGCATCCTCGATCGCTGCCTCCGGACCCTGTACTACCGTGAGAAGCTTCGTCAGGCGCAGACTCAGATCGCCAGCCGTGCCATGACCCCCAAGCGTATCGTGTGGGCCGAGGACATCTCGGACGCCGACGCCGACAACCTCCGCGAACAGGTGGACCTGTCCCTCGTGGACCCCGACTACTCCATCATCGCAAACTACGAGGTCCACTGGGAGGAAATGGGCAGCAAGGACCGCTTGCTGGACCTCTCGACCGAGTACGAGCAGACAGAGCGTCGTCTGCGTACGGGTCTCGGCGTGACCGAGTCGCTGCTCTCCGGCGAGACTCTCTACAGTGGCGACCGACTCAAGCTCGAAGTCATCAACCAGCGGTACCTCTTCCTCCGGGAGATCCTCCAGGAGTACGTCGAGGAGTACCTGTTCAAGCCGGTCGCTCGCCGCAAGGGCTTCGTCGAGAAGGACAAATGGGGCGAGGAAGTTGTCCTCTATCCCAAGCTCTCCTTCACCCGCCTGCCGCTGCGCGACAGCCAGGACACGTTCGACGCGCTGTACAACCTCTACCAGAAGGGCTCGATCTCGATCGACCTCATCCTGGAGATGTTCAACATCGATCCGGACGACACGGCGACGAAGATCAAGAGGGACCTCTGGACGGTCAACGACGCGCTCTTCAACGAAATGAGCCGTGCGGCCTACTCGGCGGTCGGCCAGAAGCTTGCGGACGGGTCTGACCTGACAGACAAGATCTCCGAGTACCTGGGCCTCAAGATCAAGGAAGAGGCCAACCCAGCCAACGACCGCTTCGGCGGCGGATAAGGTTGAGGCGGGGTGGTATTCTAGTTGTGATCTGCGCTGAGCGTGGAGATCCGCGCGACCAAAGACCATTTCGAGCGCGAGACGGAGGAGACCGAGCGTCTCATTCGTCCGTCGCCCAAGGTCAAGCCGCCGCGTAAGGACCTGCGCCGTGAGCGCATTGAGGTAGACGACGAGCCGGAGAAGCACGACAAGGACGCTTCCATCGTCGCTCGTGTGCTCGGGCGTATGTACCGCCAGGCCGAAGCCGACAAGGTTCTGGTCCGCCACCGCTCGACTGGGCAGGTCCGTGAGGTCACGAAGGACTTCCTACAGAACGAGCGCATGCAAGCGTACGAACTCGTACGTGAGGGTGAGGGTAAGGGCGCACCCGAAGAGCCCAAGGTCAAGAAGCCGGGGGAGCCAAAGGTCGAGAAGCCCAAGGCCGAGGAAGAGCCCAAGCACGAGAAGCGCAAGAAGGAGGAGCAGAAGCTCCAAGCGCTGCACGACCTGCACAGTGCGATACAGGAGGACCCAGCCTTCAAGTCGATGGCCAGGGCTCTCACGGATCCCAAGAGTGAGTTGAGCGGCTGGCCGAATGACACCCAGATCGCCAGGATGCCGAAGCAGATCCTCGACTCTGCGAAGATCCCTGCTCTCAAGGCCTATGAGACGTTGGGTGATCTGCGCAAGGCTCTCGACGCGACCAAGCAGATCAAGAAGATTGACGAGCGGATCCGATCCCGTTGGAAGGATGAGGACGCCGCCGAGACCTCAGCACCCAAGAAGACGGAACCCGGGCTAGGGCGACAGAAGACAGAGCCAGGTCTCGGACCCAAGACCGAGCCGGAGCCCCCGAAGAGCGAGGCCGCGCCCTCGGGTGAAGGCCCGACCGGTGGACCCTCATTGGACCCCAACAAGGAGAAAGCCCTCGCGGACTCCGGGGCCAAGCTGCGTGAGCTGGCCAAGACTGATCACGCTGTTGCCACGTTCGTCAAGCAGTTCGACTCGGCGGATCCAGCCTCGTTCGCGAAGCTGCGCCAGAAGATGAACCCCGGGGAGGAGCTTGCTTCTCACCTGCGCGGGGAGTTCCCGGAGAACGTCAAGACAGTCGGCGACTTCATGAATGCCCTCAAGCTCTCTGAGCCGAAGGCTGAGGGCGAGAAGGGCAAGGAGCCCACCAAGGGTGAGGACAAGCCGGCTGAGAAGCCCGCAGAGGGTGAGAAGACCAAGGCTGAGGAACCCCCCAAGGGTGAGGAAAAGGCTGTCCCTGAGGGGAAGTCGGACACTTCTCGACTGCTCGACATCCTTGAGAGCCTGATCAAGAAGCCGCCGGAGAAGGAGGCCCCCGCGAAGAAGGAGGGGCCCAAGACAGACAAGGACAAACCGAAGGTCAAGCCCTCTGAGGAGGAGCAAGAGGTCACGGAGTTCCTGCGTACCAACGGCTACAAGAAGCCGGACTTCCAGGACTGGGCTGACGAGGATTCCAGCACGATCCGCGACGACTCTGGCGAGATGCTCTTCCCGGATGAGCGCCGGAAGAAGCACGTGCCCTTCGACAAGCTTCACCCGAGGGCGCAGGCCGAGTGGGTAGACAAGTTCAACCGCTCGAAGGTTCTCAACGAGAACATCAAGGGCCTTCGTCAGAAGACGGTCACGGACGCGAACCTCTCGCGGACCCTCAAGGACCTGGCCAACCCCGAGAGCGACATCCGCAAGCGGCTGTCTGAGGATGGTGGCAGGGGTCTGGAGTACCAGAGCATCAAGAAGTCTCTTCCTGAGCTACGTGATGCGAATCTGCCCCCTGGCATCAAGACCGTCGGGGACCTCATCTCCGCTGCATCGGCGATGCACAAGCTGCCTCCGCAACCGAGCCGGCGTGACGCCACTCCGGAAGAGGAAGACCGGGCGAAGCGCCAGATCATTGAGAACATGCCGCCTGATGTGGCGGAGCGTCTGCTTGAGTCCAACCCGCCCCTGCACCCGGACGATGTTCGGGAACTCGTCGAGGCCCACTCGATGGCCATGGGGGACAAGGACGGCAACGAGCTGCTCAAGGCCATCGAGGGCAACTACGAGACAGACCCGGACAAGGTTCGGCCCCCTTCAAAGGGCGTCAACCGTCACGGTGAGGAGGTGCCCTTCGAGCATCTCTCTGAGGGCGAGCAGGCCGATGCGATGCAGAAGCACCGCATGTTCGTGCTGGGTATGAGCCTGGCGGCCCGTGAGAAGAAGATTCAGAAGCTCAAGAAGACGACAAGTGCGCCAGACGAGCTGCTCGGCCACATCGCAGACTTCACCCTGAGCCAGAACCCCCATGAGACCCCTGAGCAGCGCGATGCCCGAGCTGCCGTGGCGGCCAAGCATGTGTTCAAGGACGCCATTGAACGCGGCCTCATGGAAGAGGACTCAGACAGGTATGCACGTTGGCAGCAGAAGCGCGAGAAGTTGATCGAGCAGCACCAGGAGCAAGCTAGGGAGAAGGGCGAGGAGTACGACGAAAGCCAGGACAAGAGCCTGCCCCGTCGTCCGGCCCCGAAGGAGATCAGCGAGAAGCAGATCTCGAAGCTCCTCAGTTCCCTCAAGGACGACCCGGCCTCCCAGCGACTTGCTGTCGGATACGCCCAGGCGAACGACTACCTGCGCGCTCAGAGGGAGTTCCTCTCGCCGGACTCCCCTGACGCCATCTCAGAGCACGAGTCTCCGAGTGCGATTGTGAGTGGTATGCAGCGCATCGACGATTTTTTCGCGAAGGCTGACAAGCGCTACCCGAAGGAACTCCAGGGGGAGATCCCAGCCAAGGAGCACTTCCGCAACCGAATCCTGGAGAAGGTCCGCAACTTGGCGCCTGAGAAGTACCCGTTCGTCAATGCCTACGTCAAAGAGAAGGAATACGACGAGTACGAGGCGAAGGCCAAGGTGGAGGCCCAGAAGGTCAAGGGCGAGCGGAAGAAGGTCTTCAAGGACTACGAGAAGAGCCTCAAGAAGTGGCACAAGGAGTACGAGGAGTACGAGCAGAAGTTCAAGGACTACCAGAAGAACTACGACCCGTATCGTTCTCCGGCACTACCTGAGTTCCCACATCCTCCTGAGCCCCCTGAGGACTACGACGCAGAGGATCCGGACAAGCCCCCCGTAGGGTATTCGCAGTCTCGCAAGGAACCTGCGGCCGTAAAGGGGGAGCGCCGAAAGCTCTATGATCGGCTGAAGGATCAGCCAGATGAGGCGGATCCGGAGCTGGACGAAGCAGTGAAGACGGCCTCCCGTCTGACACGCATCGTGGCGCGCACACACAGAGTTTCTACTTGTAAGCCCCTTTGGGCGATGGGTGACCAGCTTTCCATGCGCGTTGCGGAGCGTTCCAAGACGTCGGTCTATTGGGGAGTCGAGCCATACCCCAAGGACAAGGCGGTCAACACGCCGTATGTCCCGTGGACTCAGGTCCACCAGCGGGACCTCGATGAGAAGGACTTCACCTCGCTCGTCAAGGCTGCTCGTGAGTGGCTCAAGACGCCGGTGCTCTCGACTGCGGTTGATGGCATCTATCGTGAGACGCAGGTTCGGGCCGCTCTGGAGCTGGCCATCCGGGATCATGAGAACGGGCGCTACTCGGTTGGCCTTCAGCCGCCGATCTACAACATGCTGCTCGCACGCCTTACAGGCGAATCAGATCCATACGCACTGCTACCGGATCGCAGCAACATCAAGGGACCGATCACCGTCGATACGGGGAAGTCGGCCTCGGTTTCTCTTTATCACTCCACAGCAGGAGAAGGACACACCATGATCAAGGCATCGGCACTCATCCGTCAGGTCGCGGTCAAGTACGCGTCCAGCAACCCCGCTGTCGCTTACGACCTCATCGACGTGTCGATGAAGGTTGCAGAGCAGGAGCAGAAGGAAGAGCAGGAGGCTCAGGGCCAGCAGAAGCAGGCCCAGCTCCCGCCCGAGTTCCTGGAGCAACAGAAGAAGAAGAAGGAAGAGTCTGAGGGGAAGAAGGAAGAGCAGGGGCAGGGACAGCAGAAGGATGCTGCTTTCGCTCAGCTCAAGTCTGCCGTCATCAAGATGGCCCAGGCGAACCCCCACCTGCGCGAGGCCTACCGCCCGCTGCTGGAGACCATCAAGAAGCTCGGCTGAGCCACCACCCAAGAGCCACGGAGACCAACGCACATGATGCCCAAGTTTGCAGCCCAAGACGCCGAGGCGATCCTCACTCGCATCGACACGATGGCGAAGACGATCCAGGCCAACCACGAGTCGTGGGGTATGCCCTTCGAGGCTGCCAAGGCCATCGTCAATGACCTCGACAAGACCGCTGACGCGATCGAAGTCGCGGCCTTTGGCAAGGAGTCGTTCACGCGACGCCAGGCCGAGGTTCTCAAGCACGACGCTGACGAGCCTTACATGGGGACCTTCAAGAACCCCATGGAAGTTCACCAGCGCGACGCTGACGAGCCCTACATGGAGCGGTACAACATGCCGGACCAGTCGAGCATCGTCCAGCACGGGATGGACTCGACGGGCCGCAAGCTCGCCCCGGGTAACGGACCGTTCAACTCGGGCACCTGATCTGACGGCGTTTGCCGTCGCGAGGAACCCGTGGCGATTGATTACTGGAAACTAACCCGGGACTTCAAGACCGGCGACGCAGTCATGCGGTACTGGCCAGGGATGGGCGGCTTCGGCCTCTCTCCCTTCCTCGGTCGCGTGACGGCTGTTCACCGTGGCTTGGGCGTCATCGACGTGCAGTTCCCGTTCGGCAACGAGCGGGTCTTTCCAGATGATGTGATCCGTGTGGAGCCTCGCATTCAGGGCTGGTTCCCTCCCACGCTCGATCAGACGTACATGTCCCAAGACGTCATCCAGGACCGCAAGGTGGCCGGTCAGAAGCTCTGGAAGACGACTGAGTTGCCGCAAGGCTTCCACCGGGACATGGCGTTTCTTTGGGCCAAGGGTGCCAGTGAGGTTCTGGCCTATGACGAGCTGTGGAGGCGCTACGCCTCGCAGGGCGCACAGGACCTGGACCTCCGGGACGAGGTGAAGAAGTTCTACCTCGTCGCGAGCAACCTCGCGGACCTGCGGATCACCCAGCACGTCTACAAGACAGCGAAGACGGCCGCCTACTGGGCGTCGTCCAACCGTCAGTACCGTGCGACCTCCGGGGACCTCGACACACGCAAGCCCGGGTGCCCCAAGTGTGGCACCGGTATGCGACGCACGACCTACATGATGGAAAAGGGTTCTCGCGTGCGCCTGTTCGCATGCCCAAAGG
>Ga0265338_10010091_pt1 | contig 11159 bp, 8 predicted proteins | sample 42126metaG_FD_193579 | JGI IMG/M metagenome (GOLD analysis project Ga0265338, IMG submission 193579) | Rhizosphere microbial communities from Carex aquatilis grown in University of Washington, Seatle, WA, United States - 4-21-26 metaG | ecosystem: Host-associated > Plants > Roots > Rhizosphere >... | reverse complement strand
GATTCTCAATCGTGAATCGGATTATTTGAGAGAACTGCGCGAAAAGGGAAAAGCTCCGGTTTTTTCGATTAGCTCCGATCACGTGGAGATTGGGCGGATTCAAGGGCAACAGATGGCGGCGCTTCTGCCCAATGGCGGCACGGTGATTTATATTCAGGGCCCGTCTGACAATTCGGCTGCGAAACAAAGGACGCAAGGAATGCAGCTGGCCAAGCCCGCCAACGTGAAGCTAATCCTGCTCAAGGGGCAATGGACCGAAGACAGCTCGCACCGCGCGGTTGGCTCATGGATGAGGCTCTCCACTTCGCAGAAGCTGCCGATTGACGCAGTGGTCGCACAAAACGACGCGATGGCGCTTGGTGCAAGGAATGCGTTTGAAGAGCATGCCGATGCATTGACGCGCGAGAAATGGCTGAGCGTTCCGTTTACGGGATGTGACGGCTTGCCCAAGACGGGGCAGGAATTAGTGCGAAAGGGCGTGCTGGCGGCGACAGTCTATGTCCCGCCCAATACGACGCTTGCGCTCGAAATGCTGGTGTCTGCGATTCAGAAAAAATCAAGCCCGGCCGAGCTGGCGCTCACCGTTCCTTCTTCCGTTCCCAGGATCGAAGAATTGGCCGTAAAGTTCGCGGAGAAGAATCGCGTCCTCGCGACGCGTTAAGCTGTCGTTGTCCCGCTCGACCTAAGAGAATCCCCTCGTGCGATCGGCGTGGAACCGCGCTTACTTGCGTCCGATGATTTGGCGGATGAAGTCGGCTTCCTCTTGTTTGTACGGTTTTCCGTCGGTGCGAAACACTTCGTGGAACCAGACGGCGGGTTCGCGGTCGGTGTAGGGATGCTCCCAGGAATCCCACGGCAGATACGTCTGTGTTTTTCCGGCGACCAGGCCCCAATTGATCGCGCCGACGTTATATTTCTTGGCGATGGGCAGAGTGCCTTGAAACGTGCTGCCGTTTCCGCGCGCCATATATTCCGTGCAGATGAGCGGCCGATGAAATTGCTGGAGCATCAGGACGGACTTTTCAAAATCATCGGGCTTGCTGTAATTGTGAAATGAAATCACGTCGGATTCGTGGATTTGAATTTTTTCCATCGGACTCAGCGTTTCGGGAGAAGACCAGTTGCCATTCCAAAGACCGCTGGTGAGCGGTTGCGTGGCGCCGGCCTCGCGTGCCCATGCGAATGCCTTGGGCAGGAGCGCCAGAACGAGCGCCGTTTTATTTGGCGCCTCGAATTTCGCGTAATTTCCGCCGCCGTCGTTGTCCGGTTCGTTCCAAATGTCCCACCCGAGAATGCGTTTGTCCGTTGCGAAAGCGCCGACGATGCCTTTCACATAAGCTTCCAGTCGCGGATATTGAGATGCATCTTCCAGGGCGGCCGTGCCGGGGCTTTGCACCCAACCGGAATTATGAATGCCGGGAGTCGGAGCGTGTTGCTTGCCGAGATGCGGATTCGGATCCCAGCAGGAATCGAAAAGGACGAAAAGCGGCCGGATGTGATGCTTCGCGGCGATTTGCAGGAAAGTGTCAACACGCTGTTGAAAACCCTTCGGATCCTGCTGCCACAAAAGATCGTGCAGAAAGACGCGCATAGTATTCATTCCGAGCGATTCCGCCCAGCCGAGTTCCATGTCAATGCGCGCCGGATCGAAAGTGTCCGCCTGCCACATTTCAAGTTCGTTGATTGCGGTGGCTGGAATGTAGTTGCTGCCCACGAGCCACGGTTGGCTGGCGTACCAATCCTTTGCAGCCTGTTCCGACCAGCGATGATCGGATGCAGGTGGATTTGCGAACGCGCCTCGAGCGATAAGAAGCAATAGCGCTGCGGCAATAAATGACTTCCTGGCGATTTGGCGTCGCATGAGGGCCCCCGGACTGAAGAGCGAGAATAAGGCAAGCCGTCCACGGATGGAAAGAAAAATGGTAGCGATACCGGGACTCGAACCCGGATTTGAGCCTTGAGAGGGCTCCGTCCTAACCTTTAGACGATATCGCCGCAGGAGAACGAACGAGGGCAATTTTCGCATGCCTCAAATGTGCGCGCAAGCAGTTGCGGCAGGCGGAAAAGAAAAGGGGCGCCCCGATGCATCGAGGCGCCCCTTCGATCGTGCTGCTTTCGCAAGACCTGCGTTTAGGGCAGGTAATAGCGGAAGGAAGTGAAGAACATGGGCTCGACCATGTGAGGACCGGTGATTCCAGCGCCGGGCGCGCCCACGGCCGGAGCTACGCCCGACCAGGTGTTGCGCACGATGTAGGAAAATTGCGGGCCCCACTGAATTGTTCCCTTTGAACCTTTGTAGAAGCGATACCAGAAGCCTGCGGTGCCTTCAAAGATGCTTCGAGTATCCGCCGTGCAGCTGCCGACCGTGCCAGGCACAAACGTGGTGGCGCTTCCGGGAGCTGGTTCGGTGTAGCAACCGGCGTTACTGAAGAGATTCGAGCCGTAACCCACGCCTGAAAAAGTTGGCGGGCTAACGGTATCGTTCTCGACAGTGTAGGCCGTGCGACCAGCGTATTCGCCGCCGCCATCCAGGTAGAAATCAAACTTCGGATAGTGAACTTCGATCGTGGCGAGCGCTTGGTAGGACTTGACCAGAGCCATCGTTCCATCCGGACGAAGCGTTGCATCGGGAAGGCTCGAAGCGCCGTAACGTCCGACGCCATCGCCCACCAATCCGTGGAGGCCGAGGTCAAGGTGCTTGTTCATGATTGAAACGCGGCCGTTGGCGCCGATGCCGCCGCCCGTCCTGGCGTCATTGAATGCACCCAAACCAGAAGCTCCGTCGAGGCCAGTCACCGAGCATAGAGTCGTGCTCGAGATTCCGCCGCAGGGGAAGACGCGATCGCGGAAGCGGCTGACCACGCCAAAGACTTCGAAGTGGCCCCAGCTTGGCTGTGCCGCGGCCTTGAAAATGAAGTCAGGCGACGGGTTGAAGGAATAGTTGGACTGGTTATTGTAGAGACCGCCGGTAACGCCAGCGGTTCCCACGAGCCCGTTCGCCAGATTTCCGTGAACGGTGACGGTGGCCTGCGGATTCTCCACAGAGAAACCGAGGAAGAACTTATTGTCGTCGAAGCTCTTCGTCACGCGGAAGCCGTACTGGCGAGCCCAACTGAAGCCGACGTTATACGCCGCGTCAATCGTCATCGGCGGCGCTTCGGTGCGGTTGTCGAGGCCATTCTTGGTTTCGGTAACCAGGCTCCACATTTGACCGGCGGTGAATTTCCAGCCGCTGTCAAAAGCAGCCTGTGCCCAGAATTGCCGCTGCCGCATGGTGTAGCTGTTGCTCGCGTTGTTGTTTGAGGTTACGCCGGCGGAAAGAAAGTCCGTCTCGTAGTAGCCGCCGATTTTCACGGTGCTGAGTTTGCCTTCCACCAGCATGCTGATGCGCGACTGCCGGCCGGATGCGAAGAATTCATGCAAGTCGCTCTGCGAACTTCCGGGAACCGGGACCGAATTGAAGGGCGTGTTTACGTCCGCGCCGATCGCCTTGCCGCGCCACGCCGTTTCCGCCGCCATGAAGCCGCCGGGAGTGAGCGTTATTCCCTTGAAGTGCAGCGAGGAAGGGCCGTCCGCGGTCGCATCCTGCGCTGGCGCTGCCGACGATGCTGGCGCAGGCGAATTCGATGAGGAGGAGACTGCCGCCGTTGCTGTGGCACCCGCCACTGGAATCGAGACAGGTCCGTTTAATGCCGGTGCGGTGGGGGTGTTGGATGGCGATGCGCTCGAGCTATTCAACTTGCCCTCGAGCAACTCCATCTTCTGCTGCTGGTCTTTCAATTGTTCGCTTTGAATCTGGAGCTGTTTGGACTGAGCTTCGAGAAGTTCGCGAAGCTGCTGGAGCTCGTTTTCCACGGCAGAGGAGTCTGACTTCGCTGTGGTGTCTCTCTTCGACGGCGCCGCTGATTTATCGGCTGGCTTGGTTTTTGTAGCCGCCGCGTCTGCTGGCTTGGGCGCCGGTGAAGTGTCGTCCCCTGTTCCCCGCACGCCAGCCGTTGCCGGCAAAGCGATAAGGCCAAGGGCCATTATGCATGTCACAAATGCTCGCATTCATTCCTCCTTGAGATGAACTGCCGAACCGGTTTTCCGGTTCGTTAAAGTGAATTGCCCGAGATATTTCCCAAGACAAAGTAAAAAATGCTGGAGACCGTAAACCCGGATGCCTCGATTCTTTTACCTGGATGAATTCCCACATTGAAGGGAAGTGACGTAGGGATGAATTCTTGCGAACTAGTTGACGCCCGCCGAGAAAAAATCTTCACCAGACGCAAGCTTCGCAAATTCAAATCAACACCACTCCTGCCCCGTTATAACGCTCCGCGTTTCGCGGCACAAGAACCTTAATTCAGGGCAGTTGAATGCTCTGTGACAGGAATGTGAATTGTAGGTTACGACTGCAACTCTCCCAATTTCTGCTAGTTAGGAATGTTCTAGTGTTCTGCATGAACGAATTTTCAGATGCGGATTCAATTCGAGCGGACGGATGGTTTCTGTTGGGTCATGCCAAAGCGATCGATTTTGGGCGGCGCAAGGTTCGCGCTTAAGAAGCTTTTTGCGCGGAGGGATAAAACGTGGACGCAACAATCCGGCGGAAGCGCAGGACGCTGAAGAATCGCTGGCGGCACGGATCGCACCGGTAAGCGGGAAAATTCAAAAGGCGCTTCAGCGTGATCATCGTTCCGTCTTCAACGCGATCGCGCGAAATATGTTCGAGGTCAAAATTTCCGCATCGGGGGCAATGCGCGTAACGCGCGAAGGTGAGGGCCACGCGCGTCCCATGAAACCTATAGTCGCAGGTGTGGCATCGCCAGGGCTTCAAACTGAATATAGTGAAGACGAAATCGACGGGTCCGCTACGATGCGAACGAAAGCAGTCCGCGCTGCGGCACTGCGGACAGATCATCAGCCTGGCTCTCCCGGGGGCCGCCCGGAAGAATATCCAATTCCGCCATTCCAGGCAAGATTGAGTATCGTTCTGGTTTAGGAAGATTCGAGGCCGCTCCGGTGTAGAATACTGGTGAGAGGATTTGGAATGCCGGATTACACAGACGCGCACGCGCGCGCAGGAATTGACGCCAAGCTTCCCAAGCTGGACACGTGGCCGAATCAGTTTCCCGGTTACGAAATCACGATTCGCGTTCCGGAATACACTTCCGTCTGCCCCAAGACGGGGCTTCCCGATTACGGCGCGATCACCATCCAATACCAGCCGAAGAAACTTTGCCTGGAACTGAAGGCTTTGAAATTGTATTTGCTCGCCTATCGTAATCTCGGAATCTTCTACGAGAATGCGGTGAACCGGATGCTGCGCGACATTGTGGAGGCCGTCCATCCCGATTGGTGCCGCGTGACGGGGGAATTCACTCCGCGCGGCGGATTGACGACAACCGTGGAAGCTCGGTGGCCCCGCACTTCTGGGAACACCGGGCGACGCCGGGGATAGACTTCGCATGGCGCCTCGGCGATAATCTGGCGCAATTGAAAACGGCTTCGGCCGCAACTGAGGAGGCTCGATGAGTTCGTCGCTAAATACACCAAGTGAACCGCCCATTGTGGAGTCGCCGGGATTGCCGCGCTGGGTGATGCTGCTTTTCGTGATCGCATTCGCGCTGGTCGGCTACCTATTGTGGGCGAGCTACGCCGAGCGGCAAGCGCTGGAAAAAGCCGCGGACGATGCCAACAAGAAGACCATGGCGCTGGCGGCGGAAATGGACAAAGCGAATTCCCGGATTGCCGACCTGAAAGGCGTCCTGGACGTCACTGCGCAGAAACTCGCGTTGACCAACGATGAAATTGCTCGCGCGCGCGGCATCGCGCAATCCGTCAAGAAAGACCAACAGACGAGCGACGCGCAGTTGCGCCAGCAAATCGGTCAGGTGCAGCAGGACACGACCACCAAGTTTGGGCAGATTTCGACTGATTTGAGCGGAACAAAGACCGAGGCGGACGCCACCAAAGCCGACCTCGAAGCCACCAAGGGCAAACTGACCAGCACCATCGGCGACCTTGGGGTGCAGAGCGGATTGATCGCGCGCAATGAAAATGAAGTTCAAGAGCTCAAGCGGCTCGGCGAACGCGATATTTTCGAGTTCACACTCAACAAGTCCGCAAAAAGTCCCCAGCATGTAGGCCCCATCCAACTCGCGCTGCGAAAAGTGGACACCAAGAAATATAAGTTCACGGTGAACGTTGTCGCAGACGACAAGAGCATCGAGAAGAAAGACAAAACCGTGGGCGAACCTGTGCAATTCTACGTTCACGGTGCGCGCGCGCCATATGAAATCGTAGTTTTCGAGGTTGGCAAGGATTCCGCCAAGGGCTACTTGAGCACGCCCAAGTCTGCTTCGGCCGCTCCTCCAGCCGCCACGCCGCCGGGCTATTAAAGCAGACGTTACACATATTCCCCGATTCTGACGGCTCCTCTCTCCGAGGGCTGCGGAGACGATTGTCACGGAGGTGGTGCCCATGAGAACGATGCGAAAGTGTATTCCCGGCTCTCGCCAAACCTCTCTTTTGGCTGCCCTGCTCGTTACTCTTTCTCTTGGTGCGCCTCTCTTTGCCCAGAACGCACCGCTGGCGGAGCGTCTTTCCCCCAACACGATATTTTACTCGCAGTGGCGTGGTACTGCTTTCCTCGCCGGTGCCGACAAGAAAAACCACCTGTTGCAGTTGATGGAGGATCCACAGATGGCGCCGCTCTGGCTGTTTGCGGCGAACAAGCTTCAGGAGAGCAATAGCAAGCAGGCCGGCACCGGGCTCAAGCCCACGATGCTCGATATTATTTCGCTGGCCGCGAATTCCGCCGTGTTTGGCGTGTCCGAGAATCCGGATTATCCAAAGACTCCACCGGGAAAAAGCGGTCCCTCGCATGTGGGCGTCTTTTTTGTTTACGATGCGAAGGGGAAATCGGACCTCATCCAAAAGTTCATAGCCCTGCAGAAGAGCACGTCAAAAACGCAGGAGGCTGCGACACACTACGAATTCGAGGGAACGTCCGTCGAGGTCCAGGCCACGGGCGACGACAAAAGCTACATCGCGCATACCGAAAACTTCTTCATGTTCGCCAGCGAGAAAGCCATCATGAACGATCTCATCACACGGTTTCACGGCGATGCGAAACCCGCCACTTCGGTAACATCGCTTCCGGAATACAAGGAAGTTCAAAAGTACATGGGGCCCGACGCGGCGGTCGAGTTTTTCGGCCGAGTTCCCGATTTCAAGAAATGGATTCCCGCCGATCCGACAAATGACGCGCCAATGAAAATTGTCCAAAATCTGCGCCTGGATAAGATTCGAGCGCTTGGCGGCGGGTGGAGCGTTTCCGGTGAGGCGACACGTTTCCATGGCGCGGTTCTAGGCGATACTTCCACGGGAACTCTTTTCGATTTCATCGGCGAAAGCAAGGCGGGCTTTGTGATGCAGCCACTCGTTGGCGCAAACCCGATCTTCAGTTTTTCACGCCTGGACTGGGTTGCGTTGTATCAGGTGATTTTGAAAGCCGTGGAAGGGAATCTGACGCCGCAGCAAGCCGCGGGGGTGGGAGCAGCCGAGGGAATGGCGAAGGGTTATCTGGGAATGTCGGTTAGCGATGCGCTGAGCATTATTTCCGGCGAGTTTGCTTCGACCTACACTTTTGAAGATGACGGAACTACCCAGCAAATGTTTGCGTTAACCATTCAGAAGCCGAACGACGTACTGCGCATGCTGCGCGCCGTGATTGGGACGATGATCGTCGCGGAAGATTCCTCGGGTGACACCACTTTTCTTGATCTCTCCTACCCTTACAAAGATCCGGCGAGCGGAACACAGAGACGCAAATTCTATTACGTGGCTGTCACCCCCCACGTGATTGTTACTGCGCAGCGGAAAAAGCTGGTGAAGGATGCCGTTGCGCGGATGAATTCCGCCGCGGGCGCAGCACCTGCCTCGGGAATCTTTGCGAATCCTGAGTACGTCCAGCTGCGCTCGGCGCTTCCCGAAAAACTTTCCGGGCTCAGCGGAAGCGACCTTCGCCAAATCCCATGGGACAAAATACTGACCGACTATTTTGGCCAGATTGTGGAAGCTTCCAAGCAATCCAACGACGCCACTCCACCGGACATGAGCTGGCTGAAACTGGTCAAGCCCGAAATCATTTCGAACCACGTGCACACGGCTCTCGGAGGCTTGTGGAAAGATTCGAACGGCATCTACTTTGATTCGTATCTCCAGTAGGCCGGCGTTTTTTTCGCAACTGCTTCGGTTTGCATTTGTGGCTGGCGTTTTTCCACTCGGCCTTGCTTTACCGCAATGCCGGGCGCAGCAGGATGTTGTCCCGCCCCCGCAACAGGTAATCCAGGTCAGCACTGAGCTCGTGAAATTGAATGTGACTGTTCTCGACGGCCACGGCGATTTCGCCGGAGGGCTCGAGAAAAAAGATTTTCGCATTCTCGATAATGGCGTCGCGCAACCCACCCTTTTTTTTGCTTCCGTGGATGCTCCCGCGCAGGTTCTGGTGGTCGTCGAAACGGGACCGGCTGTATTCCTGATTCACGACCAGCATATCGCCGCCGCATATGCCCTGCTCGACGGCCTGGCGCCCGACGATCAGGTGGGCCTGGTCACGTATGACGAGACCCCTCACCTCTTGCTCCCCTTCACGAGCGATAAGCACGCGTTGCTCGACTCGCTCGGCAAAATACAATTCGTGCTGGGTATGGGCGAGTTGAATTTTTACGATTCCGTTTCCACCATAATTGATTCGCTCCCCGCGGAGGGAGGAAAACGCACGCTGGTTTTGCTCACCACCGGGCTTGATTCTTCCACGCCCGAGCGGTGGGACGCGCTCGCTCAAAAACTGCGCACGCAAGACGTCGTGATTTATTCGGTGGCTCTCGGCGGCTCGTTCCGGAATTACACGGGCAAGAAAGCGAAGCCACCGAAGAAATCCTCGAAACACGCAGGCCGCGAAGAGGATACGCCTTCCCCTTCCAATTCCAGCGATTCGCTCAGTTTCGCAAGAGCCACGGAAGCTTTACTCTCGCTCGCCAAAATCACCGGGGGGCGCGCTTATTTTCCCCAGGCGCCAGATGATTTCGCCGCAGTCTATCGCGAGATCGCTTCCGCGCTACGCCACCAGTATGTGCTCGGCATCTCACCGCAGCACGACGGCCAATTTCATTCGCTCACCGTCCAAATGCTCGGGAGCAATGGCCAGCCCGTGCCGCCTGCAACGAAAAAACCGGATTATCGCATCTACGCTCGAGAAGGCTATCTTGCGCCCGGCCCCTAATCCGTATAATAGAATCGCGTTCTCATAAGTAGCCAAGATCGCGTTTGGAGGATTGATGAGCGGCAAGAAATTAATCGTTCTGTTGCTCCTGGGAACACTGGTTGTCGGAATCGCAGCCCTATGGACGCCACTTGCGCCTGGACACTCAATCGCGCCCCAACAATCCGGTTCGGCCGTCCACTTCACCGCCGGGGGAAACGCAGCGGAAATTCCCGCCACATTCATCGAAAACCTTGTCTTCCTTCCGGTGCACGTAAACGATGGGAAGCCATCCTTATTTGAAATCGATACCACGGCGCAGGTTTCGTCCATTGATCCTGCGCGCGCTGCGGAGGTTTCTCTTCACCCGGAGCCTTTGGCCACCGGTCAGATCGTTCGCGATCCGCTCCTCGGGCTTCCAGGGGTGGATGTTCCGCTCGCTTCCATCGCGCTTTTTGCGCCCAAGGACTTTGGGGCGATTGTCGGCCGCCAGTATGAAGGAACGCTAGGCAGCGATTTTCTGAATCGCGTGGTTGTCGAAATAGATTATGGGAGAGAGACGGTCCGGCTCTTCGATCCTGGTTCGTACCATTCAGACGGCAAGGGAAATGTTCTCCCGCTCACGATTGTCGCTGGGATGCCGGTAATCCGCGCAAAGTTCACGGAACCGAAAGGCCAGAGTCTCGAAGCCGATTTCGTTGTGAACACAGCCCTGAATGAGTCCATCGTTTTCTCGAATCGCTACGCGGATGCACACCATCTCTTTTCTTCGCGCATGTCCACGGCGTCCGCCTCCGATCCCCAATTGAACGAAGGCGCCAGCATTGCACTGGCGCGCATGAAGTCTTTTCAAATCGGGCGCTTCACGATCGAGGACCCGCTGGCGGCATTCCCGCAGTCGGATGTTGCTTCCGCGCAGAACCCACAAATTGCAGGTTCAATTGGTGGCGGGATGCTGCGGCGCTACACGGTGGTCTTCGATTTTCCGCACCAGCAGATTATTTTCACTCCCGCTTCCCGTTTTCGTTTGTATGACCAGGAAGACAAGAGCGGCCTGACGCTCGTCGCCAAGGGAGCGGACTTAAAGCGATTTGAAGTCGCGCAAGTGCAGCCCGGCTCGCCCGCCGCCGAAGCGGGAATTCAGAAGGGCGACGTCATCGCCGGGATTGACAACGAGCCCGGAGCGGACATGACGCTCGCTTCCGTCCGGGATCTTTTCCGCCAGATTCCGCACAAGTACAAGCTCCTCATCGAACGCAACGACAAAACTTTTGAAGTCACGCTCCAGATGCGCCATCGGATTTGATTTAATCGTGCGGCGCGCTGGAATCGTCAGGTTTTTCTGAAGCTGAGGCGGAGGCAGGTTTCGGCAATCGTCCTCCCTCCCTGAGCGCTCGCCGCAACAGGTATTCAATCTGCGCATTCAGGCTGCGCAATTCATCTGCCGCCCAATGCTCCAGCGCGCCATACGTCGCCGGATCAACTCGCAGAAGGAATGCTTTGCGCTCCGCCATGGCTCCTGTCCGGCCTTAGTACAACGTCCCGGCGTTGACCACAGGCTGCGGACTTCGCTCGCCGCACAGCACCACTAGTAAGTTGCTTACCATCGCCGCGCGCCGCTCGGGATCCAGGTCCACCACCTTCCGCGCGGACAGTTGATCGAGCGCCATTTGCACGATGCTCACTGCTCCTTCCACAATCGTTGCACGTGCGGAAATGATGGCGGACGCTTGCTGGCGCTGCAGCATCGCTCCCGCGATTTCCGCCGCGTAGGCCAGGTGGCTGATCCGCGCTTCCACCACTTCCACTCCTGCTTTCGTTAGCCGGTTTTGAATTTCCTTCTTCAGTTGCTCGGCTGTTTCCGCCGTGTGGCTGCGCAGGCTCATCGCTCCTTCAACGTGCGAGTCGT
>Ga0265338_10010090_pt1 | contig 11159 bp, 10 predicted proteins | sample 42126metaG_FD_193579 | JGI IMG/M metagenome (GOLD analysis project Ga0265338, IMG submission 193579) | Rhizosphere microbial communities from Carex aquatilis grown in University of Washington, Seatle, WA, United States - 4-21-26 metaG | ecosystem: Host-associated > Plants > Roots > Rhizosphere... | reverse complement strand
GCTTGTCTTGTATCTGGCACCAGGTATCTCCCGTTACCGGCGCTGTCGTGCTGTTCGCCTGCAGCGGCGCCGGATCCCCATTGTCGGCCGTGAAATAATTATAATCTGCCAGCGTGATCGTGATTTGGCCTTGATTTATTGTTGTGTACGTTGCCCACCCGATCAGCCTGCCATTGCCGCTCTGTGTGCCATCAACAGCGGTCATGTATTTCCCGGCTAGGTACGACAGGTAAACAGCCCCGCTTGCGGAATGGTTCGACCATGAGCTCCACGACGATCCATTGTAGGTGCGCTGCCACAGCTGCGCCGACGCACTTGCAGCCCGGATAGTATAGGTGAGGTAGTTTATCCCGATCAGCGCGGCATAGAGTACCGGATACTCCTCGATGTCGCCATAGTCTGGCGCCGCTGTTCCGTAGTCAAGCGCGTATTGGATATCGTAGAGTACCGGAGTCGATCCCTGCAACTTCGGGTTCCCGCTGGTATCGACGTGGCTCAGTATCGTCCGGTAATGGCCGTCGGTGTCGACAACTGTTCCGTTAATGGTCAGCGGCACTATCGCGCTTGCGGTTCTCAGTAATTTTGCCGGAGCCCCGGTCAGGTTGCCGTCGTACGGCAGCTCACCGAGTGTTGCTGGAACGATTTTACCATTCTCGGAGTCTGAGGCGTAGGGATAGTTTGCTGTCAATTGTCCACTGGTAATAGCCTGCTCGATGCCCGACACAGAGGTGTAGTTTCCGTTGTTGATTATCACCCCGATCTGGGCAGTGAGCATGTACGACGCGGATTTCGCCGAGATTTTATAATCCACGTCTTTACGTTCGGGAATCGCAACCACGCCACAGAAAACCGGGCCGGCCGATGCACTCCCGGAATCCGTATCAGTACCCAGGAACTCCCAGACCTCGCAGCTCTTGCCAGCAACAGTTACCGGGTTTCCGGCAGGATCGGTATGCGTAGCAAGCGAGGCCAGCGCACGCGCTGCAGCCGTTGTGTTGATGTCGAGCCCGGAATAGTCTGCCGCCTCGCCGCCAAGTTTAAAATCCTGCGATTGCTCGATATCTCCGATACCATCGTCGGCAATCACGCCCGGATGCCACGCGGTCGGGCTCCACGATGGAGAGCCTGGCACGACAAGCGGTTCCTCAGCCCATCGCAACTCTGACTGATGCGTGGTCGGGTTGGAGTAGAGCCCAATGCTCGAGTCCTGCGGGTCGCCTGAGACGGTCCCGAGCAGGAACCGGAAACCGAGGATTGTAGTATTCATCGCAGGTGTGCCCCCGAGTAAACGCCGCCACCGAAAAACACGCCGAATTTGATCAGCTCCCATGTCCAGTTTATCGGTTTTGCCCGGTATTCCGGCACGGTGACCGTAATCACCTGACGCACCGGCGGGGGCTCTTGGATCGTGAGCACGGGAGGCCGGATCGCAGGCCGTATAATCGAGTCTGGGAGGGCGAAGCACTGCCTAAAATCAACTCGCGTACCGGCAGTGGTAACAGTGTCGAACGCCTCGCAACTCAGAGCCACAGGCACACGGACACTGCCGGAATCGCTCCAGACGGTATCATGCAGCCAGCGGATTACCTGTCGAGGCACCGTGTCATGCACCGCAGGCGGAGCGGGGAGCTGGACGGTTACCGTGTCGGAGCGTGGAGCTTCGGGCGTGGCATGGCCGGCGCAACCGTGCCCGACCGAACAACCGAGAAGGAAAATAAATGCGACGAGCGCGGCAGTGAGCCAAACACGGGCGGTCATGATTGCCCCCCGCCTGCCGGAACGTCGGGCAGCTCGGTATCAACACCGATGCCGACGATGCCCTTGATAACCTTGTGTCCGAGTCCGACGCCAGTCAAGAGACATCCGATAGTCATAAATATTTTATACCCGATGGAATGCGCTGAGAGCTCCCATATCGAAACGCAAGGGTAAACCGAGAGCCAGTAGAAACTTGACACCACTGTTTTCTTGCCGTCGAGAAACCGCCAGGCTGCCTGGATTAGGCTGATGAGTTTTTTCATAGCGCCCCAGCTTGCCGGATTACCGACACGATACGTGCCGCCCGCGCCCCGACTTGTTTGCTCCAGAGCGACGTTTCCAGCTCATGCGCCGCCGCCTCATAGTTTTTTGCTGCAAGGTCGGCAAGGAAATGCGGAAAACCGAGCAGACCCTTGATTCCGAGATTGAAGCACATGTTTACAATTGCTTCCTGCACAGTATCCGGCTGTCCCTCATAAGCCATAAGAGTCTGATGGTAAGCCTGAATGAATTTTATTGTATTGTCAAGGTCGGCTTGAAAGAGCGCATCACACCGCTCGTCGGAAATTGTATCCCCGACGAAAAGGCCGTCCGCTTTGGTTACCAGATGCCCGATACCGACCGTTGGAAAACCGAGGGAATCCTTGTAAACAATGAGGCGTTTACCCTCATCCTCGACAAGCTGCGCTTCAAGTCTTTTCCGATCCATCTTCCGCTCCCCTGTTAATGTTTAATGTAAACAGTTACGACCGCGGCCACCACGCACACCGCGAACCGCCACCAATCGACAGCCGTATTCGGATGAAACCATGTCCACCACAACCGGCGCTCACCCGGGAGAACTCCGGAATCATGCCAGTTACCCGACGCCTTGCGCCAGAGCACCCGGTTGTATCCGCCGTCACCGCCAACCCATGCGAGCGCGATCACGATGAGACCGATCCACCATGTCGGATGATAGAGCAGCGACGATACCGCTGCGGCGACCAGTCCAAGCCCTGCCCGTTCCGGTACCAATGGTATTCGTCATCGGTAAACCGAAGCGGCTTCTGGTTGTCACAGCCCTGGATGAGCCCCGTGAAGAGCTGATAAACCAAGACCGAGAGGATTACCGCAAGCCCGGCGATCACCGTAGCCCCGTTGCCTTGCCAAATACCAGTACAAACACAAGACCGACCACGGATGTCGTGGCGGCGGCCGCAACAAGCCAGAATAGTCGCACGAGAATCCCGAATCCACTTTCGAGCCTTTCAACCCGATCTCGAAGACCGCCCCTGTCTGGAGTGCCGGTAATGGCGTCGCGAACCACATAGAGGGTTTCCTTGATTTCCCCCATCCACTCCACCATGCCCTTGTGTTGCTCGCACGTATCCATCACCTCACCCCCTTTTTCTTTTTCATTTCCACCCCATCCCAGCAATCAGGGTGTACCATTCCACTCCGGCTATCGCGTGCCCCTGGGCATCGTGCCGCTCTGCTGCACCCGGTGCAATCGTATCTATTCATTATCCAGCGCTCCTGTATAAAACTGTAAACGGTATTGTCCATCTGTCCCAGCCGACATGCTTCATTTTCAAAACAATTTCCGTTCCTGGTTTGTCTTCCGACCCGAGCAACTGGCAAACCCAAGTGCCGGCAACTCCAATATCTACCCCAAACATTCCATAACCTGGATCGTTAATAGTAAACGTAACGTCTTCGTACTTATCGGACGCAGCTATTGCCCCGATATACGCATTAATTATTGCCGCAGCATTCGATGTGCGGAGCGTAAGGCTAAATGTTGACACAAACGAATCGGCCGCAGGGTTTCCAGAAACAGAAGATGCTGCGCCGGTACGACTATAAACTGTTTTTACTTTATAGTCAGGGGTGGGCTTTGCCTCTGAGTCAGGAGATGGAAGGTCGCTTATCCCTGTGCTGCCGATACCAATGCTGAGTTTGCCTTGAGGTATAGCCGCACCAATTACCGGGTAGGGGGTTGTCGTAATAATCATACTGAGATCGCTTGCAAGCCATCGCAGAGGTTTTTGCAAAACACCGGTGGGGGCCTGAGATATTATCCTGGCGTTGTAATGTCCCGGGAACCCTGCTTGACTCATGTCTCCGTAAAGCGGGCCTCCAGGGAAAAAACCGGAATGCACCCCACTTCCGAAATCCATGGCAATATTAGTGCCTCGCGCCGGGCCCCTCAGGAACACCGAGAGAGCCGCAGCCTGATCTGTTGGCAACATCCATCGCGCTGGCTGCAACACAGGGTACGGAGTGTCTGAGCTAACAAAAAAAGTCCGGCTTCCGTCGGCGTTTATAGTTGAGCAAATTGGGAAATGCAGATCAACATCGTAGCCATAGCCAGGCTTGTTGATTGTTATCGTTGAGGAGCCTGATACTAAATTGATCGCGTCACTCATAGTATTAAACCACTCCGTGCTTTTCGAGTAAGCGCTTCACGACGCGATCCATTTCACCGCCTCGGCGGGATTCGATATCGATCTGCCGAGCAATGCTTCCGCCCTCTTGAATGTAAAAATGCAGGTGATGGCCAGTATTGCTGGTTGCGCTGCCCCCGTTCGCCATGCTGAAGAGCTGCGCCTGTTGCCTCTGGTTTATAAACATCTCACCGCTATTTGCAAGCACAGGCATGTGGTCGCCACTGTATGAGTTCCCGCCAACAATACCGCCGCCAGCGAATTTTTGTTGTGCAATAATAGCCTCCTGTGCGACACCGGCAGCGATAACCAGACCCATATCTATAAAGTTAAACGGTGGAGGCTCCGAAGCGAGGGCCTTAGTTGCCCCCTCGGCTGTATTCACGGCAGCCATCCCCATGGCGATAGCTTTTTTAACGCCAGCATCCGCCTTGGTTGCTTCGGCGGTTTTTGACATAAAGTCAAGAGCAAGGCTCGCGGTGCGGCCGTACATTTCAGCCTCATCGGCTATTTTCTCGTATTTTAATTTTTTGTCCCATTCCGCCTTGGCCTTATCGAGGTCTTGCAAGTCCATATGGTTTTTTATAGCAAGCTCTCGCATTTTCAAATAATAGTCTTTTGCCTCTTGGGCCCGCTTTTCCCATGGAGAAACATTAGGCCCTCGCTCGTATTCCAGTACGGAAGTTTCCTCTTTTGCGCTTTCGAGCTTTGCCTCTTCTTGTTTTATAGCAAGGTCAATCTCTTTTATTTGCTCCTGTATAGCCTGCTCTTCGATGCGGAGCGCCTTCTGTGCCCACGCTTCCTGCTTTTTCTCCTGGCTCGAATACCACTCGTCCAGCACATTAGAGTATTCCTGCTGCTGTATCTGATGCAACATTGTCAAGTCTGCCCCTGCGGTTCTCCACTCCTGCTCTTCATGCGAAAAATGAACCTTCAGCGCAACCTCCTGCGCCATCCAGGAATCACTGTTGTTTTTAGCAATGTTATCCCATAGCTTTTCTTGGGCAGAGAGAAGGAGGGAGGCTCCTCCGTCACCGGTACTGAGATCTGGGCCAGCGCCACCGGGGCCGGTTCCGGGGCCAGCCGCTTCCTCGGCGTCCTGCTTTTTCTTCATTCCGAGATAGAGATCGTGATAGCCGAGCAGGGTATAATATTGCTGCTGCGCTTCTTTTAAATCTTTCGCAAGTTGCTTCTGTGGATCCATCGAAAAAGCGTATGCAAGCGGGTGCGAACTCTGACCACCCATAACCCTGTCAAGCCTTTCTTTCGCCTTTGCTAGCTTTTCCGTATTATCATTCATCTTGTCGGCAAGCTCATCATCCTTGATGACATGCATTTTCGTGAGCAAATCAGCCCAGTCTTGCGCAAGATTCTTGATAACAGGAGCAAGCTTAGCTGTAAGGTTCGCACCGATAACCTTAAATTCGGTATCCGCCTCCATGGTTGCGATTTTTGCCTCATGGAGCTTTTTAATAGTCCTGTCGTTAAGCTCTAACCCTAAATCCTTGTAGGCTTCACGTGCATCGTCAATTTCTACCTTTCCTGAATTAACAATTGCAAGAACTTCGCCGGCTGATTTACCGAAAAGTTTTTGAGTCGCAGCGGTTCTTTCCGTCTCATTCCCTATCTGCGAGAGCCTGGTTACAGTATTCCAAAACAGGTCATTCATCGGGAGCATCTGCCCATGTAGGTCGCGAGTCTGGATGCCGAATTTTTGGAATCCCTTGGCGTTAACATCTGCCGTCAACGCAAGACCACGCATGCCGCGACTGATACTATCGACCGAAGTTCCGAGCTCCTTGGCGATAAAATTATTCTGTTGATACGCTGCGGTTGACATTCCTACTTTTTTAGCTCCGACCTCGATAGAGTCACCCCAATCGATACCGGCTTGAATCGCAGAGCGTATCTTATCGACGGCAAACAGCCCAGCAAGTGCACCACTTACCATACGGATTGTTTTTAGTACACCGTCAATTTTCATTCCGAACTGTTTGAAATTGGTTTCAATCCCGGCAAGGGGCTTTGACATATTGTCAATAAGCGACATTATTACTTTTAATTCATTTGCCATCGTCGTCCCCTTGTTTCGGCGCAAATTTTAAGTAGTAATAAAACAACACATTAAACGCACTTACCAATCTTACGGGCTGATACATCCGGCCTCGGCCGTCCGGCCATACATGCCGCTTTTGATCGCGTACCCAGTCGAAAAATAGTGGAGCAAGTCGGAGCATCGATTGATTGACATACGAGCGGGGGCAGCGATGAAACACGATCGGTTCTCCGGGCGCGTGGTATTTACAGTTCCCCTCACCTCCGCATACCGGGCACTCGAAGTGTGCAACTTCTTGTCTTCGGTTTTTCCTACAACCAAGCTTCGAACGCCGCCTTGCATCTCCATCGCATGCCCCGCAATCCCACATTGCCTTAAAATCGGTCGGGAACAGGTACCCTTCCCCGACCGCAATCAGTTTTTTACAGTATCTATGTCGAGCTCAAGCCGATTGTTGAAAATGTTAAGAAGTTCGGTTTTCCAGTTACGTGGCAGCATCGCAGCAGGGTTCCCGTTTGTCGGGAACTCCGGGCACTCGGTAGCGTTCGGGCCTTCCCGGTGCCATCCGATAAGGATTATGTTTACGTGCTCATTGACCCATCGAAAGCGCTCCGCCCTGCTTTCGCGGAGCAGTTTGTTGACATCTTTGCTGCCTGGTGAGAAGGTGTCCTCGATAGCATCGATCTGAGCCAGAACCTCATCGGTAGGCTGTTTCAGCAGGTAAACCATGCCCGATTTATCCCGGCATTCAATAGGTTTGTCGGTAAGTGGTATCAAAGTTCGCTCCTTGATAATGGTTGATTGTATTTATCTGATGTAATTTATGCCGGAATCGATACTGACGTCCCAATAGCCATGGTAAAATCATTTCCGAGGCATTCGCCGTCGATCGTCCATGACATCGCCCCGTTTTCATCGTCGGTGGTGACCTTCTTGATCTTGTGGCTTGCAGATGCAAACGAGATTGCACCAGCCCCGGTTCCATAGGCGATACTGAGCGCAGATATAGCGCCTTCGCGGAAAGCCTTTGCTGGGTGCGCCGTAATGGCCTCAGCTGCAGGATCGGCGAATATTTTAAACTGCGTAGTGATCTTTCTGTCAGTAGCTTCCGTAAACCCAATACCGTTTGGCTCGCTACTGTCGGTGCGAACATTGGTCGGGCTCGATCCGGTTATCTTGGTTGAGATTATATTGTAATTGCTAACCCCAGCAATCGAGCAAACGGCATTTTTAAAGGCTGGGGCCAGGCTGGAATCTTTTGGATACACCAGCGAAGTAGGCGCGCTGCCGCTGGTAAACGGCGTATATGTTGCCGCGTCTTGCTCGGAATAGGAGGCCCCGGAAAGCTTGAACGTGATAGTTGCTTTTTTGTTAACAGGAATGCTTATGTCAAAATCTGCAAGGAGATTGTAAAAAACCTCCTGAATACATGCCCCGTCAGGGCGCGGACCGCTACATTTTAAAATTAACCCAGCCGTTGCCCATTGCCCCGGCTTTAGGGTGTAAATACCAGTATGTCCGGTAGCTGCAAGAGTGATGTCGAAGCCGCACAGAATCGACATCACTTTGGGCAAAGCACTCAAGATAACACCAGCAGTACCGGTCTTTACAGCAAGGATCGGCAATACAAGACTTCCGGTTGCTTTTTCCGCCCCTGGTACGGACGGATTCAGCCCTGGCAATGTGCCGGAAACCATTTCGACCGCTTCAGACTCGGTCTCGTTTTCAATTTTCGAACCCTTCATAACTTCAACAAAATCACCGATTACAACATCGGGCAGAACCCCGACCTTGGTGGTCGATCCTTCGCCACTCTGCGTTTGACCGATGTCGACATACTTCTTCACTCCACCTTGATCCTTGATAAACCATGCCTCGCGTAAGTTCTGCATTTTATTGCCTCCCATTAAAGTTGATTATCTGTCGTGTTTTCTGAGTCATCCTTGCAAATACGGATTTTTACTGTCAATCCTAGCCGTAACTTCAAAGCCGACCATCGCACAATAACACCTATTCCCAGCCTCGTCTTTCACAATATCATCATTGAGTGCTGCCGTAACAGTGCTTTCTGCTAATTCGCCACAGTAAATATCTTTCATCCAGGCGCGTTGAATGTCAGGGATAACATTCCTAAATTGGTGTGTCACCTCACCGTTGGGCGCGTTCTGGTCGGGAGCAAGAATAAAACAAAACACCGCATATGCAATCGTGTGTTCATCCGAGAAATTCGCATCGGGATTTATTAAATCCACCTGTCGAGTAATCTGAATCAATGGAGTTTTATCGAGGCGTGTTTCAAGTTTTTTCTCTTCGATTGCGGCCGGAGTAAAAGAATAGCCGTTTTCAATACAGATATCGGCCAGCGCCTGCTTTCGATTCTGCGTAATTTGAGCGATAATACTTTCTGGTGATGGGCCGGACAGGATGAGCGGTGGCACCGCAACAAGTGGCCCATTTCCGGTAACATAGAGTGGGGCAGAAACCTGAACAACCGATCCCGGAGCCGTAAGAATGTATGTTGGTGTTGTCATAAGTTACTTCTTTTTCCCTCTCACAAAAACATTGCCGCCTTCTGCAGGGCGGTTACGATATTGATATGCTTGGCTCTGGGCTACTGTATTTGCGCACCATAACCCTGTCAACCTGCAAATTGTTCCCACCATTGTTAGTAAGATTATACAGACTTGCAGGCATATTAATTGTTGTTATTTGCGTTGTCAAACTACCCTTGTTTGTTCCATCCATATAATAGATCGTCGATGTACTTCCATTTCTTATTATATCAAATGTTCTAAAATTTCCGGGTGCCTCGAAAGAAGACGTGGCTACTCCGGCTGTAGATGCTGTTGCTCCGGCTTCTATGTTTGAACTGCTATACACATCTACCAGCGGAGTATCATTCCCATTTCTAAACCCAACCCAACTTGACCCCGGACTGTTCATTTTGGCCCTAACTCTAACGGCATGGTTGGTGCCAAAAGTGGCTGATGAAATAAGACCATTCAGCGGAATAGTTACTATGCTACTGCTTATCGTTGCCCACAAAGAATAGGCAGGCAGGGTATACGCCGGCCATATCGTTCTATCTATGATGTTTACCGACTGATTAAAACTTACTGTAGTTATCCCCATCTTGTAAACAAACCCGGAATGGCTACCAGAATATGTCATATAGTAAACACCACCGAATTGCTGAATCGATCCGCGCAAAATACTTTGATCGTCCCAATTTCCAGGCAAAGAATAGTGCAAAACTGGATTTCCATTACACTCAACAAACGTAATAAAATCTAATGTTTTATAAAAGCCTATGACACCCTGAATTGAACCGGTATCGTTACTACTGCCAGCATTTACACCGACATAATAATAATCACCATTTTTAATTACATAAGGATCAGCGGCTTTCACTCGACCAACATTCCAACCGCACGGGCTATCATTCCCTAAAACCGGATTAAGATTGTATTTACTCCATCCAGATGCAAGTGATGTTGACGTTGCATACCCTACCTTCTCGATTTTCGATGGGGTTACAGACTCTCCCATGTAAAACATATAATAAGTGCCATTAGCCTGAATTACGTATGGTTCGAGGACTCTGTTTTGCTCCCATGTTCCGGCTGATCCTCTCGATAAAATAGGGTTTGTAATTCCAGCTGTAGAATATCCAGAATTTACCGTGGATGATTTTTGAATCCACATGTCTGTGCCATCTGCGCCAGTAGAATCAGTGCGACCATAGAATATGTACCAATAGGCCCCATCATTCATTAAAAATGGTGAACAGCAATCGTGTCCAGTCTCTGATATTACCGGGCTGCCTTCCATAGTCCACGGCCCACTCATGGACGAAGAGGATGCCAATTTTATCGTAAAAGATGCTCCGCTCCTATCCTCGAAAATCCACCAATATTTATTTGTAACAGAATCGAATACAATGTTTTCTGCTGCAATTGTGGCTGAAGAGCTGAGGGAATATGTTGCAGCATTAGAGCTAACAACTATTTCTTGGGTAACACTCAAATCAAAATCATCAAACAAATCAAAAGTTGACGCACCGCTACTACTGGAACCATTTGCAATGTTACCGTAATACATAACCACGGTTGTGCTACCTGAGGCAGGTATTGTTAAAACTTTAACCCAAAAAACAGCAGACGTGGAATTTGTTTTGCTTTCAATCCAATGGCTTAATCTCGTGCCATCAGCTCCAGAAAACCAAATATCGCTAAAATCTGCATTCATGCCAGACACAAAGGATATCGTAACACTTATTTGATAATTTGTTAAAGTATTTGAGTTAGAACCATTATTGATAGTTATTGTTTTGTGTAGCTGGTTGCCCATACACCACGGCGGATTTCTGCAAAGTCCTTGTGTTGTCATTAGTTTCTCAGTGCCCATTTAAAGGCGATATTCGATGTCTCGGAAACTAGTGTTGACGTTCCCGGCGTATAGCTCGAAACTAGGAACGAGCCAGCTGATGCGACCACGTACCATTGACCCTTTTGAGTACCAACAGTGGCGAGAGTCCAAACCTCAATAAGTGACGTTGCCAGCACCCTTGCATCAGTTACTGTATAGGATGAGGATCCCGAAGCAAATGTTGCGTCGTACCAGGTGATCGGCTTCGCAAGTCCAGCGTCTGCAATTGCCTTTGGTGTGGCGAACTTTGCATCTTCGGTGCCGGAGATTATTTCTGAACCGGAGGCTTTTACTGGGAGCGTTTGATCACCGGTATTCGAGCCCGAAAGCGTGGTGATTCCAAGTAAAGAACGGATTGCCGATGCTGAATTTCCGGCAAAATTCAGAACGGAATTGAGTACGGAAAAAAGATTTGAAAACGATAGACCGGTTATAATATTTCCGCTTTGTACTCGTACCACAGGTATTATGTCACCAGAATACGAACT
>Ga0265338_10010089_pt1 | contig 11159 bp, 9 predicted proteins | sample 42126metaG_FD_193579 | JGI IMG/M metagenome (GOLD analysis project Ga0265338, IMG submission 193579) | Rhizosphere microbial communities from Carex aquatilis grown in University of Washington, Seatle, WA, United States - 4-21-26 metaG | ecosystem: Host-associated > Plants > Roots > Rhizosphere >... | reverse complement strand
CGGGCGGCAAGGTCACATGCCGGACGCCTCGCGCAGCAGGCTGCCGCTGCGCTGCGCGGCGATCAGGTCGCGGTACCACTCGAAGCTTCCCTTCGGCACGCGCTCGAGCGTCGGGTAGTCGACGTAGACGATTCCGAACCGCTTCCCGTAGCCCCAGCCCCACTCGAAGTTGTCGAGCAGCGACCAGACGAAGTACCCGTGCACCGGGACGCCCGCCGCGACCGCGCGCCCGACGGCGCCGATGTACGCCTCGAGGAACGCCTCCCGCTCCGGGTCGCGCACCGCGCCGTCGTGGCTGCGCACGTCCGCGAAGGCGGCGCCGTTCTCCGTGATGTAGATGCTCGGCACCGCGTACTCGTCACGCAGGCGGATGAGCACGTCGTGGAGGCCTTCCGGGTACACCTCCCAGCCCATGTCGGTGTAGGCAGAGTCCGGATCGCGCGCCGCGCCCTGGCCGTTGCCGTCCGGGCCTGCCGAGACGACCTGCCGCGAGTAGTTGTTCACCCCGAGGAAGTCGATCGGCGCGGAGATCGACTCCAGGTCGCCGTCGCGGATCGTGGGTGCGCTGCCGTCGAGGCTCATGAGCACGTCCGCCGGGTACTCGCCGCGGAAGATCGGGTCGAGGAACCAGCGGTTCTCGAGTCCGTCCATCCGCTTCGCGGCTGCCCTGTCGGCGTCGCTCTCGCTGGCCGGGTAGACCGGGTGCAGGTCGAGCGTGATGCCGACCTTCGCGGCCGGAACGACGCGGCGCAGGATCTCGACCGCGCGGCCGTGGGCGAGCAGGAGATGGTGCGACGTCGCCAGCGCGTCGGCCTGGCTGCACCGGCCCGGTGCGTGGCGTCCGTTTCCGTAGCCCTCCCACGTCGACACACGCGGCTCGTTGAGCGTGATCCAGCGCTCGACCCGGTCGCCGAGCCGGCCGGCGACGATCTCGGTGTACTCGCCGAACGCGTCGACGGTGTCCCGGTTCGGCCAGCCGCCGAGATCCTCGAGAGCCTGCGGCAGGTCCCAGTGATACAGCGTCACGAACGGGCGGATGTCGTTCTCGACCAGCTCGTCGAGCAGCCGGTCGTAGAAGTCCAGTCCCTCGTGATTCACGCGTCCGCGCCCGTCGGGCAGGATCCGCGGCCACGCGATCGAGAAGCGGAAGGCGTCGATCCCGAGCTCCCGCATCAGCGCGACGTCCTCGGGATACCGGTGGTAGAAGTCGCACGCGATCTCGCCCGTGTCGCCGTTGCGGACCTTCCCCGGCGTGGCACAGAACCGGTCCCAGATGCTCTCGCCCCGGCCGTCCTCGTGGGCGGCGCCTTCGATCTGGAACGATGCGGTCGCGGCGCCCCAGACGAAATCGGCGGGGAACTGGATCACGTGATCGCTCGGCATGGCTTCCTCTCGGTTCAGGTGGACGGGTCGATGATCGGGCAGCGCACGAGGTGATGGGAACGACGCTCGAGCAGCACCGGCGGGTCGCTGATGCAGGAGGCAACCGCAAGCGGGCAGCGCTCGGCGAAGCGGCAGCCGACGAGGTCGACCGCGAGATCGGTCTTCGGCCGCGCTGCGAGCCGGTGGCTGTGCAGTCCCGCCTCCGGGTTCGGCACCGCCGAGAGCAGCAGCTTCGTGTACGGGTGCATCGGCCGCTGCAGCACGTCGTCCGTCGGCCCGTGCTCGACGATCTGGCCCGCGTACATGACGAGCACTTCGTCGGCGACGTAGCGCGCGCTCGCGAGGTCGTGCGTCACGTAGAGAAATGCGATGTTGCGGTCACGCTTGAGGTCGAGGATCAGGTTGAGGATCCCCAGCCGGATCGAGACGTCGAGCATCGAGGTCGGCTCGTCCGCGAGGATCACCTCCGGCTCGACCGCGAGCGCACGCGCGATCGCGACGCGCTGGCGCTGGCCGCCGGAGAGCTCGTGCGGGTACTTCTTCGCGATCTCCTCGGCGGGCACGAGCCCGACCGAGTCGAGCAGCTCGTGCACGCGGTCGAGCACGTCGGCCTTCGGCACGATCTTGTGGATCAGCAGCGGCCGCGACACGTGGTAGTCGACGCGCTTCACCGGATTGAGCGACGAGAACGGATCCTGGAAGATCATCTGCACACGCGAGCGGTACTCGAGGAGCTGGTGCTTCCCGTGCATCGCGCCGACGTTCACGCCGCGGTAGAGGATCGAGCCGCCGGTCGGCGTGTACAGGCGGGAGATCAGCCGCGCGACCGTGCTCTTGCCGCTGCCGCTCTCGCCGACGAGCGCCGTCACCGTTCCCTGCTTCAGCGTGAAGGTGACGTCGTCGACAGCGCGCAGCATCTGCCGGTGCAACAGCGACGCGCCCGGAACCGGGAAGTTCTTCGAGAGCCCTTGCACGTCGAGCGTGCGGTCGGGTGCCACCGCGACCGCGCTCACGGCGTGTCCAGCAGGTGGCAGGCGACGAAGTGTCCTGGCTCGACCTCGCGGAGAACGGGCCGCTCGGTGGTCTGCCGCGCATACAGCGCGTGACTCGAGGGATCGCAGTGCACGCAGCGCGGGTGGAAGCGGCAGCCCGAGGGCGGCTTCGCCAGGTCCGGCGGCGCGCCGGCGATACCGACGATCCGCTCGAGCGGGCCGGACAGCGGCGGGAACGAGTTCATCAGCCCGACCGTGTACGGGTGGAGCGGGCGCCGGAACAGCTCGTCCGACGGCGCCGACTCGACGATCTCGCCCGCGTACATGATCGCGATGCGGTCGCTGAACTCGACGAGCAGCGACAGGTCGTGGGTGATGAAGAGGACGGCGAAGCCGAGCTCGCGCTGGAGGTCCTGCACCTGTTGCAGGATCTCGCGCTGCACGACGACGTCGAGCGCCGTGGTCGGCTCGTCCATGATCAGCAACTCCGGCTCCAGCGTGAGCGCCATCGCCACGATCGTGCGCTGCCGCATGCCGCCCGAGAGCTCGTGCGGGTACGAGCGCACGTGGCTGCGATCCATGCCGACCGTCTCCATCAGGTCGGCCGCGCGCGCGAGCGCGTCGTTCTTCGAGATCCTCTCGTGCGCCTTCATCATGTCGACGAACTGGTCCCCGACGCGCATGAGCGGATTGAGCGAGTTCATCGCGCTCTGGAAGACCATCGAGACGTTGCGCCAGCGGAACTTCCGTAGCTGCTCCGTGCTCAGCTTCGTCAGGTCCTCGCCGTGGAACAGCACCTGGCCACTCGTCACCTGCGCCGGCGCGCGCAGCAGCTGCATCACGGCGTTCGCGATCGTGCTCTTGCCGCAGCCGGACTCGCCCGCCAGACCGACGATCTCGCCCTTGCCGACGTCGAGGTTGACATGGTCGACGGCGCGGACTCGACGCCCGCTGAGGACGTAGTCGACGACGAGCTCGCGGAGCTCGATGAGCGTCTCCTGCCGAACCGCCGGGGAGGGTCCCACGCCGTCCTCCAGCAGGCCGGTCATGCCGGGTCCTTGGCGTCGAGCGCCGCGCGGGCGCCGCGGCCGCCGACGAACAGGCTGCGGATCACGCCGCGCTTCCGATCCTTGCGCAGCCGCGGATTGCTCACCTCGTCCACGCCGGCGAGGATGAAGACGAGCGCCGCGACGGTCAGCGCCAGCGCGAGGCCGGGGAACAGGAACGGCCACCACTCGCCCTGGAGGAACGACGAGTTCACCTGCGCCCAGTACATGGTCACGCCCCAGCTCGCGTGACTCATGTCGCCGAGTCCGAGGAACTCGAGGCCGGCATCGGTGAGGATGGCGATGTAGAAGACGAGCACGAACGCGGCCGCGATCCGGCTGATCATGTTGGGCACGAACTCGCTGAAGATGATCCGCCAGGTGCCCTCGCCGGCCACCTTCGCCGACAGGATGAAGTCGCGGTTGCGCAACGCGAGCGCCTGGCCGCGCAGGATGCGCGCCTCGAACCCCCACAGCGTCAGGCCGAGGATCAGCACCATCGTCACGCCGCTGCGCGAGTGCATGTAGGACGAGACGACGATCAGCAGCGGGATCGTCGGGATGACGAGGAAGACGCTCGTGATCAGGTTGATCACGTCGTCGACCACGCCGCCGGAGTAGGCGGCGAGGATTCCGAGCGTCGTCGCGAGCACGGTCGCGAGTAGCGCCGCCGCCGCACCGATGATGAGCGACGAGCGGGCGCCCCACATCACCTGCGAGAAGATGTCCGACCCCTGGTCGGTGGTGCCGAAGAGGTGGTGGAACGACGGCGACTGGCGCGAGTCGATCAGCGAGAAGTCGTTCGGGTTCGCATGGGCGATCCACGGCGCGATCACCGCCAGGATGATGATCGCGGAGAGCACGATGATGCCGCCGCGCGACTTCGGGTTGCCGAGGAGCAGACGCAGCCAGCCGGGCACGCGGAGGCGGCGGCGGCCGGCGCGCTCGCGCTCGGGCCCGCGCAGACGCGCGACCTCGACGGTCGGCGCCGGGACGTTGACGGAATCGAGCGGCTGGATCTGGGACATAGCTGTTACGACGTCCTCACGCGCGGGTCGAGAACGAAATTGAGCAGGTCCATGATGAAGTTCGCCACGATCACGCAGACCGCGAAGACGAGCAGCAGTCCCTGCGTCAACGGGTAGTCGGCGCCGAGGGCAGCCTGCTGGAGCGTCCAACCCGCGCCGGGATAGCTGAAGACGAACTCGATGAAGACGAGACCGCCGACCGCGGACGCGAACTGGGCGGCGAAGCCGTTGAGCGGAGGCAGGATCGCGTTCCGCGCCGCGTAGCGCGTCATCACGCGCCGGTCGTGAAGGCCTTTCGCCTTCGCCATGCCGACGTAGTCCTCCTCGATGGTGTTGATCATGATCGTGCGCATGTTCAGCGCCCAGCCGCCCGCGAAGACGATGACGATCACGATGATCGGCAGCTCGGCGTGACGGAAGGCGCTGGAGAGGAACGCCCAGTTGAATCCCGGACTGACGTCGGTGTCGTACGCATGCTGGAGCGGGAACCAGCCGAGCTTCAGACCGACGAAGTAAACGAGGACGAGAGAGGTGAAGAACGCCGGAAACGCGGCGAGCGCGAGCAGGCTCGGCATGACGAAGTTGTCGACGATGCCGCCGCGCCGCCACGCGGCCACCATCCCGACCCCGATGCCGAGGATGAACGCGAGGATGAAGCCGACGCCGACGAGGAAGATCGAGTACGGAAGCGTGCGGCCGATCACTTCGGAGACGTGGGACGGGTAGTTCGACGTCGAGATCCCCAGGTTGCCCGTGAAGATGTTGCGCAGGTAGATCGGATACGCCTTCCACATCGGCTCCTGCGTGCCGCCGAGCATGATCTTGAACGTGTTGATGATCCCCGGGTTCCCCTGGATCTGCGAGGGAGTCAGCCGCTGCATCAGTCCGCCGAGCGGGTCGCCCGGCATGAGGCGCGGCAACAGGAAGTTCAGGGTGATCGCGACCCAGATCGCGAAGACGTAGAACCCGAGTCGGCGGATGAACCAGCGCATGTGAGGGATTTTGACCGGCGGGCGGGCGTCGTGCCCGCCCGCCGGTTGTTCGGAGGGTCTTGCGTTATCCCCCGCTGCTCAACTACGCGCCGCTCGATCCGCCGGGGCAGATCCGCGTGAACGACACGACGTTGTCGGGGAATTGGGTGAAGATCGGATCGCCGTAGTAGTCCTTCGGCGACGTGAAGCAGTGGAAGTACTTCGTGCTGTAGGTCGACCACCTCGGCCCGACGAAGAGCGGGATGGAAGGCAGCTTCTGCAGCCAGAGGTTCTCGAGCGCGGTCGCGTACTGGTGCTGCTTGGCCGGGAGCAGCGTGGTCTTCCAGTTGACCAGCGACTTGGTCGCGGTCGAGTTCCAGTAGTGGATCCAGTTGCCGGTCGTCGTTCCATCCTGACCCGGCGGGGTGTAGGCGTTGTGGCTCATGTTGGCGAAGAAGAACGCATAGGGCGAGGCCATGGAGGCACCCTGCCAGAGCAGCGTCGGGGTCTTCGTCGACGCGGCGTTCGGATACCACGAGTTCCAGTCCGGCTCCAGCGCGGGGCTCGAGTTGATGCCGATCGCCTGGAGGTTCTTGGTGATGATCTGGATCGACGCGACCCAGTCGGACCAACCCGAGATCACGTGGATGTTCAGCGTGACCGGGTTGCCCTTCGGGTCGATCAGCTGGCTGCCCTTGTACGTGAAGCCGTTCGCGATGAGCAACGCCTTCGCGGCGGCCGGGTTGTACGTCGCCTCCGCCTTCGCCAGCGCCTTGACCTTCGGGTCGGTGACCCACTTCGGGAAGAGGTAGCTGAGGCCGAGGGCGTCGGTGGGCGGCGCGTAGCCGTACTCACCGAGCTTCGACACGTCGTTCCGGTTGATCGCCAGGCTCAGCGCCTTCCGGAACGGGATCAGGCTGTACGGATACTGCGTGTCGTCCAAGGTGAGCGACTGCGCGTAGGCGGCCGTCGAGTAGAAGGCGTGGAAGTGCTTCGGGTCCTTGGCGATGTACGCCGACTCGACGTTCGGGACGAAGTTGTGCGTCCAGTCGACCTGGCCGCTCTGGATCTGCAGCAGGCCTGCGTCGTTGGAGGTGGCCAGCACGTACTCGAGGCACGGCACCTTCGGAGCACCCGGCATCCAGTAGTGCGGGTTCTTGGAGAGGACGTAGTCCTGCGCCGTGAACCTCGTGATGTTCGTGAACGGGCCCGAGCCGACCGGGGTCGAGTTCGTCCAGGTGGTGATGTCGGCCACCTTCGAGAAGATGTGCTGCGGCACGACCATCTGCCCGTTCAGCGTGGACGCGATGAACTGCGAGTCCGGCGTCTTCAGCGTAATGGCGACGGTGTACGGACCCGTCTGCTTGACCGACGCGATGTTGGTGCCCGGCCGGTAGAGGCCGATCAGGTCCATCACGGCGTTCTGCTTGCCGGCGGTGAGGCTGTAGACGACGTCGGCCGCCGTCAGCGACTTGCCGTCCGACCACTTGACGCCCTTGCGGATGTTCAACGTCAGCGTCTTGTTGCCGTTGCTCCACTTCCAGCTCTGGGCGAGCCACGGATACTGGTGGCCCCCGCCGGCGGAGGTGCTGACGATCAGCGGCTCATAGAACGCGCCCTTGACGAAGTCGCCGCTCGGCAGCGAGGTCGCCGTGTACGGGTTGAAGTTCTTGACGAAGGCCGGATCTCCCGACCCTGCCATGACGACGCACTGGTGCGCTGTCGCGACCGTCGCGGACGACGGGGCGAGGGGCGTGGCCTGTGCGGATTGGGCGACGAGCGCAACGAGCAGCGCGACTGCACCCAGCAGGCCGACCACCCGAAGCCTCGAGCGCCCGGAGTGGACAGAACTCATCATTCTCCCTTCCTTTCTTGCCCGGTCGCGTCGTCGCGAGCGGGGCGTCAGCCGACTGTTCTGACGGGCAGCGGTGCCCAAGGACTGAGACGAATCGATCGACTTTCCGGAAGTTCCGTAACCATTCCCGGTAACGGTTAACAGATCGTTACGGAAGAGTCAACCTTTGACCGTCCGGAAAAAACCGCAGATCTGCGGTTTTTGACTAGCCTCTACAGGAGCCCTACACTGGTGCGGACCGGAAACGTTTCCGGCGGGGACGGCGAGGAGACGGAGAGGTTCTGTGGCTCAGGTGAGCACACCGCAGACGGAGCAGGCCGGACGGGCGACGATCCGCGACATCGCCAGGATCGCCGGCGTCTCGATCGCAACGGTGTCCCGCGTGCTCAACGACCGGCCCGACGTCGCGCCGGAGACGCGCGAGGCGGTGCTCGAGGTCGTCCGCCAGCAGGGCTTCACGACGAACCGGAGCGCACGCGGGCTCTCCGGCGGCCGCACCGGCCTCGTCGGGGTGACCATTCCGATCGTCCACGCCGCGTACTTCTCGGCCATCCTCTTCGGCGCCGGCGAGGCACTCTACGAGCAGGACATGCGCATCGTCCTCTGCCCGACGCTGCACGAGCACGAACGCGAGGTGACGCTGCTCGACCGGCTGATGCACGGGACGACCGACGGCGCGCTGCTGCTGCTCCCGTCGGAGTCGGGCACCGAGTTGAAGGCTCTGACGGAGCACGGATACCCGTTCGTCGTCATCGATCCGATGGAGCCGCTGGACGAGGGCATCGCGTCCGTCTCGGCGACGAACGCGTCCGGCGCGAAGGCGGCCACCGAGCACCTGCTCGCACTCGGCCACCGCCGCATCGGCGCGATCATCGGACCGCCCACGTGGCTGGCGAGCCGGGAGCGGGTCAACGGCTTCCACGCCGCACTCGCCGGTGCGGGAATCGCGCCGGACCGGAGCCTCGAGATCCCGTCCGACTTCGAGATCGGCGGCGGCTATGCCGCGGCCGCGAAGCTGCTCGACCGGCCCGACCGTCCGACGGCGATCTTCGGCTTCAACGACAACATCGCCATCGGCGTGATCCGCGCGGCCCGGGAGCGCGGCATCCGCATTCCCGAGGACATCTCGCTCGTCGGCTTCGACGACGCGGAGGAGGCGGTGCTCGTCACGCCGACGCTGACCACGGTCCGGCAGCCGCTGCAGGAGATGGGGCGGATGGGGGTCAGCCTGCTGAACCGGCTGCTCGAGGGCCAGGCCGTCGAGGCGCTGCGCGTCGAGCTCGCGACGAAGCTCGTCGTGCGCGAGTCGACCGCGCCGCCGGCGACGCCCTAGCTCAGCTAGCCGGCGAACCACTCGCCGAGAGGCACTTTCGCGGCGAGCACGGACAGGTCGCCGTCGTCGCGGATCGCTGTCGCTGCGTCCGCCAGCGCCTTGACCGCGACCCAGGCGAGTCCTCCGCCGACGCTCACGCGCTGCGCGCCGGCGCCGACGAGGTCCGCGAGAGACAGACCCGGAAGCGCAAGCACGTTCACCGGTTTCGACACGGAGTCGCACACCGCGCGAATCTCGTCGACGCGGCGCAGTCCGGGCGCGTAGAGCACGTCGGCGCCGGCAGCCTCGAACGACTGCAGCCGCGCGATCGTGTCCTCGAGGTCGGGATTGCCGCGGATGTGGTTCTCGGCGCGGGCCGTGAGCATGAACGGGAAGCCGAGGCCGTGCGCGGTCTCCGCCGCGGCGGCGACGCGCTCGGCGGCGTGGCCCGGCTCGTACAGAAAGCCGGCCGGGTCGTAGTCCTCGATCGAGCCGCCGACCGCGCCCGCCTCGGCGACGCGCGCGATCGCGTGTGCGCAGCTTTCCGGATCGCCGCCGTAGCCGTTCTCCAGATCGACCGAGACCGGGAGCTCCGTCGCGCGGTCGAGCACGGCGGTGTGCTCGACCATCTCGTCGAGCGTGACGCCGCCGTCGAGCCTGCCGAGCGTGAAGGCGAAGCCTGAGCTCGTCGTCGCCAGCGCCCGGAAACCGAGCGCGGCGAGCACCCGCGCAGAGCCGGCGTCCCACGGATTCGGAATCACGAACGGCTCGCCGTCGTGCAGCGCCGCAAACGCATCTGCCTTGTGCACCTGCCTGCTGGATGACATGCACGTCTCCCTTCGCTCCGGCGTAGTCTGGCGGAAACGTCCGGAGGAGTGAGATGGGCCAGGCGATCGGCAACACGCTTCCGATGGCGATCGGCGTCGCCATCAGCCCCATACCGATCATCGCCGTCGTGCTCATGCTCGGGACGCCGCGCGCCCGCGCGAACGGGCCTGCTTTCGCCCTCGGCTGGCTTGCCGGGCTTACCATCGTCGGGACGATCGTGCTCGTCGCCGCCAACGGAAACGCGACGTCGAGCTCGGGCGGTCCGGCCACGTGGGTGAACGTGCTCAAGCTCGTGTTCGGAATCCTCTTCCTCTTGCTCGCGGCGCACAGCTGGCGCGGCCGTCCGAAAGCCGGCGAGGACGCGGCCATGCCGAAGTGGATGCAGGCGATCGACGACTTCGGCGCCGGGAAGTCACTCGGCGCGGGCGTGCTGCTCTCGGGACTCAACCCGAAGAACCTCGCGCTGACGGCCGCGGCGGCGGCGGCGATCGCACAGACCGACATTGCGGGTGGCCAACAAGCCGTCGCGCTGGCCGTCTTCATCCTGATCGGCTCTCTGACCATCCTCGTCCCGGTGGCCATCTACTTCGTGATGGGCGCGAAGGCGAAGGAGATCCTCGCCGAACTGAAGGCCTTCATGTCCGCGCACAACGCGGCGATCATGACCGTGCTCCTGCTCGTGCTCGGCGCGAAGCTGATCGGCGACGCGATCGCGGGGTTTTAGAAGATGACCCTCACGATTCCCGACGCGCCGCCGGCGTTTCATCTGCTCGCGAAGCCGACGGGCGCCGTCTGCAATCTCGACTGCTCCTATTGCTTCTTCCTGTCGAAGGAGATGCTGTACCCGGGCTCGCGGTTCCGCATGGCGGACGAGTTGTTGGAGGCGTATGTGCGGCAGTTGGTGGAGGCGCACTGGCAGGTGCCGGAGGTGATGATCGCCTGGCAGGGCGGCGAGCCGACGATGATGGGGCTGGACTTCTTCCGGCGGTCGGTCGAGTTGGCGCAGCGGTATCTGAAGCCGGGGCAGCGCGCCTCGTACACGGTCCAGACGAACGGGACGCTGCTCGACGAGGAGTGGGCGGAGTTCTTCAAGGCCAACGACTTCCTCGTCGGCATCTCGATCGACGGGCCGCGCGAGATGCACGACGCCTACCGCGTGAACAAGGGCGGCAAGGGCTCGTTCGACCAGGTGATGCGCGGCCTCGAGTTCCTGAAGGCGGCCGAGGTGGAGTGGAATGCGCTGACGACGGTGCACGCGGTCAACGGCGATCACGGGCGCGAGGTGTATCGGTTCCTGCGCGACGGGTGTGGTGCGAGCTTTGTGCAGTTCATCCCGATCATCGAGCGGGTGGCGGAGGCGGACGAGGACGGGACGGTGCCGTGGACGTCGTGGCGCGACCGGCCGCTGTATGTGCAGGAGGGCACGCGCGTGACCGGCCGCTCGGTCACGGGCGCCCAGTACGGCCGCTTCCTGATCGATGTGTTCGAGGAGTGGGTGCGCCGCGACGTAGGTGAGGTGTACGTGCAGATGTTCGACGTCGCGCTGGCCAACTGGGTCGGTGAGCCGCCCGGCCTGTGCGTGCACTCGGAGACATGCGGGCTCGCACTCGCCTTGGAGCACACCGGCGACCTGTACTCCTGCGACCACTTCGTCGAGCCGAAATACCGGCTCGGAAACATCAAGGAACAGAACATGCTCGAGCTGGTCGCCTCGCAGCAGCAGCGCCAGTTCGGCCTCGACAAG
>Ga0265338_10010088_pt1 | contig 11160 bp, 2 predicted proteins | sample 42126metaG_FD_193579 | JGI IMG/M metagenome (GOLD analysis project Ga0265338, IMG submission 193579) | Rhizosphere microbial communities from Carex aquatilis grown in University of Washington, Seatle, WA, United States - 4-21-26 metaG | ecosystem: Host-associated > Plants > Roots > Rhizosphere >... | reverse complement strand
GATGATGTTCGTCTGCGCGGGAATGGACAATTGTCCGGCAACCAGCAGAGTGTTCAGGTTGCTCACGAGTGCGGGTATTCCTGCATTGGAGGTGTAATTCGTCGTCATCCACGGGGCGAGATCCAGGACAATCGAACCGTTGCCGCCGGTATAACTGCTCAAGCCGTTGGTGTTTCCCGTGTTCCCCAAAATGCCGCCCTCGACGAAATTCATCTGCGCCGCCACGCCGCTGGCGGTGGTCAGCTGGAATTCCGGCGTGGTCAGGCCGGCGGAGGAGAGCGCGCCGGGAAATTCATAACCCGGATAGAAGAAATTAAAGACCGTCGGTGAGCGCAACGGCGATTGCGACAAGCTCGAAGATGTACCGGTGTCGGTATAACTCATGTTCCAGGTGCTTTGCTGGATCACCACGGTGCCGGAGCGCGCCAGCACCGGCGCCTGCAAATCGTAAATCGAAAGGCTGTTCTGATTTTGGTTCGCGGAATTTGTCGTCGTCACCGTGAAATGAGTCGGGTCGGACACGCTCGTTACTTGATACGTTCCATCCACCGCCGAGCCGGAAGTAAAATTGATATACACGCTGTTGCTCACGATGAGTCCGTGCGGCCCGGTCGTGCTGACGACGATGTTCGTTCCGGTTTGCGTGTAGCCGCCGCCGGACAATTTCGGCAGCAGGCAACTGCCCGCGCGCGTGACCAGATCCGTGGTCGAAACGGTGAAATGGGTCGCATCAATCACACTGGCCACTTGAAACAACGCGTTCGACGCGCCGCCGGTGGTGAACACAATATAGACCGGATTACCGACCACGAGGCCGTTGTTGGAAAAGGCGGCCGTGATGACGCCGTTCGTCTGGCCATAACTGCCGGTGGACAACTGCGGGGCGGTTACATTGAACGTTGTCGGCGATGTGATGGTCACGCCGTAACCCTGCGTCGTCGGGGCAGCATTGCCGGAAGTGTCGGTGAAAATGAGAAACGCAGTGTCGTTGGTGCCGAGAAGATGCGGGCTGGTGGTTGTGATGGTTATGATTTGGTTTGTGGTCTGGCTGTAGGTGCCGCTGACGGTCGGCGGCGCGGGAAATACGCGCGCCAGATCCGTGACGCGCAGCAGCGGCTCGCGCTGCTTGCCATAAGTCGGCTGCGAAATCATGTTGGTGCTGCGCGCCTCGTAATCCAGCAGGATGGCCTGAATGACCGCCTGCAAATTGCCGCGCACGCCGGTGCCGTCGTTGTTGAACACCTGCGCGACGCGATAAACGTAATCGCGGCTCGGATTGCTCGTGACGAGCCGCTGGATGAGTTCGCGACAGATAAGCGGCCCGACGTTCTGGTTGTTGAAAATGGAATTCATCGCCGATTCCAAATCCTGCGAACAATAGGCGTCGTTGGTGGAGGTCGAAGCTGCTGCCTGATTGCCCCATGCCTGTGGCAGCATGACATTGTCGAGCAGCAGCTTTGTGCCGAGTTCGTGGTGGGTGGGAACCAGCACCATGGGATTCGTGCCGTTGTAGGGCGGATACCAGTTCAACGGCAGGCGTCCGCTGCCTTGGTTGGTCTGGTAATAATTCCAGCCGGTGAACACGCTGGCGTAGCCCATGATTTCATTCTGGCTGTAAGTCGGCACGAGATTGTCCTGCGAATTCAAGATCAGCGTGCCGTCCGGCCACAGCCGGTTCAGGCCGATGGAAAATAACTGCTGGATTTCCCGTGCGTAATTCTCGTCGGCGTGCAGGCCGGTGACGATGCTGCCCGCGTTGTTACCCAGCATGCCCAGATACAAACCCATGGCCGGATGCAGTGTGACGGCCTCCAGCAAGGACCGGTAATTGCCGAACGCATGATCCAGCAGCATGTCGTAATAGGATGAAAGCGCATCCGCGTTATTGACGAGAATGCTGTTTTCCGAGACGACGAAAATCTCGCTCAGCGCGAAGGCGACGCGCTGGCGCAATTGATCCGGCGCGGTGATGGAGTTTTGCCACCAGGTGTTGAACCACAACGGGCTTTGATACAGGTCGGTCGGGTCGGAATACGGATTGGCCAGCACGTTCGGCAAGGCATGGGTTGTGGGCAGGGAAAATTGGTTGGCGATCCAGCCCGCGTAGCCGAGTGATTGCACGGCGGCAATGTCATTGGAAGTGGCACCGAAAGTCGCCTGCGTCAGGAAACGCACCGCGGCGTTTGGATTGGCGGAATCGTCCGGCCACGCGGGTGGTATGGGCGGCGGTGTAAAATTTTGCGAGCCGGCGGCCAGCGTGAAATGCCCGCCGATTTCACCGCCCGCAAACGCCGTGCTCTGGATGACGATGGCGGCCTTGCCCTCGTTGATGATTTCCAGAATGTCCGCGGCCGCCAGCGGGCCGGTGCCTTTGATGGTCCACAGATAGCTGCCATTGGCCTGCGGCTTAGCGGCGGAAATGTCAAAAATCAGCTCGCTCGGATCATTCAAATACGGATCCGAATTGATGGCCTTGCCGGTGGCCATTCCAACCAGATTGGTGAAGTTAAAATTCAAGGTTGCCGTTGAGCCGTCCGCGCTCACGCGCAAAGTTGCCGAACCGACCCCATCAGAGACGGCGCCGGGCAGCGCCAGCAGGTTGGCCGAATAAAGCGTGCCGGGAGTGTTTGCCGGCAAGGGCGGATAATAGCGCGACAACAAATAACCCGGCACCACGCCAGCAGGTGTGTTGTTGGTGCCGGTCGGGTCTTGCAGCCAGCCCACCGACCAGTTGTCGTTCGTGCCGATACCCGCCTTATGCAATATTTGAATGAAGTATTGTTGTCCGGCAGTGAGCGACAGCCAGCCGGATTGCTGCGCTGATTGCAGATTCCACTGCCGCGGCGAGGTTCCATTCTGCCCCGGCGCGGTCGGATTGTTGGTCGGCGTAATCCACGAGCGCAGGACCTGGTTGACCTGTTCGCCGTCATCCGAAATCCAGAGCTGCGCCGAGTCGCTGCCCGCGATCCAGAAATAATAATTGCCCGTCACCGGCGCGGTGAGATAACCGCGCACGCGTTCGCCGTAATTATCGCCGTAATTTGTAACGCCTTCGAGCGTACCCAGAACGTTCGTAAAGTTGGCCGGCGTGCCCATCGGTATGTCGGTGATGTTCGTGCCGGGAATGCCGGTCCAGATTTCCTGCACGACTGAACTGCCGGTGCTCAAGACCATGATGTCCAGGACCGAAGCGCCCGTGCCGATCAGATTGCTCGCGGTAAGCGTCACTTGATAATTGCCGGCGAGGGTCGGCACACCGGCGATCACGCCGGTGGCATTGGTAAAAACCAGTCCCGGTGGCAGGCCCCGGGCCGTGAAACCGAGCGGCGTGTTGGCGCCGGTCACCGTGAAGCTGAACGGCTGGCCGACAAATCCCACCGCGCTTAACGCGCTCGTTACCACTGCCGGCGCGTTGGAACTGCCGCTGCCGTAATTGTTCGTCGGATACAGGCTGGTGTTCGGGATGACTTCCTCGGGCTGGCTCGGGCTATACCAATACAAATGCGCCTGCGCCGAACCGCCCGTCTGGAGATATTCCAGCTTGAGGTCGTAGCGCGTGCCGGCCTGAAGTGCGATGGAACCCGTCTGGTCTTTCAGGCTCTGCGATACCCATTTGTCAATCAGCAACTGGTCGTTCACCCAGAGCCGGCAGCCGTCGTCACTTTTCACGTCAAACGTGTAGGTCTCCGAAAACTGCGGCTGCACCTGGCCTGTCCAGCGCACGGTGTAAAGACCGTTGCTCAAATTCGGCGGCGGATTCGTGCCGCCCCAGACAAAATCAATCACCGGGTCAAAGCGATTGGTGATCAGGTTTGCCGGGTTAAAATTGTTCGTGCTGGAATAGGTCGTGCTCGAATTCGTGTAATACTGGCCGAACAGCCCGGTGCCGCTGGCCGTGGGCGACGGATAGATGACCACCGTCGCGTTGCTCTGCGTACCGACGGTGTAATTGGCGCCGGGCAACAATTGCAATTGCACGATGACCGGTGTTTGTAGATTGGTGTTGGCCAGTGGCGTGAGCGTAATGGTTGTCAAACTGCTTCCCGCCGGCACGGTGACCGCAACCGGCAGATTGTTGCTGTAATCCACACCCGCTGTCGCAAAGCCAACGCCCGGCCCGCTGGGGGAATTGCTCACCGTGACGGAACCCAGCGGAAATCCGCCGCGCGTGATGGTGAACTGGCCCGTGGAGAGGGACGGCTGGCCGGGGTCAGGCTCGGTCGCCGTTGGATCGGTCGCCGCGATGGTGATGACATTTTGCGAGGCCAGCAGGTTGGTGACGTAGGTGTAATCGCTTATCGCATTGCCGTTGAAATCCTCCTGCCCGTTGCTCCAGGCGTTGCTCGGGTTGAGGCCAAGCTGGTATTTCTCCCAATCGTTCATCAAGCCGCTGCCGTCGGAATTCACGTCCGAAATGGCGACGCGGTAAAATTTCATCGCGGTCGTCGGCGGCACGGTCAACGTCACATTGGTTCCCGACCGCGCGACCAGGTTTGTTTCCACAAACCAGGTGGCGCTGCCAAGATTTGTGATGCTCTGGAGCTGGTATTGTTTTCCCAGCGCACACGGCATCGTCACCGAAAAATTGGTCGGTGAATGGAACACGATCGGGATGTGGGGATAAGAATTGGAATCGAGCGGGTTTGTCCCGGCAACCGCCTCTCGCAAATTGGAGAAACCATCGCCATCCGGATCGGCATTGGGATTGAGGCCGTACGCATTGTAAACCCACTCCCAGATGTCGCTGATGCCGTTGCCGTTGCGATCAACCATCTGGGCCAACGCGCCGGTCGCACCAAACAAAAACAAGACCGCGACCAGAATGCGCAAAATCGGGATGCAAATCACCTCGGAGAAATGCCCGGCGGAAACCTTCCGGCGGTGACTGACGGTACGACTCGGACTCATTGGTGACAAAATACCAGCTTGCAGGCACCGTGCATCACACATCAGCAAAAGTCAAGTAATGCACAAGCACTTTTCATGCAGCCCATTTACCGCAGGTTCCATTCGTTCAAAAGGTCCCGCGGGATCTCCGCCAGAAAGCGCGACGGTTGCTGCATGGCGTCCATGCCGGTGCTCCCGTAGCCGGTACGCATCAGCGGATAGCTGAGGTACAGTTCATTCTTCGCGCGCGTGATGGCGACGTAAAACAGCCGGCGTTCCTCCTCCTCGCCTTCCGGGCTTTCCATCGAACGCGTGGAGGGAAACAGGCCGTCGCACATCATGATGACGAATACGACGTCGAACTCCAGGCCCTTCGCCTGATGAATCGTTGAGAGCCGGATTTTATCCTGGTCGTCCTTCGGATCGTCCTCGGCCTCTACGTTCGTGAGCAATGCCAGTTGGGTTAAAAATTCCTCAACCGCACCGAACTGGAACGCAAATTCCGCAAGCTGTTGCAATTCATCGAGCCGCCGTTCGTAATTGTCGTAAGTTTCCTTTAGGTAATCGTCGTAGCCCGCGTCCATCACCAGCCGCAGCATCTTCGCGGCGCTCTGGCGGACGGTCTCATCCTCGATCTGGGAAATCGTGGCAATTAATTGGGCCCACGCCACCGCCGTTTTTTGCGGCACAGATTTGGCACAGGTTTGAAGGGCGGGCGCGATGCGAGGAAGGAGTTGGGAGTTGGCAGATGGAAGTTGAGATTTATCAGCGTTGGATGGCTGACTATCCAGCTTCGATCCTCCATCTTCCATCTTCGCGGAAAAAATCTTCCAGATTTTGTCTGCGCCCTTGGCCGCAATGCCGGGCAGCAGTTGCACGATGCGTTTGAAGGCGGTTTCGTCACGCGGGTTGGCCACCAGCTTGAGATACGCAGTGGCGTCTTTGATGTGCGCCTGCTCAAAAAACCGGATGCCGCTGGTGATGGAAAACGGGATCTGGCGGCGCGTCAGTTCCAGCTGCAGTTCGAGCGCGTGGAAATGCGAACGGTAGAGCACGGCCACCTGGTTCAGGTTCACCCCTTCCTCGGGCAACTCCCCCACCCTTTGCGCGATGAACGCGGCCTGTTGCGCGGCGTCCATGCACGCGACCAGCGCGGGTTTGAGACCGGACTTGCGCGCCGGGGCCAGTTCCTTGGTGAATTGCTGCGTGTTGGCGGCGATGGCCGCGTTGGCCACCTTGAGGATTTCCGGCGTGCTGCGGTAATTCGTTTCGATCTTGAACGTCTTGGTGCCGGGATAACGGTTCGGAAATTTGAAGATGTTCTGGAAATTCGCCCCGCGCCAGGCATAGATGCTCTGCGCGTCGTCGCCCACGACGGTGACGTTGTGATGCCGCCCGGCGAGCAGGTCAATCAGGTCGCTCTGGAGCTGGTTCGTGTCCTGGTATTCGTCCACGAGGATGAACTGGAAACGGCGCTGATAATGTTCGCACACTTCGGCATGGTCCTGCAGGAGTTTGAGCCAGAGCGCCAACAGATCGTCAAAGTCCATCGCGTTGGTTGCGCGTTTCCGGGCGGCGTAACGTTTTTGCAAATCGGCAATCTGCGGGGCGAATTGTGAAAAGTAGCTGAATTGCCCGTCCAACAGCTCCTCCATCGTCTGGTGCGTATTGACCTCGAGCGAAAAAATCTCGTTCAACACATCCGGCTTCGGGAAGTGCGTTTCTTTCACCTTGATGCCGGCATCGGCCACGCAAGCCTTGATCAAATCCTTTGCGTCGTCGCGGTCCAGAATCGTAAAATCGCGGTGGTAGCCGAGCAGTTCGGCATGCGAGCGCAACACGCGGCTGCCGATGGAATGAAACGTGCCGCCCCAGAGTGTCGGAATTTGCCGGCCGATGAGGTCCGCGACCCGGCGCATCATTTCGCCGGCGGCCTTGTTCGTGAAGGTGAGCAGGAGAATGCGGTCGGGCGGAATGCCCTGTTCAAGCAGATAGGCGACGCGATAAGTGAGCGTGCGCGTTTTGCCCGAACCGGCGCCGGCGATAACCAGAGACGGCCCGGGCGGTGCGGTGACTGCCGCCAGTTGCTGCGCATTCAATTCGCGCGCATAATCAATGTGAAGATTGATTTCGGAACGGAACGGTTCAATCACGTAATCGCGCGACATCGCATGGAATTGAACGGGCAATTGAGTGAAGACGAAAGAAAAATGTTTTTTTGTCACGGCTTCCTGCAGGCCGCGCCGATGAATTGACTTGTTCATTCATTGCGTTTGGCAAAGATTACGCCATGGAAAAGAAAAAGCCGGTGCTGGCATTTCTCGAAGACATCTACGAGGACCTCGAATTGTGGTATCCCAAGCTGCGGCTGGAGGAGTCGGGCTACGCCATGAAATGCACCGCGCCGGAAATCAAGACCTATACCGGGAAACACGGCTATCCCGCGCAGTCGGACCTGTTGATCAAGGACGCACGCAGCCGGGATTTTTGCGGACTGCTGATCCCGGGCGGTTTCATGCCGGACAAATTACGTCGTGACGCGAAGGTGCTGTCGCTGACCCGGGAGTTTTTTGAACAGGACAAACTCGTTGCGTTCATCTGTCACGGCGGATGGATTCCGATATCAGCCAAAATTTTGGAGGGCAAACACGTCACCGGTTCACGCGGCATCAAGGACGACCTGGAAAACGCGGGTGGCATCTGGTTGGATGAACCGGTGGTGGTGGACGGCAACCTGATTTCCAGTCGCACGCCCCGCGACCTGGCCGCATTTGGCACGGCCATGGTTAAATTTCTAGACCAAAACGCGGACTAAACCGCACGATAAGTTGCTTGTCGTCAGTGCATTGTTGACTGAAGTGTTCCCATTTTGATTTAGAAAATCTGGAATTCGCCGGTCTCAGAATCGTAACACGCGATGGCCATTTTTCCCTTGAATTTAGAAGATTTAATGACGAGAGTTAAGAAACAGAAACATCAAATTCGCGGATATGAATTTTTTCCACCGGCCATGGGTGGCGGCTTGTCTGGCGCTTCTGGCAGTTAAGTCTTCAGCAGCCGTTTTCTACGTGGATGCGAATGGTAGCAATCCCACTCCGCCTTACGTCAGCTGGGACAACGCGGCTACGACCATCCAGGACGCGGTGGATGCGGCGACAAATGGTGATGTGATTCTGGTGACCAACGGACTTTATCAAACGGGTTGGCGATCGTTGGACGGTTCTGCCACCAATCGCGTGGCCGTTACCAATTCGCTGACGTTGCGAAGCGTCAATGGCCCGGCGGTGACCGTGATTGACGGCGGCGGAGCGATGCGATGCGTGTCGTTGGCGGACGGCGCCACGCTGGAGGGATTTACCTTGCAGAACGGAATGGTGGCTGCGAATGGCGGCGGCGTGGCGGGCGACACGACCAACGCTCTGGTCATCAATTGCATCATTACCCAAAACAACGCGCAGTACGGCGGCGGTATTTTCCAATGCACCGCCAGCCGTTGTATCATCTCGACCAATTCGGCTTATTATAATGGCTATTACGGCACCGGTGGCGGCGCCAATGGTTCCATTTTGAACGATTGCCGGCTGGACGGCAACTTCGGGTATGAATACGGCGGGGCTGCGGTCAACTCGACCTTGAACAACTGCACGGTGACGGGCAATAACAGCCGGATCTATGGCAATACTTTTGACAGCTGCATCGTCAACAATTGCATTGTCTATTTCAATTACGGAGTCTATGTCTATTACAACGGCATACAACTCATCCCCGTTGAATACACTGACAACGGCGGCGGCAACTGCAATTATTGCTGCATCACGCCCGATCCCGGCGGCACGGGCAACATCACGGATGACCCGCTGTTTGTGGACGCGGCCAATGGTGATTTTCATCTCCAGACCAATTCACCGTGCATCAACGCTGGAAACAATGATCTCACCCCAACCGCCACCGACCTGGACGGCGTGATCCGGATTCAGGGCGGCGCGGTGGACATCGGCGCGTATGAATCGCCCGGCGATATCATTCCCATCTTGGATTTTACCGCGGACCGCACCAATGTGATTCCCGGCAACCCGATCCGTTTTTCCTGGCGGCTGTTCTTCACCAATGCGCCTGTGGTAATGCTCGATTATGGCGATGGCACGGTGGTGACCAATGCGGTTTCCGGCGCGGTGCACAGCTGGAGCACGCCGGGCAATTACGCCGTGAAGCTCATTGCGTTGAGCAGCGATTACCCGTCCGGCACGAACGCCTCGATTGCCATCCACATCGCCGATGCGACCAACTACGTATCGCTCGCCTGCACCAATCCCGTTCCGCCTTACAATTCCTGGGCGACGGCGGCGACGAACATCCAGGACGCCGTGGACGCGGCGGTTCTGGGGGCCACTGTCATGGTGAGCAACGGTGTTTATGACGTGGGCGGTCGCGGGTTGACCAGCCTGACCAATCGTGTGCTGATTCCGATCCAGCTGGCAGTCAAAAGCGTGAATGGCCCGGCGGTGACGACGATTGTCGGCAATCAGGTGCCCGGCACCATCAACGATTTCGGTGCGGTACGGTGCGTTTATCTGGCCGACGGCGCGTCCTTGAGCGGTTTCACGCTGACAAACGGTGCAACCGAGCCGGGTAATAGTGATGGAGTTTATGAATCCACCGGCGGAGGCGTTGCCTGCGGCTCGGCTTTTTCAATCGTTTCAAATTGTGTGTTCATCAACAACTCGGCTGGTGATGGCGGCGGCGGTGCTGCCGGTGGCACATTGAACGATTGTGTTTTCACCGGCAATTTCACCTCGATGGACGGCTATTCTGGTGGTGGCGGCGCAGACGGCGCGGTGTTGAACAACTGTGTTCTGACCGGCAATTATTCCGACTATGGCGGCGGTGCGGAATATTCCACCCTGAACAATTGCACACTCACTGGAAATTCGGCAAGGGAAAGCAGTGGCGGCGCGGATAACTCGACGCTGAACAACTGCATGTTGTTCGCCAATTCCGCGATTCAATCCGGCGGCGGTGTCGGTTCCTGTTCTTTGAACAATTGCGCCCTGGCGGACAACACCACCTTGTTTAACGGCGGCGCAGCCGAAAGCTGCACCATCTACCATTGCACACTCGTCTTCAATTCGGCCAGGGGCAGCGGTGGTGGAGCCGACTCAAGCACCCTGGAAAATTCCATCGCTTATTTCAACCAGGCACCGGGTGGAGCCAATTACTCAAGCAGCACGTTGAATTTCTGTTGTACGACGCCCCTGCCGGAGAGTGGCGCCAGCAATATCGCCGCCCCACCGCAACTTGCCGACACCACCCATATCGGCGCGGGATCGCCCTGCATTGGTGCCGGCACTACCGACAACACGAGCGGCACGGACATAGACGGCGATTTGTGGTTAAGTCCCCCATCCATTGGTTGCGATGAATACCAGGCGGGCAGCATAACCGGCTCTTTGAACGTGACCATCCAGGCAGACGCCACGAATGCACCGCCGGGAACGCCCGTGAATTTTACCGCCCAAATCATGGGACATGCCAGTGCGAGCACCTGGGACTTCGGGGACGGCACCATCGTCAACAACCAGTTTCCCGCATCGCACAACTGGGCAGCCACCGGAAGTTATCCCACAGTGCTTACGATCTACAACGACAGCAACCCCGGAGGCATCAGCGCAACGGTCATGGTGCAGGTCACGACCCAAACAATTTTTTACGTGGCCGCCGGCTGCACCAATCCCGTCGCCCCATTCCTTGATTGGAACACGGCAGCCACCAATATCCAGGATGCCGTGAACGTGGCCGTCAGCGGCGGTACCGTTCTGGTAAGCAACGGAGTTTACCAGACCGGCGGACAGGTTGTATATGGCACGTTGATCAATCGCCTTGCCGTCACCCGGCCGTTAACCGTCGAGAGTGTCAATGGCGCTTCCGTGACCACCATTCGGGGTTATCAGGATCCGGCAACGACCAACAGTGACCGGGCGGTGCGGTGCGCGTATCTTGCACAAAACAGCTCCCTGATCGGATTCACCCTCGCCGATGGAGCCACGCGAAACAATGGGGATGCCGATGCCGAGCAAAGCGGCGGCGCTGTCTGGTGTGAATCCACCAACGTCATCGTGTGGAATTGTGTATTGTCAGGTAACTGCGCCGATTTTAATGGCGGCGGGGCGCGCGGCGGGGCGTTGAACAACTGTTCGGTGACGGGCAACATCGCTGCCAACTCTGGCGGCGGCGCCACGGCAAGCTTGCTGAATGGTTCTTTGGTAACCGGCAACT
>Ga0265338_10010087_pt1 | contig 11161 bp, 7 predicted proteins | sample 42126metaG_FD_193579 | JGI IMG/M metagenome (GOLD analysis project Ga0265338, IMG submission 193579) | Rhizosphere microbial communities from Carex aquatilis grown in University of Washington, Seatle, WA, United States - 4-21-26 metaG | ecosystem: Host-associated > Plants > Roots > Rhizosphere >... | reverse complement strand
TCCTGTGTCAAACCTGATCGCCATTGTCGGACGGCCGAATGTCGGCAAATCCGCGCTGTTCAATCGCATCGCCGGCAAACGGATTGCGATTGTCCACGACCAACCCGGCGTCACGCGCGACCGCGTCACCGCCGAGGCGGAGTGGAGCGGACACGCATTCACCCTCGTGGACACCGGCGGCATCGGCCTGTTGCGGCGCGAAAAAGCGGACGACGTGATTCTCAAGGCGGCGATGGAGCAGGTGGACCTGGCCATCGAAGCGGCCAGCGTCATCATCCTCGTCGTCAATGTTCAGGAAGGAGTTGTGCCGCTCGACCGCGAAGTCGCCGAACGGCTTCGTCGCAGTGGAAAACCCGTCCTGATCGCAGCCAACAAGACCGACACCAGCCGCGCGGAAAAGGACGCCGACGAATTTGCCGAACTCGGTTTTGAGAAAATATTTCCCGTCAGCGCCATTCACGGCCGGGGCATTGAAGACTTGATGGATGCGGCGACGGCAACGCTGCCCGTAGTCAGCAGTCAGCAGTCAGCAGTCAGTAGCAGCGAAGACGGTACGAATGTTCCAGCTACTGACAACCAACTACTGACCACTGACTCGCCTACATTGAAACTCGCCATCGTGGGCAGGCCAAACGTCGGAAAGTCCTCAATTATCAACGCCTTGACCAAATCTGCGCGCGTCATCGTCAGCCCGATTCCCGGCACGACACGCGATGCGATTGACGTGCCGTTCGAGGTCGAAACTGAGGGCGTGCGGCAAAAATACATCCTCATCGACACCGCCGGCATGCGCAAGACGCGGCGGGTGGACGGTTCGGTTGAATTTTACAGTGTCCAACGCGCCGAAGAATCCGTCGTGCGCTGCGACATTGCCATTCTGGTCCTGGACGCGGAAACCGGCATCACCGAACAGGACAAAAAAATCGCCGATGTCATCGTCGAAAACCGGAAGGCCTGCATTGTGATCGTCAACAAATGGGATCTGGTGGAGGCCACCGTCCGCAAGGGTCGGGAAGAGGAAATCGGCCGGCGCAATCGGAAGGACCGGCGCGAGGGACAGGCGGGTGAACTGTCCACGCTCGGCGAATTCGGCACCTGGGTGCAGGAGAAATTGTTCTTTCTCGATTACGCGCCGGTCATTTTCACGTCGGCCGTGTCCGGCTTCAATCTCGACCGCCTGCTGGAGGCCGTGCGCTACGTGGCCGCGCAATTGCAGCAGAAAATTCCGACGGCCATTTTGAACCGCACGTTGCGCGACGCCGTCGAACGCCGCCAGCCGATCAGCGCGACGGGGCTGCGCTTGAAATTTTTCTACGCCACGCAGGTGCGGCAGGCGCCGCCGACATTTTTGCTGTTCGTCAACCGCGACGAACTTTTCTCCGCGCTGTACAAAAAATATCTGGCTACCGAGATGCGCCGCGCGTTCGGATACGAGGGCTGCCCGGTGGTGCTGGTGCCCAAGCCGCGGCCAAAATCAGTCGAGCCGATCCGGCGACATAATCCGTTCCAAAATCGGAAACGGAAGCCCGGAAAATCGCATTAAATTTATGCACCGGTGCGGATAAATCATCGTTGCTCAACGTTGACGCGGAGTTTGCGTTGATTTTATTTGGGAATATCATTTTTGTAACTTTTTTGAAAATTTTTCTTGAAATGCACAACCGGTGGTAGCAGTATGGTCGCCATTCCCCAACTAATTGGGGAAGCTGGATTTAGAGAAAATCGGGATTTATTGGGGAACTGGCAATTTTCGAAGCTCGGCTGGTGTTTTTTCTTTTGATGCCGCCGGGCATTAAATGTCTAAAACATCTGGAGGCAACATGATTGATGCGAGAGAAGAGATTTTGGCGCCGGACCCGCATGTCGGGCGGCGCCGGACCACAAAAGTGGCGGCGGCACGGGACGGGGAGGCCAACCGGAGCGCGGCGAAGAAGTCCCTGCAGGTCGAGCGTGTTTTCAGCGATGCGAAGGTCAAACCCTTTGACCAACTGGAATGGGAACATCGCACCGCCGAGATCACCGACGATGCCGGCAAGGTGATTTTCAAACAGGACAACGTCGAGGTGCCCAAGTCATGGTCGCTGCTCGCGACCAAGGTGGTTGTCTCCAAATATTTTTACGGCGAGCAAAACACGCCTGAGCGCGAAACCTCCATGCGCCAGCTCATCCATCGCATCGCCCGGACGATTGCGGATTGGGGCGTCGCGGACGGATATTTCAGCAAGGCCGACGGCGAGATTTTCTACGATGAGCTGTCGTGGCTGTGCATCAACCAATACGGCGCGTTCAATTCGCCGGTCTGGTTCAATGTAGGCCTCTATCATGTCTATGGCGTCGGGAAAAATTCCAGCCAGGGCAACTGGTGTTACAACCGCAAGACCCATGAAGCCGAGCGCGCCCGCACGCAATACGAATACCCCCAAGGCAGCGCATGCTTCATCCAATCGGTGGATGACAACATGGAAAGCATCATGCGGCTGGCGCACAGCGAGGCGATGCTGTTCAAGTTCGGCTCGGGCACCGGCACTGATTTGTCGCCGCTGCGCTCGAAGCGGGAAAAATTGAGCGGCGGCGGGCGCCCGAGCGGCCCGATGAGTTTCCTCAAGGTCTATGACCAGGTGGCCAACGTCGTGAAGTCCGGCGGCAAGACCCGCCGCGCCGCCAAGATGAACACCCTCCGCGACTGGCACGGTGACATCGAGGAATTCATTGACGCCAAGCAGAAGGAGGAAAAGAAGGCGTGGGCGCTTATCGAACAGGGTTACGACGGTTCCTACAACGGTGATGCCTACGGCAGCGTGATGTATCAAAACGAAAATCTTTCCGTGCGCGCCAGCGATGAGTTCATGCAGGCCGCGATTGCCGGCAAGGAATGGTGGACCCGCGCCATCACCACCAATGAGCCGCTTGAAAAAAAGGACGCCGCGAAGCTGCTGACCAAGATTGCCGAAGGCACCTGGATTTGCGGCGACCCCGGCATGCAATATGACGGCGCGATCCAGAAATGGCACACTTGTAAGGGCACTGACGCCATTCATTCCACGAACCCGTGCAGCGAATACGTCTTCCTGAACAACACCGCCTGCAACCTGGCGTCGCTCAACCTGATGAAATTCAAGCGCGAGGACGGCAAATTTGACGTGGAGCGTTTCAAAGCCGCCGTGCGCATTTTCATCACCGCGCAGGAAATCATCGTGGACAACGCGAGTTACCCGACCAAAGACATCGCCGAGAACTCCCATATTTTCCGCACGCTCGGCCTCGGATACGCCAATCTCGGTTCGCTCATCATGAGCTACGGCCTGCCTTACGACAGCAACGAAGGACGCGCCCTTGCCGGCGCGATCACGGCGATCATGACGGGCCACGCTTACGAACAGAGCGCCGAAATCGCCGCGAGCGTTGGCGCCTTCCCCGGCCACCAGGACGCCCGTTGCGCGCATGTGCCGAAACCGCGCCAGAAGGACAATATCAAATCCATGCTGGGCGTCATTCAATTGCACCGCAGCGCGGTCGAAACCATCCAGCCCAGCGAGGAATTCCATTATCTGAAGGAAGAGGCGCGCCATTGCTGGGACCGCGCACTGGAATCCGGGCGCAAGGCGGGTTACCGCAACGCGCAGGTCACCGTGCTCGCGCCGACCGGCACCATTGCGTTCGCCATGGATTGCGACACGACGGGCATCGAGCCCGACATCGCGCTCGTGAAATACAAATTGCTCGCGGGCGGCGGCATGTTGAAGATCGTCAACCGGGGCGTGCCGCAGGCGCTCCAACGGTTCGGTTACAGCGCGAAGGAAAACGAAGGAATCATCGCCCATATCGCAAAATTTGACACGATCGAAGATGTTGAGGAAGGCGGCCAGACCGTCCGCAGTGGATTGAAGCCGGAGCACCTGCCGGTTTTTGATTGCGCGTTCAAGCCGCATCGCGGCAAACGCAGCATTCATTATCTCGCCCATTTGAAAATGATGTCCGCGGCCCAGCCGTTCATCAGCGGCGCCATTTCCAAGACCGTCAACATGCCGAACGAAAGCACCGTTGAAGACATCCGCAACACTTACATTCAGGCCTGGAAAATGGGGCTCAAGTGCGTGGCCATCTATCGCGACGGCTCGAAACGGTCACAGCCGTTGAGCACCAAAAAGAGCAGTGACGGTTCCGGCGCCGCCGCCGTGCTGGACACTTCGTTGCTGGAAACGCGCATCAAGGAATTGGAAGCGCTGGTGGCCAGGCTGAGCATCGAGACCGGCAAACCGCTGCGCCGGCGCCTGTCTGACACGCGCACGGCCGTCACGCATAAATTCGACATCGCCGGCCACGAAGGCTACATGACCGTCGGGTTGTTTGAGGACAAACATCCGGGCGAGTTGTTCATCACCATGGCCAAGGAAGGTTCCACCATCGGCGGCCTGATGGACGGCATCGGCACGCTCACCAGCATCGCGCTGCAATACGGCGTGCCCCTCGAAGCCCTCGTTAAAAAATTCGCGCACCAGCGTTTCGAGCCGAGCGGTTTCACGAAAAATCCCGACATCCGCAATGCCTCCTCGATCACCGACTATGTCTTCCGCTGGATGGCCATGCAATTCATTCCCGGCTATCGCGCCGCGGTCGAGGCCAATCGCGCCCAGCCGGAACTGGCCATACCCGGTCTGATCGAAGAGGAAAAGAAAAGATTGAACCGCCCGGTGCGCGAATTGCCGATTGCCGAAGAAAATGATGCGCCCGATGTGAAATCAGGCAATGGCAACGGCAACGGCCATCACGCCGACGACACCGTGAAATCGCTGAACGATGCCGTCGCACATTTTCAACAGGATGCGCCCACCTGCCCGAATTGCGGCCACGTGGCCGTGCGCAACGGCGCGTGCTACAAATGCCTGAATTGCGGTGAAAGCCTCGGTTGTTCCTGAACCCGGATTGAACGCTCAAGGCCGGAGAATCCCCGGGTTCTCCGGCTTGTTTCATTTCAACGTCATGACTATGTTCTGGCCATGAACGAAACCAATGTTTTTGCCCGCGAGGATCCCTGGCGGATTTTCCGCATCATGTCCGAGTTCGTGGATTCCTTCCAGACCCTTTCCCAGGTCGGCCCGGCCGTAACGATTTTCGGCTCGGCGCGAATGCGCTCGAGTGACAAATATTACCGCGCCGCCGTCTCCATCGCCAAGGGCTTGGCCCAGCACAACCTCGCCGTCGTCACCGGCGGCGGCCCCGGCATCATGGAAGCGGCCAACAAAGGCGCGCAGCAGGGCGGCGGCAAATCCGTCGGTCTCAACATCGAATTGCCGCGCGAGCAGGTCGGCAACCGCTACACCAACGTGCCGCTGCACTTCCATTATTTTTTTGCGCGCAAGGTGTGTTTTGCCAAATACAGCCTCGGCTTTGTGTTCATGCCCGGCGGTTTCGGCACGCTCGACGAATTTTTCGAAATCATCACGCTCGTGCAAACCGAACGCATCCCGCAATTCCCGCTCATCCTTTTCGGGCGCAGCCATTGGAACGGACTGTTGCGTTGGTTGAAAACCGAGGTCGAAGGAAAAAACAAATTTATCAGTCGCGGCGACCTCGACCTTGTCACCATCACCGACGATCCGCAGGAGGCCATCAACCGCATCCTGGATTACGAACGCCTGGTCGGACCTCCCGCTGTCCCCTCCAGGGCCTTTGCCTGATTTGGGATGCGCCCGCTCATTCACGAAACTCCCGCCGCGCACGCGCCCGAATTGCTGGCGGCGCAGTTGCTTGATCTCCGCGCGCCGCAATCTGGTGTTGTTCTGTTGCGCACTTCGTCGTTCGATTCGCCATCGGCGCGTTATTCGTTTGTCACCGCAAACCCATTTCTCACGTTTCGCTCCTTCGGCTCGCGATGTGAAATTTCCCGTCACTCGCCGCCTGTCATCCGTCAGGTCCAATTCGGCAACCCGTGGCATTTGCTCGACAGTTTGATGTCGCGCTACGAACTGCTGGATGAAATTGATTTGCCGTTTCCGCTCGGTGGCTGTTTCGGTTACTGGGGCTACGACCTGAAAAATTTCACCGAGCCGAAGCTCCCGCGCCATGCCGTCAATGATCTGGAACTGCCGGACTGCCATGTCGGTTTTTACGACAGCCTGGTCGTGTTCGATCATCATCTTGGCAAAACCTGGATTGTTTCCACCGGCCTCGCCGCCGACGGCGCGCGCAGCGAAAAACGGGCGAAGGAACAACTCGAATTTTGGCAGTCACATTTGATCGGGAGGGACGGCGTGTCGCCGTCCCAAACGCCTCTGGGAGAAAATTTGGGTGCGCAAGCTGCCCGCCCTCTCGTTTCAAATCTTTCCCGAACCGATTTTCTTTCCGCGGTCGAACGCGTCCAGGCTTACATCCGTGCCGGCGACATTTACCAGGTGAACCTCTCGCAACGGCTCACCGCGGAAATGCCACGGTGGGGCGAGGCTCCTGACGGGCCCCCTCAAAAATCCAGCACGCCCCATCCGGCTCGCGGGAATCAGCCTTCGCCTGGCTGCGGCGCGACAGACGCTCGCCCCGCCGGCAGTTTGTCAGGCTGGGACCTGTTCCAAAGATTGAACACGGTCTCCCCTGCTCCCTTCTCGGCGTTCCTCGATTGCGGTGACATGCAAATCGCGTCGTCATCGCCGGAACAGTTTTTGCGTTTGAGTGGTTCACATATCGTCACGCGGCCCATCAAAGGCACACGCCCGCGTGGTGCCGACCCGACGCGTGACGCGCAACTCGCCTACGAACTTCAGACCAGCGCAAAGGAACTGGCCGAACTGGTGATGATCACCGACTTGCTGCGCAATGACATTGGCAAGGTGTGCGAGTTCGGCTCGGTGCAGACGCCGGAACTGGCGCGGCTCGAACGTTTCGCCCAGGTGCAGCATCTGGTCTCAACCGTCGAAGGCCGATTACGTAGAGACATGACCCATTTTGGCGCGCTGGCATCGTGTTTTCCGGGCGGCAGTATCACCGGCGCGCCAAAATTCCGCGCGATGGAAATCATTGACGAACTGGAACCGCTCGCGCGCGGCCCGTACACTGGCGCGCTGGGCTATCTCGGTTTCAATCGCGAAAGCCAGTTGAGCATCATCATCCGCGCGGCGATTTGCCAGGATGGCCTGGCGCATTTCAACGTGGGCGCCGGCATCGTGGCCGATTCTAATCCCGAAGCGGAATACGAGGAAACGCTGAATAAAGCACGCGGATTTCTGGATGCATTACAAATGAAAGTTCCCGTTCCGTCTGAGCCTTGCGGCAAGGAAGGCAAATCGTGAAAATCAACGGATTCGCCCTTTTGCGTCCTTGCGTCACGGCGTGTTTACGCTAAAAACCTGCATGCTCGTTTTCCTCAACGGCCAGTTTGTGCCTGAAACTCAAGCCGTCGTTCCCATCAACGACCGCGGTTTCATGTATGGCGACGGGCTGTTCGAGACAATGCGCGTCGTCAATGGCCGGCCATTCCGGATGGCGCAACACCTGGAACGTCTGGCGCACGGGGCGGACTTTTTGAAAATCAGACGCCCGTTCACCCCGCAGGAATTGCAGGAATTCGCCGGGCAGCTCATCGGGAAAAACCAGATGCCCGACGCAATTTTGCGGCTGGTGCTGACCCGCGGACCGGGCGAGCGCGGTTACACACCTCGAGCGGGCGGCGAACCGACAGTCGTGATGTCGCTGCATCTCGCGCCGCCTTGTGATGTGGAAAATCCGGTGTGCTGGAGCCTGATTACCTCGTCCGTTCGCATTCCGGCCGGCGATCCGATGGCGTCATTCAAGACCATGGGCAAATTGGCTCATGTCGTGGCGCGGATGGAGGCGGTGGCAAAAGGCGCGGACGAGGCGTTTTTGGTGAACACGAACGGAGAGCTTGCCGAAGCGGCCAGCGGTAATCTGTTTTGGATTTCCGGCGGCCGGGTTTGTACCACGCCAACCGATTGCGGCGCGTTGCCGGGCATCACGCGCGCCGTCGTGCTCGAAATTTGTCAGACACTGGGCCTTCCGACGGAGCAACGTGTCGGCCAGCCCGGGGCACTGCAAAGTTGCGAAGGCATTTTCATCACGCAAAGCGCGTTCGGCATCGTGCCGGTGACCGCCTTAGACGGCAAATCGGTCGCGTCTTCGCCGCAGGTGAATCAAATCCGGCGCGCCTACTGCGAAATGCTAGTCTCCGCTTGAACTATTGCCATCGTTGCTGCTATTTAATCTTTTGCATTAGCCATCATCAAATCGTCCGGCCTCCCTTGAATTTGGCGGTGCCGGGGGCGTATGGTGCGGTAAGCATCGGTAAGAATGACAATGAGGCGCATGGCCGGTGCGAGAACCCGAACGCATTATGAAACATATGCAAACTCAGCGGGTTTTGATCGAAATGGCCTTGGCCGCACACAAACGCGCGGGCTGTTTCCCTTTCGCATCTCAAACCCGTGAACCAGGAGGTCGTTATGATTGACCACGGTCTGGAACATTGCCCGTCCTTCATCAGCAGCCAGGCGCAATTCATCGAAGGATGGGAATCGCCGGTGGAAAAAAACGTGCGCCGCGCGGTGACGATTTCACGGCAGGCAGGTTGCGGAGCGCAGATCGTCGCTGAAAAACTGGCTCATTATTTGCAGGCGCATTCGCCCGCGGACACCTGTCCGTGGATGGTGTTTGACCGCAATCTCATGGACAAGGTTCTCGAGGACCACAATCTCCCGGCGTGTCTGGCAAAATTTCTGCCGGAAGACCGCGTCTCGGAACTGGAAGATATCCTGGTTGAAGTTTTGGGAGTGCATCCACCCTCAACGGTCGTGATTCAACAGGTTGCCCAGACTATGCTCAAACTCGCGGGAGCCGGCAACGTCATCCTCATCGGTCGCGGCGCCCACATCGTCACCGCCGGCCTGCCGCAAGTGTTTCATGTGCGTCTGGTGGCGCCGCTCAATGACCGGGTTGAACATGCTCATGAAGCCTACAGCCTCACCAAAAACGAGGCGCGCAAGTTTTGTCTGTGCGAAGACCGTGCCCGCCAGCGGTACCTCAAAAAGTATTTTGGCGCCGATATTGAGAATCCCCTGCTCTACCACATGACGATCAACACCGGCCTCGTCAGCTACGCGGACGCCGCCCAAATCATTGGCGACGCCGTGCTGAATCTGGTTTAAGCGGATCTCTCCCTTCCGCGGCCGTTGACTTCGCTCTTGGGTCGTCGTTTGGCCTATGGCTTAATCCCGGTGTGGCACGCCGTTCAAAACCCAAATATCAGATGCCGGACAAACGCCGCAGCCAGGGTGGCGCCTTTCGGTGGCTGTTGGTGCTGGCCATCATTGTGGTCGGTGCCTGGTTCTGGTGGCGGCATGAGCCTGCCGCCAGGCCGGCGCACGTCAAGGGCCCGCCGCCCGCTAAATCCAAAGCGCGCCAATGGCATGTGGCCATTGAAGCCGGAGGTGATTTTCCACGCGCGGTCCGCAACGTATTTGAAGCCCAGATCGCGCTGGCGCGCCGCGGCATTTCGCCGGGCTCCATTGACGCCGCCATCGGCTCCCAAACGCGCGCGGCGATTTCAGTTTTTCAGGGAATCCAAAATCTGCCTCAAACGGGCGTGCTCAACACGAACACACGCGCGCTGCTCATGCTCGACGCGCCGCTTCTGACAACCTATCTGGTCACAACGAATGACCTGGCGCAGTTGCAGCCGCTCGGAAAAACCTGGCTCGCCAAATCGCAACAGTCCGCGCTTGCCTACGAAACCGAACTCGAACTCGTCGCCGAAAAAGGCCATGCGCATCCTGAATTGATCCGGCAACTCAATCCGAATGTGGATTGGACGAACCTTCCGGCCGGCACGGTCCTGAAAATTCCCGATGTGAATTATCCCTCGCCGACAAACAAGGCGGCGTTTGCTGTCATTCATCTCGGCGACAAATACCTGGAAGCGTTCGACGCGGTCACCAATCTGCTCGTTCATTTCCCCTGCAGCATTGCCGCGCGTTTTGACAAACGACCAGTCGGCGAACTGCACGTCATCGTCATCGCGCCGAACCCGAATTACACCTTCAACCCGGAATTGTTTCCTGAATCGCCGGAGGCTCAACAATTGAACCAAAAGCTGCTGATTCCTCCCGGCCCGAACAATCCGGTCGGCGTGGCTTGGATTGGCCTGGACTGGACGGGTTACGGCATCCACGGCACTCCCGGCCCGGAGCAGGTTGGACGAACCGAATCGCATGGCTGTTTCCGGCTGGCGAATTGGGATGCCGAATACCTGAGCCATCTTGTCTGGGTCGGGATGCCGGTGCTCGTTGAGCCGTGATGACGGGCTGATTCCAAAAAGCGGGTCAAATTATCATTGCTGGGCGGCAGGCTTTGGCTTAGTAGATGAGCAAACTTAACAAAGGAAAATTATGGCTATGGGAATCGGACTGATAATTACGGTGGTGGTGCTGGTCGTGTTGTTGGGCCTCGTCGCTTTCATCATCGGCGGCTACAACAAGCTGGTCACGCTGCGCAACCGTTTCAAGAACGCCTACGCGCAAATCGACGTGCAACTCAAGCGCCGTTACGACCTGATCCCCAACCTGGTCGAGATCGCCAAGGGTTACATCAAGCACGAACGCGAAACGCTGGAGAATGTCACCAAGGCGCGCAACATCGCCTATGCCGCCTCGCAGGCCGCCGCCGCCAATCCCGGCGATGCCGGCACCATGAAAAATCTGGTTTCCGCCGAAACCGGCCTCGCCGGCACGCTCAGCCGCCTCATGATGGTATCCGAATCCTATCCTGATTTGAAGGCCAACCAGAACATGATGCAGCTCACCGAGGAGTTGACCTCGACGGAAAATAAAATCTCCTTCGCGCGGCAGGCTTACAACGATTCCGTCATGGTCTATAACACCGATCGGGAAGTTTTCCCGTCGAACATCATCGCCGGCATCTTCAACTTCGGCCCGGCGGAATTGTTCGTCATTGATAAACCGGAGCAGAAGGACGCGCCGAAGGTTTCATTTTCGTAAGGTGTGGGAGGGACGGCGTGCCGCCGTCCCTAATTGATTTTTGGGACGACAAAATGACGTCCCTCCCGACATGGATTTTTTCGCCCAGCAGGACAAGTCCCGCCGCAAGACAAAGCTGCTCGTATTTTATTTCGCGGTAGCCGTGGTAGCGCTCATTGTTGCCG
>Ga0265338_10010086_pt1 | contig 11161 bp, 24 predicted proteins | sample 42126metaG_FD_193579 | JGI IMG/M metagenome (GOLD analysis project Ga0265338, IMG submission 193579) | Rhizosphere microbial communities from Carex aquatilis grown in University of Washington, Seatle, WA, United States - 4-21-26 metaG | ecosystem: Host-associated > Plants > Roots > Rhizosphere... | reverse complement strand
CTGAGCACGAGGTTTCCCGGTTAAAGCTCGAACTAAAAGCCTCCGTCTCGAAGTATGTTGAGACTGATGCTTGCCTGATCGCTGCAAAGTCCGAGGCTGCCGAGAATTTCAACAAGTACAAGAATGCTTGCGAGGCGTGCAGCGATTTAGACATCAAGTACGCCAAGGCCGGCAGCCAGATCCGGCGCCTGGAGCGAGATCTTGAGACCTACAAGGGGAACGGGGCTAAGCTTGAGGAAAAGATCAAGAACCAGCGGGAGCGCATCAACTACTTGGAAGGTGCGACTCACCATGCCGGCGGTACTCCGCTTACTGCTGCACTTGAGAACCTGGAAGCCGAGGAAGCCAAGGTTGTTGAGCTTCGCGGTATGGTAGAAGCTCTTCGCAGTGATATAAAGAATTACAGCGAGGTTGGTAAGGATAAATCGGAGGATACGGTTACGCTTCGAGTCGAAATGGAAGGCATCAAGATGCTGCTTCGTTCACTGGGGCATTCAGACTTCAACAATGCTGCTCAGCGCCTCGGTGATGTAATTGAAGCATACCAGGCTAACCGGCGTGCCGATAAAGATGCTGCCTCTCGTTGGAGAGCATTATTGGCCTCAGCTTATATTCGTCCGCTGGGAAACTCCGGGTTATGTCAAGACACTTTGGCCCCCAAGGGATACGCGCATCTCGGTGTAGAACTGACAACAATGTGCAACTATGACTTCAAGACCATGGAACGCGAAAACAGGATCGGTCGGGAGTGGCTTACTAAGTACGCTGATATCATGATAGAGTTGCTAGCTGCTACTGAACACAAGGAATAACATGGCCAAGCTGAAAAACCCGTTTAGGCTCCCTAAGCGGTTCCCCAACATCATTAGGTACATCAACAAGCTCGTCATCGATAGTGAAGTACCACCAACGGCCCTGTGTCGTATTGTTACCAGGGACTCCCGGATACATATGGCGGAAACACAAAGTGGTAAGCTCTATTTCCTCGGTGATTACTTCAGTAGGTCGTACTTAGGTGGCTGCATGGCCGGTAGGTTCAATACGATGATTTACTCGTTCATCGGGTTGATAACCAAGCTCAAACCGGGGCTCGACGCAGAGTCTTCGGACTTCTTGGAATGGCTGACAAAGGCCGACCACGACTACAAAAAGAAGATCGCCAGGGACGCGCTCGAAAAAGAAGCATCCACCCTGGGGCTCACAGTTGTGGCTGCTACCGAAGGCGGTGGCTGGAAACGCGTAAAGGTTTGATATGGCAGTAAACAAGTATACCGGGGAGCGGATAAAAGAGAGCCGCCCAGGGCCTAACGGTTCCTGGATCCTTGGCGACGTAGACTGGGAGTCATGCCCATGTTGCCATGGTGTCCCCGGCAGGGATCGTCGAAATTGCATGCGATGCGGTGGTACCGGAAGAGTAACAATACGTAAGGAATAACATGTTTAGAGTCCTAGTTGATGATTGCAGAGATGCCGGCCATATCGGTGGCGACAAAGGGCTGGTCATATTGCGGGATCCCTGTTGTGCTGTTGCCGCACTCATCAAGATGCACTGTTTTATTGATGTACTATATATGGACAACGACATCAAGTTCCGTGACGTCAATGTAGACGGCCCAGGGCCAGAGTTTCCGGAGGGCCAACACATTCTTGATGAGTACTTCCATTACTGTAAGAGCATGGCTGGGTACCCACCTAAGGTGGTACTGGTAACAGCTAATAGCTCAGCAGAGAACGTCATGCGTCTCATACTACAACGACACCAGTACCAGATCCGGGATAATCCCAAGGAATGGTACCGATAGCGACTATGTCGCAGAAAGAACAATATGGGCTTACTCGGAGATGTTTTCTCACTTCCAGTCAGAATCCTCAACGCCCCACTGAAGTTGGTCGATAAGGCCGCTGAAGTGGTAGGTGACGGATCGCTTGGTATGTCGGAGCCATTAGAAGACGTGGCTGACGCTATCGAAGAAATCGACGATTAACCATTTACGCCCCTATGGGGCAAAGGACTCATTCGTGCAAGACCCCTTCGAATTCGATCCCATCCAAACCGCCGAAGATCTGGGCCTAGGCATAGGAGCCGCTCTAGGCCTCTGCATACTGAACAACGCAGAAAAGGAAAAGGTACTCCGGGAAACCGGTGACATCCACAACAGGATGACGCCAGACGAGTTCGAGGCCTGCCTGAACAAGAACGGCTTCGAAACGGTTTTGAAGGAAGACTTCAAGCACATGTCGATCTTCAAAGAGAAAGGCGAGAAGGAAGACACCTTCTACGTCCTTTGGCATCCCGATGGCTACTTAGTCGTCGCGGATACCTACTGGAACAAGAAGACGATGAACTCGGTGAAGCTGTATTTCCAGTGCCGCGCCCGTGGTGAAAAGAGGTGGCCACCCGGTGGTATCAGCGGTGGTTTCACCGATGATGTCTTCGCTGGATTCTACGATGGTCGTGACGGCGTGATGCGACTCATGAACATGCTCGAAGAGGATCAGATCGCGCTCCCCAAATGGGAAGTCGAAGGCACACTAGATGTCTATCTGCTGTCGTTTGCCGACTGGGGCAACCAAGACACACGGCCATATGATGTTCGTCACAATGAGCACAAGGCTAGGAGCCTTGCGAGAGGTGCTAAGTTGCCCCGGCACGTTCTCGATGCAATCGGAAGTTGTGGGGGCTACGTCCAATAAACACAAACGCGGCATAGCCGCAAAGGATTGAAGATGAACGTTTTCCTTTTGTCTCTCGTTTTCTGCCTCATCGGGGCCGTTGACGATCTTCCGCCGAACATCCAAAAAGAGTGGGCTCAGATGGACAGCGATGTCCAGAAGATCCAACTCGACTACAACTCCAAAGTCTTCGCCAGGAAGAAGGTATCCATCGCCAAGATGGAGTCCATGGCGAAGTCACTCAAGGGTGATTCAGCTACGGCTGTGAACGACAAGATCAAGGCCCTCAAGGACGAGATCGAAACCGCTGAGACCCAGAACCTCTTGGCTACGGACACGGTCGCCGCTAAGGCTGCATTCGTGCCTGCAACTGACAAGGAACTGGCTGACATCAAGTTGGCATCAACTGCTGACGATAGCAAGGGTGTCCAGCGGATCTGGGAGAAGTTCTGGAGCCGTGCTATGGCCTCTAAGACCGTGCCGGAACTGGACCTGAATCTCGGTGAAGTCGAAAAGGTTAGCAAAGCCAGTGGTGCATGGCTCGTCCATTATACCACTGACTGGGTTGGCCGTGAAAGCGACCCCAAGTTGCAGAAGACCGTCGCCATCATCGACTGGATGCTAGACGGCGATGTCGCCAAGGGTGGCTTCGGTGTACGGTTCAAGCAGGTTAAGGCCAGTGACTTGGCTTTCGCCTGTGATCCCAAGAGCATCACTGAGCTGTACTTCAGGAAGCACAAGGTGACAGAGGCTGGGGCTATCAAAGCCGTTTTGGACAGCATGGCTGCCCAGACCGGTGATGATGACTTCAAGACAGCTAAGTAGTTAAATGTATCCCCATTTAGGTGGGGATCATTTTAACCACTTACGTCCCACAGGGACAAGGAGACTACCGTGAGACTCGACTTTGAAAGAACCATCAGAACTGTTTGCGATGGATTCCTAACTGAGGAGAACTATAACAGTAAAGGTGTCTATCTCGGTTTCGATTTCCGTCTAGCTACGGATGAGGGTAATCGCTCCCAGCGCTCGGTAGCTGTTGGCCTCCACTTCATCAGGTTCTGGGGGAGAATCCTAGGGGCTGCTAATCGGGATTTTCTGTTCCCTAGATTCCATCCGCGCTACGAATGGGAATCCATATCCACACATGACTCCTGCTGGCCGGACTCCACGAATCATTGGGTCGGGGAGATCATCCAGGATATCATGGAGAAGCGGGACTCAAGTGAGTACGTCGATCCGTATAAGGGCGATAACCTGACATACGGCAAGTACGACATCTGGTTGTCGATGGGGCGTTCTATGTTGATCGACATCAAAGAGTTGAAAGAGATTATGTTCACTGACCCCCACAGTAACAGCAAAGATAAGCGTCCGCTTATCAGGCCCGGTGTATGCCTGTCCGTATAACGTCCCACAGGGACAGAGGAACTCATGGCTAAGACACGTATGCATATCTCATCGGGTAGACGTTATGTAAATGGTATTCATACTGTTTACCGCAGCGCTTTAGCGGCTATTGTAGAGATTGATATGCACCTTAAGAGGGCTGACGTAGATTGCATCGGAACCGGTACAATCGATGATTATCCGTTTATATGGTGTATATGGTTCTGTAACAGTGATGAGTCGTTCTTCAAAGGCAAGCGTATTACGAAAGCGCATGGCGAGATATACTTCCCGGAGTTCACGACTCAGGATGGTTGGCGCATCCACTCCGCATGTAGGACAGGGCGTTATACACTCGGTGTAACGTTCGTACGGCAAGAAGACGCTTCTGTAGCCATTGGATAATACTATGCCTGTCCGCATAACATATGTGATGAACTTCAAAGGGGTCTCCTGCGGATCCGATTTCATCTCAAAGGCTGAACCAATCAGCACTTACGGGTACTTCGAATCTGAAGCTGAGTTCAAGGAGTTCGTGAGAGTGCTGACGATCTCTCAGGTCTGCGTAGGACTTAAGAGCATCAAAGCACTAGACGGTGGTATCAAAGTTATCACCGAAGAAGAATACCTCGACCACATCAACAAACCATTCTAGGAAACACATGTCCGTTGAAACCACGCCCATTAACATGGACGAAGCCCGACCTCTCGTCATGACCCCGGAGGGTCGTCGAGAAGTCATGAATCGCATGGAGTTCGATCTGACCCGTACGGCGGCACGCCTCCGTGGGATGGCTCAGGCGCATCTCGTTCTAGGCAACGATCTCGTAGCCCAGGAACTACTGAATACTGTGGCGATCATTGAGGAAGCTTACCCACTCTTCCTCATGATCCACTGTGCCACACTCCAGGATGGCAATGACGCCATGAAGAGGGCTAACGCCACTACACTCAAGGCGCTTCTGCATGGGGCATCCCCGGAGATACAACAAGTCATCACAGCCAGCATAGAAAGCCCATAACCATGTCCGACGAACTCGCCAAAATCTGTGAAGCCATCAACAAATCGCAGCGCAAGACACCTGACGGTGAAGAAGTAGCCATGAGCTGCTTAGGCTCGATAGTGCTGATACTGCTGTCTCCATTCCTCGCCATGTACTATGGTTGGGGTTTGTGGCTCCTGTGGAACTGGTTCGTAACACCAATCATGCCCGGTATCTCCTGGCATGTAGCCGTTGGGTTAATGCTCTTTGCGGTATTTATCAAAACAAAGGCCAACGAGTTCAAGAACGATAAGCCGATATCTGAGGTATTCTACCTCACGATCAGCTACTGCGTCTACGTTGCTATAACCGTAGCCATGGGGTGGTTGTTCCATCTCGCTGGATTCGGTCAACAACCATTAGTGCCATAGGTATACCAATGGACTTAGCGCCTGGCGATACCGTCACGATTGTGCGCCCCAATAACGAAGCTGCTGGCCCCGGATGGGACAGGGGTATGAACGAATTTCACGGTACCGAGCAAATCGTAAAAGACGTACTCGTGTCCGGTGAGTTCTATATTGAGGGCGATCCCCGGGAGTACCTGTTCTCCCCGAATTGGTGTTATAAGGACTGATATGGTCATAGTCACTTTATCAGATACCAGCGGCACCCATGAAATGGTACGCTGCGATCTCAAGATGGCTCTGAAGATGGCAGAGCGTTGGTGCGAGGGCTTCTGTCGTACCTTCAGAATCAATGACGACGCCACGTTGCGGTTACTGTACCACGGTGACCACTATGATGTCATAAAGGTTGAAAAGAAGACAAGTGAACAGAACCGACACAGAGTAATCATCAGCGCTACAGAGGAATGACATGAATACCGTTATGCTAGTGATAGGCATTCTGAGCATCGTTTTCTTGTTTGTCATCATTTCCAGCTTTACGCACCGTGGTTAGTAAATGGAGGGGCCTCCGTCTGAGACGTCTCATTCGGAGGCCGACTCACCCAGTCAAGCGGATCAAAGCACTTCTCTTTTTATGCCAGCGTAAGCCGGCATGGGAACTCTAAAGACATAGGGAAGCAGTTTGCACATGAACCCCAGGCCGACGTGGGTCAGAGTCGGGATTGTGCTTCCCAGGTCGTGGTATCCCGATTCGCCTCCTACTCAGTGGCCGGGCACTGAGTCTTAGCAGAACAACGACTGCATCCGCAGTCAAAAACGTGGCCCCCCGGACCTCCTCTCAAACACCCCTAACGCCTTAACGGCAAGGACACTACAGATGCATACACAGACCAAGGCTCGTCTCCACTGGCTCAAAGGTGGAATCGGCAATCCAACGGCTCGACAGAACTCTAGAGTTGCTGTGAGCCAACAGAGATCGATGGATATGGACTATATCCGGATCAGTCGCGGTTCCCCAGGCCGCGTCAAGGAAGCAGACCGCACCGTGGAGTTCCGTGCCAAAGACGGCAAGAGCTTCACCACGGAAGAACTCGACAGGGTCCGCAGCTATCTGATGAAGCTGTCGGTTGACAAGATCCTCAAAAAGAAAGTCGAAGTACGCCTCTCCGGTGGTGGATGGGGCAGCCGTGGTTGGCCCGACTGGGAGAAGGATCCTAATACCGGAGTGATCCGGATGGTGCTCCACCACAAGCTCGGTGATCAAGTCCTTCTCAGGCTCGATCCCGTGGTCATCGGGGCTATCCCCACTACCCCAGTGGGAAAGGCTGTTGTTAAGGCTTTACCAGGCGCTGACGCCAATAGAGTCATACCAGTTAGACCCCGCGATAAGGCTCCTGTTGCAGAGTCAGTAGAACCGATGGATGCTCCGCCGATGCTTGCTGTTACCACTGGCCCGCCTATCGTTGCTACCCCAGAAGAGGGTGGTGAAGAAGTCTCGGCGCCAGTTGATACCGCAAGGTATGCTAGTGTGCTCAGGAGTTTGGCGTATATCGGTAATCATCCCAAGCTCATGGAGCAACTGAAGGCTGCCTCCAATGCTGGGGTCACCCTCAAGGATCTCCTTGACTACTTGACGATGCCGCTTAAACCAACGTAACCAATTAGGGGGAACAGCAACACGATGTCGTACAACCTTGTGTTAATAGTCCCCTATTCCAGTTCAGGCATCCTCGCTGGCTTACCACCTCTGGTGAGCCAGTGACGAAACCCCTTCCACCCCTGACCGTACTGCACGGAGCGGTACAGCCAAGGATGGAAGGGGTGCCCCGGAGAAATGGACCAAACGGTTTTGACGCTTTAGATATGACTCAGAATGGCCGCTTAGCCCAACGGCAGAGGCAAATCTTTCAAAAAGATTAAAGTGAGTGTTCGAATCACTCAGCGGCTACCATATGGGAACGGCAAATAAGTCAGGCGGGGCCTGAAGCAGACTGTAAATCTGTTCCTTCCGAGGCAGGGTGCTCGACTCACCACGTTCCCACCATCTCCTCCAACCAACCACAGTGACATAGTCACAGGAACACACATGACCACAGCATCCCATGGTTCTCTAGAACGTGAAGTCGAATGGTACCGAACCAGAATAGCTGGGTACCGCGAGCATATCAGAATTTTGAACAGCTCCACTGACGAGCTGATCATCGTCAACGGTACAGCGCGGGTAAGGGCGAATTGCCTGGATTACGCTGTAAAGCAACTCGCGGAGTACGAGAAGGAACTCGCACGCCTTGAGAAGATGAATAACCCCGCTTTTGTTGCGGTGGGTTAAATGAACAAACTAGATAAGCAATCCTTGATAATTATGTTCATGGCCCCTCTTCTGGGCACGATCCTCATAGGCATCGTAATACTTAGTCCAAGTGTTGATCCCAAGTTAAACATGGATCTCGTTCAGTCAGCCTATCCTGGCTGCCCAGTTGTGCAGACCCATAACGGTGTCTACATCGTTAGGAAGCACGACAACAGCGTTGTCCAAGTACGCACCGCTGGACTATTCCACTTGTATATCAGTGAAGCCCGTGAACTCATCCCCCAAAACACCATATTCTAGGAACCACATGGACCTCAACGCATTCACAGACAAACCTCAGCTCTGCTTGGTCTGCGGTAAGCAGACTCTGCATGTCAGAGAACGAGGGATCGGCGGTGGCGAACAAGTCAAAGTCGAGTGCTCGGAGTGTAAGAGCACCGGCACAATCGGCAATATCAAACCCTTCCGTGGTATCGAGTTATCCGAGAAGGAGCTGGAAGGACTGTTCGCATTAGCCGGAATCGAAATCATCAATAAATGGAAACTTCACAATGGCTACTGGAATCGTCCCAATGAAACGGGTAACTACTTCCCGTGGTGGCTGGTAAAGACCCAGTCTGGGCTCATCGAGATAGGCTGGCGTAAAAACGTCATGCAAATCGATTGGTCCGATACTGGCGTTAGAGCCGAAGTTACCAAAGATGAAGTCACCAAGGACGAAACCGGGGTCCATGCTTGGACCGAGGAAAAAGCCTTGGAGTACCTCAAAGAACTACGGCGGCAAATGACGATAGCCGCCTTGGCTGCGTGAGGCTACTATGGTACAATGGCCTTGGCCACCTGGAACGATAGTTGTTTGCATCAATGATAAGCTGGACCTCTACATACTGAACAGAGTAGATGCGCCTCTTATGCTGAATCGGTACTATACCATTCGCAAAACGGGCGTAAGCGTAAGTGACGGGGTTACCAAAGCAGTGATGCTCAATGAAATCTATGGCGTCAGAGAGGGGGATTGGGAACAGTCCTTCCTAGCTGACCGCTTCCGTCCCGCTGAATCCGATCACGTTGAAACCACTGTCAAGGAGACAGCTCATGCTTAGGACACTCCTAGGCATATCTGTCTTCTCCATCTGTGCCGCAGCAGACTTCTGCTTCGGCATCTTCCAAGAAGAACCACATGAAGTTCAAGAAATATGACCATGTCAGGATCGCTAAGGACCTCGGACCAACGATGGACCACTTCACAAAGGGGTGCAATGCCATCGTTGTTGAAGTAGGCACCAAAGATAGCTGGGGCGAGAGCTATGGGCTTCATATCGAAGGTAAAGGCTATAGCGCTTGGTACCATGACCATCAACTCACCTTAATAGCTCATAACCGCAAAGGGCTCCTCAAGAAGTGGGAAGCCGCTGAGAAGAAGCTAGAAGAGCAGCAGGGTGATCTGGATTGGATTTTTAAGAACGGCAAGGCTATTCTAAGATCTGCTTCAGGGGCTAGCGTTTGTGCTTTAGCCAAGGAGATGGGGCTCACCAATCTCTGGGGTTCCCACGGTGAAGGCATGACGTACTACATGAATGCCTTGCGGGTACTGGACTTGAGCAAGCCCTTCTTAATCAACCGCGATAAAAAGGGATGGCTCACTATGGCACACGAGATAAGGGATAAGCAACATGCCAAAACAGCCTGCTGATACGGGGTGTGGGCCTGCCGAGCTTCAGCAGTACCGCAAAGCTTTACAGTACTTCGTTGATACTTTTGGATACCACGAAAAGTGGACTGGCCCCATGTATATGCAGATCCACAGGACTGAGGCTCTTAAGCTGGCTAAATCTCTTGGGATTAAACCCATGAGGGATGGCAAGGAAGTAGAGGACGAGCAGGGGAAGCTACCGCAAAAAAACGGTAAAAAGTGGTCCAATGCGGCTAGCTACCCCATAGACGATGAACGAATGATCTCCCGGATATCGAATAACATCTCTGAGAGATAGGAACAAAAATGCCGCACACGTATGGTTCACAAGACTATACGTTGGCGGCTTGTACCGCGCTTATCTCCTCGGCCTTATAAGTCGTTGAAAGAGTAGTCGGTACAGCCTGGTTCGATCCCAGGAGCGCGGACCACACCTTTAAGGAACACCATGCTGGAACTCAACAGCGATCACTACGCCAGAATGGCGTATTGCATCATACAGCAACTCAAGCCCGAGGTACTGAAGGAAGCCATGTCAGCTGTTGACAGCAAGCAACTGGATGCCGCCGGGCTGTCGTGCCGTAACACCTTCAACGCCATGAATCAACTCAAGCAGACCCCTGCTTGGTTCAAAGACTACAAACCCCATTAAGGAAACACATGACCACAGAGTTCACTGCCCCAGCCTCATGGCAGGGCTATCTCATAAACGGCGACCCCACTGGCTTAAGCCCAGACGACCGGTTCAAAGCCGATAAGTGGCTGAACTGGCTCGGCCGTGGGCGACCAGTAGCTTCTCGGGAAGTCAAACACGGTAAGAACTGTGGACACGATGCCCGTTTCCTCGGTATCCGTAGTACCGTGTGCTATGCCTACAGTTTCAATCGTAGGGCAGAATTCAAGGAGACCCCTCCGAAGCCACAGCTTCAACCGACTTATCATCCAGCATTAGCTGAAAGGCTACCATGAACGTTATACTACAACCCAGTACGGATCTTCCAAGATCGGTGAAGCGGCAACAGCGCCTGGCTGACGCGGTGTCCCACGAGGTTATGGCATCACCGGAACAGACTGACCTCGCACTCATCGAGGCCGACGTTGAGTTCAGTGATCTGGACAGCTACATGAGATACACGGTGTTCACCTACAGGAATACCATCACTGACTCCACTTGGTCCATCGCTGTACGTGATGACGGGAAAGTCGTCAAGGTACTGGAGTAAGCCATGGGTATGTTCGACACAGTGATAATCAAGTGCCCCTACTGCACTATCGAGTTAGAGTGGCAGTCCAAAGCTGGACCATGTCACTTAAATCACTACCATGCCGACAACTGTCCGGAATCAGTCGGGCGTGATTTAGATGGCGAGGTAGTCTGTTGTAGTGGCTGCGATAAGAAGTTCCAATTCAGTTTCGAGCAAGTCGTCAAACCGGTGAACATCGTAAAGCTCATAGAGGTCTGAATGCACGAAAGCCACATCAGGAACCTGAGGGTTTTCAAGACACATCTCGAAGGAGCTATTGAAAGGAAGCAATCCCTTGTCATGAACGATTGGTTCTTCGACTGGGGCGAACTCACAAGTCTCCTGCAAGCCGTAGTTCACACGATACGGCATCACGAGAAATACAAGCACCCCAACGAAGACAGCATGAGGAAGTACCCCGTACCATAATCTCGAACCAGCTAGCTGAGCTTTGGTGG
>Ga0265338_10010085_pt1 | contig 11162 bp, 5 predicted proteins | sample 42126metaG_FD_193579 | JGI IMG/M metagenome (GOLD analysis project Ga0265338, IMG submission 193579) | Rhizosphere microbial communities from Carex aquatilis grown in University of Washington, Seatle, WA, United States - 4-21-26 metaG | ecosystem: Host-associated > Plants > Roots > Rhizosphere >... | reverse complement strand
CCGCCCGAACGGTTGTTCAGGTTGGACGAGCCGATGCGGACGATTCGGTCGTCGATGATCGCCACCTTGGAGTGGACGATGATGGTCCGCTCCGCCGGCGTGCGCGGGAAATAGGCCCGGAAGCGGTCGTGCAGGTCGGCCGCCCACAGCCGCCGCAACAGGTCGGCGCGGGTGCGGTCCATGGTCAGCTGGTCGAAATAGCTCGGGCTGTGCTCGGTGGAGATCAGCACCACCTCCGGCCCGTCGGGCTCGGCGAGGCGCGCGGCCAAGGCTTCGCCGATCACCGGCGAGGTGAAGTACTGGTTCTCCAGGTAGATGGAGCGCCGGGCCGAGCGAATGGTGGCCAGGTGCAGCTGCTCGATCTCGTTCACCTCCCGCGTTCCGCGCCAGGCCGGCAGGGTGCGCGCGAAACCCACCTCGACCCCTTCCAGGTCGGGCGGCAGCCAGCTTGGCCAGGGATCGTGGGTCAATCCTTCCGGCGGCGGGGCCACCGCGTGCCCGGCCGAACGCAGCCAGCGGCGCCGGGCCAGTTCGCCCAGCGTCTTCGCGGCCTCGCCATCCAGCATCATCATGACCTCGTGGCGGGCGGGGGGTCGGGCGCCGCCCGGCATGATCCGGCGGGGGTCCTCGTCCAGGTGCGCGGGTGTGTCCCAGCGGTCGGGCGCGAAGTCGGCGCCGCCGACGAAGGCCACGAGGTCGTCGATGACCAGCACCTTCTGATGGTGGCAGGCGCCGTAGGGCACGCTGGAATCCAGCCGGAAGCGCACCGGGCTGCCGCGGAACCAGGCCTTGGAGCGGTGGGGGAAGAAGTGCTGCGAGGCGCTGATCGGCAGGGCGCTCTTCCAGACCAGCACCCGGACGTCCAGGTCGTGGCGGCGCTGGGCCAGCGACTTCAGCACATTGCCGATCTCGTCCGCCGCGCCGGCCACCTCGTGCGGCCCCGGCTGCAGGCGGGTGCGGGGATCGAAGCTCCAGCCCAGAAGCAGGATCGAACGCCGCGCCTTGCGGATGGCCGACAGCGCGGCGGCGAAATAGGCGGCGCTGTCCACCAGGAAGGCGACTCGCCCCGCGCGCGCCTGTCTCCAGACGGTCTGCTCGGTCAGGGCCGAGGGGGCGGCGGGATTGCGGGCCATCTGGCTCCCGACCGGCGCGGGGGCGCCAGCCCTAGTCGTTCGCGCCGAGGCGGCTGGCGGCGGCGGCGGCGGCCATGCGCATCCCGGCGGGGGTGTAGAAGGCGCCGTTGATCTGGGTGCGCTCCATCATCACGTGGCGGAAGCGCAGGAACAGGTCCGCGTCCGGCGGCTGGGAGTCGTTCCAGAAATGGTTCAGCGGCTTGCGGTCGGTCAGCCCCTCGATGTCATAGACCGCGCGGCCCAGGACCTTGGTTGGGCAGCCGAAGCCGATGGTCGCCAGGCCGGCCGTGGAGTTGATGGTGACCGCGCCACGGGCGCCGTGGGCCAGGGCGTTCAGGTTGCCGCCGTCGAGGAACAGCACCCGGTCGCTCACCTTCTGCTCCAGCGCGAGCTCGCGGACCACGCGCTCATAGTCCACCAGGCCGGGGTCCAGCGGGTGCAGCTTGAACACCAGCCGCGCATTGCGCGGCGCGTGCCGGGAGAAGCTGGCGATCACCTCGGCGGCGAAGGATTCGTTGGTGTAGTTGGAGTGTTGCCACAACTGGCTGTCCCCGGCCCGCTGCAGCAGGGCGATGAAATAGGGCTCGGGCGAGTTCACCAGCTGGGCGGCGCGCTCCATCACGCCTTTGCGGGTGAACTGGTTCTTCGCATAGCGCGCGATCGATCCCACGATCTGATCGAAGACCGGCAGGGCGAAGGGATTGCGCCGTTTGGGGAAGGCGGGAGCCAGGAAGACCTTGTGCACATAGTGCGAGATGCCGCGGAAGATCAGCCACTTGGTCGAGCGCCCCACGTCGGCGTCGCCGATCGAGACCTTGAAGGTGGGCTGGCCATGGTCGCGATAGAAGCTGGGATCGCGCGGACAGGTCGAATAGGCGTTCACCCCGTCTGATTCCAGGGTGATCCACCGGGGACGGAAATAGCCTTCCTCGAAGACGTGGACTCGAATGCCGCGCCGCTTGGCCGCGGCGATCGCCGACATGTGCACCTCGAGGCAGTCGTTGAACACCACCAGGTCGGTGATCCGGTGATCGCCCAGGAACCGGTCGATCCAGATCGGCCAGGACTCCTCCCGGTCTCGATAGACCACATGCGGCCGGAAGAACCCCCAGTCGGAGAGGTCGCCGCCGTCGAACACCACCTTGCTGATCCGGCCGCCGGACAGGCCGAGATGGTCCGCCACATGGCCGAAGAACGAGCCGAAGGGGCCGCGCAGGAACAGGAAATGCCGTTCGCGTGTCGGGCTCGACGGGGCGGTCGCCCGCCGATAGGCGCGGGGGCGCCGGCGCAGGGCGTAGCCGTCAAGGCTGCGATCGCCGGGGATGCCGTGCAGCGCAGATGTCATACCCTCACCCCCGCGCAACCGTCCGACGCGCTCGCCGGAGCGCTGAAGACGGCAGCGGCCGGTCCAGACCGGCCCTTGCTTCGTCGACGCCCCCCTGGCGTGCGTGCAACCCCGTAGTCCCCCTTTTCATCCATGGCGTCTGGCGAACCAATGGCTCAGGAGCACACGGGTCCGGCGCCTCTGTAATAGCCCGAGAGGGTCGGCGGCGAGAAGTGAAAAGGACAGTTGCTTGGCCACATCCGCCGCCTCGCAAGGCGCCAAGGATGGCCGATGTACATAGCGTGGGTAAAGAATGAGCGCTCCAGCAACGAGCTCGTCGAGGTTCAGCCGTCGCTGCCGTCGGTCGCAACGCTCGCGATCCTCCGTAATGCCCCAGCCCGCATAGAACGGCAGCCCGTAGGTTACAACCTGCAGTTCCCGGAGCAGCGCCTCAAATCCAGAAAGCGAAGTCAAGGTGTGCACCTCCTGCACCCGATCCAGCAGGCTGGTGATCGAAGCCTTGTAGGCGATGGCGTCCGCGTACTTCAGCACCTCGTTGGGGTCGATGACGCCTGGGCGCAGGCCGGCCTCCACGTCGGGGTGCGTCTTGTAGACGACGAAGGCGTCGGGTCGTGAGTCGCGGACAGCCTTCAGCAGCTCCAGATTATCGGTGATTCGGCCCCCGCCGCGGACCACCGAGGCATCGTTGGACACCTGGCCAGGGACCAGCACGCGGGTTCGCCCCTCCGAGTTGGAGAACAGGTCCTCCACCTCCGCCGCGCCGACGTTGTACTTGCTCAGTCCGGTCCGCACGATCAGTGCACGGAGCTCCGCCGCCTGTCGCAGCATCTCGGGCGTGAATGCGGCCGTCTGGAGCAGGTGCTCCAGGTCGCTGGGGCGTCCGGGATCGTAGTAGATGCCACGGTGGTCCATCACCAGCGAGGAGGGGGGCGCCAGGTTCGCGCCCAGGCCCACCGACCGGATGAAGCCGTCCTCCATGCGCACCAGGGACGCGCCCTGGGCGGCGCAGCGCTCGGCCAGATCGGGGGGCTCGCGGGACGCCCAGACCACGATGCGCCCGCCGCGCCGCCGCTGTCGCTCCAGCGCCGTGCCCGCGTCCATGGTGTAGGTGAGCTCGGAGCGCCGGCCCTTGAGGAAGGGCTCCACATGGAAGTCCTTCCAGCGATGCACGCCCAGCAGGTGGGTCAGCCCCTGGGTCTCCGCGTCCCGCCGCCGGCGCGCGGCCAGCAGACGCGCCACGTCCAGCGCCTCGCACGGCTCGCCGTCCAGCGGGCTCAGATAGCGCAGGTAGCGGAGGTAGATGGTCCCGACCAGCGCCTCCAGGCTCGGGCGGGCGGTGCGCCGGGCGCTGGCCAGGCGGTCCTGGGTCAGCCCCCAGCCGGCATAGATCGGCAGGCCGAAGCAGGTGACCGACGCGCCGGCGATCAGGCCCTCCAATCCCGCCAGGCTGGTGGCCACGTAGATCCGCCGCGCGTGGCGGGCCAGCGACATCCAGCTGACGTTGCGGTCGAAGATCTCGATCCCGCGGGCCTTGGCCAGGGACCGCAGATGCCCGCGCCGCGAACCGCGGCCTTCGACGGGATGCACGCGGGCGATGATCCTGGCGCCGGGATTCTCGGCGATGGCGTCGTCGAGCATGCGCGCGAAGGTTTCCGGTCCGCAGCCGCCGGCGGCCACCGACCTGTCGCCGGCGATCTGGTCCACCACGATCACTGGGGGGCCATCCGACAGCACCGGATCGTCAGGCTCGAGGTCGGGCGCGGCGTTGTATTTGCCGAGGTTCGCCTGGCGCATCAGCGCGACCAGCTCGCGCACGGCCAGGTCCTCGGCCTGAGTCAGGGGCGCGCCGGACTGGATCAGCTGCTCGATCTCGCTGGGCCGCGAGGCGTCATAGTGCATGCCGAGGCGGTCGGCCGAGAGGCTGAGGTTGGGATCGCCCCGCCCGCCCATGCCGGCCGTCGACAGGAAGCCGTCCTCCAGCGCCAGATAGGGAAGGCCCCGGCGCCCCGCCTCGCCCATGGCCGTGCCCTTGACCCCCCAGCCGGCCAGGCCGTCGATGCCCTTGTGGGGCGCCACGCCGGGCGGCAAGAATTCGAATCGGTACCGGCCGCCGAGGAACCGTTCGAGCCTGGGCCCGCGCAACGCGACGCCGATCGAACGCACGCCAAAGCGCAGCGGACGCTCGGTCACGTCTAGGGAACGCTCTGGCGCAGGGCTGGCGGGGCGGAGCATGTGTGATATCCGGGCGTCCGACAGTCGGGGATCAGCCCAAGGCGACGTTGGATTTGGTTCGGCCAGATATGTCAGCATTGGGCCTTTCGGCGCGGGCGCGCAAGGCGCGCGAGTTCGGAAAGAGGGCCGTGAGCCTGGCCTTCTCTCGTCCGCGCATGGTCCTCCCCGGCGCCGATTATCCCCAGCGCGCGACCGACGGCATCCTGGTTCTCCAGCGCGGCGAAAACGCGTCGACCGACTACTACCTGCGCCCGAGGCTGCGGGTGCCCGGCGCCGCCGCCGAAATCGCCGACCTCTCGGCCGATCCGGGCGACTGCCGCCTGCTGCAGGACGCCAGCGCCAGCTCCCTGATGGTGGTGTTCTGCCGCTACGCTTCGCCAGCCTGGCTGGACGCCCTGGACCGGATCAGGCCCCGCCTGGCGCGCGTGGTCTTCTTCACGGACGACGACCTGCCCGAGATGATTCGGGCGCCGGAGGTCCCGGCGGCGGCGCGGGGCAAGGTGGCGCTGCACTACGCCGCGCACGTCGATCGATTGAGCGCCCTCTGCAGCGAACTGTGGGTCTCCACCCCCGAACTTGCCCACCGCTATGTCGAGGCCCACCCCGGCCTCCTGGCCCCGCTGCCGGAAGCCGAGCCGCCCGGCCCGGCGCCGGCGGACGCCGACCTCGTCGTCTATCACGGCACCGACGTGCACGGGCGCGAGCGGCGCTTTGTGCTGGAGGTCGCGCGGCTGCTGCAGGCGCGCTCCCCGGCCGCGCGCCTGGAGGTTGCGGGTGATCGGTCCCTGGCGCGGGCGGCCCTGGGCGTCGGCAATGTCGAGATCGCGCCGCAGCTTCCGTGGCCCGACTATCTGCAGGCCCAGCGGGGTCGGCGCGCGGCGATCAGCCTGGCGCCTCTGTTCCCCTCGAAGCTGAACGACGCGCGGGCGGCGGTGAAGGCCTTCGACGCAGCGCGCCTGGGGGCGGCCGGAATCTATGCCGATGCGCCCGCCTATCGTGGCCATGTGCGGGACGGTCAGGACGGGCTGCTGCTGCCGATGGAGCCGTCCGCCTGGGCCGAGGCGATCGGCTCGCTGCTGGCGGACCCGGCCCGACGGATCGCGCTGGCTGAGGCGGCGCGCGCCAGGCTGGCCATGGCGCTGAAGGCGGACAGGGGCTTTCCCGCGGCGCCCGAAGGATGACCGACGCGGGCGTGTGGCTGACGAGGTTCGGGCCGCGCTGGCGCAAGTGGATGCGCGATCCCGCGGCCTTTTGCAGCGAGCTGCCTTCGCCAGGGCTGCGGGCCGCTGCGGTTTGGGGCCTGAGACAAGGCACGCGCGTGGCCGATCTCCTCGACGCCCGGGACCGGAGCGCCAGGGCGGCCTGGCGACGGCTGGGGGTCGCCTTGGCCCAGGTGGACGCCCGGGATCGCCGTTTCGCCTTCGTGACCTCATCCGGAGAGCCGCCGCCCGTCTGGCCGAGCCGGGTGTTGTTGGGGCCCGCGCCCGAGGGCGTGCGGGCCATAGCGGTGGCCTTCGCCGAGGGGGGCGAGGCCATGGCCGCCGAGACCTCGCCGGCGCGCGCCGGGCTCCTGGCCCTGCAGGGCCAGCCGGTGGCCGTGCGCGTCTATCGGACCGACGAGGGCGGTCCCTTGCCGGCCCGCCTGGCCACCCGCGCCGTCGGACGATCCGGACTGGTCCGGGCGCGGGCTGCGGGCGGGGAAACGGTCGCCGCCGCCTTGCGCGAGGCCTGGCCGCCGTTCGAGCGGCGCACCCAGGGCCCGAGCGTCGCCGACTACCAGGCCTGGATCCTGGCCAACGAGCCGGGCCCCGAGGAGCTGCGGAGGATCGCCGAACGCACCGCCGCCGGCCGAGGCTTGCCTTCGATCTCCGTGCTCATGCCGGTGCACGACCCGCGCCCCGAGCATCTCCGGGCCGCCATCGCCTCCGTGCAAGCCCAGACCTATGCGTCCTGGACCCTCTGCATCGCCGACGACGGATCCCGTTCGGCCGTGGTGAGGACCATCCTGGACCACGCCCTCTCGTCGGATCCTCGTATCCGGCTGGTCCGTCATCCCGAGCCCAGGGGCGTGGCGGCGGCGACCAACGCCGCGCTCGAGATGGCCGAAGGCGAGCTGATCCTGTTCCTCGATCACGACGACGCGCTGGCGCCTCACGCGCTGGCGATGATCGGTCAGGCCTTCGCCGATCATCCGGAAGCGGTCGCGGTCTATTCGGACGAGGATTCCATCGATGCCCAAGGCCGCCGCTCGGAGCCGCGCTTCAAGCCGGACTTCGATGGCGAGCGCCTGCTGGCCCAGAACTACGTGAACCACGCCTTCGCGGTGAGGACCTCGCTGCTGCGGCGGCTTGGCGGCCTGCGGCTGGGGCTCGACGGCGTGCAGGACCACGACCTGGTGCTGCGCGTGGCCCAGAGCGGCGAGGGCCCGATCCTGCACATCCCGCAGGTGCTCTACCATTGGCGCATCTTCCCGGGGGGCGGCAGCTTCTCCCAGAACGCCCGGCCCAGGATCGACGACGCCCGCGCCCGCATGGTCAGCGAGCACCTCCAGACGAGGGGGGATCGGGCCGCGCCGCAGATCGGTCCACGCGGTCATCTGATCCTGGGCCGGCCGCTGCCGGACCCGGCCCCGACGGTCACGGCGATCGTCCCCACGCGAGATCACCCCGATCTGCTGGAAGCCTGCATCGCCGGACTTCTGGAGCAGACCGACTATCCCTCGCTGGAGGTCTGCGTGGTCGACAACGGCAGCCGCACCGAGCGGGCCCTGGGACTTCTGCGGCGGCTGGAGCGGACCCCGCGCGTGCGGGTGATGCGCATCGACGCGCCGTTCAACTTCTCGGCCCTGAACAACGCCGCGGCCAGGGAGTCCGGTTCGCGCCTGCTCGCCCTGGTCAATGACGACGTCCTGGTGGTCGAACCCGGCTGGCTGAAGGCGATGGCGGCCCTGGCGGTCCAGCCCGACGTCGGCGCCGTGGGGGCCAAGCTGTTCTATCCGGATGGACGCATCCAGCACGCCGGCATCGTCCTGGGGCTGGGACCGCACGGGGTGGCCGGGCATGAGTTCCGCGGCGCGCCGGGCGACTCGCCGGGCCCCCAGAACCGGCTCCTGTTGGGGCGGGAGGTGAGCGCGGTCACCGCCGCCTGCATGGTCGTGGACCGGGCGCGCTTCGCGGCCGTCGGCGGCCTGGACGAGGCCGCGCTGCCCGTCGCCTTCAACGATGTCGATCTCTGCCTGAAGCTGGGCGCGCGCGGCTGGCGGACGATCTGGACGCCGCAGGCCCGGCTGATGCACCTGGAGTCGGCCAGCCGCGGTCCGGACCGGACGGCCGAGGCCGCCGACCGCCTGGCCGGAGAGGCCCTGGTGATGCGGACGCGCTGGGCCGGGCTGCTGGACCGGGATCCCTATTACAATCCCAACCTCACCCTGGCCGACGAGAGTTTCACCCTGGCCGACCGGTCCCGCGCCGGAGCGGCCTGACCAGGCCAGGCCCAGTCCGGCCGCGATCAGGCCTCGGCGAGCGTCAGAGCGTGTGGGCCACCGAGACCACCGTGGCGGAACTCAAGGCGAGCTGGAACAGCAGCTGCGTCAGGTCGATGAACACCTGCAGGTTCTCGTTGCCCACGTTCGGCAGCACCAGGATCTGGTCGCCCGGGAGCGGCCTGTCGTGGGGCTTGGCCACGACGCCGGAGCCGTCCGGATGCAGCAGCACGAACTTCTTGCGATTGGCGTGGGCGGCATAGCCGCCGGCGCGGTCGACGTAACCCTCGATATCCATGTTGTCGACATGGACCAGGGCGCCGGCGCTCTCGACCTCGCCCGTGACCAGGACCACGTCGGTCCGGTTGGGCAGCACCACCACATCGCCGTCTTCCAGCATCAGGTCGTGGAACTGGCCATTGGTGTAGACCGCGATGTTGCCATCCGGCTGGATGGTCTGCGCCTGGGTGACGAACTGATTGATCAGGGTGGCCTGGGCGGTCGCCAGCTGGGCCGCCGAATTGGTGGGCGGCGAGGACGTCAGCACCTGCTTCTGCAAGCGGTAGAGTTCGTCCTGGATCGCCTGCTTCTGCTCGGCGGCGACCGACTGCCGCTGCAAATGCACCCAGCGGGCTTCCACCGCCGTGCCCTGGAGCGGGATCTTGGTCAGCAACTGGCTGAGCTCCGAGCCGCGCGGCAGCACATAGGCGGTCGGACCCTGCACGTCGCCCTGGATCGACACGGTGATGGTGTCGCGATAGCCGCTGACGGTGAAGCTGATATGGTCGCCGTCGCCCAGCACCACGCGGGCGAATTCATCCAGGGTGAAGAAGGCCTGCCGCGGCGCGCCGTTGCGATAGCCGCGCACGACCACGCCGGTCATGTTGGGCGCCGGCCGCGACAGGCGGATCATATCCGCGCCCGTCATCTGGCCGTGCGCCGGCGCTTCGAAGGCGTCGGGGAAGTCCACCAGGCCGGAGGCGCCGACGACCGGGCCGCGAGGACCCACGAACACCGTGTCGCCCTCCTGGAAGCGGAACGGTTGCACATCGCCCTTGGTCAGGAAGTCGTAGAGGTCGAAGGTGGCGACCACCTGCCCGTCACGCCTGACGGTGACGGCCCTGTAGCTGCCGTTCGCGTTGATGCCCTGGGCCTGGTTCAGATAGAACAGGACGCTGTCGTGCGTGCCGCCGACGAAGCGGCCCGGGCGGCCCACGTCGCCGGTGACGAAGACGCCGATGGTCCCCGCATTGTTGATCGCAGTGTAGACCCTGACCGCGCCGGTGAACACCTTGCCCACCGCCGCCGACACCACGTTCTGCAGATCGTTGACCGCGACGCCGCCGACATGCACCGGTCCGATGCCGACCACGAAGATGTTGCCTGCCGGGTCGACCATCTGGTTGCCCCCGGAATTGACCGCGCCGTAGAGGTTCACCACCACCGTGTCGCCCGGCTGGATGTGGTAGTCGGGCCGGTCCGAGGGACGCGTGCCGGCGAAGGAGCCGGTGAACAGCTGGGTGCCGTAAAGCGGGATCTGGAATCCGTCCGACAGGGCCACCATGAGGACCGGCGCCGCATAGCTGCCCTGGATCGCGGCCTGGCTCACCGATGGCGTGCCGGAGGTGGCGCCCGCCAGGGGATTGGTGGCGGTGGTGGACGTGCTGCCGTGGGCCGCGCCCGCGCCCGCAGCGGCGGCTGCCGCGGCGGCGCCGCTTCCGCCCGATCCCGAGGGGGCCTGCTGGGTGGGAAGGCCCAGCGATTGCGCCTGGGCGACGGAGGCGCCGAGCAGGAGCAGGGCGCTCGCCAATGCGATGATGCGCATGCGGTTCAGATTCCCTGGTGGTCGCGGACGCCGGCGATGGCGAGGGCGACGATTCCATAGACGGCGATGAGCACAAGCATGGCCTCCAGAAACGAGGTCAGCCGGTGGGGTTCGGTGGCCTCGTCGGGAAGGTTCGGGGGCACGGCCGGCACCACGAACCGCTCCCGTTCGCTGGCCACGCTGCGCGCCGCGTCGTAGGCGGAGAGGGCGGCCACGAGGTTCTTCTCGGCATACTCGCTGGAGACCATCAAGCCTTCGAAAGTCCGTAGCCGTTGCGCGATGTTGTCGTCGCCCTTGGCGTTGGAGATGAGGCCTTGCTGGGCGGCGATCTGTTGTTGCAGGCCCCTGATCTTGGCCTGGATCTCGACCACCTCCGGCGAACCTGGCCGGTTGTAGGCCAGGAGGCTGGCCATGTCGGCCCGCAGCTGGATGACCTCCTGCTGCATGGCGGTGATGCCCGCCGAGGTGGCGACCGCCGAAGCGGCCGGATCCAGCGTTCCGGTCCTGGCCCGGTAGTTGGTCATCTCCAGACGCGCCTGCCGCGCCTTGACCTCCGCCGTCTGCAGGTCGTGTTCGGAGTTGCGCAGGGTGTCGCGCCTTACGGTCGACGACAGTTCGTTGAGGTAATCCGCGGAGATCTTGAGGACGGCGCGGGCCATGGCCTGGGCCGTGTCCGGATCGAAGGCCCGTACCTTGACGTCGATCAGGCCGGTGTCGTGGTCGATCGAGACGTGCACCATCTTGCGGTAGAACGACAGGTAGTCGTCTCGCGAGGCGTTCTTGGGCAGCCAGTTCAGGAAGTCCAGTCGAGGCTGGGCGTAGATGGTGCGCAGGTGGAACTGTTGGTCCAGCTTGCTCGCCATGTCGTAGGACTCGACATAGGTCTGCAGCTCGGCCGTATCCGTGCTGCTGGCGCCGGAACCCCCGCCCCCGCCGCCGGCGCCGAGCGCCGCCAGCAGCCCGGAGGTGGCGCTGGGGGTCTCCCGTCCGCGGATGGAGAAGCTGGCTTCCGAGACGTAGATCGGCGCCGCCATCAGGAAGTAGTAGGCGAACAGGACCAGGGCGCAGACCACCACATAGAGGGCGAACGGCCGGCTCGCCGACAAGGTGCGGACGCGCTCGGTCAGCCCCTGGGTGAAGACCTTG
>Ga0265338_10010084_pt1 | contig 11162 bp, 14 predicted proteins | sample 42126metaG_FD_193579 | JGI IMG/M metagenome (GOLD analysis project Ga0265338, IMG submission 193579) | Rhizosphere microbial communities from Carex aquatilis grown in University of Washington, Seatle, WA, United States - 4-21-26 metaG | ecosystem: Host-associated > Plants > Roots > Rhizosphere... | reverse complement strand
ATACATCGCAAGAGGTATTCTATAACGGCTTATATCACCTCTTCCTCGCATCTGATAAAGATATTGAGCAGTTACAGGTAAGACGACTTTCATAGTAGTCTCAAGTGCTCTACCTACTTTTCCTCTGAATGAATGAGGATCAGTGTCATGTTTTAGGAATAGAGGTCCACTGACCGAAGCATCAGAACCATAACCATAACCAGCTCTCGCCAGAATCCCCAGCTGGCCTTGTATTGCTCTCAATCTATCCCACCTCCTGGGCTGAGTGAAGCTATGAATGTCAACTTTGTGTCTAGAGCTTTCCGGTTTATTTATAGTCAACATAGCACCTAGAGGCCTCCGTCTTCTCCTTAACTTTCTTAAAATGCCTCCTTTTTCTACAGCACCTGAAGAAGATGAAGGTTTTATTTCATTTTCCGCCATATATAACCTTTATACTAAAATGCGAAAAGAATGTATAGGTGAAGTTGCGAGAGATTATCTTTGAAATCTTCTCTGGATGGAGCCTTTGACTGCGCTTATACCGCCTACCAAATAAGGAGCCATTGTCGGAAGTTCTGATATAAGTTTAGGAATACCGCTAGTAGGAATTAATGATGCACCAAGACTCAACAAATCTATTCCTGCTGCTGCTGCAATTTTTCCCATACTCCCAATTTGCTCAAGTGGTCGTTTTTCTCTACCAGTCCTTCCCGTTAACTTTAGATACTGATAATATTCAGTAGCCATAGGTGCTATGAATTTACCAGCCGCCGTTAGTGCTCCATTTACCCTGTTTTTAAGTGCATTAGTATCCGTAGTTTCTTTTTGAAATAGTGAGTTTTTTGCAGCTTCTACCCAACGACGCACGTGATCTGGTAATGGCCTCCTATTTCTCTTTTCAGAAGAACGTGGTAGGACATCATAGTCTAGTGCAATCTCTGACATATGTATTTTTTATACTAAATCGTTACCACAGTGTAAAGGGATTAACAAATTTAAGCAACTGTTGTCTCGGGGTAAACTGCGCGGAATTCACGAATCGCTGTGACTTTCACTTCACCTGGAATTGCCATTGATCTACTAACTTCTTCTTGAATCTTCCTTGATAACAGAACTGTTTGTGCATCATCCAATTTGCCCGGATTAATGATAACACGCAGTTCTCGTCCTGCTTCAAAGGCATACGCGTCTTCAACGCCTTCGTAATTTTTGGCGATTTTTTCCATCTCCGTAAGACGCTGTCCATATTTCTGCAAATCCTCATACCGTGCACCGGGACGTGAAGCTGAAATAGCGTCAGCGATATGCACAATAACTGATTCCACACTTGAGAACGGCTTGTCTTCGTGGTGTTCCCAGACCGCATTGACGATCGGCTCGGGAAAATTGTACCGCTTCAAAAGCTCAACGCCCAACTTCACATGACTTCCGTCGCCTTCGAGAATTTTCCCGATATCATGGAAAAGACAGCCAATTCTGACAATATCGACATTTGCACCAATTTCCTGTGCGATATGGACACCAATTTTTGTCTCTTCAAGGGTGTGCACGAGTAAATTCTGACCGTATGATGTTCGGAATTTCATCCTTCCGAGAAGCGGATATAAATCTGCCGGCAAGCTAAAGACGTTGACTTCATTGGCAAGCTTTTCACCTTCCTGGAACATAATTTTTTCCAGTTCTTCACGGGTCTGGGTGACAACCTCTTCAATACGAAATGGCTGAACACGAGTATCTTTCAATAATTTCTCAAGCGATCTGCGGGCAACTTCACGTCTAATTTGATCAAATGATGACAGGCGGATAATTCCCTCTTCATCCAAATCCACATCAACACCCGTTGCCTGTTCAAAAGCGCGGATATTGCGTCCTTCTTTTCCGATGATCCGTCCTTTCATTTCTTCATCGGCAACTTTGACAATCGAGACGGTATATTCGGGAACAAATTGCAAGGCGCCATGTTTGAGGCTATCAAGAACGATTTCCTGCGCTTTCACATCAGCAGTGGTGCGTGCTTCATCCTCTTTTTCACGGATGATCTTTGCCATCATTCCGGCAGCGTCTTTTTCGGTTTCTTTCAGAAGTTGTTCTTTTGCTTCTTCTGAGGTGAGATGAGAAGCACCTTCGAGTTTTTTGACATATTCCTGGCGTTTCTTTTCGATATCTGCTTTTTCTTTTTCAAGATCTTCGAAACGTGCCTCAATTTTTTCCTGTCGGTCAAGGAGTTTTTTCTCAAGTTCTATTAAATCTTGTTGTGTTGCTGTTGCCATAAAATTACGAGTAACAAAAAGGGGCTTTTACAAAGCCTATGCTGTGACTATGAAGGTGAATTGTGTTTTCTTCATACAACAATCTCTTATTACCACACTATTATACTCTATCCGCCAAACTATCGTCAATTGCCTTCTTTACAATCTCCCACCGAAATCCCCTACGCGCCAGAAAACCGCCGACTTTTTGATATAGTTCATCACGGGATGCACCTGACAATCTCTCTATCCGTTTGACAATCAAACTTTTTGCTTGTTCTAGCTCGTCGGGAATCTCCTCGTGAATTTCTTTTAAAACTTTTTGGATAATCTCGTCGGTTATTCCCTTTTGTCGTAGTTCAAATTTCAAAAACGTTTCTCCTTTTGGATTCAAACGTGCACGATTCAACACCCACGCTCGCGCAAACGCTTCATCGTTAAGAAATTTTTTTTCACGCAAACTGTTGATGATTTTTTCACTAATTTCAGACGCTGCATTTTTTTTGGTCAAATAATCTCTGATTTCTTTCTCAGACCTGTTGCGGATAGTGAGATATCGATAAGCGAGGTTGAGATATTTTTCAAAATACTCTGAAGAATCCATGTGGAATTATTATAGCATTCACAATTAAACAGCGACGCGGTTTATTCTTCGTCGCCTTCTTCGTTTTCTTCACCGCCGACGACGAGGGGAGCGCGTCCGTCTTTGTTTTGTGCCATGATTTTTGCGACAATTTCTTTCTCCATTGCAGGATTTTCCTTCAAGGCTTCCATCGTGGCGACTTTTCCTTGCCCGAGCATTTCCTCATTGTAACGATAAAAGGCACCTGACTTATTAATAATATTCATCTCAACTGCCACATCCAGGATACCACCTTCACGAGAAATGCCTGTACCCATGACATCAAATTCTGCGATGCGGAAAGGTGCCGAGATCTTGTTCTTCACAATCTTCACGCGGTGGCGTGAGCCGACGACTTTGTCGCCTTCTTTGAGTGTCTCAATCTTGCGGATGTCCATTCTGACTGAGGCGTAAAACTTAAGTGCCATACCACCTGTCGTCGTCTCCGGGTTGCCAAACATCACACCGATCTTCTGACGAAGCTGATTGGTGAAAATCACAACGGTTTTGGATTTGGAGATAACCGCAGTTAATTTACGAAGGGCTTGTGACATAAGACGAGCTTGCAATCCCATTACCGAATCTCCCATTTCGCCTTCAATTTCCGCTCGCGGCACAAGTGCTGCCACGGAATCGATTACCAACACATCAATTCCACCTGAACGGACCAAACTCTCGGTAATCTCTAGGGCTTGTTCACCGGTATCTGGTTGGGAAATTAATAGTTCATCCAACTTCACGCCAAGCTTCTCTGCCCACAGCGGATCAAGAGCATGTTCTGCATCAATAAATGCCGCAATGCCACCATGCTTTTGTGCTTGTGCAATAGTCGACAAACAAACAGTCGTTTTACCGGATGCTTCCGGTCCGTAAATCTCAATAATTCTTCCCCGAGGCAAACCGCCTGCGCCGAGTGCCAGATCAAGAGGCAAACAGCCTGTTGAGATAACGGAGATATCAAATTTCTGCGCTGATTCACCAAACCGCATGATGGAACCGCGGCCGTATTGCTTTTCGATCTGATCCATAGCCATCTTGATGGATTCGAGTTTTTTAGTGTTGTCACTTTGTTGCTCAACTACTACTGATTTTTGTGCATTTGCGGGAGTTCTTGCCATAAAATTATACGATAATCATAGCAAGTCTGTGGTAAAATACAATAGATCAAACATAGTCAATTCTATAAAACTCTAATAAGAATAGAGGAAACTGCCTCACACATGTTCTTGATTTGTTTCTTTATTTACTGCTAGTATTGGAGTATTCTTTACAAAGAAATTCCGGGGTGTAGTTTAACGGTAGAATGCGCGGCTGGGGGCCGTGTGGCTGGAGTTCGATTCTCCGCACCCCGACACACATTTATATTGACATTATAGGACAAAATAAATAAAATACCTCAATGACACATGGAAGAGAATATCCAGCTGGTCCTGGCCCAGATGGTACCCCTGCAAAAGATTTAAAACGGCAGATGACGTTAGCTGAAGCAAGAGCTTGCTTTAGAGGAATGCTTACAATAAATGCGGCAGAAATAAGAACACCCGCGGATTTGTGGGCATTTTATGGTTTCCCAAATGCGCTGGATACAATAGCAGCTCATTTACTCAATCAAGATAGTGGAGCTAGAATTTCACGTTTCAGCCCATTTCCACATGGGACTGAATGGAAAGATACCGACTCTCATACTACTCAAATGTTGACTATCAGATATCCCTTAGATACCTCTGAACAAGTAAGCCGTACTTCACCGCAACAGGAAATAGAAGCTTTTCGATCACGTGTACTGCCTACGGAAATTGCTTTATCAACGCATGATCGTGATGCAGGAGTACCTTTCAATTTTACAATACAATTTAGACAAAAATCGGAAGATCATAGTGAACCAGATACTATTATCTTTAATACCAAAGAAGATAACGGCAATACAACTCTAATTCTTTCAGCTAGACGTCTTCCCATTGAACCTAAAAAGCTACGATCAGCTGCTGAGGATTTTCAAAATGTTGTCAGAATTCTATTAGCAAGAGATCAATCTCTATCAACTGGAGCAAGCACGTAAATTACAATTTTTTATCCTTCCAATACTTCTTCCACATCTCATAGGTACTCAGACTTTCTTTTTTCTCCACTTTATCAACAAACATAACACCATCCAAATGATCAATTTCATGCTGGAAAACCCTCGCATGAAAGTCATTTTGTAAATCAAAAGTTACTTCTTTCCCATTGCGATCCAAACCCGTCACTGTACACTGAAGAGAACGCGGTACAAGTCCACGCAAATCAACAGACAAATCCCCTTCCCAATCTTCCTGCATTTTTTTTGATGGGTTACTGATCTGCGGATTGATCACAATCGTGAGCGGAAAATATTTCCTGCCCGGATATCGGGGATTTTTTGGGTCGACATGCACAACAATGACACGAATATTTTTTCCTACCTGCGGAGCAGCAATTCCAGCTCCTTGATGCGCAAGACACGTCTTTGCAAGTTTGTCCAAAAATGCCTGAAACGAAACGGTTTTGATTTTTTCAAGAGGAACAGGCTGTGATTTGCTACGTAAAATCGGATTGCCAAGACGGATCAAACGGAAGACTGCCATGAGGTGATTATAGCATTAATACCCTGTTGTCGTGGATTTGCTGTTTGTCACGGGTGCCACCTTGACGCCACCTGAACTTGCCGGTGCCGCTGAATTGCTTACCGGAGCAACAGAGTTACTAACTGTTACAACTGTTCCGCTAGCGCTTTTAAGCACTGATTGTGCCACGCCTCGTGCAGTAACGAGTGATGTTGGCAGAAGACCAATCTTAGTTTCTTTCCCAAGAGATCCTGGTTTGGTAGTAAAGGTTACAGTAGCAGCTACTCCGTTTCCTTTAACTGGTTGACTGTTTGGTGTTATGCCAAATTCATATGTATATCTTCCCGTTGTCGGGCTATCTTTAGCGTACAAGACAACTGGTGTTGACGTGAACATGGATCCCGGCGTTACCTTCACAATACTAACAATGTTTGGATCATATCCTAATTCGAGCTGCACTGCTGTCACGTCATTGTCAGAAGTATCCATCATTATATTTACTGTGCTGACTTGTCCTGGTGCTACAGTAAGTGGATTCGGTCCTACTTGGAGTACCGTATGTGCAGGGATCATAGGTGTTGGGTGCTGAGCCATAGGAGAAGTTTTTGGTGCAGAAGGTGCCTGCTGTTGCTGACCTGCGCGAAGTGCTACAATAAAAAGAACAATGGTAACCACGACCAAACCGGTAATGAGGGCAAGCGTCTTTTTCGGCATAAGTACATCCATCATAGAACAATTATTTTGGGTTTTGCAAGCCCCAAAATATACCTCTTCACACAATAAAACAGGGTATAATACCTAACGAAGCAATTAACAAACTATATAAAGAAGTAAAAAATCGAAGACTATACCGCATATAGTAAATTAATTGCGGAGTGGTATAAAATAAGTATAATGATACTATGCTATATTTTTCTCTCTTTTTTGCCGAACTCTTAATCCTTTTTTTGCTTTCACGTCAGCTTTCAACCGCCTTATCTCATTTTATCTATCGCATCACCAAAAGCAGGACCGTTACCATCTCGATAATTGCTTTTCTTTTTTTCCCGGGAACTGCCCTGCATGAACTCTCTCATGCGCTTTCAGCAAGTCTCCTCGGCGTTCATGTGGGAGAGATTGAATTTGTTCCTACAATTCATGAAGACTATGTCAAGCTCGGCAGCGTGCAAATTGGACAATCAGACCCGATCCGACGTTTTCTCATCGGCAGTGCGCCATTTATCTTTGGTACAGCAATTCTTTTGGGGATTCTCTTCTTCGCGGCACAGAACAAACTCTTTGACAACATCTATCTAGTAATCCTGATAGGATATCTCGTTTTTGAAATCGGAAATACCATGTTCTCAAGTAAAAAAGATATGGAGGGAGCATTTGAGCTCTTTGGAACAATTATTTTTATTGTCATTGTATTGTATTTTTTGGGAGTACGAGTGACATTTCTGAACCCCAATCAGCTACTTTCTCAACCGCTCCTTCAAGAAGTTTTTACCAAAGGTTCACTGTTTCTTTTGATCCCGTTGGCAATTGATATACTAATTATCTTTCTTTTCAGACCGCTGAGAAGAAAATAAATTTTAATTGGAACGAAGAATACAAATTTTTTCGCAGAGTGGATGACGAAGTCTGTACTCAAGAAAAAATTTAGTTTCGAGTGAAAAAATTATACCAATGCACTCGAAAAATGAATTCAAAACACGACTCCCCATCTAAAATCCTGTTGCATCAAAACAAACACCATTGTATACTTCATCCATGACCAAACAATTTATCGCCTCAGTTATCATCGGTGTTCTACTTCTTGTTGTTTTTGCTTATTTTGTCTTCGGACTTAGCGGCACACCTGGAAGTACTTCTAGTCAGAGTACCACCGATACTCAACAAGTAAGCCCACAACAGACAAATTCAAACGCAAAACTCCAAATCACTGATGAAAAAATCGGCACAGGAGCAGCAGTCAAAAAAGGAGACACTGTAGATATCAAATACACAGGTACACTGACAAATGGAACGATTTTTGATAGCACGGACAAACATGGAGGTACACCTTTCGAAACACAAATCGGAGTCGGTCAAGTCATTGCCGGATGGGATCAAGGTATTATCGGCATGAAAGTCGGAGGCAAAAGAAAACTAGTTATTCCACCATCTCTCGGATATGGAGATCAATCAGTCGGATCAATCCCCGCAAATTCTACTCTTATCTTCCAAGTTGAACTCGTGAGTATTAAGTAAAACAAACAAATTTCTTCTCGTCATCCCTACGAACGTTCTTCAATAAGCCGAAGAACAGAAATTTGTACTATGACAAGATTCCCATTTTAAGCTTCTAAAAAGCGAAAATGGAAATGACAAAAGAACTCTCAATTACCTTATTTTTCACACACTTTGCATTCTTTTTTGTGAACGACAAGCAGATATACACCTGAGATACCGATTAATACATAAACTATCTCAAGAAGTGTTGCATTAAAACCAAAAATTGCATACAAAAGATCAAATCCTTGTCCGCTTGAGCTTGCTGGAATAAGACCAAAAAGTCCCAAGTCAATTGCACCAATAACTACCAAAATAAAAGCAACTATATGTATCCATCTTTTTGTTTTTGGACTCAAATTCATAAAAATCACCCCCCCCTAAGTATGTTTAGTGAGATAAACTAAAACCTAAACACTACCATATCCAGTCTACTAACATTTTCTTTTTCCCGTCAAGAGGAGAATTGGTAATTGACAGACTTTTTACTCAACTGCATACTAATAAGAGTTATGTTTAAGAAACTTTCCGATTTAGCATATATCCGATCTACAAAAGAAGCATTCGGTTTTTATCTGGCATACCTCCTTCTGGTCGTTATCGCAGGAGGTCTGGGTGCGTATGTCTTCGGCGGACTCAACTCACCTGCGGCAGGCAATTTCCAAGTGGGGATCAACATCGGCACAATTGTATCTATCATTTGCAGTATCACTATTACCTATCTTATCTATGTCCAAAGAAATCGCGGAATGACATTCCCCGCTTTTCTTTTCTCACTTTTGGCAGGATTTCTCGCGATGCTCGGCGGCGGCCTTTTGGGACTTATCATACCGGCTGTCATCACGACACAAGGAAAAAAGGTGAAAAAAAAGAAATAAAACTTCACAAAGTTGACATTTTTTGACTCCATTTTTTGTCATCTTCCCGTCAAGTAAGAACTCAACAAGAAGCTATAATCGCTTTTGCTGTTTCAAAAACAGCAGTAAAAAAATTATATGGTGCAATCAGAGTTGGGAGTGAATCAAGGCCTTGTAGCAGATCCTTTTAAAGTGTGGCAACCTCAAGAGAAAGGAGTGGCTCGTGATTTGCAAGTGCCTCCTCGTAGGGTCATAAAAAAAGGAATTCTCTACTCATTGAGAGGTTCTGATGAATTGTCAGGTCTAGCATTGGCAGAAAGGATTAATCATGATGGTGGAGCAAATTGGCCTCATGCTATCCCGTTACGCGAGCTACTTTTTCGACCAAGATTAAGGGGACCTGTCGGAAGAGTTCTTTACTTACTACATGATTCTACCAGAGGTGTTTCTAGAGACACTCTAAAAGAATTTCAAGATATTGTAGGTACGTTAGCTTCTGATAAAAGAAATCTTACTGTAGGAAATGTTCGTGTTCTGTCGAAAGATGCATTAGCAGGCGACAATCCGACTGAGGAAGCAATAAATAATGCAACTTTAATGAAAAAAATGGTAGCAAGACCGATGTGGCCGCCAAGAGGATAATAGAAAATATCTCTCCAAACTTCCAAACCAAACCAGATAGTAGTATACTGATACTCAGAGAAACAGTATGAAACCCGATAAAAAATATCTGCGTCCTCCTTTTATTCTTTCCAAAATAATAAATCCGTTGATCATACAATTCAATCTCGTCCCGATTTTAACAGTCAAAGGAAGAACAAGTGGAAAATGGATCAAAGTTCCTGTCACACCGCTTGAATATAACAATGAAACCTATCTTGTCGCACCACGAGGAGAGACACAATGGGCAAGAAATTTGCGAAAGAATACCAAAGGGCAATTAACAATCAAAAGCCGGACAAGGAGTTTCACAGCCACTGAAATTTCCGGCACTGTACAAAAAGAAGTAGTGGCAGAATATCAAAAAAAGGTCCCGGCAGTAAAAAGCCAATTCACCACTCTCCCCGACCCCAAATCCCACCCGACATTCAAACTCCAGTTCTAAATAAATACCTGTATAATAGGATTCCATGACGCAACAAGACGCACTCAATCTCCTCATGATGGGCAAGAACGTATACCTCACCGGACAAGCAGGCAGTGGCAAGACATACATCCTCAACCTCTATATCCAGTATTTAAAAAAACACAAAGTCCCCGTAGCGATAACCGCATCCACAGGAATCGCCGCAACGCATCTTAATGGCGGGACAATTCATTCATGGTCCGGCATTGGCATCAAAAGTCAGTTAACACATGCTGATATATCAAAAATTCTTGCCAATAAGACAAAAAGAGAAAAATTACGATCCGCCAAAGTCCTGATTATTGATGAAATATCGATGTTCCATTCCTATCGGCTCGATATGGTAAATCAGATATGTAAATCAGCACGTCAGGACACCCGTCCTTTTGGAGGACTCCAGGTAATTCTTTGTGGTGATTTTTTCCAGTTACCTCCCATCAATGAAAAAGACCTTGAAAGATCAGGTTTTGCCTATAAATCCGAGGCATGGAAAGAACTTGATCTGACAATTTGTTATCTGGATGAACAGCATCGTCAACTCGATGATTCATTTCTCAAAATACTCAATGACATTCGTTCGCAAGAGGTAGACGAATACACGTTTGAAAAGCTTGCGACGCGGCTCAATAAAGAGCTAACCGGACATATTATTCCAACCAAACTCTACACACACAATGCGGATGTTGATGGCATCAATAATTCCGAACTTGAGAAAATTGACAAACCAATACATCAGTATCATATGACAACACAGGGAAGTAAGGAACTTGTTGAGGTACTCAAGAAAGGCTGTCTTGCGCCTGAGGAACTAGTGATCAAAGAGGGAGCACTTGTTATGTTTATCAAAAATAATCCGGCAAAGGGGTATATCAATGGGACGCTTGGGAAAGTGAAGGGATTTGATACGGACGGCAATCCGATTGTGAGTACATATGATGGAAAAGAAATTATTGCTATGCCGACCGGTTGGAAAGTTGAGGAAAATGAAAAAGCACTTGCTGAAATCAGCCAGGTCCCCCTTCGTCTTGCCTGGGCAATTACTGTTCACAAAAGCCAGGGGATGAGTTTGGAAGCTGCGGAAATAGATCTTTCCAAATCCTTTGCGTATGGCATGGGCTATGTTGCTCTGTCGCGGGTAAAATCACTGGAAGGCATCCGCCTTCTTGGGATAAATCCAAATGCTTTTATGGTGGATGGCGAAGTGGCGAAATTCGATGAGGAGTTACTCAAAGCATCTCACGTTGCAACACATGAATTGCAGCAATTGGAAAAAAGTACTATGCGAGAGATGCAAGAAGCATATCTGAAAAGTATTCTTCCTGAAGACGAGGAGGCAACCATCCCACCACCCCAATGGTGACCATTGCAACTTTTCCTCTTCACCAAATTCTTCGGTTAACTCTCCACGTATTTATTCCGCTATAATTTCCCCGTTGTGTTATGGACCGCAGTATAGTCCTACAATCTATTGTTATTTGATATAACATAAAC
>Ga0265338_10010083_pt1 | contig 11162 bp, 9 predicted proteins | sample 42126metaG_FD_193579 | JGI IMG/M metagenome (GOLD analysis project Ga0265338, IMG submission 193579) | Rhizosphere microbial communities from Carex aquatilis grown in University of Washington, Seatle, WA, United States - 4-21-26 metaG | ecosystem: Host-associated > Plants > Roots > Rhizosphere >... | reverse complement strand
GAAGATATTCTCCTGAAAGCCCGGGAGCGCTCACGGACGGCCAAGCCCTCGCTTTTTTTCGCGGCGTCCAGCAGTCTCGGTGAGCTGTACCTCGCCAGGGGGGACCCGCAGAAAGGGCTTGCGGTTTTCGAGGAGGCGCTGGCGATGCCGGCGGGCTCCCGCACTCCCGCGCAGACCGCCCAGCTCAATCACAACCTGGGCACTGCCCAGAAAGCGCTGGGCAACTACCCCGGGGCCCTGGGGTATTTCAACGCGTCACTGCAGATCAACACGGCCAACAAGATCATCGACTCGGCAGCGGCGGACCACTATATGATCGCCTCAGTGTATTCCCTGCAGGGACGCTATGAAGACGCAGCCACAAGCGCGGAGGCGGCATTGACCCTGGACAAGAAGATCGAAAGCTCGCCGGGGATCGCCCAGGACCTCTACGCCCTGGGGTTGATTGCGACGCGGCGCAAGGATACAGCGGCCGCATACGACTATTTCCAGCGCTCGTACCTCGTGTTCGTCACCCTCGGGTCGAAACCGGGCATGAGAAAGGCCCTGGCTGAGCTCATAACAGCGGCGGACGGCCTGGGCAGATCCTCGGAAGCGGACGGGTACCGCACAACCCTCGCAGACCTGGGGACGCCGTGAGAGGCGCCGTGAGGAGGAGACTCGAGAGCTGGCTCGAGGCGGTCAGAAAAATCGGTTTTTTCATTGTCCTTGTCGCGGGAAGCGCGTGTTTCGGATTCGCAATCGCGTGGCCGCTTTGGCTTTTTGCAACGACCCAGCGGCAGGCCTATACGATCCTCGCGTTCTGTCTTGCCGCAGGGGGGCTCCTGGCCCTTGCCGTAAGGAGATTCATCAGGCTCCGGAAGTCCGCCCGCGACCCGCGCAAGCCGCGGCGCACCATTCTTTCCGTGGTCCTTGCGATCCTGCTCACGATCGTCGCGGCAGCGGGCGGATATGTGGCCGCCGTGCTGCTCTACAGGGGCCTGTGGATCCTCGCCGCCCCCGCGCTCGTCATATGGGCAGGGCTGCTCTGGGCCCTTGCCTACGCGCGCCGCGCCTCCAACAGACATAAGGAGCGGCAGAATCCTGCCGAAAATGTCAGTGAGTGAAACCTACGATTTGCATCACAGGCCTGTTCGTCTGCCTCCTGACAGCTCACGCCGCCGCCGCCGCCAGGGTGTACCCGGGAATTCGCTCGCTGAGCAGCGACGACGCCCTTTTTGTCCAGCAGCAGTCGGCGCTGGAGGAGTTTCGCAAGCTTTCCCAGATCAAAGGCGGCGTGGTTTTCCCGCCGGTAGATATTTTCGAATACCCGAAAAGGGCCGCGGATGACCTGTTCTCCCTCAATGCGCGAATAGGGATGCGCTATGACACTCTTGCGACCCTGAACGGGACTGCGGAAAAAGCAGCGTTCGGCGCCAAGTCCCGAATCTTGATTCCCAGCCAGGAAGGTCTTTTTGTCAACTACCCTCCGCGCGGCGACCTGGAAAGCATGATGCTTGCGACGCGGATTGCGGACGGGAAGAAGCCGCAGACGCTCGTCGTGGTGCGGGACGGCCGTGCGGACGCGGTGTATTTCTTCCCGGGAGAAGAGTTTACTCCCATGGAGCGATCCTATTTCCTGGGAATACTCTTCCGGCTTCCCATAGACAAACCGAGGATCACCTCCTTCTATGGATGGCGCAAAGACCCGTTCACGGGAAGCCAGGAGTTTCACGGGGGCATAGATTTTGGAGCTCCTGAAGGCACCGAAGTGCACGCTGCGCGCGACGGAACAGTGGATGAAGTGGGGGAAAACGACGTGCTGGGCAATTTCGTGGTGATTTCCCATCCCGGGGGCTACGAGACTGTCTATGGACACCTTTCCTCGATTTGTGTTACAATGAATAAGAAGGTAACCACCGGAGCGATCATAGGATCCGTGGGCCGGACTGGGCGTGCAACGGGTCCCCATTTGCACTTCGAAATGCGGACAAAAGCGGGATCACGGGATCCCTACCAGCTGCTCGCCATGAAAAAGAATTAAAGTTGGCGGGAACTTAATGACGATAAGAAAGGTGTTGGTGTCCTAGATGTAGTTCCCCTCCCAGTTTACTATGTCGAAAGGCACCACATCGGGCAGGCCGGCTCCCTCGGGAGTCGGCCTCTTTTTTTGGCCGGGGCTCGATGCGCCCCCGGTTGACATGCCCCCCCCATGCTTCTTATTCTTTTTATGTGCATTTGAACCCGAAAAAGAACACGGTCTTCGAAACATTGCTGATCGTGTCGTTCGCCGTCGCCATACTAATGGGAGTGACGCTGGGCATTGGCCTGGCGGCCACGCGCAATATTTCAGTGAAAGAACAGTTCGGCGAGCACCAGCCGGCCCTTCCCACGAAGATACTCGATATCAACGACCGGGAGATCACCCAGTTCTTCGGCGAGCAAAGCCGGGAACCGATCACGATTGACCAGGTCCCGCAGAACCTCGTTGACGCCCTGCTCACACGGGAGGACAGGGACTTCTACTCTCATCACGGATTCAGCTTCCGCGGTCTGACCCGCGCGGTCTTCAACATCATGACGGGCCGCTATGTATCCGGCGCAAGCACAATCACCCAGCAGCTTGCCGGCAGGCTCTATGCGGACAGGACGGACATTTCCATCAAGCGCAAGCTGGTGGAGCTGTGGTGGGCCGTCCAGATGGAGCGGCGTTATACCAAGCAGGAAATCCTGGAGATGTATCTCAACGAGATGCCCTTCGGAGCCGGGACCCAGGGCGTTCAAGCGGCCAGCAAGTTCTTTTTCAAGCACCCCGTGGAGGAAGACACGGTCGCGGAATCCGCAATGCTCGTCATCCAGCTTGCCAGCCCTTCGGTCAACTCCCCCATCAAGAATCCGCAGCGGGCGCGAAGGCTCCAGCGGGAAATACTCGACCAGATGGTCAAGCTCCGCTACGTGGCAAAGAAGGAGGCAGACGACTCCTTCAACGAATACTGGACGAAGTACGATTACACACGATCCAACAGCAGCGCCTTTCTGGACAGGGAAGACAAGGCGCCCTACTTCAGCGAGTATATCAGGGGCCAGCTCGAAGACCTTCTTGTAGGATCGTACAACTATCTCACGGATGGGCTTGTCGTCCACACCACGCTCAACCTCGACTACCAGAGGGAGGCGGACAAGAGAATGGCGGAAGACATCGACAAGGTGAACGCGCTCTATCTGTCAAGCTCCGGGGCGAAAATCGCTTCCTCAAATGCATCGTACCTGCCGATGATCGACATGCTCGGCCTGTCATTCGACGTTGATGACCTGATGTACCGCAACCGGAACGCCACCGGAAACGCCAAGCGGGAGTTTGCAAGGAAGATGGGACCCGTCGTGGAGATGGTGGCATCCCTGTTCTCTCTGCAGAAAGCGCAGCCCATAGTGTCCTCGGGAATCGACTCGAGCCTGGCCGTGACGCGCAAGACACAGGTACAGGGCGCGCTTGTTTCCATCGACCCCTCCAATGGCTACATACTCGCCATGGTGGGAGGGCGGCAGTTCTCCAGCGCGGACCAATTCAATCGCGCCACCCAGTCGGAGGTCGAGCCGGGGTCTGCGTTCAAGCCGCTGTACTATTCGGCGGCTATTGACTCCCGCAAGTTCACGCCTGCCACGATGATCATGGATGCCCCCGTGGTGTTTACCAACGCGGACGGGACCCTCTATGAGCCCCTCAACTACAAGGGGGAATGGCACGGCAGGGTTCTCCTCCGAGACGCCCTGGCGGAGTCGATGAATGTGCCTTCACTGAGGGTCCTGGACGGCATCGGATTCGACGCGGCAATCCAGAGGGCAAGCCGCATGCTGGGCGTCACTGATCCGGCGGAGATCGACCGGAGGTTTCCGCGGTACTATCCCCTTGGCCTGGGGATCATCACGGTCTCCCCCCTCGAGATGGCCCGCGCATACTCGGTTTTTGCCACGGGCGGCCGTGAAGTGGTGCCCGTCTCCATCCGCTATATCGAGGACAGGAACGGCAAGATCATCCTGGAGCCGGCAAAAGAGATACTCGCCAAGGAGAGCAGGAAGGGAGATTCGGCGCAGATCATGAGCAGGCAGACCGCCTACATCATGACGAGCATTCTGCAAAGCACGATCAAGGAAGGGACCCTCGGCGGCGTCGGGGGCATGCTGGACATCTGGAACGACAAGGGCCAGCCTTTTGCGGCCAAGACAGGAACAACGCAGAACTGGTCGGATGCGTGGACAGTCGGATTCTCTCCGTATGTCACCACGGCCGTCTGGTACGGGTTCGACCAGGGAAACCGGTCTCTCGGCACGGCGCTCACCGGCGCAGCCATTGCCGGCCCCACCTGGGCCAAATTCATGAAAGCTGTTCACAAGGACCTTCCGGTCAAGAAGTTCTCACGGCCCGAAACAGGTCTCGTGGATGTGGTGGTCAGCGCGACCTCCGGACTTCTGCCCACTGCATACACGAAGAAAACCATCACAGAGGTTTTCCTCTCCGGCACGGAGCCGAAGACCTTCGATGAGCTGGACGAGTACAATTCAACCCAGACCACTTCGACGCTGGAGAATTTGAAGAACTCCCTTCTCAGCAACCCCGATCTCCAGGGTGGAGGAAACGCGGGCGGCACACAGCTGGATGGGGGTGGTCCGGGCCCTGACCCGGGAAACTCCTCCGGCGGCAACCCGCTGCTGGACTGAGGCAGAGCGTGATGCTGCTTTACACGAAAGATCACACCTGGGTGCTCATCGTGGGAAGCCGGGCAAAGGTCGGGATTTCTGATTTTGCTCAAGCGGAGCTGGGAGATATCGCCTATGTCGAGCTTCCCGCGCAGGGCAGGCACCTCGTGCGCGGGGACGTGGCCTGCACTGTGGATTCACTGAAATCGTCCAGCGAGATATACGCCCCGGTCTCGGGGACCGTGGCCCGGGTCAACGGCGTCCTGGCCTCCGAAGAAAGCTGCTCCCTCATCAACAAGGATCCCCTGGGACAGGGCTGGCTGATCGAGCTCGAGATGAGCGACCCGGGAGAGCTGGAGAACCTTCTGACGGAAGCGGACTACGAAGCCTACATCAGGGGAGGCTGACGTTCACCGGCGCGCGAACAGCCGGAGCAGTCCCTTGATCCTCGCCCACACCGTGCGGGCCATCGCTTTCAGGCCCGGCTTCTGCGAGTTGTGCGCGTAGTCCTCCGCGGCCTCCTCCAGCGTGAAGAGGGGTCCATAGCGCCTGTTCAGCTCGCTCCAGTGCTTTCCGATGAACACGTAGAAGTCGGCCTCCGTGGTCTGCGGGCATGCGGCGAGGAGCTTCGACTCGCGCAGCACCGTGATGATGGGGACGTATACTTCGTCGTACCAGGAGACGGCCGCCTGCTCGAAGGGGATCTCCTCGGTCTTCTTGAGATTGATGTACCACTTGTGCTCGCTGATATGGCGGAGCAGCTCGTCATAGCGCCCGACCTCTGTAAACTCCAGGATGCATCCCGGTCGGCGGATATCGAGCTGCGTGGTCTCGAAAAACCTGCTCTTCTCGAAGTCGATCACTGCCCGCTTGAGCTCTTCCAGGGTCATATTGGGTGAAAGGGAAATCTCCGACGACAGTGAGATCACTTCGGCGTCGATGAACTCCGCCCCCTGGGCCTTGGCCACAGAGACCCTGTGATTGCCGTCCCTTACGAAGTACACGCCGCCGATCTCGAAAACCTGTATCGGCGGAAGAGAGACATTCTGGTAGTGCGCGAGGTCCACCCTCATCCAGCGGCCCATCAGCTTGTCATGACGGGGCAGGAACGCCCGGTCGAAATCCTTGTATCGCCCTTCGCTGCCGACGATCTTCTCGATGGGAACGGTCCGCATTCCCCGGTAGACTTCCGCGTCCGGCCGCAGCAGCGAGCGCACATCGCCCAGGGAAAGCATCTCGTCTTTCTGTGCTTTGAGCAGGGAGAGTATCCTCCGGAAGGTCTGCTGCGTCCGCAGCTTGCTGAAGTCACTGCGCGCAAGGGTCTGATACATTCGATCGCTCATGTAGTATTCCCCAGATCGATCATGATGTGGTCATATGCGTTGATGATCGTCGTTCCTCCGTAATGCGCCTCCCGGGCGGCGTTCCTGTCGTAGAGGTGCACGTGTCCATGCACGAGGTACCGCGGCTTGAAGGTCCTCATGAACCACAGAAAGACGCGGAACCCGGTGTGACAGGGATCGGGGAGGTCGTTGATCCCGTAGGGGGGCGAATGGGCGAGCAGGATATCCAGGAACCTCCCATGCATGATCTTGTGCCAGAACAGCCGGGGCATCATCCGCAGGATGACCAGGAGCATTGTGAAGTCGGTGTGCTGGTTCCCTCCCCCGTTATACCAGATGCTCCCTCCCAGCCCGGCCAGGATGAGCCCTTTGTTGCGGACGACCTTCCCCTCTATGCATGTCGCCCCGCACGTCGACACGATGCCTGCCTCTCGTGCGATGTTTTTGTCGTAGAAATCCGCGGATGCCCCCTCGCCGTTCCGCCCTTCCAGGTGATGGTTTCCGAACACGAAATACAGCGGCTTGTTCAACGTGCTGACGATGAAGTCATAGTAGTCCAGCGTCAGGTCTCCCGCGCTCAGGACCAGGTCGACATTGCCATGACGTGTTTTGAGGCCCGTGCTGTAGATAAGCGGGTCCACGTGGTCTGCTATGCAAAGGAGTTTCATGGCTTGCACACGAATATAGTGAAACGAGCACCCTGGTGCAACGCACTATCACGCACCGCCCGAAGGGCGGTATTCGCGCGCGAGCCCGACTGTATTTTGCTTGCCATCGCCCTACACGCTCACAGGGGACCGCCGATCGGCAGGCACCTTTGACAAATCGCCGAATTTCGTCTATACATGGCTGAGACCAGATTTGAGGAGCCAGTTATGGATAGAATTGAGATTCAGGAGAAACTCATCGAAATCCTGTCGAAGCACACCTCGATTGAACGAGCAGCGCTAAGTCCCGAAAAACATCTCAAATTCGACCTTGGGCTGGATTCCCTGGACATTGCCGAAATCGTGTACGAAATCGAATCAACTTTTGGCATCTCGGTCCCCGATGATGCGGGGGAAAAAATTCAGAAGATCGCCGACACCGTCGACTTTATCAATGAACGCATGCAGGCTGCCGCGCAGGACCATCTGACTCCTCAGGAGCGCTGATCGCGGCGGGCAGTACTCCGCCCTCGGCCGCTGAAAACGGTCAAGCTCCTTCACCCCGTACCGACGATAGAAACGAGGGTACACCGCGTATTTTCGCGTCATGGGCGACGCGCGCCGCGCGACGAGGTATACTTTTAAGGGGACATGCAGATGATGAAGCGATTGACCCTGGCCGGCTTCCTCCTCCTTTCCTGCGCGGCAGTCTTCGGCGTCTCGGCCTTCTTCGACAAGGGCGAGGCGCTGTTTGTTCAGAACAAGCCCCGGGACGCCCAACCCCTGCTCGAAAGCGCTCTGAATGAAGATCCTTCCAATGAAAAGATCTACCTCTACCTCGGGATCATTTACCAGCAGCTCGGGGACGCGCAGAAAGCCATCGACATCCTCAAGCGGGGTCTGAACGTTGCAAGCACCTACAAGGACCTTTTGTACTACAACATGGGAAATGACTTCTTCAGCCGCAGGGAGTTCGCATTCGCAGAAGAGATGTACAACAACGCCCTGGCGGCGAACAAAGACCTTGCCAAGGCGTACCTCAACAGGGCAAACGCGCGGCTCCAGCTCCAGAACTTCAGCGGCGCCCTCGCCGACTACGCGCTCTTTCTCCAGCTCGCTCCCCAGGATCCCCAGAGACCGAGCATTGAGAAGCTGATGGCCCTCCTCCGCCAGGCCCAGGATGACCAGGAGAAGGCCCGCCAGGCGGCTGTGGCCAAACAGCAGGCCCTGATGAATGACGTGCTGAACAGCCTTAACAATGCCGGAGAAGATACGAAAAACCTGTCTGTAGATTCCATCAAGGGCCGGACCGATCCGGTGGACGTCGACATCAAGGACTGAAATACATGCGCACATCTCCTCAAGACAAAGGCCGCCTCACCGGCCGCACACCTGCCGGGCGCACCCCAGGACAGGGCAGGTCATCAGACCGGAGACTCTCCACGCCCGTCCTCATCGGCATGATCGTGGCGATCTGCCTGATCGTGGCAGGAGGGACCTACCTGGTCTCACGGCAGGGGAAATCCGCCCCCGCAGGACCCAACGTGGCGGAAGGCTTGAAGCGTGCGGACTACTACGCCGGCAAAGGCGAGTTCGAGGAAGCTCTCAAAGTCCTGAATGACCTCAGTATCGATGACCCGAAAGTGAGAGCGGCCCTGGACGACGTCCTGGCCCGGAAAAAGGCTGCAGAGGATGCGGCCAAGCAGAGCGAGCTGGCCACGCTCAAGGCGCAGCAGGACCAGCTCAAGGCAGGGCTCGCGCAGCTCACCGATACGCTGAAGAACCAGCAGCAGAAAATCGTGGTTCAGCAGCCGACCACGCCGCCGCCTGAAAACGCATCCACGAAGGAAAAGGAGCTGCAGAAGAAGGTCCAGGACCTGATGCAAAAGGGTGCCGCCTCCTTCAACGCAGGCCGGTACAACGAAGCGCGGAAAACCTTTGAGCAGGCCGTTGCGCTGGCTCCCGACAACTCGGACGCCCTTGCGTTTGCAGGCCTTTCCTGGTGGAGAGACAATCCAACCGATTCGGCGAGCGTACAGAAGGCGGTGGACCTGTCCAAGAAGGCAATCGACAAGAATCCCGACAACTGGCTGCCTCACAAGACCCTTGGTGAGATCTATGACAGCCGCAAGCTCTCCGACGATGCCATGCGGGAATATAAGACCGCAGCACGCCTCAACCCTGCAGACGCGGACGCGCTGTTTGCGCTCGGAAAGCTGCAGTACCGCGCCAAGCTCTTTTCGGACGCCCAGAAATCATTCGAGGCGTGCGTGGCTTTGCGTCCCGACTTCACGGGGGCGCACTTCAACCGGGGCATGAGTCTCGTGGCGCTTGGTGACAAGACTCACGCAATCGAGGCTTTCAAATCGGCAATCGCAACGAAGAAAGACGACGCCGTTTCCCACTATATGGTTGGCTCCCTCCTCCGGGACAAGGGCGACATTGCCGGCGCCCTGGAGGAGTTCAAGCTTGCCGCGCAGTACGCGCCGGATAATGCAGGCTATATACGCGAGCTGGGCGCCACCTACATGGCCCGCGGCGATTTTGCCGGCGCGGAGAGCACTTTCACCCGCGCCCTTGCCCAGGACCCCGGCAGCACCGTGGCCAACTACAACATGGCATCCGTGAAAATCAAGCTGGGAAAGCCGCGCGAGGCCCTCCCCTTTGCCCAGAAAGCGGTGGACCAGGATCCCAATTCGTCAACGGCCAACTACATACTCGGGCTGGCGAGCGAAAAGCTCGGCAACGTGGACGATGCGCTGAAGTACTACAGCACGGCCGTGGACAAGGACCCGAAGTTCGCCCCTGCGCTGATCAATCTCGGAGGGATGTATGACAGCCGCGGCATGCCGGACAAGGCGCTTCCCCTCCTCCTGAGCGCGCAGGATGTTCTTCCTGACTCCTATGAAGTGCAGAACAACCTGGGAAATGTTTACCTGCACCAGCAGCAGTACCAGGACAGCATCACGCACCTCTCGAAGGCGCTGTCAATCCAGCCTGATTCGAAGGTCACTGAATACAATCTTGCACTCGCATATGCCGAAACAGGCCAGACCCCGGAGGCAAAGAAGGGCTTCATGAACGTCCTGGCAAAAGACCCTTCCAACCTGGACGTCTACATCAAGCTTTCTCGGATATTCGTGAAAGAGGGCAACAACAAGGACGCGAAGGACCTTCTCACCCGGCTGCTGGCTAAGAATCCCAAGGCAGACGTCAAGGACGAGGCGCAAAAGCTTCTGGATCAGCTCAAGTAGGCGGCCGGTCCACCAGGCGAAGCAGGGTCTCTTCGGACAGCTCATGCCATATCGGGCGGCCATGCGGACAGCGCGGCACAGGCAGCTTCAGCGCCTGCGCGCAAAGTTCGTGAGCGGTCACTGGGTCCACCCGGTCCCCCTCCTTGATTGCAAGCCTGCAGGCGGCCGTGGCTCGGAACGCGTATTTCCATTGCTCCCCGCCCACGCCCCGCACAAGCTCCACAAGCCGCCCTTCAGCAAGAGCGTGAAAGTCTGCTGAGAGGGCCGTCAGCTCGAAGGCGCGCGCGCCCGCGCGCCTGACCGCGATGCCCATTTCTTCGAGGTCCTCTGCTGCCTGGATGATGCGGGTTTCCTCCTCATCAGAGACGTCAAAGCAGAGGGGAAAAAGCATTTCCTGCATCGCGGGCGCGCGCGCGCCGAGGCGCTCGAAAATGATCCGCTCGTGGGCGGCATGCTGGTCCAGCACGAGGAGCCGGCCTGGAAGCTCGAAGACCAGAAAAACGCCGAAAACCTGGCCCAGGAACCTGATGCCGTCTTCGGGGGGCGCCGCGATCTGCGCACCTTCCTGCCGAGTGGACAGCGGAAAGTCCACAACGGCACGCGCCGGCGGCGCCTCTGTGTACAGGGCACCTGACAGCGAAACAGGTGCTGCCTTGTCCTGGAGGCGCGGCTCGGGGGCAAGCAGCGTCCGCGCTGCTTCCACAACCGCCTTGTGCACCTCCGGGAGATTGCGGAACCTGATTTCTTTCTTGGCGGGGTGGATATTGAAGTCAATCAGCTCGGGACTTATATTCACGAACACGAACGCCACCGGATGCCAGCCGCCCGGCATGTGGCCCGCAAAGCCGTATTCGGCCGCCTGCACGAGGGAAAACTCGGAGACTCTCCTCCCGTTGACAAAACACTGCACCAGCTTCCTGTCCCTGCGGCGCAGCTCGGGCCGGCCCGCGACCATCATCACGCTGAATGAGTCCCCGTCCACGCTGGCAATCCCCAGCATCCGCGAGTCCAGGAGCTGTCCGTACGCAAGCCCGATCCTGTCGACCAACTGGGCTGCGGGAAGGGACAGCTTCATCTCATTGTCGATGAAGAGTCGAAACGCGATCCCCGGGTGGGCCACGGCCCGGTCGATGAAGACGGCCCTGCAGAGCCCGGATTCGGCTGAAACGCTGCGCAGAAACTTTTTCCGTGCCGGGTAGTTGTAGAAAAGCTCGGTCACATAGACGACTGTCCCCTTCCGTCCC
>Ga0265338_10010082_pt1 | contig 11163 bp, 9 predicted proteins | sample 42126metaG_FD_193579 | JGI IMG/M metagenome (GOLD analysis project Ga0265338, IMG submission 193579) | Rhizosphere microbial communities from Carex aquatilis grown in University of Washington, Seatle, WA, United States - 4-21-26 metaG | ecosystem: Host-associated > Plants > Roots > Rhizosphere >... | reverse complement strand
TACCCGCCGGGTGATGGTTTTTGGGATGACGGGGTGGATGGTAAAGGCCAGAATGAAATCGGGAAGATGTGGATGGAGATACGAGAGGAAATGAAGAATAAGTAAGTCGATACTTTGCACCAATTGAGATCCTTTACAAGTAATATTTGGTGTATAATATACATATCATGACCACATATACCCCCTCAAAATATGTGCTTGGAATTGATTCGGCTGTTCTGGCCTTTAGCGTGCTTAAAAGTCTTGGTGCAGGTGATGTTACAACTTTTAGTCAAAGACTAAAATCACAGAAGATGCAATATCTTGCACAGGTCTTTGGTGTTTCTCCAGCTTACGATTTTAGTCTGTACATCCATGGACCGTATTCGCCGACTTTTGCAAAAGATTTATTTACACTCCATACTGACAAACAGGTTCCTGGGTCGGTTGAATTTGTTCCTGATGAGCTCAAAGAGAGATATAAATTACTTTCCACATTTGTTACAGATAAAACCAATAGACAGCTTGAGCTTATAACTACGGCACATTTGTTCAAAAAGGGTTTGTCGTATCCAGAAAAGACAATAATTGAACGGCTTCAGGAATGGAAAAAAGCTTCGAGTGTTGAGATTACTGAATGTCTCAAGGAACTCAATCAAATACCATGACTACAATTCAATTAAACAAAATAAGCGACAAAGAGTTGGAAGAAATGATTCCAATGAGCGATTATGTCGAGCTTAAAAATGCTGAACATGAAGAGGTGTTTGCTATTCCTTCAATGAGTGATTCAGTACCGTTTCCTCTGAATTTAAGGGAGAATGAGACCGTGGATCTTGAAGTTGCTATCAGGAGATGTAAAAGAGTTGGTGTATTTAATAACTCTAAATAACGCTGCCTCAAATGCCTGATGAACCCAATGAGAGGTGGTATTATGACGCGTGCACGCTTGATAGCAGTCTTGAAACTGTTGCTGAAATTATCAATAAATTTCACCCGAAACAAGCATATACAAGTCACTTGGCTCTTGGAGAAGCCCTATCAAATTGTTATCTGAAAAGTGTCGCGAATGATAATATGGAAATTCTGAATGCGTTTATTAATCTTCTTTCAAAGCTAACGAAATATATTAAAATTGTTGGAAATGATGGAATCGAGAAAATAATTAAAGGTGTTGAAGAATTATGTCCGGTGCGCTCTATCACAGATAAGATTCATTTGGCGACCGCAATTCGCGAAAAATGCAATGTTTTTCGAACAACCGATCATGATTTTGTTAGTTGTTCACAAAGCCAGCAAAAAGCATTGGGAAACGCCTTCGGAATGTCACACTTTGCTATTGTTATGACAGCTCTGGATCCAGCGGCTTTATCGCACAAGAAAAAGAAATCTTTCTCGAGATCTTAGAGATAGGTTATTTTGTGACGTAGCTCTGTCCAATATTGGTCTTTGTTTTTATGATATAATTTGTCCATGAACCCCTCTTTTGAGACCGGTGCCAAGCCGAGCACGCCCCAGGAAGAATTGAGCAAGATGCGGGAAGTGGCCGCGGCGGCCGGTGAGCGCGCCAAGGAAGTTGGTGTGGAACTGACGCCACAGCAAGTGGCCGGTGAAGTGATTAAGCAGTACGCTGCCGCGCCGCACACCGAAGTCTTGCACCCGGATTATGCCCTTAAGGATCAGGAGGCGCAGGCTATTACACTTGAACTATCTCCCGAACCGCATGACAAGCAGATCGAGAAATTGATTGGAATCCTACAAGAAAAGGGAATTCGCAATGCTCTGCACGTGGTGGAGAAAATGAACGACCCTCATATTCTGGACGACTTTCATCGTTTCCTGGTTCAGTTTATTGCTTCGGGTTATACCATTGACGATCTGCGACAAAAAGATGAGTTGTGGAAACCTTTGCATATGACTCTGTTCGAAGTCAGTCTGCCTGATACCAGCGAGGAGGACAAACAGAAGCAATTGAAGCAACTCATCTCCGGCATGGAGCAGTTCTACGCCGGCATGCTTTCGATCTCAGAGGACGACAATTCCGGCTGGTTCACGGTCGAGATCGCCAATGCCAACGGCAGTGAGGAATTCATCTTCTATGTTTCGGTGCCGACTGCGCGCAAGGCTCTGTTCGAGAATCAGATCAACGCCATTTTCCCCGGTTCGCATGTTCACGAGCACAAGGATGACTATAATATTTTCAATGAGGGCGGAGCCTCGAGCGCTTCGTACGCATCTCTGTCAAAGCATTTCATGTATCCGTTGCGCCCGTACGAAAGCTTTGACGTGGACCCGCTCGGTGCCATTCTGGCCAGTTTTTCCAAGATCAAAAAAGAGGGTGAAGGCGCGGCCGTGCAGTTCGTGATCGGCGAGCGCAAGGACCATCTCATGAAGGCCGGCACCAAGGCTTTGGAAAAGATCCGCAAGGGCGAGAAGGTGTCCGACGCTCTGGATGAGATAGATCGGCCGCTCGGCAAGATGGTGGTCAAAGAAGGCGGCGTGATCGTGAAGGAATTCATGAATGTCTTTCGTGACAAGGAGAAGATCGAGAAGATCAAGGAGAAAGAAAAGGAGGACAAAGCCAAGCGTGCCCAGGCTCTGGACCAGACGGCCGTCGAGCAATTCACGCGTAAACTGAAAAGTCCTTTCATCGCGGTTAATATCAGGGTGGCGGCTTCGGCGTCGAGCCAGGCGGAGGCGGACAGTATTCTTCACGACCTGGAGTCCAGTTTCAACCAGTTCGAGAATGGTCACGGCAACCGTCTGGAATGGACCACTGTCGGCAAGAATCTGGACACGGTTTTGGAACAGTTCTCTCTGCGCACCTATGAACCGAGCCAGGAAACCATTCTGGACCTGGAAGAGCTGACGACCTGTTTGCACTTCCCGGCCAGTCGCGTTGGACGAGCAGCGCCGCACTTGAAGCAAAGCAAGGCCGGTACTTCGCCGGTGCCCTTGGACGTGCCCAAAACCGGTACTTTGCTCGGTCTCAATATTGACCGCGGCAATGAGAGCCAGATCTTCATCGCTCCCGAGGATCGCATGCGCCACTTCTACGTCATCGGCCAGACCGGTACCGGTAAGACCACGCTTTTGAAGAATATGATCGTGCAGGACATTCGCGCCGGCAAGGGTGTCTGCTTCATTGATCCGCATGGTTCTGACGTTATGGACATTCTGGCCAATGTGCCGGCGTCGCGCTACGAAGATGTCGTCTATTTCGACCCGGCTTCGACCGAGCGGCCCATGGCTTTGAACATGCTGGAATACGATGTACGTTCCCCGGAACAAAAGACCTTCGTGGTCAACGAAATGTTTTCCATTTTCCAGAAATTGTACGGCGGCGTGCCCGAGTCCATGGGTCCGATCTTCGAGCAATATTTCCGCAATGCCACCGGTTTGGTGGTCGAAGATCCGGAGTCCGGTTGCACCTTGCTGGATGTTTCGCGGGTCATGTCGAATAAGGCTTTTCGTGACCTGAAGATTTCCAAGTGCAAGAATCCGGTCATCGTGCAATTCTGGCGCGAGATCGCCGAAAAAGCCGGCGGGGAAGCGTCGTTGGCCAACGTCGTGCCCTATATTACCTCGAAGTTTGACGTCTTCCTGGCCAACGAGATCATGCGGCCGATCATTGCCCAGGAAAAGTCCTCATTTAACATGCGGGAGATCATGGATGGCAAAAAGATTCTGCTGGTGAATTTGTCCAAGGGTCGCCTGGGTGACATTAACTCGCACCTCATCGGATTAATCCTTGTGGGCAAAATCCTGATGGCGGCTTTGTCGCGCGTGGACTCTTTCGGCAAGACCATGAATGATTTCTACCTCTATTTGGATGAGTTCCAGAATATAACGACTGATTCGATCGCCACTATTCTTTCCGAGGCTCGCAAGTATCGCCTGGCTCTGACGGTGGCGCACCAATTCATCGGGCAACTGGATGACAAGATCAAGAATGCCGTCTTCGGCAACGTCGGTTCGATGGCGGTCTTCCGGGTCGGTACCGAGGATGCCGAATTTCTGGAGAAGCAGTTCACGCCGGTTTTTAGTCGGACGGATATTGTCAACTTGGACAATCGCAACGCGTACCTGCGCCTTTTGGCGAACGGACGGCCGACCAAGCCATTCAATATTGTAACTATAACTCAGGAGGCCGGGAATCCGGGGCAGATTGACAAGTTGCGACAATTGTCCGCTTTGAAGTATGGTCGACAGAGAAACCTGGTTGAAGAAGAAATCATGGCGAAGTATAATACACTCCGGCGTTAGCCGTAACCTGGCAAACACTGGGTTTGTGGAACATAGTGAACAAAGAGAACGTGTGCCCTATCGGCTCAAGCCGCTTGCCAGTACCCCTCCGGGAATGTTCCACTAACCCAGTGTTTGCCAGGTTACGCCTTACGCTTCGTTACTAACTAAAAACAATCATGCCTATAGGCGCACCACCAGTTATCGGGCCAGATGGACAGCCGACGCCGGATACAGAAATGCCAAAAATTAACATTGACGAAGCCCTCGACAAGCCGGGGTTTAGGCAATTTTTGGCGCAGTTTCCCGGAGCCGAACACATGGACATGACTGATGAGACGCTGATCGGCTCACGCTTTGAGTTGTTCACAGCCACGGAAGAGGTTAAACAAAGTTTGCGGGAATTGTACGGCGGCAATATTCAGCAGGAAATGGGCATCGCGTTCGGTGATACTGAAGAGGCGCTCCTCAATGATCACTGGGACAAGCAAGCCTTGAAACATCCGGAGGCAGTCATAGAAATGCGGCACAAGCTCGAGCAGTTTCAGAATTTGCCAGACGAGATCGCGGATCTACAAACGGAGTTGCAGAGCTTGCGCGGTGTAGATACGATCCACCGAGAACTTGGACAGATGAGGGACGAGGCGTATATGTTTGCGTTGGCCCGTAGTCGCATGGGCTTCAGCGGTTTCATCCATATGCTCGTCAATTTTAGGAATCAGGCGCCGGCCAGAGCGGCCGAGCAACGCGTTTGGGAGAAACATGGCACGGTAACTCGTGACCAAGTTGATGATTTGTTGTCGGAGACGCAGAAAAAGGTAACGGATCTTGAGAACGAAATGCAGCAAGCGTATGAGAAACATACCTCTCTCATTGATGCGCAAGAAAGATTTGTGGCGCTCAGAAAGGAACTGCTCGGCGGACTGGGTCAGGTTGAATACATGGCTGGATCTCTTCAAGCACGAATAAAAGTAGAATTGGAACTTCTGACCGATGACCAAGCCTCGTTCGAGGACATGAGCAATGCCCAGGATCAGCTGGCAGTCTTGAAGGAGACACAGCGCACGACAGAAACAGGCATTAATCCATTGGCCACCATGAATGCCGACTTCGAAAAAAATCTCAACGAGGATTTGGAAATCGAGGCCGAAGACCGGATTCTGCGCAAGATCCGCGAAGCCGATGTTGGGGCGCTCGACGCATTTGATGCTCTTGAAGGAGAGTTGGCCGTGATAATCGACATGCCAAAAATAGGTTCGAAGAGCGGCATCGAAGCGGCTCGATTTGTCATGGACGTCTTGGCCGCGGCCCTCAAGGAGATTCAGGATGCGGCAACAGGGCGAACAAAAACGCCGGAAGAAATTATCAAGATTATGATGATCAAGCGGATTCTCGGCAAGGTCAGGATCAAAGCCGAGACTGCGGTCGCCGCTACTGCTCCGACCGTCTAATAATTTACATCCATGGACATCAACATCCCACAACTCGAGTCCCTGCTCTCGGCCGAAAAGTACGATGAGGCACGAAAGGTCATCCAGGCGGCTGTCAATGAAAAGATGACCGACGAGGAAAAGGGCGCGGCCCTCTCCGCCATCGCCGAGGTATATGTGGATCTCATGAATGCCATCAATACCGAATACCGCGATGCGCTGAAGGAAGCCATTTCCGGACTGAAGATCATCAATACGGCCGAGGACAAAGCCAAGGATCAGGCCGAACTGGCCAAGGTCAGGGGCGGCCTGGGGAAGTAGGTGAACTCAACTTGTCGAGACTAATGCACGAACGGACTCCAGAATAATCCCAGGAAATACGGCCAGACAATGATGGCCACGACGGCCTTCCAGAATGTGAGCTGCAGAAAACCGATGGTAAAGATCCAGGCCGCGAACCACAGTCCGCCCAGGAAGCTATGTTGCTCAATTTTAATGTTGTTCATCTGAGGAAAGTTACTGATAATATGCACATACTATAGCATGGCCTGCCGGGGTTCGATATGCTCGTATGCTATAATTGAGACACTTTTGCATTCTATCCGTTCTTGTATTCATCGTTATGAAATTTCCGCGATTACATCACGACGAGACCGTACCGAAGATTTTTGTATGGAGCGTGTTCATTGTTGGCTTGGTGGTCTGCGGCGTCGCGATCATGACATTCTGGAGCGCCCGCGTTGATTTTTATAACGCCGAACAGCCGGTGCCGCCGCCGGTAACCGGACCTGGCCAGTCGAAGCCCGTGCCGCCGCCGGTCACACCCCGCGAACCCTCGTTTCCCTTTGAGACCAGTCACAGCGCCATTTCCCACGATATTGTGCATATCGTGGCATCATCGTCGCCCGTTTTTGCCTATGCCCACGGCACGGTCCTGGCCGACAACCGGTTGTTCATCGGCATGGCCAACCGCAACGGCAACGTTTTTTCCTCGCGCCGTCTGGTAGTCTTTCCCGATCTCATGGACCTCTCGATATACGATCTCTTGACCCTGCCCGTCGACGGTGAAGTCAATACCATGATCTATGACACGGCGAACGACATGATCTATTTCGCGGCTTCGGGCAATGGCGGCATGTACATATATGCCCTTAATCCCCATAATCTGGGCTTGTCGATGCTGATCGGCACCACCACGCTTGATCTCGGCCGCAAGCCGGCCATTGTGACCGACGGTGCATACATTTACGGCATCACGGAAACCGTACCGGCCATCGTCTTCAAGCTCGGTATTGCCGACCACAGTCTGGCCCTCAGCCGCGAGGGTCACATCAAAAACGGACATTCGGCGACCATCGGTCTCTATGGCAGTTCGACCGAATTGTACTTCGGCGGCGGCATGTACGACGGCTTCGAAAAGGTCAGCGCCCAGAATTTGCACTCGCTGGGCACGCTCGACCTCGCGCCCTGCCTCATCAGTGACGATATGCCGGCCGTGCCGATCGGCCCCTTTGACAGTTACATCTATATTGGCTGCGAATCGGTGCCGTTCGGCTATCGCATCCGCACCTCCGACCTCTCCGTCACGCAGTTTCCCTTGCCGGGCAAGTCATTGGGCATGTTTAGCGACGGTCCATATCTCTTCAATGCCGCGGAGGATGGGTATCTGGACCTTTTTCCCAACCACGATCTCGGCACGCTGACCCGCTATTATGTGGCCAATGACATCCCGACCGAGAACACCTCCGGCCAGAATTTACAGCTCAACGAAATCTTCTATGCCACTTCGACCGACAGCGTCTATTTCACGGCCTGGTGGGGCGTGCCGGGGGTCTACCAGTTGTCACATTTGTAATTTATGTGAACGTGGTATACTTCTCTCATGAGCCTGGAATCAGCACAGAGCGCAGCAGCCCCAGAATTGGATCAAGCCAAGCGCCAAAAAATGGCGCAGCAAAATGCCGAGGCTGTCATTGACAGTCAAACGCCTGCACCGAAAGCCGAGACTCCGGTTGATGGTGCCGTTGCTAATGAGACGTCGGAACCACCTGCCGAACAGAGAGTTGAATCTACCGGTGAAACAACCGCTGAGGCCGGACCAAATCTGGACCAAGATTTTGTAAATCCCGATGAACTTTTGAAGTCGGTCGGGGAGCGCATGGCCGCCAACGCCAGCCGCATTGAAGAGCTTCGTAAAACGGTGGCTTCTGATCAGGAAAAACTAAAAGACGTGCGCGCGCAATTAGGTCTATCACCCGAGGCTGGAGCAGAATCGGCGGGTAATGCCACTGAATTGGAAAGATTGGAAGCAGAACAAGAAAGACTCGAAAAGGAACAGGTCGAAGCGCGGGATAAAAAGCAATTAGAGGAGACCTTGGAGTTATTGGCACAGCTGCCAAAGACGGAACTTACGGTTATTATTCAAACTGGACGTGGTCCTGATGGTCAGCAGTTAAAGACGCCCGATGGCCGGCCCATCACTCCAGATACGGCAAAGAAACTGGCGGAAGCGGCTGAGAGCGGTGCGAAAAAGTTGACCAAGGGAATTCTGGGAATTATTCTTGCGATAGTCAAAGGAGTTATGGGTGGAATTTTTGAGAGCGCGGATAAAACGGTGCAGGGGAAATAAGCCGCGTGAGATCGGCACACAAATTACTTTTTGTAAGCGGGCAATGTGATTTGAGCCGGAACTACAATTGCCCGTATCTTGCCGCCTCCGGTAAGGCAAGATACGGTTGCAATTGGTGCAGGCGACCTTGCCCGATTACAAAAAGTAATTTGTGTGCCGATCTCACAACGTATCTATATCGTCAATATAACCGGTATCACCATCGGCCTCTTGGCGGTTTTTTGCAGCAGGAATTTGCTCACAGCATCCGTGATTGTATCCTTCACAAAATCCACGTTGATCGGATTCTGGCCGCGGGTGGCGCGTTCGATGGTTTCCTTGATTAACAAGCGAACCTCGTGCAACAATTCCTGCGATTCGCGCAAATAGACGAAGCCGCGGGAGATAATATCGGGAGATTTTTTGAGCTTACCATTCTGGTTGTTGATGATGCCGAAAATGATGAAGATACCATCTTGAGCCAGCATCTGGCGATCGCGAATGACCACGTCCTGAACACTGCCGACTGAGAAGCCGTCAACCAAGACCAGACCGGAGGCGGCTTTCTCCTTCAGCTTCACGATCTTCTGGCCGCCATTCTGGATCTCGATAATGGAACTATTGTCGGGAATGATCACGTCCTCTTCCTTGAGTCCGTTGGCTTCCTTGGCCACGTCGCCGTGCACGCGCAACATGTAGTGATAGCCGTGAACCGGCATGAAGAACTTGGGCTTGATCTGCTTGTGGATCCAGGCGGTTTCATCGCGATTGGCGTGACCGGAGGAGTGCACGTCGGCGATGCGGTAGTGGATGATATGGGCACCTTGGCGCGAGAGATTGTCTTTCAACTTTTGCACCGCACGTTCATTGCCGGGAATGACCGACGAGGACAGCATGATGGTGTCACGCGGCGTGATCTTGACCTTGGCATGGGTTTTATTCGACATGCGCATCATGGCCGCGAATTCATCGCCTTGGGCGCCGGTGGCCAGAATGATGATGCGATCGGGCGGATAGTTGTCCATGTCGTCGGTCGAAATCATGGTTTCCTTCTTGGCCTTCAAGAGGCCCAGATGTTTGCAAATCTCCAGGTTGGACTTCATGCTGCGGCCTTCGACCACGACTTTCTTGTTATAGGTCTCTGCGAAGTCAATGATCTTGATCAAGCGCTCCAAGAGGGAAGAAAAGGTGGCGATGATCAGCCGTCCTTTGACGTTCTTGATGATTTCCTCGATATTCTTGTGCACCTGTTTTTCGGGAATTGAAAAGCCGGGATTCTCGACGTTGGTGGAGTCGGCCATGAGCAAGAGAACCTTTTCATTCTTGAAGGCGCGTTCGTATTCGGCCACTTCATTCTCGCTGGGTATGCCGGCGGTGTGATCCAGTTTGAGGTCACCGGTGTGGACGATCGAACCGTAGGGGGTTTCGATGATGACACCCATGGCATCGGGAATGGTATGGGTCACCGCGAAGAACTTCACGTGCAATTTGCCGAGCGTAATCGTCTCATTCTTTTCTATGACCTTCATGTTCAAGGTCGGCAGATGTGGAAATTCTTCCTGACGCTTCTGAATGAGCACCGAGGTCAAGAGGCGCGTAAAGACCGGCGGGTTGCCAATTCTGGGCATGATGTAAGGAATGCCGCCGATATGGTCGAGGTGACCGTGAGTGATGATTACGGCTCGAATGCGATCCTGGCGTTCTTCGAGATACTTGGTATTCGGCAAGATGTAGTCGATGCCGGGCGTATTTTCGTCGCGGAATTGGAAGCCGATGTCGATCACGATGATGTCGTTGCCAAATTCGATGGCTGTCATGTTGCGGCCGATCTCCTCAACGCCGCCCAACGGCACGATGCGGATCGAATCTGGAGCCAAAGGCGGAATGACATCGCCGTCCTTGGGTTCCGTGGCCGGTCGCGGGGCGCCGCGACGTTTGCCGCCGCGATCGTCCTTGCGGATGACGTTCATGCGCGCGCCGGCAATATGCTTGACCATTTCCGGATGCTTGCGAGCGCCCTTACCGAGCACAATGCGGTGGCCAGCGACTCCATTGGTCGGAGCGCCGGCCATCTGCTGTCCGGCAAAAGCCGCACCGCTCGAGAATGAATGATTCGGCGTGGCGGTGCCGGCCAGCGGGGTGGCTGGAGAGCGCAGAATGCGCGTCTGTGGCGAATTGCGCCAACCGCTATTTGGTCTCGGCCCTCGCGCGCGAAAAGGCGGCCGTCGTCCGGAATTATAGTTCTGTGCAGGTTTTGGGGGTAATTGAGGGTTCATAGGTACTTTTGCTTATAAGTGAGTAATTGATAATATTTTTAGATTTCACACAAAGCGGTAGTAGAGTTCATCGGATCATGGGTTAGTGGAACATTCCCGGAGGGGTACTGGCAAGCGGTCCGAGCCGATAGGGCACCTGTTCTCTTTGTTCACTATGTTCCACAAACCCATTACTCGTTGAGTTCTCTACTATTCCTAAAAAATTTATAAATGAGCGAACACACTCCATACACGATCCGTCTGCGTATACCATTTCTCGACTGAACCGAAACGATCCGCCGGCACCGTCACATTACCGAGACTGATATTGTGAAGATTCTTCGGAACGGCGTAAATAAAGTCCGGTACATACAAGAATACGGCCGGCGTATCGGCCGCAATGGCGTCGTTAAATTGATCGTACAATGCCGCCCGAGCCGTGGTGTCGGCGGTTACGCGGATCGAATCAAGCAATTTATCAACCGAACTGTTGACATACATGGCCACATTCAGGCCGGGAGCATTGCGCTGGCCGGAATTCCAGAAGGCGTAGAGATCACGGTCCTTGCCGACGAATTCTCCGAAGAGCAAGGCGTCATATTTGCGGGTGCGGATGACATTCTGGTAGAGCTCGCTTCCGTCGAAG
>Ga0265338_10010080_pt1 | contig 11165 bp, 10 predicted proteins | sample 42126metaG_FD_193579 | JGI IMG/M metagenome (GOLD analysis project Ga0265338, IMG submission 193579) | Rhizosphere microbial communities from Carex aquatilis grown in University of Washington, Seatle, WA, United States - 4-21-26 metaG | ecosystem: Host-associated > Plants > Roots > Rhizosphere... | reverse complement strand
GAGGTGCTGACCTGGAACCAGATCTACGAGGCGATGGCCGCCGCGGCCGGCGTCGAGGCCCGACTCGTGCACGTCGCGTCCGAGACGATCCAAGCCGCCGACCCCGAGCTCGGCGCCGGCCTGCTCGGCGACAGGACCCACTCGGCGATCTTCGACAACAGCAAGGTCAAGGCGCTCGTGCCGGACTTCGTCGCCACCGTCCCGTTCTGGGCCGGCGCGCGCGAGATCGTCGACTGGTACGAGGCGCACCCCGAGCAGCAGACGGTCGACGACGCCAGGAATGCGCTCTTCGACGACCTGATCGCAGCGAGACGGAGGTGAGCTGAACCGATGTCGCTCATGAGCGCTTATGCCGGCTCTGCCGGTACCGGCCGACGGCTTGGGCGGTTACTGGAGAACGACGGCAATCCCGTCCTCATCGTCGCGATGGACCAGGGATTGGCCGGGGTGCCCGGCGACTTCTCGCGTCCCGAGGAGACGATCAGAGGCGTCCTGGCCGCCGAGCCGCACGGCATCCTCCTCAGTGCAGGTATGGCCCGGCAGGTCGCGCCGCTGCTCGCTCATCGTGGTGCGCCGGGTCTCGTCGTCGCAATCGACGTGGCGGCCCATGAAGGCTTGCGCGGCGCCGGCCCGGTGGTCGCCCATGCTTCCGCGTTCGGCGTCGAGGAGGCGGTCAGGCTCGGTGCGGACGCGGTCAAGACCATGCTGCTCCTGGGCCGCGAAGACCAGGCCGACCAGCTGCAGAACATGCGCTATCTCGCCGAGACGGCCGAGGCGTGCCACCGTTGGGAGGTCCCGCTGATGGTCGAGCTGTACCTGTGGGGAGCGAAGGTCCCCGACGATCCCGCAGCACGCGCAGAGCTCGGCCGCGACGGAGCGCGGATCGCGGTCGAGCTCGGCGCGGATCTGCTCAAGGTCGAATACGGGCCGGACGCAGCTGCCTTCGGCGAGCTGGTCAGCCAGTCGCCGGTACCGGTGCTGATGCTCGGAGGTCCGAAGCGGGGAACGTCGCGCGACATCGTTGACGTGGTGATCGCGGCGGCCGACGCAGGCGCAGCCGGGATCACGATGGGCCGCAACGTATGGCAGCGGCCCGATCCCGCGCGGATGATCCACGCCGTGACGGTCGCGCTTGCTACACGCGACGCAGATGCAGCGATGGCGGAGCTGGGATCGGATTGACGCAGCAGTTCGACGTCGCCGCGCTTGGCTCGGCAGCCGTCGACGAGCTCGTCTGGGTGGCGCCTACCCGTCTGCCGATACCAAGGTCCCTGTCCTTCGTCGTGCCCGCCTGTGCGGCGGAGTTTCGGCCACCGCGCTCGTTGCCGCGTCGCGTCTCGGCGCTCGTGCCGCCTATGCAGGGATTCTGGGCCGGTCCGAATCGTCCCAGTTCGTCCTCGACGCTCTTCACGGAGCGGGTGTCGACACCTCATATGTCTGCGACTACCCGGGCGCGACGCCGGCGGTCTCGGTCATCGTTCTGGACGAGACGCACAAGACCCGCACCATCCTGTACGACATCTCCGGCTTCACGGGCCCGGACGATGACTGGCTGCCGGCGGCCTTGCTGCGGCACACGCGACTCTTCATGGTCGACAACTTCAGGATGGACCTGACGATCCGGGCCGCGCACATGGCTCGTGACGCCGGCGCGGCCATCCTGGGCGACCTCGAGGATCCCACCGTCGCGCGCAGAGACGAGCTGCTCGCCCTCGTCGACCATCTCATCGTGTCGAGGGACTACGCGTCCGCCGTCACCGGCGAGACAGACCCGCGCCGAGCGGCGCTGAAGCTTCATTCTCCGGGCCGGGTCGTGGTCGTCACGTGCGGCGCCGACGGCGCCTGCTACGTAGGCGACGATCCGCCGCAAGAGGTCGTTCATCAACCGGCGTTCGCTGTCGAAGCCGTCGACACCAATGGGTGCGGAGACGTTTTTCACGGCGCGTATGCAGCTGCCCTCGTCCGCGGTCTCACGCTCGGAGAGCGGGTTCAGTTCGCGTCGGCGGTCGCCGCCTTGTTCGCCACGACGCCGACCGGCCAGCAAGGGATTCCCAATACAGCCGACGTCGATCGGTTCCTGAAGGAGCATTCGTAGAGATGACAGCATCGATTGGTCACGCGGTTGAGCAGGCTCTCAGCGAGCACAACGGCGTCCTTCCGCTCGAGCCCGCCTGGGTGGCTCGTGACGTCGTGCCCGCAGGGCATCGTCTCGGGCTGCCCGAGGATGCATACGACGTAGGCGAACGGGGCTGGATCACCGAGCGCTGGCTCGCCTCGACGACGCAGGCCGACAATCACGTCGGCCCGCCCGACGAGGGGCTGAGCTACCTGGCTCTGGGCGGGGGCGCTCGCGTGACGCTACGAGATGCGCTTGCCGGCGCCGGGCCCCTGATCATGGGCGCCGCGTACGCCGCCGAGCACACGAGTCTCGAGCGCCTCGCCAAGGTCCTCGACTACGGCGAACGCATCCCGTTCCACATCCATCCTCGCGCCGAGCACGCGGCTCTCGTCGGTCGGAAACCGAAGGAGGAGTCCTATTACTTCCTGCCGGGAGTCGACACCGGGCCGCATCCGGAGACCTTCTTCGGGGTTCACCCCTCGGTCGCAGAGGAGGGGAACCGCGAGCTTCTCCTGCCGTACCTGATCGACTGGAACAGCGACCTGATCCTGCGGCATTCCCGCGCCTACCTGCTCGTCCCGGACGAGGGGTTCCACGTACCCGCTGGAATACTCCACGCGCCCGGTACTGCGCTGACGTTCGAGCTGCAGGAGGACTCCGACACGGCGTCGATCTTCCAGGCGATCATCGCCCGCAAGCTGCTGCCGAAGGACATGCTGTTCAAGGATGTTCGCCCCGAGGACCGGCAACGCTACGGCGAGCGCTTCCTGTTGAGCTGGGTCGACTGGCCCCTGAACGGCGACACGGCGTTCTACGAGCATCGGCACCTCGACCCGCTGCTCATCGCGGGGACGCAACCCGGCTGCGAGGAGCACTGGATCTTCTACAACAGCTCGAAGTTCAGCGGCAAGAAGCTCGTCGTGCAGCCCGGCAGGTCGTTCTCGAGCGTCGAGGCCGGCGTCTACTGCGTTTTCGTCTGGCGCGGCGCCGGGACGATCGCCGGTCATGCGGTGAAGGGCGGCGACCCAGCCTGCGACGAGCTCCTGGTCGGTCATGACGTTGCCACCCGACCGCACACGGTGACGAACACCGGGACGGACGATCTCTTCGTCATCAAGTACTTCGGACCCGGCATCAACCCCGAGGTACCGCCCGAGAGCTGACTGCCTCCGTTATGGCGTGACGAGGGTCTTCAGGTTGTCGCCGTTCCGGGCCGCCTCCATGGCCCCCGCGAACTCGGCAATCGGAAACTCGGCCGTGATCAGGCTCTCGACGTCGACGCTGCCGTCGGCGATCGCTGCGATCGCCTTCGGATAGCAGAACGGCGCGAGATGGCTACCGTGGACGTTCAGCTCCTTCTGGTCGCCGACAACGTTCCAGTCGATCGTGACACGCTCGTTGACGGTGCTGAACGCGACGAGCGTGCCGAGGCGCCGGATCATGTCGAGACCCTGCTGCGCGCCCTTCGCGCTCCCGCTCATCTCAACGTAGACGTCGCACCCGTAGCCACCGGTGAGCGCCTTCACCCGTGCCGGCGCATCCTCCTCCAGCGGATTGATCGCAACGTCCGCTCCGAGCCGTAGCGCCAACTCGAGGCGCTCCGGCTTCGTGTCGAGCGCGATCACCTGCCCCGGGTTGAAGCGCCTCGCGGCCTGGACGGCGCAGAGCCCGATGTTCCCCACGCCGCCGATCACGACCGCGTCCCCCGGAGCGATCTCGCCCCGATCGACGGCGTGCATCCCGCATGCGAGCGGCTCGATGTAGGCCGCCTGCCGCTTCGAGACCTCTCCGGGGATCCGGTGCACGCGTGCGTTCACTGGGAAGAGCATGTATTCGGACATGCCGCCGTCGCAGCCGAACCCGATGATGACGTGGGGCTCGCACATCCAGTACTTGCCGTCCTTGCAGAAGCGGCAGCGACCGCACGGGACGATCTGCTCGGCGATCACGTGGTCGCCGATCTGCACGTTGTGACGTTCCGCCGCACCGTCGCCGAGCTCGACGACGACGCCGGCGAACTCGTGGCCGGGGACGACCGGCGCGTTGACCGACCCGCCCTCGCCCCAGAACAGGTCGCCGCCCGCGAAGCACTTCATGTCGCTCGCGCAGATGCCGGCGGCGCCGATTATGACCACGAGCTCGCCCGGACCTGCTCGAGGTCGCGGCCGTTCTTCGACACGGTAGTCGTGCGGGGCGTAGCAAACGACGCATTTCATGGCGTCTACGAGAAGAGCATCAGGCGAGCTCGCCCACCGGCGCGTTGTGGCGAGCCTCCAACTCGGCTTGCACTGCCGCGAGCTCCTCGCCACCGGCCATGAGCGACAGGATCTCCTCGTGGCTGCGCTCGTTGCGGGCGAACTGCGCCGCCACACGCCCGTGAATGAGAATCGTGTACTGATCTCCGACCGTCAGGGCATGCGTTGCGTTGTGGGTGATAACGACGATGCCGATGCCGTGGGCGCGCGCCTGCGTGATCAGCTTGAGGACGACAGCAGCCTCCTTGACGCCCAGGGCGGAGGTCGGCTCGTCCAGGATCAGCATCCGCGCGCCGAAATACAGTGCCCTGCCGATCGCAAGAGCCTGACGCTCGCCGCCGGACATGGTGCCGACCAGCTGCTTGGCATGCATGACCTCGCGGATTCCGATCGCGTGGATCTGTTCGAGCGCGATCGCATCCGCCTTCCGGAAGTCGATCCGGCGCAGCGGACCCCTTCCCCGCATGGGCTCGTTGCCGAGGAAGAAGTTGCGGGACACGCTCATCAACGGCAGCGTGCCGGCGTCCTGATGGACGGTCGCGATTCCCGCTGCCAGGGCGTCGCGGGGGGAGCCAAACGACACCGGCTTGCCGTCCAGCAGGATCTCGCCGCTGTCCGGCTGAAGCGTGCCCGAGATGCACTGGATCAGCGTCGACTTACCCGCGCCGTTGTCGCCGAGCAGACAATGGACGCTTCCTCCCTCCACCTTGAAGTCGATGTCGTACAGGATGCGCGTGCCGCCCAGGGACACGTTGATGCGCTTGAGCTCGAGCAGGTCGCTCATGGTTTACCTCGCGCCCGGTCCGTCGGCCGACCGCTCGACAGGGCCAGGCGGCGGACATAGTTGTTGGTGATGACTGCGATCACCATCAGCCCGCCGAGGAAGGCTGCCGCCCAGTCGGTGTTCCAGCCGGCGTAGAAGATGCCCAGGCTGACGATGCCGTAGATGATGCAGCCGAAGATCACGCCGACCGGCGACCCGTAGCCGCCGGAGACCAGGATGCCGCCGACCACGACGACGATCGGCGTCTGGAACAGGAAGCCCTGGCCGGCGGTGGCGTTGCCGGTGTTGTACTCAATCGTCTGGATGAGGGCCACGACAACCGCGCCGAGTGACGTGAGAACGAAGAGCCCGACCTTGAGCCAATCGGTCGGAACACCCGCACGTCGAGCAGACTCGACGTTGCCGCCGACTGCATAGATCCAGTTTCCGTACCGCGTCTTGATCATCAGCCAGCCCACGAGCGCGGTCACCACGAGTGCCCAGACGATGGCCACGTCGAGCGATTTCCACTGGCCGGCAAAGAGCGAGTGCGCAAACCCGTGAACGTAGACCGACATCTGGCTGGTGTTCACAAGCGTGCGCGACAGACCCAGCGCTGCACCGGCGATCACGAAGTTGGTTCCGATCGTGGCCACGAAGGATGGGAGCTTCGTCTTGACCACGAGCAAGCCGTTGCAGAGCCCGATCACCACGCCCAGGATCAGCGACACGGCAATTGCCAGCCCGACCGACCAGTGGTAATGACTGACGCCGATGGCCAGGACCATCGACGTCGCCCCCACGGTCGAGCCGATCGAAAGGTCGAACTCGCCGGCGATCATCAGCAGCGTGTACGGCATCGCCAGGACGGCCAGTTCGGCGGAAACGTTCAGCCATGACGCCGTGCCCTGCTCGGTCAGGAAGCCGTACTGTCTGCCTTCCCACGCGAAGACGCCGTACAGCAGCGCCGCGGCGACCACCGGGCCGATCGTCGGATGCCGGATCGTCCGGCCGGCGAGGACCCGCAGACTGCTGCCGGGGCCAGGGTCAGCAGGACCGTCGTCCGTGGCAGGTGACGCTTGCACCGCTTCGCTACCACGCACTTCGGTTACCTGGCTCATCGACCTTGTTCACCTCCCATGTTGCTCGCAACTGAGTGGCTCGCCGCCGACCCGTTTCGCCGGCGGCGAGCCACAGGCCAGCTTCGTGCGTCAGCTTGTTCCGCGAATACCCGGATAGGTCGCCATCACGTCTAGCACCGATTGAACGTTCGCCTTGGTGATGACGAACGGGCCGGTGCTGACCTGGCCGGCGGGGGCCACGCGGTACTGCACGTACTGCAGCGCGATTTCCATGCCGTAGTAGCCCTGCAGGAACGGCTGCTGGTCGCAGATGAAGAGCAGCGCGCCGCTCTTGACGGCGTTCAGATCCGCCACGGAGATGTCGGTCGTCCCGATCTTGATGCTCGCACGACCGACCTGCTTTCTCGCCGCGACGGCGTCCATCGCCACGGTCGGGCTGAGCGCAAAGATGCCGCTCACTGTCTTGTGCGAACGGAGGAAACCGACCATGTCCTGGGTCAGGAGCTGGTCGTTCTGGCTGTCGGTCGACGGGATCGACATGGTGACCGCGGTAGCGCCCGCGGCCTTCATCGTCGCGATGTATGCGTCACACCGGGCTTGCAGCGTGCCTGCGCCTGGAAGGTGGTTCACGCACACGCCGCTCTTCACGCCGGCCTTCAGCTCCGCCTGCGCCGCCGCTGTGCCCATGAGCGCCGGGTTCTCGCCGACGAATGCGATCGCGCCGACCTTCTTCCACGAGTCGGCGCCGACGCTGGTCAGGACGACCGGAATGCCCGCGGCGGTCGCCTTCTTGATCTCGTTGTCGAATGCGGACGGGATCCAGTCGCCGATGACAATCGCCGCAGGGTGCTTGGCGATCGCGGCCCGGATGAGCGGAACGTAGTCGGCCGCAAGGGCGTTCTCGTTCGCCGCTGCGCTGTACTGCATGTTGATCCCGAGGTCCTTGGCGGCCAGGTCATTGCCCAGCTTGTAGGCGCCAAAGAAGGGGTCGGACGTCGGACCACAGACACAGACGATGAGTGGCGACGACGCCCTAGGAGCCGAGTTGGTGGCCTTCGATGCGCTGGCCAGCGGCGACGCCAGGGCGCAAGCCGCGACAACGACAGCGATTCCGATGGCCCGTAGATGTGGCATTTCTGCCTCCCTCTGATCAGCGTCATAGCGCTGAATATGCGGAGTGTGGTGGGCTAACTCGTGACCCTAGGTGATACTGACGCCACTGTCAAGGAACGGGTCGGCGGTCACGAAACGAGGTATCCGCCGTCCACGGCGACCACCTGCCCGGTGACATACGAAGCCAGGTCGGAGCAGAGCAGGGCCACCACGCCGGCCACCTCGGCCGGCCGGCCGAAGCGCCCCATCGGGATCTTGGCCAGGATCGAAGAGGAGAGCCCCTCGTGATGCCGGAGGCCCTCGGTCATGTCCGTCTCGATGTAGCCGGGGGCGACCGCATTCACCCGGACACCGCGGGCGGCCCACTCCAGAGCCATCGTCCGGACCGTCGCATCGAGACCGCCCTTGCTCGCCACGTACGGCAGGCCGCGCAACGCACCCCGGGCGGCAGTGACGGACGAGGTGAAGACGATCGAGCCGTTGCCGCGCTCGAGCATCTCCCGCCCCACCGCCTGCGCGATGAAGAACGGACCGCGCAGGTTGACGGCGAGTAGCTCGTCCCATTGCTCCGGGGTGACCAGAGAGACGCGCTCGAAATACGGATTCGTCCCTGCGTTCACGACGCAGGCACGCAACGGCCCCAGCTGGGATTCCACACCGGCGACGAATGCCGTCGGGTCGGTGAGCGATCCGAGATCGAGCTCGAAACCCGTCGCCTGCCCTCCGCCGGCCTCGAGCTTGCGTGCCACTGCATCGGCGGTGGATTGCTGTCGACTCGTGAGCGCGACCGCTGCCCCGAGCTCGACGAGGAGCTCGCTGACGGCCAGCCCGATGCCGCGGGTGCCGCCTACGACCAGCACGGAAGCAGACTCGAGGCCGCTACGCAGCCCGAGCTCAGTCACCGCTGAACCGCGGCTCGCGTTTCTCGACGAAGGCGGCCATGCCCTCCTGCATGTCATGGGACGAGCGGTGCACCTCGCCGGCCAGCAACTCCAGGCGCAAGCCGGTGCTCGCCGGCTGCTCGAGGCCGTCGTTGACCAGTTGCTTCATACGCCGCAGCCCCAGCGGGCTCTTGACGGCAAGCGAGTCGACCAGCAGCTGGACTTCCGCCACCAGCTCGCCGTCGGGCACGACCTTGTTGATCAGTCCGGACGCGGCCAGCACCTCTGCGGCGACGAGCTCGCCGGTGAATAGCAGATGCTTCGCCCGCGTCGCGCCGATGCGCCGTGGCAGCCGCACCGAGCCGCCGCCGCCCGGCAGCAGCCCGTAGTTGGCGTGCCCGTCGCCGAAGCGCGAGCTCCGTGTCGCGTAGACCAGGTCGCAGCAGAGCACGAGCTCGAGTCCGCCGGCGACGGCGACCCCGTTCACTGCCGCGATCACCGGCAGCGGCGAGGACTCGAGGCGGTGACACAGATCGCCGAGTGACCGCAGGAACTCGGTCAGCCCCGAGCCGGCGTCACGCAGGAACTTCAGGTCGGCGCCCGCACAGAATGCGGGCTCCGCGCCGGTGATGACGAGGGCCCGGACTTCCGGCGTCGCCTCGGCATAGTCGAGCGCCTCACCCAGGCCGGCCACGATGCCGGCATTGAGCGCGTTGAGGGCATGCGGGCGATTCAGGGTGGCCCAAAGACCGGCGCCGCGGAGCTCGCTCAGCACGTCGTCGCCGAGATCCACGCGGCCGGAGCCTTTGGCATGGCCTGCACCGGCGTGGACGTTGATCGAGGCCACGTTCCGGCCCTCCCTTTCAGTCGACGGGAGGTATTATGACGCTGATATCATGCTTAGGCAAGTGCCCTACGCCGGCGGGCCAACGGGCTCGACCGGGATGTAGCCGAGCGCGCGACCCCAGATCGTCGCGATGTGCTGCGCCAGTCCGTCGACATCGAGCCGGGGGCCTTCGCGGAAGTTGATCCGGCAGGCGGCCTCGAGCATCCCGGCCAGGATGCTCGCCAGCACGTCGAGATCCAGGCCCTCGACGTTGCCTGCGGCTGCACCCTCGATGCCGCGGCGGATCTTGCGGGCCAACAACATGTGGTGCTCGATTCTGAGCTGGCGGAAGCGCGGGTTGGCCGCCGACATGTCCTCGGCGAGCTCCCAGAGATCGAGGTTCTCCTCGTAGGCGACGATGAACCGTCGAATCGTCGCCGTGACGCTGAGCATCGGCTCGTCGGGCTGCCAGATCGCCCGACCCTGTGCCTTGAGGTCCTCCCACATCTCGTCGAGCAGGACCGCGTACACCGCTTCCTTGTTCGGGAAGTAGAGGTAGAAGGTGCCGTGCGCGCGGCGGGCCTTCTTGGCGATGTCGGCGACCGTCGCGTTCGCGTACCCGCTCTTGCGCAGGATGTCACGCGCTGCCCGCAGCAACGCGTCCCGAGTCGCGTTCGTCCGCAGAGTACGGCGGGCAATCGGCTTGTCGCTCACAGTCTCTGTCTTGCTCACGGTGTCTGCGCCTCCGTGCCTAAAGGATGTACCGCCGATCGGACCGCAACTCTAGAACGCGGCGCGGCCGGTCACGCCGGCGTCGGATGTCGGCGTCAATAGTCATCGCATTCGCAGCAGGTTATCATAGTTGACAGTGGCATCAGTATCACCTACTTTGGAGGCTCCCCCAGAGACGGAGGAGACTGGCATGGACTGGCTACGGGTCGCGGGCCGGCACGTCGTGAACGAGGCCGGCGAGCGGGTCGTCTTGAGAGGGTTCGGGCTCGGCGGCTGGCTCAACATGGAGAACTTCATCACCGGCTACGGCAGCTCGGAGGTGTTGCACCGGCAGGCCATGCGCGAGGTGCTCGGCGACGATCTCTACGACGACTTCTTCTCCGGCTTCCTCAGCGCGTTCTTCGGGGACGCCGACGCCGCGTTTCTCGCCTCCGTCGGCGTCAACTCGTTGCGCATTCCGCTGAACTATCGCCACCTCGAGGACGACCTGCGGCCTGGCGTCATCCGCGAGGACGGATTCGCGCAACTCGACCGCGCGATCGACGCGTGCGCCGCGCACGGCGTCTACACGATCATCGACCTGCATGCCGCACCCGGCGGCCAGAGCGGCCACTGGCACTGCGACACGCTGTTCCACCGCCCCCAACTATGGGAGCACGCACATTTCCAGCAGCGGACGATCGGCATCTGGCAGGCGATCGCAGACCACTACCGGGACCAGCCGTGGGTCGCCGGGTACAACTTCCTCAACGAGCCGGCGGCGGAGGATCCGCGCGATCTCGTCGATCTCTACCGCCGCCTGGAGGCCGCGGTACGCGAGATCGATCCGAGACACATGCTTTTCCTCGACGGCAACCGCTTCGCAAAGGAGTTCACCGGGTTCCCCGAGCCGCTGCCGAACACCGTCTACGCCCTCCACCAGTATCCGCCGCCGTGCGTCTTCGACGCCGGCCCGTACCCCGGCGAGAGCTTCGGAGAGCTCTACGACCGCGACCGAGTGAAGCGCGAGTTCGAAGCCATGGCCGGCTACATGCTCGAGCACGACGTGCCGATCTGGGTCGGTGAGTTCGGGCCCGTCTACACAGGCGAGCCGGACGCCGACCGGATGAAGCGGCAGCTGCTCGTCGACGAACTCGAGATCTACGACGAGCACGACGCGGGCTGGTCGCTGTGGACGTACAAGGACATGGGGATGATGGGGCTCGTGTACGCCCGCCCGGACTCGCCGTGGCTGACACGCACCATCGACGTGCGGGCCAAGAAAGCGCGGCTGGGAGTCGACGTCGGGGGGTCGACCGATGCCGAGATCGCCGAAGTGATCGATCCGATCATGGCGCGCTTCGCTCGGGAGTTCCCCTGGTTCGAGCCGTATCCGTTCGGCATCGGGAGCCATG
>Ga0265338_10010079_pt1 | contig 11165 bp, 7 predicted proteins | sample 42126metaG_FD_193579 | JGI IMG/M metagenome (GOLD analysis project Ga0265338, IMG submission 193579) | Rhizosphere microbial communities from Carex aquatilis grown in University of Washington, Seatle, WA, United States - 4-21-26 metaG | ecosystem: Host-associated > Plants > Roots > Rhizosphere >... | reverse complement strand
CCGCGCCGAGCTTCACGCCTTGCTGGATGACCATCGTCTGATCGGGCAGCTTTTTGGGCGCCTGCTGTTTTGAGGCGTCCTCCTCCAGGCGCATTTCAATTTGGCCCAGGCGCAAAATTTGGCCGGGCTTCAGCGGCGCTTCGCCCGTCACTTGCGAGCCGTTGATGAACGTGCCGTTGGTGGAGTTGAGATCGCGTACGATGACATTGCCGCCTTTCAGCAATATCTCGCAGTGGTGACTCGACACGGAGCCATCCAGTATGGCGAAGGTGTTGTCGTCCACCCGCCCGACGGTGGTTTTTTCCACCTTCAGATCATGCGTCGTCCCCGTCATCCCTTCGCTCAGAAGAACTAGTCGTGCCATATCGGCGATGTCGAACTTATCGCCACACGCCGATGCAAGTCAAACCGTTTTCCAGCCAAAAAACGGCGGAACTTCTGCATTGGCTGTGGGATTGTCATGTTTGCCGTCGCGGTTTTGGCTCAGCCGCCTTTCTCGATCAACTTCCGAAATTTCGCAAAAAGCACAGTGGAATCATGCGGTCCCGGCGAGGCTTCCGGGTGGTATTGGACGCAGAAAACAGGTTTGGACTTGTGCCGCATCCCCTCAACGGTTTGGTCGTTCAAATTAATCCTGTCAACCGCAACATCGGATGGCAGCGAATCCGGATCAACGGCGAACCCATGATTCTGCGACGTTATTTCCACCCTGCCGCTCTCAAGGTCTTTGACGGGCTGATTGGCGCCGCGGTGTCCGAATTTCAACTTGAACGTCTTGCCTCCGAAGGCCTGCCCCAAAATCTGGTGCCCCAGGCATATTCCAAATATCGGAACGCCGCTTTTCACAAGGTCGGTGACCGCGCTGACCGCATAGCCAAGCGCCGCGGGGTCTCCCGGCCCGTTCGACAGGAAAATGCCGGCCGGCTTGTATTTGAGCGCCTCCTCGGCGGGCGTGGTGGCCGGCACGACTTGCGTCCGAAATCCGTGCTGCCGCAAGCGCCGCAGGATATTGTATTTCATTCCAAAATCGTATGCGACGATCCGGATGTCCGCCTTGGGCAGGGGAGTGTTTCCCGGCAGGTTGTTCGCGCCATGCACCAATTGAAAATTCGAGCTTAGCCGGTCCGATGCGTCCCAAATAAACGCCTCCTTGTGCGTCACTTCCTTGACGTAATCCACGCCCACCAATCCTTGCCATCCGCGCGCCTTGGCCACCGCCTCCTCGTCCGTCACGTCGATTGTCGAAATGAACCCCTTCAACGCGCCGCGCACGCGCAAGGTCTTCGTCAACGCGCGCGTGTCGATGCCTTGTATCCCCGGAATGCTGTATTTCTCCAGGTATTCGCTCAGCGAGTATTGCGCGCGCCAATTGCTCACCACCGGCGACAATTCGCGAATTACAAAACCGGCCACGTGCGGCTGCCAGGATTCGATGTCCATCTGGTTCACGCCGTAATTGCCGATCAACGGATACGTCATCGTGACGATCTGCCCCTTGTAGGAGGGATCGGTGAGAATCTCCTGGTAGCCAGTCATCGAAGTGTTGAAGCAAACTTCGCCGCAGGCCTGCGCGGGGGTGCCAAAACCGGCGCCGCGGAACACAGAGCCATCCTCCAACGCTAGAATCGCATTCATCAAACGCGGCAACCTTAGGCCAGAGCGCCGCGCGGTCAAGTTTTTCCGGGCTGGGTTGCGGGGGCGGATTTCGCTGCGAATGCCAAACCGGGCTGATGGGGGAGGGGGACAGGGGGGCAAAAAGGCGCTACAGCGCTACAAATGCTGCGCTGCAACAATTTGCGAACGAAAAAGGCGCTACAAAAGGCGCTACAAGACCGAAACTGCGGCGCTACGAGTCGCCGCTATGGCGCTCTGGAATTCTCCCCCCCCACAAAAAACTGGTTCAAAGTTCAAAGTCCAAAGACAAAGTCGTGGTTCCGACCCCGTGAGGTTGGAGCGCGGCATCACGAGCCAGGCGTACGTTGGAAAAGGCAACATGTCAAGCGTGCATCGTCGATCGCGTAGATCGAAGGGCGGGCCTGGCGTTGATCCGACGATCTCTTTGGGAGGAGCTTCGACGTCGGGCGCACGGTAGCGCTATGACCGAACATTATTACACCTGTTCTCCTAACTCGCCTCACGATTTGCCGCCGCGCCGGGCGCATTCTGTTCGACAGGGTCTTTTTGATTGTCCGGAATGAAAACAAACGCCGCGGCCGCCACAATGCAGAGGAACGCCGCGAAATGGTTCCATTTGAGCGCGCTCTTCAAATACAAAACTGAAAAGCCGCTGAAGACAATAAGCGTGATGATCTCCTGCGACACCTTCAACTGCGCCGCGCTGTAGACGTTGCTGCCCCAGCGGTTGGCCGGCACCTGCAGCATGTATTCAAACAGCGCGATGCCCCAGCTCGCGAAGATGACCAGCCAGATCGGCTTGTCCTTGAATTTCAAATGGCCGTACCACGCGAACGTCATGAAGATGTTCGAGAACGTCAATAATACAAAAGGAAGAACCCGTGAAGTTGTGATCCCACTCATAGTCGCACTGGAATATTCTTCGAGGCCAGGAATTCCTTGACCTGGCGCACGGTGAATTGGCCGTAATGAAAAATGCTCGCCGCCAGCGCCGCGTCAGCCTTGCCTTCGAGCAACACGGCCGCCATGTCCTCAAGGCTGCCCGCGCCGCCGCTGGCGACCACCGGCACTTCAACGCTTTCGCTGATGCGCCGCGTGATGACCAAATCGAACCCCGCTTTAGTGCCATCTGCGTCAATACTATTAAAGACAAGCTCCCCAGCCCCCAATCCCACCGCCTCCCTCGCCCACGCCAGCGCGTCGCGCCCTGTCGCCTTCCGGCCTCCGTGCGAGAACACCTCCCACCGCTCCGGCCCCACCTTCTTCGCGTCGATCGACACCACGATGCATTGCCGCCCAAATTTCTCCGCGCCCTGCCGAATCAAGTCCGGCGTCGCGAGCGCCGACGAGTTGATGCTGATTTTGTCCGCCCCCGCGCGCAGCATCGCATACATATCGTCGACGGACCGGATGCCGCCGCCGACGGTCAACGGCATGAAACACTGGTCGGCGGCGCGCCCGATCACATCGATCATGGTCGCGCGGCCATGGGCGCTGGCGGTGATGTCAAAAAACACCATCTCGTCCGCGCCCTGCTCGTTGTAGCGGACGGCCAGTTCGACCGGGTCGCCCACGTTGCGCAGCTCGCCCGCCTCGGCTTTGCCAAATTGCACGCCGCGAGTGACTTTGCCATCGTGAACGTCCAGGCAAGGAATGATGCGTTTGGCTAGCATCCGCAGAACCCTAATCCATCGGCGCCAAACTGGAAACCGAAAACTAACTCAACGCTGCGCCATCGGACCTGGCGGCGTCGGGCCCGCCGTCCGCACCTTCGCGCCGCTGACAAGCGAATCCGACGGGTTCAGGATCACGCGGTCGCCCGCGCTCACGCCGCCGAGCACTTCGACCTCCGAGCCTAAATCGCGCCCGATCACGATGCTGCGCAATTGGACCTGGCCATCGCCAAGGACGACGCCGACCTGCGGCCCTTCGGAGCGGAACAGCAGCGTGTTGGACGGAAGGGTGAGCGCGGGCGCCTGGTTCAGGTCGTGAAACGTCACCTGCGCGTAAGCGCCGGCCGTCAATTCGCCCTGCGCATTATTGACGTCAAGCTCTGTCAACAACGTGCGCGAATTCGCCTCAATCGCCCCGGCCGTCCGCACCACTTTCGCCGAAAACTTTCGTTGCGGCATTTCAGGAATCGAAATGTCGGCCTCGCCGCCAACCGCAACTTCCGGCGTCGCCGATTGCGGCACGCGCACATACACGCGCAACGTCCGCGTGTCCGCCAAACGAAACAGCTCCTTGCCGGAAGTGATCAGGTCGCCGACGTCAATGTCGCGCGCGGTGACCGTGCCGGCAAACGGCGCAAGAACCCGCGTGAACGCCTTCAAATCATGGTAGCGCTCCACGGTGGCTTTGGCCGCGTCCACGTTGGCCTGCTTCAATTTCAGGTCGGCGGACTTTTCGGCATTTTCCTGTTCGCTGACGCTCGAAGTCTTAAGCAACTCAGCCCAGCGGTCGGCGGTCACCTGCGCGAGCGCGAGCGCCGCTTGCGTCTGGGCCAGCCCCGCCTGGGCCACCGCCAATTCCTGGTCCAAATCCGGCGTGTCAATTTCCGCCAGCAACGCGCCCGGCTCGACCTTGGCCCCAATGTCAAAATACCATTTGGTCACGTATCCGTTGGCGCGCGCATAAATCGGAGCCTCGACAAATGGACGCACCTCCGCCGGCAACGTCAAACCAGCCAGGCGCTTGCCCGGCGCGGGCGTGACAATGCTGACCGTCGGCACGGCCAACTCGGCGGTGTCGGCCTTAAGCTGGCGTTCGTGGAGCAGCCGCGGCAGCAAGCCCGCCCCCGCCAGCGCCACAAACACGACGCCCACGGCCAACGCCCATTTGCCCAACTTGCCTTTGGGCGCTACCGCCGGTTGCGGCGCTTCGGCCGCCTTCGGCGCAATCGCCGGCTTTAATTCTTCTTTCGTGTTCATTTTAATTCTGTCAGGGATGTGACCGCCTCAAGGTCCCGCTCCTCTGGAAGCTCCACCTCTGGCCGCGGAGCGCGCCGATGCAGCAAACTAAAGACTACAGGCACAAAAAATAACGTCGCAACGGTCGCAAAAATCAATCCCCCGATCACCGCGCGGGCGAGCGGCGCGTTTTGCTCGCCGCCTTCGCCAACGCCAAGGCTCATGGGCAACATGCCAATCACCATCGCCAGCGCCGTCATCATCACCGGACGCAACCGGCCCGCCCCCGCCGCCAGCGCCGCCTCCAGCGGCGACATTCCTTTGCCGAGGTTCAGCCGCGCAAACGTCACGACCAGCACCGAATTGGCCGTCGCCACGCCCAGGCTCATGATCGCGCCCATCAACGCGGGCACGCTCAGCGTCGTAAAAGTCAAGTACAAACCCCACACCACTCCCGCCAGCGCCCCGGGCAGCGCCGTAATAATGATGAACGGGTCCTGCCAGCTTTGAAAATTCACCACCAACAGCAAATAAATCAGCGCAATCGCCCCCGCCATTCCAATGCCCAGCCCAATATAGCTCGAATGCATCGTCGTCGCCTGCCCGCGCAAATTCAAAAAGCTCCCCCGCGGCAGATCCTTGCGCGCCTGGTCCAGCAGCGGCTGCAAATCGTTTAGGACTCCGCCCAAATCGCGCCCGCTGACGTTTCCAAACACGTCGATCACTTCCACCTCGTCATAATGCGAGACGGCCGGCACGCCGTTGGTGCGGGTCATCGTCGCCACATTGGCCAGCAACTGCGGGTTGCCCTGGCCGGGTTGCCCGCCGCTGACCGGCAGCGCCTCCAGCGCCTCCACCGAGTTGAGCGCGCGTTCCGGCGCGCGAGTGTTGATCAAATACAGGATGCCCTTTTCAGGATTCAGCCAATACGCCGGCGCGACCTGCCCGCTTCCGCTGACGCTCAATAACAATTGATTGGCGACATCCGACTCCGTCAAACCTATTTCCTGCGCCTTCGTCCGGTCCACGTCAAACGCCAGCTTCGGCAAATCCGCCGGCTGCTGTATCCGGATGTCCACCGCCCCAGGTATCCGCCTCATCTTCTCCACAAGCCGCGCCGCGATTTCCCGATTCTTGACCTGGTTGAATCCGGTGATCTGGATATCCAGCGGCGCCGGAATGCCGAAGTTCAACGTCTGGCTCACAATGTCCGCCGGCAGGAAATAGAACAGGTTCCCCGGAAATTCCTTGTTCAGCGCAAAACGCAGCTCCCGGACGTACCGGTCCGTCGGCGGATGCCCCGGCAGCAGCGAAATCAAAATATCCGCGTCGCCGGTGCCAATGAGCCCGTTGTTGCTGTAGCTGGTGCTGATGCCCGAATTGGGGATGCCGATGTTGTCAAGTATGCCTTCCATGTACTTCGCCGGAATCCGCCGGCGGATCGACCCTTCGATTTCATCGACGAGCTTGGCCGTTTCCTCCACACGCGTCCCGCTTCGCGCCCGCACATGCATGCGGATGTGCCCGGCGTCCACGTTCGGGAAGAAGTCCTGGCCCAGCAGCGGCAGGAGCGCGAACGAGGCGGCGCACAACCCAAGAAAACCGCCGGCGAACCACGCCCGGTTCGACAGCGCCGCCGCCAGCATTCCCCGGTATCCCTCGCGCAACCGCTCGAAGCCGCGCTCGAACGCCGCCTGAAACGCCGCGAACGGACGCGCCCATGCCGGCGTCTGGCTCTCGGCGCCGTGTTTCTCGTGCGCTTCGTAGTAGTTGTAATTCTTGTAAAACCACAGCACCAGCGTCGGAATCAGCGTTCGCGAAAGCACGTAGCTGGCCAGCATCGCAAACACCACCGCTTCCGCCAGCGGCACAAACAAATAACGCCCGACCCCTGTCAATAGAAACATCGGCACAAACACAATGCAGATGCACAACGTCGACACAAACGCCGGCAGCGCGATCTCCTGCGCCCCGTCCAGAATCGCCTGCCGCAGCGGCTTGCCCAGCGCCATCTGCCGATGCACGTTCTCGATTTCCACCGTCGCGTCGTCCACCAGGATTCCAACCGCCAGCGCCAGCCCCCCCAGCGTCATCAAATTGATCGTCTGGCCAAGCGCGCTCAGGATCGCCAGCGAACTCAACACCGAAAGCGGAATCGACAGCGCGATGATGAACGTGCTGCGCCACGACCCGATGAACAGCAGGATCATCACAGCCGTCAAAGCCGCCGCCACCAGCCCTTCCTTCAATACGTCGCGGATCGCCGCGCGCACGAACAGCGATTCATCCGCAAACTCACGAACGTCCAGCTCCGGCGGGATCTGCGTCAGCAGCGGCGTCAGCGCGGCTTTGACGCCTTTGACCACGTCCAGCGTCGAGGCCGCCCCGCCTTTCATGATCGTCAGCAAGGCGCCCCGCACACCATCCCGCCGCACGACATTCTGCTGCGGCGCAAAACCGTCCCGGACCTGCGCGACATCATGCACATATATAGTGGCGCCGTTGACTACCTTGATCGGCAAATTGTTCAACTCCGTCAACACCGCCGGCGTGCTGTTGACTTCCAAATCGTACTCAGTGGAACCGATCTTCGCAGTGCCGCCGGGCAGGATCACGTTTTGGCGGCTGATGGCATCCACCACCTCCGTCGGCTTGAGGCTCTTGGATTTGAGCGCCTGCAAATCCAGGTCCACCGAAACCAGACGCGTCCGCCCGCCGTAGGGCCACGGAATCACCGCGCCTTTGACCGTCGAAAGCCCGACGCGAATCTGGTTGAGCGTGATGTCGTAAATCGCCTGTTCCGGCAGCGTTTTGCTCGTGACGCTATATTGAAGGATCGGCACCGTCGAGGCGTTGTAGCGGATGATGAGCGGCGGCGTTTGGCCGGGCGGCATTTGCTTGAGCACCGTTTGGGCCACGGCTGTCACCTGCGCCACCCCCGCGTCCACCGACGCGCCCGGTTGCAGGAAAACCTTGATGATCCCCATGCCGTTGTAAGACGTCGATTCGATGTGCTCCACATCATTGACCGTCGCCGTCATGGAGCGTTCATGGACCCACACCAGCCGCTCTTCGATGTTCTTGGCGTCAAGACCCGCGTACTGCCAGATCACGCTGATCACCGGGATATCGATCGACGGAAAAATATCCGTCGGCGTGCGCAAAATCACAAACGGCGTCAACAGCAGCAACGCTATGGCGCAAACGACAAACGTATAGGGACGCCGCAAGGCTAATGCGACAATCCACATACGCAGGAAATTAGAGTTACTTTCATGTCAGGGCGAACGACCCGACCTAAGCTAGAGGCGCCCCCCATCCAGCGCTAATACATATTTTGCGCCTCCATTGATAAAAAAAAGCTATTACCGCTTTGGGGTCACATCTTGATATTTGACATTTAGCACACCGCCGCCCATATCTTCTGCTCCGTCGCCTCCTTGCCGGCATGCAGCGCCAGCGCCAGCGCCCAAAACCGGTCCGAATGCCCGTTCGCCGTCCGCTCTCCTGTAAAGCGAATATTCCCCGACGCCGTCGTCTCCTTGCGGATGTTCCGCAAGTCCGCGCGGATTTTGGCGTCGCCCGGAATCCGGACCGCCCTGTCCTCAAACGCCGCCCGCACCGGATACGCCAGTTCCTCCTTCACCCCCGCCGTGAACGTCAGCCCTTCCACGCGATACTTCCCGTACTTCCGCTGCGCGCGCTCCGCGAATTGCCGCCCCATCCCCGTCTGGTCGATGCAACAACGCCGCACCGCCGGATTGTCCAAAAGCGCATAAAGCTCCTTCTCCTGCGCATCAAACGTCTGCCGATCCAGCGCCACGATCCGCCGCGTCAAGTAAACGCTCGACACCTTCTCCACGACCCAAATCACCGTCAAATCGCGGTCCCGCCCAATATCCACGCCTGCATAATAGGCGGCAGTCCCATCGCCCTCCATCTCCCACCTCTCTCCCGGCCGATACTCGCACGACGCGATCAAATCGTATGATAGAAACGCCCCGTTCTCATCCGACGGCTGGCAGCAGAATTCCTCCCGAAACGATTCCTCATCCGCGCACGTTCTGCGGATCAAGTCAAAATACTCCCCCTCGTCCAGCTCCTGCCGCGCGTCATCCGCCGGCAGCTTCGATTGCAGCTTGTAAAGCAACCCCTGGCACAGCGCGTCCTCCAGCGTCACCGAATGCAGCGAAAATCCCTTCGGGTTCCCGTTGTGCTTCACCTCGTTGATCAGTTCGTTGAAAAAATTCCGCGTCCCCCGATGCGTCGAAAAAATCTCCATCGACCCCGCCCACGTGATTCCCGGCTGCGCCACCGTGAACAGCTTCCGCGGTTCCTCGTGCAGCGCAAATTCGTCCAGGATCCGGTCCCCACGCTTCCCGGCCTGCGCATCTGGATTGCTTGACAAACTATGAATCCGCCGCCCGTTCGCAAACCGCAGCTCACGGTCCGTCGCCCCCTTCGGCGCCAGCAACGCCACATCCGTCGCCACCGACGCCAGCTCATACACGTCCGCAAACCCTTTGCAATCCTCAATGAACAACTGCGCCTGCAACTCGTCCCGGCTCGACACCCAAGCGTCGCACGGCGCGTCCTCAAGACTCTTGCGCAACACCAACCCGCACGCCGCCGCCCACGTCCACCCAATCTGACGCGACTTCTCCGCGATCTTCAGCCGCGACCTGTCCGCCACCCACTTCGCCTGATACGGCAGCAAAATCGAATTCCCCGCCGGAACAATCTTCGCCCGGCGTGGCCTCGCTTTCTCTACAAGCACGCTATTCATCGCTTTCGGAGTTTTTCGTGTCAATTCGTGCTAATTCGTGTCGAAGCCCGTCACATCAAATTGATCCGCTCCGTCAACTCCGCCGCCTCCTCATGCGACAACCCCTTCTTCCGCCCCTTCGGCTTGCCCTTCCGCCGCGTCACATCCCGCCTGTGCCGCTCCAACTCCACACGCTGCCGTTGCGCGCGCGCCATCATGAAGCCGATCAACGTCCGCGCCACCTTCAGGTAATCCTCCATCCGTTCCCTTCGCGCTTCACCGTCAAACGATTCCAGCAACTCCCCCAACTGACTCGCCAACATCGCCTCGCTCAAATCCGCCAGGACGCTCCCGCCACCCGGCTGCAACTGTCCCATCAACCCCCTCTTTTCCGCCGACAACCCATGCAACCGCTCGAAGGCCTCCTGCTCCCGCAACCATCGCGCGTACCCTGCCCGCCGCCACCGACCCAAGACCCAGCGCGTGATTCCAAAAATCCCGTGCGACTCCAATTCGGAGATCACCTCCCCATACTCCTTCCCGTCCCGCAACGCCTCGTTGACAACATTACGCAGCGCCACCGGCAACCCCGCCACCCTGCCCATGTCTCGCCGCCCGCAATCTACGTTCTGACTATCCATAGGCCCCAATCCTGACACAAAACCAACCGGGGATGGTAGCCACTTAGAGACTGTATGCCACTTAGGCCAAAATATTTCTCACCACGGGTGGATCGGATGGCACGGATGCTGATTTCTGCACGCGAGACATGCGAATAGCGCGATAAACTTGGGGCAGAGGAACCTGACCTGAGCCACCGGACCTGCCCCGCCGACAAAACTCATTCTCTCGCGAAAGGCGCGAAAAAAGGGGGGCAAAAATCCGCGCATGGCCGCACGCAGCCGCACATGGCCGCGCATTTGCGCGCTCTGGCGCGCTCTGGCGCGCGTAACGCTCGGGTCGACGCGCGCGGGGCACGCGAAGGTTGAAAGTTCAAAGTTGAACGGACCCGGGCGAAAAAAAGGCAGGTGACAAGGGACAACTGGGGGGGCGCCAACCCCGCCACCCAGCCCATTTCTCGGCGCCCGCAATCTATGTTCTGACTATCCATAGGCCGCCATCCTGACACAAAACTAACCGGGGGTGGTAGCCACTTAAAGACTGGATGCCACTTAGGCCAAAATATTTTTAACCACGGATGAATTGGATGGCTCGGATCGTGATTATTTACCGCGAAACATGCGAAAGGACGCGAAAATTGGAGGCAGAGGAATCCGGGGCAGAGGAATGGCGGTGAAATTGAACAGGGGTCAACAGAGAGAACGGAGGGGTTGCCGAACGACTGCAAATATCAGCAACGGCCAAGGTCGGCGCCGGCGCCTGGCCAAGGTGGCAATGGTTTAATATGACAATACCGACCCCGTTCCGACGCGACTGCGGCTGTTTGGCCGCAAAACATGATACCAATCCGGCCATACCCTCAAAACCCTTGCGATGCCAGTTTTGAAAAACGTACGACGAGAAAAAATTCGCAACACTTGAGGGCCAATTGTCGAATGTCGAGATGTGAGTAATTTACGCACAATAGTGCAATCTCATTAACTGACCCCTTTAGAGTAATTTACGCACAATAGTGCAATCTCATTAACTGACCCCTTTACCCCTTTACTGCCGCAAACATTTTGTGGATGCGACATTTGAGTTGCAGGTGTGACCTTTCGCGACGATAAAAGTGATTCGCTTCATAGAGTTCAAGATTTGGTTTCAAGCGACCCTTTTTCTATTCTTTCCCGCGCCTTCGATGGTGGCTGGAATCCGGGCGGTGACGGTGGTGCCATGGCCCGGCGTGGATTTGA
>Ga0265338_10010078_pt1 | contig 11166 bp, 6 predicted proteins | sample 42126metaG_FD_193579 | JGI IMG/M metagenome (GOLD analysis project Ga0265338, IMG submission 193579) | Rhizosphere microbial communities from Carex aquatilis grown in University of Washington, Seatle, WA, United States - 4-21-26 metaG | ecosystem: Host-associated > Plants > Roots > Rhizosphere >... | reverse complement strand
GCGCCCTCCTATCTGGACGGGCTGAACCCGGAACAGCGCAGGGCGGTCGAAGCCACCGAGGGCCCGGTGCTGGTCCTCGCCGGCGCGGGCACCGGCAAGACGCGGGTGCTGACCACCCGTCTGGCCCACATCCTGGCGACCGGTCGGGCGCGGCCGTGGGAGCTGCTGGCGGTCACCTTCACCAACAAGGCGGCGCGCGAAATGCGCGAGCGGATCACCGGCATCATCGGGCCGTCCGCGGAGGGGCTAAGGTGGCTGGGCACCTTCCACGCCATCGCCGCCCAGATCCTGCGCCGCCATGCCGAGCTGGTCGGGCTGAAGTCCAGCTACACCATCCTCGACACCGACGATCAGGAGCGGCTGCTCAAACAGCTGCTCGAGGCCGAGAACATCGACGCCAAGCGCTGGACCCCGCGGCACCTGGCCGGCCTGATCGACCACTGGAAGAACCGTGGCTGGACCCCGGACAAGCTGCCCGCCTCCGAGGGCGGTCATTTCGCCGGCAACAAGGGCCAGCAGCTCTATCGCATGTACCAGGAGCGCCTCAGGGTGCTGAACGCCTGCGACTTCGGCGATCTGTTGCTGCACAACCTGACGATCTTCACCACCTCGCCGGACGTGCTGGCCGATTTCCACGCCCGTTTCCGCTACATCCTGGTGGACGAGTACCAGGACACCAACGTCGCCCAGTACCTGTGGCTGAGGCTGCTGGCCCAGGGGCGGCAGAACATCTGCTGCGTCGGGGACGACGACCAGTCGATCTACGGCTGGCGCGGGGCCGAGGTGGACAACATCCTGAGGTTCGAGCGGGATTTCCCGGGCGCGGAGGTGATCCGGCTGGAGCGCAACTACCGCTCCACCTCCCACATCCTGGCCGCGGCCTCAGGCCTGATCGCGGCCAACAAGGGCCGGCTCGGCAAGACGCTGTGGACCGAGGCCGAGGGCGGCGAGAAGCTGAAGGTGCGGGGAGTCTGGGACGGCGAGGCCGAGTCCCGCCTGGTCGCCGACGACATCGAACGCTGGAAACGCTCGGGCCGCCGCTATCGCGAGACCGCCATCCTGGTGCGGGCCTCCTTCCAGATGCGCGCCTTCGAAGAGCGCTTCGTCATGCTGCAGATCCCCTACACGGTGGTTGGCGGCCCCCGGTTCTTCGAGCGGGCCGAGATCCGCGACGCCCACGCCTATCTGCGCCTGATCCAGTCCGAGGACGACGATCTCGCCTTCGAGCGCATCGTCAATACGCCCAAGCGGGGCATCGGCGACACCACCGTGGCCAAGCTGCTGCAGCTGGCGCGGCTGAACGGCGTCTCCGCCTCCCTGGCAGCGCGCGGCATCGTGGGAACCGACGAGCTGGCGGCGCGCACCCGCACCGCCCTGGCCAACTTCCTGCGCGACCTGGACCGTTGGCGCGGCATGGCCGCATCGATCCCGCATCCACAGCTGCTCGAGACGGTGCTGGAGGAGAGCGGCTACACCGACGCCCTTCGGGCCGACAAAGGCCCCCAGAGCACCTCGCGCCTGGAGAACCTCAAGGAGCTGGTCCAGTCGATGTCGGCCTTCGACACGCTGGGCGCCTACCTGGAGCACATCTCCCTGGTCATGGACCTCGATCGCGAGGCCGGCGAGGACGCGGTGCAGATCATGACCCTGCACTCGGCCAAGGGGCTGGAGTTCCCGCTGGTCTTCCTGCCGGGATGGGAGGAAGGGGTCTTCCCCTCGCAACGCTCGATGGACGAGACCGGCGAGAAGGGCCTCGAGGAGGAGCGCCGGCTGGCCTACGTCGGCATCACCCGGGCCCGGGAGGAGGCGCGGGTGTCCTTCGCCGCCAACCGGCAGGTCTACGGCCGCTGGACCTCGCAACTGCCCAGCCGATTCGTCGACGAACTACCCATCGCCAATGTCGAGGCCGAGAGCGAGACCGGCTACTACGGCGGCGGTCCGGGCATGAACGATTACGGCAGCCGCTGGGACAGCCAGGCCAACTTCGCCAGCAGCGGCCAGGGCTATTCCTCGCCCGGCTGGCAGAGGGCCCAGCGGGCGGCCGGCGCCTCGGGCGTCATGCGTGGCTCGCCATATGCCCGCCAGCAGGTGATCGAGGGTGAAGGCCGGCTGGTGGCGGTCTCCGAGCCGGGCGCCTCCAGCTACCAGCGCGGCGAACGCGTCTTCCATCAGAAGTTCGGCTACGGCCAGGTGCGGGGCGTGGAGGGCAACAAGCTCACGGTCGCCTTCGACAAGGCCGGGGAAAAGAAGGTGATCGACAGTTTCGTCGAGAGGGCGTGAGGCGCCGAGGGAGCTTGGGCATGTTCAGGGGCATGGGCGTTGCGGCGATCGCGATCCTGTCGGCGACCTCCGCCGGAGCCGCCATCGAGGGCGCGGGACCCGCAGGGTTCACCGCCGTGGAGACGGCCCATGTCGCAGCGCCGCCGGACCGGACCTACGCCATGCTGGTCCAGCCCGCCCGCTGGTGGAACCCCCGCCACACCTTCTCGGGGGATGCGGCCAATCTGGCGCTCGACGCCCGCGCCGGCGGATGCTGGTGCGAGACGCTGCCGGGCGGCGGTTCGGTGGAGCACCTTCGGGTGATCTACGTCGTTCCGGGCAAGACCCTGCGCCTGACCGGCGCGCTGGGCCCGCTGCAGCCCCTGCCCGTGCTGGGCGTCCTGACCTTCGCCCTTACGCCGGCTGGCGAGGGGACCGATGTGAAGGTGACCTATGCCCTGGCCGGGGCCGGCCTCGGCGATCTCTCAGGCCCGGTCGACAATGTGCTGGCCGACCAGACCGCGCGGCTCAAGGCGGCGGTCGAGACCGCCCGCTAATGGAAGACGCTGGCGATCGCCCAGAGCACCACCGAAAGGATTCCGAAGGCCAAGGCCGTGATCAGCACCGCCAGCAGGAACGCGATGGCGATCTTGCCGGGGCCCACGCGCCGGCGGGTGAAACCGTCCGCCTCGCCCGTGGACGTGGGCGAGGCGGGATCGAATTCGGGGTTGGGGGGCTCTGACATCGGCCTGAACCTAAGCGGCGCAGCGCTTGCGATCCAGCGGCCCGACCCCAGCTCACGACCCCACCTCGAAAGGTCCCTGCCATGGCCCCTCCCCTCAAGGTCCTCGCCATCTCGGGCAGCCTGCGCAAGGGCTCCTACAACACCGCCGCATTGAGAGCCGCCCAGGAGGTCGCGCCCGAAGGCATGGAGATCGAGATCGCCTCCATCGTTGGGCTCCCCATCTACGACGCCGACGTCCAGGCCGGGGGCTTCCCCGACCCGGTCCAAGCGCTGGGTGACAGGATCCGCCAGGCCGACGCGCTGCTGATCGCCTCGCCCGAGTACAACTATTCCATCCCCGGGGGCCTGAAGAACGCGATCGACTGGCTGTCGCGTCTGCCGAACCAGCCGTTCGTGGGCAAGCCGATCGGCATGCTGGGCGCCTCCACCAGCCTGCTCGGCGCGGCCCGCGCCCAGTACCACCTGCGCCAGTGCTTCGTTTTCCTCGACGCCCTTCCCGTGAACAAGCCGGAGGTGTTCATCACCCTGGCCCAGACCAAGTTCGACGAGGCCGGCCGCCTCACCGACGAACCCACCCGCGGCTTCATCCGCCAGCACCTGGAGGCCCTGGCCCGGTGGACCCTGAAGCTCAAGGCGTCGCAGCCGGCCTGACCGGTTCGTGTCTTTCGTGAATTTCGTGGCTATGCTTCGAGCCTCGTGGCCAGCCCTCGACGGCAAGATCGACCACGAAGAACACGAAAAGCACGAACGCATGACCGAGGCGTCCAAGCCCCTGCGCACCTATGGCCGGGTCAAGGGCCGGACGCTCCGCGCCGGCCGGGCGTCACTGGTCGAGCAGACGTTGCCCGGCCTCCAGATCGATCTCGGCCAGCCGCTCGACGTGGGCGGACGGGAGGTCTGGGTCGAGCTGGGCTTTGGCGGGGGGGAACATCTGGCGGCCCAGGCGGCGGCGCATCCGGAGGTGTTGATCCTGGGCGCCGAGCCCTTCGTCAACGGCGTGGCCAGCCTGGTGCGGCACGTGGCGGACCAGGGCCTGGACAATGTACGCCTGCACGCCGGCGACGGACGCGACCTGCTGGCGGCCCTGCCGGAGGCCTCGGTCGGGCGGGTCTATGTGCTGTTCCCGGACCCCTGGCCCAAGACGCGCCACCATAAGCGGCGGCTGATCAACGCCGAGACCATCGCCGAACTGGCGCGGGTGATGCGGCCGGGCGCCGTGCTGCGCTTCGCCACCGACTGGGCCGACTATCTCGGCTGGACCCTGGAGCGGTTCGCCGCGTCGCCGCACTTCGCCTGGACCGCGGAACGCGCAGATGATTGGCGCCGGGCCCCGGCCGATCATGTCGCCACCCGCTACGAGCAGAAGCGCCTCGGCGACTGCGCGCCGACCTTCCTGGACTTCGCCAGGCTGTGAACCGCCGGCGAATGCCCGCTTCCCGGGCGGGCGCGCCGTGTTATTTCAGCCCGGAAGCAAGTCGCCCATGCCCGAGACCCTGACCAGCCATAACGCCCGCGCGGCGACCATGATCATCGCCACCGTGATGGTGGGCGCCGTGGTCTGGTGGCTGCGCGCCATCCTGGCGCCCCTGGCCCTGGCCCTGTTCCTGATGGTGATCATCGACGGCCTGGCCCGGGTCATGGAGAACCGGCTGAAGTTCATGCCGCGCTGGGCGTCGCTGCCGGTGGCCCTGGCGCTGACCACCCTGGTGATCGTGCTGGTCGCCTACGAGGTGACGATCCACGCCTCGCGCTTCCTGGCCCAGCTGGTCGCCTTCGCGCCGCAACTCAACGACCTTGTGCAGAAGACCGGCCAGCAACTGGGCATGCAGGTCCCGCCCACGGTCAGCGAACTGGTGTCGCAGATGAACCTGCCGCATTACCTGTCGGGCCTGGCCGGAGCGTTGAAGGACGTCGCCTCGGGCGCTGTGTTCGTCTTCGTCTATCTGATCTTCCTGTTGATCTCGCGCGGCAGCTTCGAGGGCAAGGCGCGCACCCTGTTCGGCGGCCAGGAGCGTTTCGACCACGCCCAGACGGTCTTCATCCGCATCCGCAAGGGCGTGGAACGCTATGTCTGGGTGCAGACCATGGCGGCCCTGGTCATCGCCGCCGCGTCGTTCATCCTGATGCGGCTGACGGGGCTGCACAACGCGGTGTTCTGGGCCTTCCTGATCTTCATCTTCGCCTACATCCCGATCCTGGGCGGCGCCGTCGGCATCCTGCTGCCGCCGGTCTTCGCCCTGGTGCAGTTCGGCGCCCACTGGGAGCCGGTCGTGCTGCTCGTCGGGGCCGAGGCCATCCATTTCGCCGTCGGCAACTTCATCGCCCCGCGCATGCAGGGGGTGAGCCTGAACGTCGATCCGGTGGTGGTGGTGCTGTCCCTGGCCTTCTGGGGCGCCATCTGGGGCGTGCCGGGGATGTTCCTGTCGACGCCGCTGACCGTGGTGGCGATCGTGGTGCTGGTCCAGTTCCCCTCGACCCAGTGGCTGGCCATCCTGCTGTCGCGGGATGGCGACCCGATGAGCCTGGCCCAGGCCGCGCCGGACCCCAGCGCCACACCGCCCTCCAGGCGCCGGCCCAAGACCCTCACAGCGAAGTGAGTCCGCGGCCCTTCAAATCCGCTGGCGCGGTTCCTATCTGAAATCTGCCCGAGGCCGATGGCCTTGGCGCCGGAGCGTTTTCCTCCCCCCAGGACGCCCGGCGAACGAGCCCGCGCCGTCCTCCCCCCGACGGCAGGGCCATGGCCGCCGGCCGGACCCCCCTCCCGCCGGCGGCTTTCGTTTTGAGCCTTCGCCGACATTGAACCTTCCACAAAGCGGACTAGGGTCCGGCCATGGACTCACGTTCCACCGTGGGCGGCGCTGGCGCTTCCGAGGCCTACCAGGCGGCCGTCGAAACTGAGCTGGGCCCCGATGCGGCCACCCTCGCCGGCTCCAGCTTCATCGCCCAGATCTGCGCCGATCTCCGCGACGACGAGCGGACCCTTCTCTCTCCCTCCGATCTGGCCGCAGCGGCCGCTGACCTCTGGAGTCTCGCCGCCCAGCGGACCGACAACGGCCCCAAGGTGCGGCTGGCGGATCTGGGCCTTGGCGTCGAGCTGCAGGCGCTGGAGATCGTGCAGGACGACCGGCCCTTCCTGGTCGACAGCGTCATGGGCGAGGTGACCCAGGGCGGCTTCGTCGTACGCGCCATGTTCCATCCGGTGCTGGACGTCCCGCGAAATGCCGGCGGGCGGCGGCGGGCGGACGAGCCGGCGCGCCGGGAATCGCTGATCCTGGTTCTGATCGAGCCGGCCGGGCCGGAGCGGCGGCAGGCCCTCGCGGAAGGTGTGGCGTCCACCCTGGCCGAGGTGGCCCAGGCCGTCGACGACTTCGACGCCATGCGCGCCCTGATGTCCTCCACCGCCGACGAACTGGAGCGGACCGCCCCTGCGGACCTGCGCGGCGAGCTGGGGGAAGACCTGGCCTTCCTGCGCTGGCTGACGGCCGACCGCTTCGTCTTCCTGGGCGCCCGCGTCTACGAATATCCGCGCACCCAGAACGGGGACTACGCCGCCGAGGAGCCGCGCTTCGATCCCGAGGCCGGCCTGGGCGTGCTGCGCGACCGCAGCCGCTCGGTGCTGCGCCGCGAATCGGAACCCGCGGTGCTGTCCAAGGCGTCCCGCCGTGACCTGGGCGATGCGCCCCTGGTGGTGGCCAAGTCCAACCTGCGCTCGCGGGTGCATCGGCGCGGCTACATGGACTACATCGGGGTCAAGCGATACGGCGCCGACGGCCGGCCCTCCGGCGAGGTGCGCTTCATCGGCCTGTTCACCGCCCAGGCCTACGAGGAGCCCGCCAGCCAGGTCCCGCTGATCCGGCGCAAGCTCGAGCAGGTGCTCGCCCAGGCCCGGCTGGGCGCCGGCTCGCACAACGAGAAGCGGCTGAAGAACATCCTGGCGACCTATCCCCGGGACGAGCTCTTCCAGATGAGCACCGAGGACCTGCTGCGCATCTCGCTGGGGATCGTGCACCTCTACGACCGCCCCCGCGTGCGGCTGTTCTGCCGGCGCGATCCCTTCGACCGTTTCGTCTCGATCCTGCTGTTCCTGCCCCGCGACCGCTACGACTCGGGCGTGGAGAAGAAGGCGGGAGCGATCCTGGCCCGGGCCTGGGGCGGACGGGTGTCCGCCGCCTACCCGAGCTTCCCCGACCAGCCGCTGGCGCGGGTGCACTACATCCTGGGGGTCAATCCCGGCGACCACCCCGAGCCCGATCTCGCCCAGCTGGAGGCCGAGGTCGCCGAGGCGGCCCGCACCTGGGACGATCGCTTCCTGGACGCCCTGAGGCTGAGCGGCGCTTCGCCCGAACGGCAGGCCGACATCCTGCGCCGCTACGGCGGCGACGCCTTCCCGCCGGGCTACCGCGATCTCTTCGGCGCCGAGGAGGCCCTGGCCGACATCGCGGTGATGGACGCCCCGACCAGCGATCCGATCAAGGTCCGCGCCTACCGCACCGCCCAGGAGTCCAATCTCCAGTTCCGCTTCAAGCTCTACCGCGAGGGCGAGCCGGCGCCGCTGTCGGACCTGATGCCGATCCTCGAGAACATGGGCCTGAAGGGACTGATCGAGGAAGGCCTCGAGGTGCGGCGCCAGGCGCCGGACGGCGCGACATCCATCGTCTGGGTGCACGACGTCCTGCTACAGGACGACCGCGGAGAGCACCTGGTGTTCGGCGACATCAAGGGGCCGTTCGAGTCGGCCTTCCTGGCGGTCTGGGCCGGACGCACGGAGAACGACGGCTTCAACCGGCTGGTGCTGGAGCTGGGGGTGGCCTGGCGCGAGGCGGCGCTGGTGCGGGCCCTGGCGCGCTATCGCCAGCAGTCGGGGCTGGACCCCAGCCAGGCGGTGCAGACCGCCGCGCTCAGCGAATTCCCGGGCGCCGCGCGGCTGATCCTGGACCTGTTCCGCACCAAGTTCGATCCGGCGATCGACGCCAGCCTCAAGGCCCGCGACGAGCAGGCCGAGGAGGTGTTCGCCCGCATCCTGGAGGCCTTGCAGGAGGTCGCCAGCCTGGATTCCGATCGGGTGCTGCGCCGGCTGGCGGTGCTGGTGCGCTCGATCCAGCGGACCAACTACTACCAGCTGGACGCCGAGGGGCAGCCCAAGAGCTACATCTCCTTCAAGATCGCGAGCCGGGAGCTGGAAGACCTGCCCGACCCCAAGCCCTTCCGCGAGATCTTCGTCTGGGCGCCCCATGTGGAGGCCGTGCATCTCCGCTTCGGGCCGGTGGCCCGCGGCGGCATCCGCTGGTCGGACCGGCGCGACGACTTCCGCACCGAGATCCTCAGCCTGGCCAAGGCCCAGCAGGTGAAGAACGCCGTGATCGTGCCGGTGGGCGCCAAGGGGGGCTTCTATCCCAAGGCCATTGGCCGCGGCTGGAAGCCCGCCGAGATCCGCGCCGAGGGCGTCAGGGCCTATCGCACCTTCCTGTCGGGGCTGCTGGACATCACCGACAACCTGGACGCCAAGGGCAATGTGGTCCCGCCGGCGGGCGTGGTGGTCCACGATCCCGACGACCCCTATCTGGTGGTGGCCGCCGACAAGGGCACGGCGAGCTTCTCCGACATCGCCAACGCCCTGGCCGAGGACTACGGCTTCTGGCTGGGCGACGCCTTCGCGTCAGGGGGCTCTGCCGGCTACGACCACAAGGTCATGGGCATCACCGCCCGCGGGGCCTGGGAGGCGGTGAAGCGGCACTTCCGCGAGTTGGGCAAGGACATCCAGTCCGAGCCGTTCACAGCCATCGGCATCGGCGACATGTCGGGCGACGTCTTCGGCAACGGGGCCCTGCTGTCCCGCCAGATGCGGCTGATCGCGGCCTTCGACCATCGGCACGTGTTCATCGATCCGGATCCCGATCCGGCCGCCTCCTGGACCGAGCGCAAGCGGCTGTTCGACCTGCCGGCCTCCTCCTGGGCCGACTATGACGCGGCGCTGATCTCGCCGGGCGGCGGGGTCTTCCCCCGCACCGCCAAGCAGATTGCCCTGACGCCGGAGATCAAGGGCGCCCTGCACATCAAGGACGACGCACTCACCCCCACCGAGCTGATCCGGGCGGTGCTGCGCGCGCCTTGCGAGCTGCTCTACCTCGGCGGCATCGGCACCTATGTGAAGGCGCCGGGCGAGAGCGACTCCGAGGTCGGCGACAAGACCAACGATCCGGTGCGCGTCCTGGCCACCGAGCTTCGGGCCACCGTGGTCGGCGAGGGCGCCAACCTCGGCTTCACCCAGCTGGGCCGCATCGCCTACGCCCGCGCCGGCGGCCGCATCGACACCGACGCCATCGACAATTCCGCGGGCGTCGACACCTCGGATCACGAGGTGAACATCAAGATCCTGACCGGCGCCGCCGAGCGCGCCGGCAAGCTAAAACGCAAGGACCGCGACGTCCTGCTGGCCTCGATGACCGACGAGGTCGCCGCCCACGTCCTGGCCCACAACTACGACCAGACCCTGGCCCTCAGCCTGCAGGAGCTGACCGCCATCCCGGATCTGGAGGCCCAGGCCAGATTCATGGCCGACCTGGTCGCCGAGGGCCGGCTGGACCGCAAGGTCGAGACCCTGCCCGGCCCCGCCGCCATCGCCGAGCTCGAAGCCGCTGGAAAGGGCCTGACCCGGCCAGAGCTGGCGGTGCTGCTGGCCTACGGCAAACTGGAGCTGTCCCACGAGATCGTCGAAAGCTCGGCGCCCGAGGACCCCTATTTCCTGGAGTCGCTGAAGCGCTATTTCCCCACCCAGCTGCAGCGGCTGGAAGGCGAGATGAAGCGCCACCGCCTCCGCCGCGAGATCATCGCCACGGTGGTCGCCAACGACGTGGTCAACATGGCCGGCCCCACCTTCGCCAGCCGCCTGAAACAGGCGGCCGATTGCGACACCAACGCCCTGGTGATCGCCTTCGAGGCGGCGCGGCGGATCTTCCGCCTGGACGAGGCCTGGGACGAGGTCTCGGCATTGGACGGCAAGATCGGCGGCAAGACCCAGCTGGGCCTTTACCAGGAACTGGCGCTCATGCTGCGCCGGCAGACCTACTGGCTGGCCCGCCGGGCGGTGAAGGCCAACGCCGCGGTGGACGGCCTGATCCGCACCTACCGTCCGGTGATCGACGAGCTGAAGGCCGCGGGGCTGGAGCTGCTGGCGCCGTTCGAACGCTCGGCGGCCGAGGCCCGCGCCAAGGAGCTGGTCCGCGCCGGCGCGCCAAAGGACCTGGTGCGGCGGCTGATGTTCCTGCGGCCGATGACCGCCGCCACCGATGTCGCCGACATGGCCAAGAAGGCCAGGTGGGGTGTCCTGCCCGCGGCGCGGATCTACCAGGCGGTGGGCCAGGTGTTCGGCTTCGACCGGGTGCGCGCGGCCGCGGGCGAGCTGGTGGGCGACGGCGATTCCTACGAACGGCTGGCCGTGCGTCGGCTGATGGAGGAGCTGCTGACCGAGCAGGCCGACGCCACCCGCGCGGTGATCGCCTTCTCCGCCAATGCCGACGCCGGCGCGGACGCCGCCGCCGCGAGATCCGCGGTCAATGGCTGGGCCTCCCTGCGCAAGGACGCCGCCCAGGCCGCCAAGCGCACCCTGGAGGACGCGGAAACCGCCCCCGGCGGCTGGAGTTTCGCCAAGCTGACGATCGTCAATGCCGCGCTGAGGGGGCTGGCGGGGTAGCTACGCCTTCCATCGCCCTCGGCAGATCGGGCGCCATGGCCATCTCGGCCGCCCCGTCCAGCGTCCGGTGCAGGAAGGCCAGGAACCGGCCCTGGCAACCTTCGGCCAGTTCGGGGTCGTAGCGCATGGGCGATGGGAAGCCCTCGTGGCCCGGGGCGTCGAAGCCGTGGGTGCCGGGGGCGATCCACAGGTGCGGCTCGGCCCCGCTCTGGCGCGCCGCGTCGAACACGCGCAGGGCGTCGGCCTGGCCGGTGAGGTGGTCCTTCTCGGCGACCACGCCATAGGTCTGGGGCGTGCGCAGCCAGGGCCGCGAGCGGCTGAGGGCGCCGGGCCCTCCGTAGGGATAGGCGAGGAACAGACTCTTCACGCCCGCCAGAGCCTCGTCGGTGGCGTCGGACAGGGAGGCCTCGCCGGCCCGCTGCAGGGGCATGGTCATCAGGTCCATGATCGACCAGGCGCCGTGACTCCAGCC
>Ga0265338_10010077_pt1 | contig 11170 bp, 9 predicted proteins | sample 42126metaG_FD_193579 | JGI IMG/M metagenome (GOLD analysis project Ga0265338, IMG submission 193579) | Rhizosphere microbial communities from Carex aquatilis grown in University of Washington, Seatle, WA, United States - 4-21-26 metaG | ecosystem: Host-associated > Plants > Roots > Rhizosphere >... | reverse complement strand
GAAGCGGGGATCCGCGTGCACAACGCGAGCGACGCGCACGTGCTCGGCGAGATGGTCGCGGGCGAGAGCGGCTCGCGCTCGCAGCGCACGCGGTGGGAGCACGGACGCCGCCAGCTCGCGCGCTAGCGCGGACCCGCGCTCTTCATGCAAGCGCTTACGCGACGCAGCTCGCTGCTGCTCGATCTGGCGATCGATCTCGTGATGCCGCCACTGGGGACACTCGCGATCTACACGTCGCTCGGCCTCGCCGGATCGGTCGCGTTTCACGGTGGCGCGACGGCCATCGGCAGTTTCGCCTGCGTAGCGTTCGTCATCGCGCTCTACGTCGCCCGCGGCTGGCAACTCTCGAATACTGGCGCACGCGGCTTGGTTGATCTGCTGCGCGTGCCTCTCTACCTGTTCTGGAAGCTCGGCCTCGCATTCCGCCGGCCGAGCGCGTGGGTTCGCACCGCACGCGGAGGTGAGAGCCCGTGAAAAAGTCAGAGCAACCCTTCGAGCCGCCGACGCCCGCGCAGCCCTACGTGCTCTCCGAAATTCAGGAGCTCTGGTACGCGCTGCAAGCGAAGAACTGGCTCTCGCTCGCCGTGGTGCCTTCGCGCTCCGGCAGCGGCGCCCGCGAGCTCGCGCGCGCGCTCGCTGAAGTGGGTACCGCGCTGCGTGGCGAGCGGGTGCTGCTCTTCGAAGCCGAGCGCTCCGACTCGGAGAGCGTGGTCAAGCACATGGTCCAGATTCGCAACTACACGCGCGACAACGCGCGCATGGTGATCGCGCTCGACGCGCCCGTCGAGAATCCCACCGCCATCTCGTTGATTCGCGCCGCCGATGCCGCGTTGCTCGCGGTGGAGCGCGGCGCCTCCGATCTTCGCAACGCACGCAAGACCATCGAGCTCGTGGGGCCAGACCGGCTCCTCGGGAGCGTGCTCGTTCAATCGAGGTAGCCATGGGGTCGCCGCGGGTCAGCGTCGTCGTCGCCACCTACAACCGCAAGACGCTGCTGCTGCGACTCCTGCAGCAGCTCGCGGCGCAGCACCTCGCGCCCAACGAGCTGGAGATCATCGTCGTCGACGACGGCTCGTCCGAGCCCGTGGCGCCACACGTGGACGCGCTTCGACTCCCATGTCGCGTCGAGGTCATCACCCAGACCAATGCGGGCGCGGCAGCTGCGCGACACGCGGGCGTTGCGAATGCGCGCGGCGAGGTGGTGATCCTCATCGATGACGACATGCAGCTCGCACCGGACTTCGTGACCGAGCACCTCGCGGTCCACGACGTTCATCCGCACGCCGTGGTGCTCGGGCGAATCGCGGCGGATCCCAAGTTGAGCGAGATGCCGCTCTTCGAGCGCTACAACGCCTCGCGCCTGGCGCGCTGGGAGAGCGCGCTGCACGCCGGTGGGCTCACGCTTCACGGAAACAACGTGTGCACCGGCAACGTGTCATTCCGCCGCGAGGACTACGACGCGGTCGGCGGCTTCGACCTCTCTTTGAAGCGAAGCGAGGACGCCGAGCTGGGCCTGCGGCTCGAAGCGCACGGCGTGTTCTTCACGTTTCGCGACTCCGCCGTCGTGCAGCACGGGAGTGATCACACCAGCTGGCAGAACTGGCTTCAGAGCGCGCGGCGCTACGGCGCTCACGACCTCCGGATCGGACGCAAGCACGCGCGCGTGCCGCACGCCGATCCCTGGCGATTCATGTTCGCGCTGCGCGCGCCGATTCGACCGTTCCTCGTCCTCGCCGTCGCCGCGCCGCACGCGACCGAGATGCTCACCCAGGCCACCGTTCGCGCAGCCGAGGCGCTGGACCGTCAGGGACTGGAGTCGATCGCGATTCAGCTCACCGGACTCGCGTACGGCGTCGAATATTTCCGAGGGATACGCGGCGAAGCGGGTTCGTTTCGGCAAGCGCTGACGAGCGCCGTCGACTTCCTCGCGAAGGTGGGCGACGCGCCGCGCTGCGATGTCCGCGCGCCTCGGCTCGCTGCCGCCGCTGCGAGTGCCGCTCGCGACTTCACTGCCGATCGTGACGCGCGCCACCACTGCGAGTCGCGCTACGGCTACGCGGGCGAACGCGGCCAGCCGCTCGGCGCCGAGCTCGTCACCAAGGTCGGGCTTCAAGTCGCAGCGGGTTACCGACTGATGCGCATGTGGCGCGCGGCCGGCATTTCACTGGGAGCGAAGATCACCTCGCGACTGATGCGGCACCTCTATGGCTCGGACATCCACTGGGATGCCGAATTTGCGCCTGGCACGACGTTCGTTCACGGGTTCGGCCTCGCGATCAGCCACGCGGCGCGGGTGGGCCCGAACTGTGTGATCTCGCAGAACGTGACGCTCGGAATGGGAATCGACCCCGTCACGCGTGAAACCGGCGCGCCCACGCTCGGCGCCGGCGTGCACGTCGGCCCGGGCGCCGTGTTGCTCGGACCCATCACGGTCGGCGCGGGATCAAAGGTGATGCCGAACGTGGTCCTCACCACCTCGGTGCCGCCGGGTTCGCTCGTCGAAGCGCCAGTTCCCAATGTGCGACCGCGCCTCAAGCCGCGCACCGAAGTCGAGCCGATGCGCGTGCGCGGCGCCGCCGGAGAATGGAGCTGACCATATGCGCGCGATCTATCCGCTGGTGGTCGCGGCGACCCTCTTCGCGTGTCGTCCCTCGCATGCGACCGAGCCGCCGAAGCATCCGCCCACCGGTCCGTTTCCCGAGGCTACGACGAAGCTCTGGAACAACGGCCTCGGCGATGGTTGGGAAGATTGGGGTTGGGCACCGCGCAAGCTCGACGCCGGCCAACCCGCGCGCATCGACATGGGCCACCACGGCGGTTGGATCCTCGCGCACCGCAATCTCGCGGGCCGTTGGGGTGGATTGCGAATTCGCTATCGCGCGCCCGCGGGCTACGGCGACTTTCTCGAGGTGCGCGTCGATTCCGATCTGTCGGTGAACTATCCGCGCGTGATGCTCGACGTCGCGAACCAACTGCACACGACCGACGGTTGGACGGACGCATTCATTCCCATCGGCGAGCTCAATCCGCACGGGCAGCCGTTTGATCGCGTCATCCTCCGCGCTTATCGCGACGTGGGCGACGACCCCGTGCAGATCGCGAGCGTCGCGTTCACCGCTGCAGATTCGAAGTTGGAGCAGGAGGTGGTCACCGAACATCGCCAGGTGACGTTCACCGTCGACTGCCGCGCGCCCAGCCATCCCATCAGCCCGCTCATTTATGGAATCGCTTACAACTTTGCGAACGACTCGAGCGGCCCACTTCGCTGGACGCTCGGCGCGACGGGGCGACGCTGGGGTGGCAACGCCGCGAGCCGCTACAACTGGAAGCTCGGCAACGCGTGGAACACCGCGTCGGATTGGTTCTTTCAAAATGTAAACTACACAGGGTTACCGAATTACACGTATCAGCACTTTCTCGACGATGACTTGAAGCACAACGTCGCGACCGCGCTCACGGTGCCCACGATCGGCTGGGTCGCGAAGGACACGCGGTCCTATTCGTTCCCGGTGGATCGCTTCGGTGCGCAGAAGCGCGTCGCCCCTGAAGAGCCGAACGCAGGCAACGGCGAAGACGGAAACGGCAAGCCGATCGTTCCCGCCGCACCGTCGCTCACGAGCGTGCCAGCGCCGCCCGAATTCATCGGCGACTGGGTCAAGGCGATTCGCGCGCACGCGCCCGCGGGCAAGCGCAGCGTGCAGATGTACATCCTCGACAACGAGCCGATGCTCTGGGACACCACGCAGCGCGACGTTCATCCCACGCCAGTCGGCTACGACGAGCTGCTCGATCGAACCATCTCGTACGCGAAGGCCATCAAAGACGCGGACCCGCGCGCGATCATCGCAGGTCCCGCGGCGTGGGGCTGGCCCGCGTACCAGTACTCGGCGGTCGATGCGCTTCAAGGCTTCGCGATCGCGCCGGACCGGCTGCGCCACGCTAACGTCCCGCTGATTCCGTGGTGGCTGCGGCGGCTCCACGACTACCGCGAGAAGCACGGGGTGAACCTGGTGGACGTGCTCGACGTGCACTTCTATCCGCAGGCCGAAGGCATCGGTGTGGGCACGAAGGGCGATGTGGACGCGGCGACGTCAGCGCGGCGAATTCGCTCCACGCGCGCGCTCTGGGACCCGACGTACGTCGACGAGTCGTGGATCAAGCAGCCGGTGATGCTCTTGCCGCGCCTGCAGAAATGGATCGACGACAACAACCCCGGAATGGGCATCTCCATTGGCGAGTGGAACTTCGGCGCGGAGAACGACATCAGCGGCGGGCTCGCGGCCGCCGAGGCGCTCGGGCGCTTTGGCAACGCGGGAATTACCTCGGCGTTCTACTGGACCAGTCCGCCGGATGGCTCGCCCGCGTACTGGGCCTTCCGCGCCTTCCGGAACTACGACACGCAGGGCGCGCACTTCTTGGACACGTCCGTCGTCGCGAGCAGCAACGACAAGACCGCTTCGATCTTTGCGTCGCGCAACGACAAGGGCCAGCTCGTGCTCGTGGCGCTCAACCTCGATCCGAGCGTGGAGCTCGACGCGGACGTGAAGCTTCAGGGCTGCAGTGCGCCCGCGAGCGGCCGAAGCTTCAGCTACTCCGGCGGGCTGCACGGCTTCGAGCCCGGTCCCTCGCCGCTCCAGGGCGACGCAGTGCACGCCGCGCTGATGCCGTACTCGGTGAACGTGTTCGAGCTTCACCCCAAGTGAAGGCGCTCAGGCCGGGCGCGAACGCGCGCGCTCGACCACATCGACGAGATCGCCGACACAGCGAACGCCGAGGACATCCTGCGTGCGCAGCGCCACGCCGAAGGCCTCTTCGAGCGAGAGGAGCACGTTGAGCGCACCCAGCGACGTCCAGCCTTCGAGCGAATGCGGACCATCATCGAGCCGCGGTAGATTCACGAGCCCCAGCGCGCGACGCACGAGCTCGGGCACTTCGTAGCCGCCGATCGTCGAGCCGTCGTTCCCTACGCGCGCGGGCACGCCGCCGGCCGTCGCGCCCGCGGGAATGTCGCCGGAGACCACGCTCCCCGAAAGGATGACCGCTTGGTCACCAATTCGCGCGCCGCGCAGGAGCGTGGCGCGCGCGCCGATCACCACTTCGCGCCCAACCCGAACCGGCCGCGCCTCGCCCGCTTCGGAATGCACGCCCGCGCGGTGGAAGTCGGTGTCGAGCACCATGACGAATGGGCCGATGCGCGTGCCCTCGCCGATCGACACGTGACAGTGCGAGGTGATCGCAGCGCCGTGCGCGATGGAGACGTGGTCGCCGATCTGAAGCAAGCCTCGCGGTCCCGTGATCAGGTGCGAGGTCACGGGAACGGAATCGATCGACACCTCGCTCCCGACCTCGATGCGCCCGAGATTTCGGACCACGGGACGTCCGCGAAGCGCCGCGCGCAGTCCCACGCGATCACACGCGCGCATCCACCAACGCGTCCGCTGCTCATCGACGAAGTCGCTCCACATGGTTCACCCCGCGCGAATGAGCGTGATGCAACGAGGCAGCTCGTAGGGTCGCGACGTGTGCCAGGTGAAGCGACCGCCATCGCCCGCTTCGAAGCCGGAGCCGACGAGCACCTCGAGCGTCGGCCGATTCTTCGCGGTCTTGAGGTAGCGCGCCTCGACGCGCACGGCACCCAGCCCGGTCGCCCACTCGACCGCGTGGTGCAACAGCGCGAGCTCCACCTTGCGCCCCATCACGCGACAGCTCAGCATCAGGTCCACGATGCGCGCCTCCTCGCCTTCGACCTCGGCGCTCACCAGGCCGGTCAGCCCTGCGTCGCCAAAGCGATCCGAGACGGTCGCGGCCCAGAACCTCCGGTTCGGCGCGCTCGTCCACGCTTCGAGCTCCGCGCCGCTCATTCGACGCGTGCTGAGGTTGAGCTGGTTGGTCTTGTTGAAAAGCTGCGCCACGCGCGCGAGGTTGGCTGGCGAGAGCGGCTCCATGCGCACGCGAATCTCGAGACCTTCGAGCCAGGCGTTGAGATCGCCCACCTCGCGCTTGAGCTCGGTGCGCGCGCGCTCGGCGACGTACAACCGTGTGCGCTCGAGGTCCTCGCCGCTGATGTGCGCGGTGTCGAAGCAGCGCAGCGAACGGAGCGCGTCGGGATAGCGCAGCTTGTCCGCGGGCCACTCGGGCACGAGGACCTCGGGCAGCGCCTCACGCACGCGCGCGCGCTCGCTCGGGTTGTCGTCGATGAACACCACCGACTGCAGGCCGAGGTTGAGCTCCTCGGCGAGCTCCGCCACGCTGCGCGCCTTGTCTTGCCAGCTGATTCGCCAACCGACGAAGTCCGCCTTGCGCAGCACCATCTCGGGATGTTGCTCGATGGCCTCGAGCGCGACGGCCTCGTCGTTCTTGCTCGCGATGGCGAGCACCACGCCGCGGCGGGTGAGGTCTTTGAGCTCGCGCTGAAGGTCGACGAGCGCTTCACCCTCCGCGTCGTGACCGCCGAGACGCAAACCTTGCCAGCCGACCTCGCCGACGATTCCGCCCCAGAGCGTCTCGTCAAGGTCGACCACAACCAGCTTGCGCGCCTGACCTGCGCACGCGCGTAGCGCGGCCTTCACGTCGCTCGCAGCCTCCGCGAGCACCTCGCCCTGGTGCCGCACCTTGCCCAGGTACCACCCCTTGGCGCTCGAGCCGGTGCGTCCACCGCACGCGACCCAGCGCTGCGAATCGAGCACGAAGACGTTCGCGCTGCTCGCGAGTCGCTCCATCAACCGCGCGTTCATCACCGAGAGCGCCCAGCTCGCACCCAGCGGCGGTCGCGCATCGAGCAGTCCCAATCCACGATGGTCGACGGAGAGTGACCAGTTGGTCACGAATCCGAATCGGTACGCGCGCAGGCCCTCGAGCACGCGCGCGGCGAACGCGTCGACATCTGCATGCAGCGCTTCGACCGTCGTTGGCTCGTGGTGCAGCAGCTTCGCGAACGCGTCGGAGGAGAGCTCGGGCTGCGTCCAGATCAAGGCGAAGTCGCGCGCGCCATCAGGCGGACCTTGGAGCAACTGCTGCATCACCTGTCCGTACGGCGTCTCCGCGATCTCCACGGACGGCCCGTCGCTGAGCTCTCGCAGACGCACCGCGAGATCCCCCGGCGTGAAGTCCGCGAGCACCACGCCGCGAAGCTGGGGCGTCACGACGGCCAGCGGGCGCGCGGCCGGAGGCGGGGGAACATCGCTCGCGCCCTCGAGCCGACGGAGCACGCGCGCGGGCACGCCACCCGCGACGACGCCCGCAGGAATCTCGCCCGAGACCACGCTGCCCGCGGTGATCACCGAGCCCGCGCCGATCTTCGTTCCCGGCAAGACGGTGACGCGGCCCGCCAGCCACACGCCGTCGCCGAGCTCGATGGGACGCGCCTCGCCACCTTGCGGCAGCTCGAAGTCGGCGACCACACAGTACGGCCCCACGCTCACGCGATCGCCGAGTCGCACGTGCGAACGCGCGGCAAGCACCGTGCCGAAATTGATGACCACCTGGTCACCCATTTCGAGCCGCGCCGCAGGGCCACACCAGAGCTCTGCGGGAGAAAACTCGGAGTTGATCACCGCGTCGCTTCCGATGCTCAACGTCCCCGCGTTCTCCACGCGCGGTCGGCCCACGGTTCGCGCGCGCGGACCGACGCGCGTCGCGCCGCGCAGGAAGAACGGCGCCAGCGCGCTGGCTGCGATGAATCTTCCGCCCTTGCGGATCCGCTCGGTGAGATCCAACTCACGGTCGCGGTCGAGGCCACGGCGAATGGTCGAGAGCAGGGTCACGGGCATGCGCGGTCAAATAAGCAGTGAAGTGGGCGCGGTCGACCCCCTGTCGAGGGGAAAAGTCCCGCACGCTCCAGAACCAATCGGCGGTGCGCGTCATGCGGCGCGCATTCGAATTGGCCAGATCTGGATCGATGCCGTCACGCGCGCGGGCGCGCTCGAGCGCATCGAGTCGCTCGTCGCTCGCGGCCAGGGTGGACGCGTCTTCACGCCAAATGTTGACCATGTGGTCAGGGTTGAGCGCGACGCCGAGTTTCTCGAGGCCTATCGGCGGGCGGACCTCACGCTCTGTGATGGACAGCCGCTGTTCTGGGCTTCACGGCTCATGGGCTCGCCGCTCCCCGAAAAAGTTTCGGGCTCGGACCTGGTGCTGCCTTTGCTTCGGCGCGCGGGGAAGCTGGGCTGGCGCGTGTTTCTGCTCGGCGGTGGCGCGGGCATTGCCGGTGAGGCCGCGCGACGCGTGACCGCGAACTTCGGCGTGACCATCGTCGGGACCGCGTCGCCGCGCATCGAGCGACAGCCAACACAGGTCGATGAAGTGCTCATCGATCGAATCACGGGCGCGCGCACGCAACTGCTGCTCGTGGCGCTCGGCGCGCCCAAGCAGGAGCTGTGGATTCATCGACACGCGAGCGCGCTCGCGCCAGCGGTGTCGGTGGGCGTGGGCGCGTCGCTCGACTTCGTTGCAGGCCGCGTTCGTCGCGCGCCGCCGTGGATCTCGCGCGCAGGGATGGAGTGGCTCTTCCGATTGGCGCAGGAGCCAAGGCGCTTGTGGCGGCGCTACCTGGTCGACGACGTGCGCTTCGCGCCCATCCTGCTGCGCACGCTGCTCGAGTCGCACGCATGACACCGAGCACCGATGGTGCCATCGCGGAGACCGCGCCAGCTGATGCCGCGTCGCCGAAGCTGGCCGACGATGCCGGCGCGGCCGACGTGCGCGTGGCCGTGCGCAGCGCGATGGTGCTCAACGCGGCGCTGGTGGCCACGTGGGCCGTCGCGTCGCTGGTGCGCTTCTTCCTCAGCCGGCACCTTGGCCCCGAGCTCTTCGGCGTGTACCGCGCGGCCGATGCGCAGACGACCGTCTGGTACATGCTCCTCAGCTTCGGGATGGAGACGTACATCCAGAAGGAGATCCCGGTCCGGCCGCAGCACGCGACCGATTTTCTGGGCGGCGTGGTGGTGGCGCGCGCGCTGCTCTCGGTCGTGGTGCTCTCGGGGCTCGCCGCGCTGCTGTGGATGAAGGGCGTGCCCACTCCGCGAAGCGCGCTGCTGCTCACGTTCTGCGCGGGCTACGCCGTGATGTCGATGAACGCCACGCTGGCGGCGCTGCTCCACGCCTCGCGACAGGTGGGCGGGCTGTCGGTAATGAACGTCGTCACGAAGATCGTCTGGGGCGTGGGAATCCTGGTCGCGGTGCTGCTTCGCTTGCCGCTGGCGGGACTCGCGGGCGCGATGGCGGTTTCTGAAGTTGGAAAGTGTGTGGTGCTCGCCCTGCTGGTGCGCAAGCACCTGGGCGCGCGCTGGCGCGTGGACTTCGGCGCGATCAAGCGCGTCTTCGCCATCAGCCTGCCCTTCTACGTGAACGGTGTGGCGATCACGGTGTACGGCAACGTCGATACCATCGTGCTCTCGTGGCTCTCGAGCGACGCCGAGGTTGGCTACTACAGCGCGGCGCAGAACATCGCCGGGCTCTCGATGTTCATCTCGCCGCTCATCGGCTGGGTGCTGATGCCGCTCTTGTCGCGTGCGGGCGCGCGCTCGAGCGACGAGATGTACGCGCTCTTCCGCCGCGCGCTGGAGCTGGTGATCACCTTGATCGCGCCAGTGGTGGCGATGGTGGGGCTCGGCGCCGACGTCTGGGTCACGCGCCTCTCGGGCGGCGACTACGGACCGGCGGCGCTGGCGCTTCGAATCCTCGCGCCGATGTTCGTGCTCACCTACCTCGCCACGATCGCCGCGACGACGCTCAATATCCAGGGCCGGTCGTGGACGGTGACGATTGTCTCGTGCGGCTCGCTCTTCGCGTCCGCAGCGCTCGACACGTTCCTGGTGCCGCGGGCGTGGCACTGGCTCGGCATCGGTGGCGCGGGAGCAGGCGCGGCGTTCTCGCTCACGCTGACGGAGGCGGCGGTGTCGATGACGTTCCTGATCGTGCTGGGCCGGCGCGCGTTCGATCGGCGCAGCCTCGCGGCGATCGCGAAGTCATTCCTCATCTGCGCGCTCGTGGCCGCGTTCGATCACTTCTTGCGTCCGTTGACGTGGTCGCGACTGATGCTCGACGCGCTCGCGTTCGGCGTGCTCGCCATCGTCACGGGCACCGTGCGACTCGACGAGGTGCGCGCGCTCGTCGGCGATCAACTTCGCGCCAAGCTTGGTCGCAGATCCGCGCCCTCGGGTGGCTGACCGTGATCTCCGCGGGCGACGTTCAGGTCGCATGGTTCGAGCTCGATGTCGGCGATTGGTCCGGTGCCGAGTCCGTGCTGGATGACGCCGAGCGCGCACGTGCTGAGCGCTTTCGTCATGAGCGCGATCGCGATCGCTTCGTGCGTTCGCACGCAGCGCTGCGTCGCGAGCTGGCCCACGTGCTCGGGCGCAATCCGGCGACGCTGGCGTTCACCGAAGGGCCGCACGGTCGCCCCGAGCTGAGCGATGGCGCACTTCGTTTCAGCCTCTCGCACGCGGGCGGGCTCGCGCTGATCGGGATCGCGAAGAACACGGTCGGCGTCGATGTGGAGGCGATTCGTCCTGGCACGCACTTCGACGTCGTGCGCTTCTTCTCCTCGCGCGAGCAGGCCACGCTCGCCGGGCTTCCGGAGCATGAGCGCTGTGCCGCGTTCTTCCGCGCGTGGGTTCGGAAGGAGGCGTACCTCAAGGCGCGCGGTGTGGGGCTCCAGGCGCCGCTGCACGCGTTCGACGTGAGCCTGGAGCCGCATGCGCCCGCGCAGCTGCTGGCCACGCGACCCGACGCGAGCGAGGCCGCGCGCTGGACGCTCGCTGAGCTTCGCGCGCCCCTCGGCTTCATCGCTGCGCTGGCACACGAAGGCCCGCTGCGCACAATGAACGTCGCCGAGATGAGTCGCGCGGGCTGAGCCTCAGCGCTCCGAGCGTCGACGGCCGAAGCGGAGCAGCGCGAGCGCAAGCAGGCCGGTGACGCCGAAAAGATCGCTCGAGCCGTTCGCGGAGCACGAGCAGCCGCTGCTCGGCGCGGTCGTCGTCTTGCCGCCGCTCGTGCCCACCGAGCCTCCGGTGCCACTGGCGCTGCTGGTGCTGCCCGTTGCGCCGTGCGTGTTCCCTGCGGTGGTGCCTTCGGAGGTCCTGCCCGCGCCGGTGGTCCCGGTCGCCGCCGAGCTGGTGGTGCCCGTGGTGGTCCCTGCGGCCGAGGTGGAGGTGGTCGCCGTGCTGGTCCC
>Ga0265338_10010076_pt1 | contig 11171 bp, 8 predicted proteins | sample 42126metaG_FD_193579 | JGI IMG/M metagenome (GOLD analysis project Ga0265338, IMG submission 193579) | Rhizosphere microbial communities from Carex aquatilis grown in University of Washington, Seatle, WA, United States - 4-21-26 metaG | ecosystem: Host-associated > Plants > Roots > Rhizosphere >... | reverse complement strand
GATCCCAACCGAGCAGGAACAGGCAAAAGCCGCCTGGAGCGAGGTGCAGAACCAATATCAGCGCCGGGCCGATCTGATCCCGAATCTGGTGAACACGGTCAAAGGTTACGCGACGCAGGAACGCGAAGTCCTGACCCAGGTGACTGAAGCCCGCGCCAAGGCGACGCAAGTGCAGGTCAATGCCAACCAACTCACCGACCCCGAAGCTATTCGCCGTTTCCAGGAAGCGCAGGCGCAGCTCTCCGGAGCCCTTGGCCGGCTTCTCGCGGTTAGCGAGCGCTACCCGGATCTCAAATCCAACCAGAATTTTCTTGCCCTGCAATCGCAGCTTGAGGGAACGGAGAATCGCATCACTGTGGCTCGCCGCGATTACATCCAGGCCGTCCAGAACTACAATACCGAGGTGCGCACCTTCCCGGGCCGCTTCTGGGCGATGATGTACAGCGCTCAACCGATGGCGACCTTCACCACAGGTGAGGAAAATCAGCGCCCGCCCGCCGTGCAGTTCTGATGGGCTCCATGATTCGTCTATCGGCTGTCCTATTTTGCTTCCTCGCATTCCTTGCGGGCTCCGTCCACGCAGCAGAGCCAACCTTCCCTGCTCTGACTGGCCGGGTTGTCGATCAGGCGAACGTTCTCAACGCGGCTGCCAAGGCTCAAATCGAACGCAAGCTCGCCGATTTGGAATCCAAGACGGGCCGGCAGCTTGTCGTGGTGACATTGGCGTCGTTGCAGGGCTACGAGATTGAAGATTACGGCTACAGGCTCGGCCGCGCCTGGGGCATTGGACAGAAAGGCGCCAACAACGGCGCCCTTCTGATCGTCGCGCCCAACGAGCACCGGGTCCGCATCGAGGTCGGCTACGGGTTGGAAGGCACGCTCACCGACGCGGTGTCGCGGCTGATTATCGAGAACGGAATTCTTCCTCGCTTCCGTGTCAATGATTTCGCCGGCGGTATCGAGCGTGGCGTCGACGACATTGTCCAGGCTCTCACAGGAGACGCGGAAGACTTCAAGCGGCGCGCCGCCGAACAGAACACCGGCCCGGCGGGAACGGAAGGTCTGCAGCGGTTCATCTTTCTCGCCGTCATCCTCGGGCTATGGCTTTTCTTCGCCCTTCGGTCGCGCCGCCGCGGGTATCGCCGCAGCGGCCTGCCGTGGATCATCCCGATGGGTGGAGGATGGGGCTCCGGCGGGGTTGGCGGCGGCTGGGGCGGTGGGTCAGGTGGAGGATTCTCAGGCGGTGGCGGTTCGTTCGGCGGCGGCGGCGCCTCGGGGCGATGGTGATGACACCCGTCCTCGCTCCTGAAGAGCATGCGCGGCTGACCGAGGAAATCCGCAAAGCGGAGGCGGGCACGTCGGGCGAGATCTATGTGGTGGTCGCTCATTCGGCCGATACGTTCCGGCTGGTCCCGGTACTCTGGGCGGCGGTTTTTGCTCTTCTGCTCCCGTGGGTGCTGCACCTGACGACGAGCCTTTCCGCGATGATGATTCTTTCGCTGCAGGTGCTCGGATTTGTTGTCGCGGCAAGCATCCTGTCGCTGCATCAGGTGCGGTACCGCATCGTGCCGCCCGCAATCGCCGAGGACGCGGCCCATCGCGCGGCACTTGCCCAGTTCATGGCTCATGGCGTCCACCTGACGTCTGCTCGAACCGGTGTTCTCATCTATGTCACCATGCGGCCCCGCCGGATCGAGGTGGTGGCCGACAGCGGCATCCATGCCAAGGTCGGCCAGGAAGCCTGGGATAGCACCGTCGCAGCGATCACAGCAGAAGCCCGCGCCGGGCGCCTTAGCGATGGTCTTGCCGCGGGAATCCGCACAGCCGGCACCCTGCTCTCCCGGCACTTCCCCCGAGGAGCAACCGACCGCAACGAGCTTCCGGATCGGGTCGTCGAAGGCTGATTCTGGTCATCGACCAATCCGGCTTGCGTCGCACGCCATCCTCCGTCATTGGTGAAACTATGACCACGCGCGCCATTCCTTGCGTCCTCATGCGGGGCGGCACCTCGCGCGGACCCTACTTCCTCGCCTCCGATCTGCCGGCCGATCCGGCGGAGCGCGACCGTGTGCTGCTTCAGGTGATGGGCTCCGGACACGAGCTTCAGGTAGACGGGATCGGTGGCGGGCACCCGCTGACCAGCAAAGTGGCCATCGTAAGCCCCTCGAAAGTTCCAGGGGCCGATGTGGATTACCTTTTTGCGCAGGTGAATGTTCGTGAGCGCCTCGTGGACACGTCTCCCAATTGCGGAAATATGCTCGCCGGTGTTGGCCCCTTTGCTCTGGAAGCGGGCTTGGTTACTCCTACGGACGGAGTTTCCACCGTTCACATCTATAACGTGAACACCCGAAAACTCATCGAAGCGCGCATCCAGACCCCCAAAGGCCACGTGAAGTATGACGGCGATGCCGTCATCGATGGTGTCCCAGGAAGTGCCGCGCCCATCCATCTGGCGTTCCTCGATGCGGCGGGATCCAAGACCGGCAAGCTCTTCCCGACCGGCAGTCCCAAGGACGTGGTCCAAGGCATTCCCATCTCGCTCGTCGATGCCGCGATGCCCATCATGGCCATCAGGGCTGCTGACCTCGGCTGGACGGGATATGAGCAGCCATCGGACTTTGCAAAGGACGCTGCCTTCATGGAGCGGCTGGAATCGCTCCGGATACAAGCCGGCCTCTTGATGGGCCTTGGTGATGTTCGAGCGCTGGTCATACCGAAGCCGGTGCTGGTTGCTCCGCCCCGCGCCGGGGGCACATTGGCGGCTCGATATTTCATGCTACACGCTTGTCACAACGCTTTCGCCACCACAGGTGCGGTTGCGGTTGGTACCGCGGCGGTCACTCCGGGAACAATCATCGCGGACGTCGCGGGCACCCCTGCCATGCCGGTGGATGTGCTCATCGAGCACCCGTCCGGTACGATGCAGGTACGGTTGGAAAAACGCCCCGGCGACAGGGCTCCAGTGGCCTTTCTGGTGCGCACGGCGCGACGGTTGTTCGAAGGCCGCGTGCTCGTCGATCTTCCCCAACCCGCGCCCGCATAGGCGGCTTCTACCCTTGGGCTTAGTGCGGGATACGTGGCCTTATCCTCGGTTGCGGCCGCCGCTCCAATGCCATGCTCAAGTTGTCTAGAGCCAAATATCGGCGGGCCAAGCCGGAACGGGGCAGCCCCCAGCCCCGTTATCGACCCAATAGCGGCGGATACGCGGCCGCCACGACTGACGCGAAAGTTCAGAAAGGATACCTCATGCCCCGAAATGGCGAGCACAAAGGCACGTCGAATCGCGGCTTTGCTTCCATGGACCGAGCCAAGCAACGCCAAATCGCAAGCAAAGGTGGACAAAGCGTTCCCCCAGAAAAGCGGAGTTTTTCCCAGGACCCAAGCCTCGCCGCACAGGCCGGCCGCAAGGGCGGGGAATCCGTCCCCCCCGAGGGCCGCAGCTTCTCGCAGAACCGCGAACTTGCAGCCGAAGCCGGCCGCAAGGGCGGTCAGGCGCGCGGCGCCTCCAGCCGGCGCGCGCGGCCGGATGCTGCTGCGACCACACAGGAGAGCGGCAAGGCCGAAGCCGAGCGGCAGGGCGCAAGCTTCGACAAGAGCCACGATGAACCGGCCGAAGGTGCGGGCGACGAGCCGAAGGACGATTTCGAACCGGACATCGAGGAACCGAGCAATCTGGCGGTCAGCCATGATGTGGCACCCGACGATCTGGGCAAAAGCGGCGCCAGCCGTCCAATTCTCCCGGGTAGCCACCCGCACGGAGTCCGGTAGTTCCTATCACTGCGCGAAGAGAAAGCGGCGAGGGTTTCCCCGCCGCTTTTTCTTTTCAGATGTCGGCGTAGCAGCGTACCTCGCTTGCTCCGCCCGGGTGCGTGACTGCCCCACGGCGGGCCGGCCCCACATTCTTGGCGAAGCGCCAGAGCGAGCCGGAGCCGAACGCGGCAGGCTTCGGCTTCCAGTCCACGCGGCGGCGTTCCATTTCGTCGCTCGAGATTTCCACGTCGATAGTGCCCTTCTCCGCATCAATGACGATGATGTCGCCTTCGCGCAGCAACCCTATGGGACCGCCCTCAGCCGCTTCCGGCCCGACATGGCCAATGCACAATCCCCGCGTCGCGCCTGAGAAGCGCCCGTCCGTGATCAGCGCGATGGTGTCCGAGCGACCCTGCCCGTACAAAGCAGCCGTGGTCGAGAGCATCTCTCGCATGCCGGGGCCCCCCTTGGGTCCCTCATAGCGGATGACGATGACGTCGCCTTCCTTGTAATTGCGTTCCTGCACGGCGGCGAAGGCATCTTCTTCGCAATCGAAGACGCGCGCGGGGCCGCGATGATGCAGATGCTTCAGACCCGCCACTTTCACGATGGCGCCGTCGGGCGCGAGATTCCCGGAAAGCCCAACGACGCCGCCGGTTGGCGCCAGCGGATTTGAGGCGGGCCGCATCACCTGCTGGTTCACGTTGAAAATCACACCGCTGAGATTCTCGGCGATCGTCTTGCCGGTCACCGTCATGCAATCGCCGTGGAGATAGCCGCCGTCGAGCAGCGTCTTCATCAAGACCGGCATGCCGCCGGCTTCCCACATGTCTTTCGCGACAAAGCGCCCACCGGGTTTCAGATCGGCGAGATAGGGCGTGCGTTTGAAGATGGCCGCGACATCGAAGAGATCGAACGCGATGCCCGCCTCGTTCGCCATGGCGGGCAGATGCAGCGCCGCATTGGTCGAGCCCCCGGTCGCAGCGACGACGGTGGCGGCGTTCTCGAACGCTTCACGCGTGCAGATGTCGCGCGGGCGGAGATTCTTCGCGAGCAGCGCCATGACGGCTTCGCCCGCCTTCAACGCGTAATCGTCGCGCGAGGTGACTTCGGCCGGCGGCCCCGCCGAAAAGGGAAGCGCCAATCCGATGGCTTCGGAGACGCAGGCCATGGTGTTGGCGGTGAACTGCCCGCCGCAGGCGCCCGCGCCCGGGCAGGCGACGCATTCGAGCTCATGCAGCTCGGCATCGGGCATGTTGCCGGCGGAATGCTTCCCCACCGCTTCGAACACGTCCACGACCGTCACGTCCTTGCCGTGAAAACGGCCGGGCATGATCGAGCCGCCATACAGAAACACGCTCGGCACGTTCAGCCGCAGCATCGCCATCATCATGCCGGGGAGGCTCTTGTCGCAGCCGGCGATCCCGACCAGCCCGTCATAGCAATGGCCGCGCACGGTCAGCTCCACCGAATCGGCGATCACTTCGCGGCTGACGAGGGATGATTTCATCCCCTCATGCCCCATGGCGATGCCGTCGGTGACGGTGATGGTGCAGAATTCGCGCGGCGTGCCGCCGGCCTCCTTGACCCCGCGCTTGGCCGATTGCGCCTGACGCATCAATGCGATGTTGCAGGGAGCCGCCTCGTTCCAGCAGGAGGCGACGCCGACGAAGGGGCGGTGGATCTCCTCATCCGTCAGGCCCATCGCATAGTAATAGGAACGATGCGGCGCGCGCTCCGGCCCTTCGGTGACGTGGCGCGAGGGAAGCTTGGATTTGTCGATTGTCGGCATGGTGCGGGGCTTTCGGTTTCGGCTGGCCTTAGCTGCCACAAACCGGCGCGCCATGGCGAGAGATTCTCAACGGGCGGGGGCGGCGGGCCGCCAATTTTCCAAAACACCCCCCCTCCCCCTCTTTTTCGGGTCGAGGAGAGGAAAAACCCAGGATAAGCCTGGGTTTTTGGCAGCGGAAGGCCGCCCGATAGGGTGCGGATTCCGGTGCAATAAGATGCGATAAAGGTGCAATAGAGCCGTCATAGGGTGCGTGCGGGTCAGCCGTTTCGTCTCCGTCCTGGCCCGGTTTTCCGGGCGCGCGACTCACATAGATGGGAACGGCGCGGTGCGCGCAGAAGGCCCCCCTCCGTCCGCTTTCGCTGCCACCTTCCCCCCCTTGTGGGGGAAGGGCGAGGATACATTCGTTCAGCCGCTCAAGCGTTTCAGGGCTTCCTGCAGGCGCGTGGCTAACGCGGCGGCTTCGGCGCGGCGTTCCTTCTGTTCCTCGATCACCTCTTCGGGGGCTTTGGCGACGAAGGCCTGATTGTTCAGTTTCGCATCGAATTTCGCGATCTCGCTTTCCGCCTTCTGTAAATCCTTCGCCAGACGCGCGCGTTCCTTGTCGAGATCGATCACCTCGCCCAGAGGCAACGCCGCAACCGCTTCGCTCAGAACGAATTGCGCCGAGCCTTGCGGAATTTCGCCCGCGGTGCGCGCACTCGACAATCGCGCCAGAGTCAAAATCATGTCGCGGTTGCGCGCGAGACGCGCGGACGTCTCCGCGTTCGCGTCCTTGAGCAGGAGCGCAATGCGAGCCCCGGGCGGAACGTTCATTTCTGCACGCACGCTGCGCACACCCGAGACGATCTCGATCAGCCAGTTCATTTCGGCGCGCGCTTTCTCATCCTGCGGCAGACCCGACAATTCCGGCCAGGGCGACAGCATCAGCATGGTGCGGCGCGGCACCGCATGTTCGGCGATGCGCGCCCATAATTCTTCGGTGATGAACGGCATGAAAGGATGCAACAACTGCAAGATCCGGTCGAGCACCCAGGCCGCCGTGTCGCGCGTCTCGATCTTGGCCGCTTCGTCATTGCCGTTCAGCACCGGCTTGATGAATTCGACATACCAATCGCAGAACACGTCCCAGACGAAATGGTAGATCGCGCCCGCGCCGTCATTGAAGCGATAGGCGACGAGCGCCTCGGTGACCTCGGACGCGGCGCGCGCCGTCTCCGCCACGATCCATTTGTTGACCGTCATGGTCACGGTTGCCGGATCGAATTCGCGCTTGCGCACGCATTCGTTCATCTCGCAGAAGCGCGCGGCGTTCCACAGCTTGGTCCCGAAATTGCGGCAGGTCTCCACGCGATTGAGCCCGAGGCGGATGTCCTTCCCCTGCCCCGCCGCGTTGGCGAGCGCGAAACGCAAGGCGTCCGCGCCATACTCATCGACGATGTCGAGCGGATCGACGACGTTGCCCTTGGTCTTGGACATCTTCTTGCCATGCTCGTCCACCACCCGGCCGTGGATGAAGACGTGGTGGAACGGCACATCGTCCATGAAGTTGAGGCCCATCATCATCATGCGCGCGACCCAGAAGAAGATGATGTCGTACATGGTAACGAGGGTTGAGGTCGGGTAATAGCGCTTGAGTTCCGGCGTTTCGTCGGGCCATCCCATGGTCGAAAACGGCCACAGCGCAGAGGAGAACCAGGTATCGAGCACGTCAGGATCGCGCCAAATACCGTATTGAATTGCTGTGCCACCTGAGCGATTGGCGATTAAAGCCATAGCGGCCGTATCGTTGTTAACTGCAACGACTTTCGTCATGTAATAAGCTTCGGCTTCACTGATTGCCTCACGTTCCGTTTCAGCAACGAAGGCCATTCTGTCGAAAGCGGATAACCCTCCATCGTCGGATCGTTCGAAACCATACCAAACCGGAATCTGATGCCCCCACCAAAGCTGGCGCGAAATACACCAGGGCTGGATGTTACGCATCCAGTTGAAATACACATTCGACCAATGCTCCGGCACGAAGCGGGTGCGTCCGTCTTCCACCGCTTTGATCGCCTTTTCCGCAAGCGGCGTGACGTTCAGATACCATTGCTCGGTGAGAAAGGGTTCCAGCACGACGGTTTTCGTCTTCTCGTCGTGGGGAACGGCATGGACGATGTCTTCGACCTTGTCGATAAGGCCCGCCACCTCGAGATCGGCGACGACCCGCTTCCTCGCTTCGAAGCGGTCAAGTCCACGATATGCAGGAGGAATCTGGCCAGCATCGCTGACCATTAAGAGGATCTCTTCGTCCTTAGGGGAAAGCACCGGTAAACTACTGTCATGTGGTGATCTAGCGTCATCCCCAGATGTGGATTTCAGCGTGCCGTCTGGATTGAAGATACTTATTAATGGCAGCCCGTGGCGTTTGCCGACCTCGAAATCGTTGAAATCGTGAGCGGGCGTGATCTTCACCGCGCCCGTGCCTTTTTCCGGATCGGAATATTCGTCCGCGATAATCGGAATAGGGCGGTTCGCGAGCGGCAGGATGGCGCGTTTGCCGACAAGGCTCTTGTACCGCTCGTCCTCGGGATGGACGGCCACCGCGACGTCGCCGAGCATGGTTTCCGGGCGCGTGGTGGCGACCATAATGTAATCGCGCGTCTCGCTACCGGTCTGTTTGCCGTCTTCGTCCAACAACGGCCATTCGAACGTCGCACCGTCGGCCAGCGGATATTTCACGTACCAGAGCTTGCCCTTGACCTCGATGCTTTCGACTTCGAGATCGGAGACCGCCGTCTGCAGCCGCGGGTCCCAATTGACCAGCCGCTTGTCCTTGTAGATCAACCCCTGCTTATAGAGAGAGACGAAAACCTTCAGCACGGCGCGGGAAAGCCCCTCGTCCATGGTGAAGCGCTCGCGGCTCCAGTCGCAGGAGGCGCCGAGCCGCCGGAGCTGGCGCACGATGGTGCCGCCGGATTGCTCCTTCCAGCGCCAGACCTCTTCGAGGAATTTCACGCGCCCCAAGCCGACGCGGCTCATCTGCCGCTTGGCAAGCTCGCGCTCGACGACGAGCTGGGTCGCGATGCCGGCATGGTCGGTGCCCGGCTGCCACAGCACATTCTTGCCCCGCATCCGCTCGAAACGGGCAAGGGCGTCCTGCAGCGTGTTGTTCAGCGCATGCCCGATATGCAGGTTGCCCGTTACATTGGGGGGCGGAATGACGATGGAGAAACTCGGCGCGCCCGGTTTATCGCCGGCGCGAAAGGCGCCGGCGTTCTCCCACTGCGCGTAGAGGCGGGCTTCCACCTCCGTAGGGCGAAAATTCTTATCCAGCATGGCAACGCCTGTATTTCAGCAATGCTGAAAGGACGGTGCGCGCGCGCCATCGTCAAGGGGGGAAGGAAACGGAAAAAAGGGCTATTTCCGGCGGCTGCGGTTTCCGGCGGCGGCCTGGGCGATTTCCTTGGCGACGGCGGCCTCGATCAGGCCCGGCAGGTTCTCGTCCATCCATTCGCGAATCAGAGGCTTCATCCGCTCGAACAATTCCGCCCGGTGGGAGTCCACCCATTCCTGCAGCGTGGGGGTAAAGGCGTCGCGCACGGCCTTGAGGAAGAGCCCGTCCAGGCCCTCGGGAACCTCGGACCCGCGGTCGAGATTGGAAAAGGCCCGGCCCATCGCGGTCCGCGTGACGTCGGAAATCAGGTCGTCCATGGCGGACTCCGCTTTGGGCTCGGCTTCGATGGTCTCGAAGGCAATGTCGTTATCGATCGGCGGCAGGGACCGCGGCGGCACGAAGGGCTCGGGTTCCTCATCGGGGATTTCCTCGGTGAGTTCGAGAACCTCGGCCTCGGCCTTCGGCGCGGGTTCCATGGCGGCGGCACGTACCGGCGTGGGTATCGCCGGCGCCGGAGCGGACGCGGGTACGGCATTGGCCGGTTCCGGCTGATCCTCCGAAATAATCTTCCGGATGGAGGCGAGGATTTCCTCCATGGTGGGTTCATGCGAGGGATTGGGGACGCTGCTCATTCGCTCTTTTCTCTCGGTGGACGAGGCGCGTCGTCCGCTTTCCGGGTCGCTTTCGAACCTAAGCCAGAACGTATAGGAAAGCCATATTGGTTAATGTCTGATTGACGATGCACTACCCCGATCCAACAACGCCTCAGAAACCCGCGCCGGGCCTGCCTGCATGATGGCGCGACTCAGGATCGCCCTGCTGCGGCGGCGTGCCGAGGTGCGGCACGGACTGCGCATTGCCATAGCCGGGCTCGCGAGTTTCGCGCTCGCGCAGGCGCTCGGCTTGCCGCAAGGCTATTGGGCGGTCTTCACCGCGGTCCTCGTGGTGCAGGGAAGTGTGGGTGGATCGTGGAAGGCTGCCGTCGACCGGCTGGTGGGAACACTTCTGGGCGCGGTCTATGGCGCGGGCGTAGCCGCCCTCGTACCCCATAACGACGTGCTGATGCTGGGCGCGGCGCTCGCGATTTCGCTGACGCCGCTGGCGCTCCTGGCCGCCTTCCAGCCGGTTTATCGCGTTGCCCCGATCACCGCGGTCATCCTGCTGCTGGGGAGTTCGGCGAGCAGCGAAGGCCCCTTCCTGGCCGCGGCCCTGCGCACGGTCGAGGTCAGCCTTGGCGGCTTTGTCGGCATGGCGGTGTCGCTCTTCGTGCTGCCCGCGCGTGCGCACGCGCTGCTGGGTCAAGCCGCGAACAAGGTCCTGCAGCGGCTGGCGGACCTGTTCGTGGACCTCATCGGCGCCCTGCTTGCGCCCGTCGATGCGAACGCGATCCTGGCGCGGCAGGATGCGGTCCGGGTCGCGCTGACGGCGCTCGAGAACATCTCAGACGAAGCCGCGCGCGAGAAGCGCAATTATCTCACCGACGACGCAGACCCCGAACCGGTGACCCGCACATTGAGGCGCGTCCGGCACGATCTGGTGCTGATCGGGCGCGTGGCGGCAAAGCCCCTGCCCCCGGAAACCTCCGCCGCGCTGCAGCCGGAGCTGTCGGCGGTCTCGCTCAAGGGAACGCGGCTCCTGCGCGGGCTCGGACGCGCCTTCGCCGAACGCACTGCGCCGCCGGCCCAGGAGGATTTCCAGGACGCCCTGACGCGGGTCACATCGGAAATGGATGCGATGACCCATGACGAGCAGCTTGTGGCGCTCGGCTTTGCCTTCGAGCATTTGGAGCGCAACCTCGAAGATCTGGTGCTTCGGGCGCGCGAATTCGCGCAGACCGGGAGAACGAGCGCGAAGGCTGTGCGGCGCTCGGGGTTCGCCGGGCTTGCCATGACGGCTTGAATTAAAACACGAACGCGGGCGGCTTCTCGAAGCCGGGGAGAACGGGCACCAGCGCGTCAAAGGCTTCGCGTTCGCCGACTGCGCCTTCGTGATTGACGTAAATGACGCCATGGCCCGCAGCACCTTTGCGCGCGAACGCTGCCAGCCGGCCGCCATCGGCGAGCTGCGCCAGCAATTCGACGGGCTCGCGAGCCATCGCGCCATTGACGAAGATCACATCGAACGGCGCGTCCTTCGGGCAGCCCTCCGCGAGCTTTCCCCGTACGACCCGCGCATTGCGGACACCCAGCGCGGCGAGGTTTTCTTCCGCGCGGGCAGCAAGAGCGGAATCTTCCTCCAGCGCGGAAGAAAACC
>Ga0265338_10010075_pt1 | contig 11172 bp, 9 predicted proteins | sample 42126metaG_FD_193579 | JGI IMG/M metagenome (GOLD analysis project Ga0265338, IMG submission 193579) | Rhizosphere microbial communities from Carex aquatilis grown in University of Washington, Seatle, WA, United States - 4-21-26 metaG | ecosystem: Host-associated > Plants > Roots > Rhizosphere >... | reverse complement strand
GACCCGCGGCGCGACCCAGACGCTCGTCATGGCCACGAAGATGTCGATGGCGATCGACGGCGCGATGTCGATCCCGGCGACGCAGCTGCCGATCATGACGATGTCAATGCCGGCGAAGGTCACCGAGATCACGAAGGCCGGCGACATCAAGTACGACGTTACGTTCACGAAGATCGATGTCGACGGTGCCGGCGCCGCGCCCGCGGTCGTCGATGCGGTCAAGAAGGCGATGCAAGGACTGATCGGCACGAGCGGTCACATCGTGGTCGATGCGCGCAACTTCACGACCGCAGCCGAGATCAACTTGGCTCCGAACGTCGATCCGACGGTCCGCCAGATGATGGACAGCATGATGCAGTCGTTCAGTCAGCTGTCGGCGCCGTTCCCGGAAGAGGAGGTCGGACTCGGAGCGAAGTGGCAGGTGATGTCGGCGATCAACGCCGGCGGGGTGGCGTTGAACCAGACCACGACGTACGCGATCACGGCGCTCGACGCCAACCACGTGACCGCGTCGGTCTCGCTCGCACAGAAGGCGGACCCGCAGGCTTTCACCGGCCCGACCGTGCCGGCCGGCGTCAAGATGCGAGTCGTGACATGGTCCGGGACGGGCAAGGGCGAGATGACGTTCGAATTCGCGAAGGTGCTCGCCACCCACGCGACGATCGACATGACATCGACCGCGAAGATGACGATCGACGCGGGCGCCGGCCCTCAAGACATCAAGTACACGATCGGCGCGAAGATCGACATCCGTTAGGAGGCTATCGTGGCGCGACGTCGGCGATGACCTTGTCGTGCAGCAGCTGCGCGAGCTTCGGGCGCATCGCCGCGATCTCTTCGTCGGCGAACGTGCGCTGCTCGATCGGCGGATCGCTGCGATCCGACTTGTTCATGATCGAGATCGCATAGGTCGAGTGGGGCAAGCCGAAGAAATGGCCGAGCTCGTGTGCGAGCGTGCGTTCCAGCGCCGCAGCGGAGACGATGACGTACTTGCGGTCGTCGTTGCGGCGATGCCAGGTCACGCCGTAGGCGATCGCGCCTTCTTCGTCGACATCGTCGAGCTGGCCGACGACGAACACATGGATGACCTTGCCCCCGAGCTTCTGGGCGGCGAGCGCGTCGCGTTGGCCGCGGCTCTCGACGTGATCGAACGACGCGGGCAGCGTGTCGACGCCTGCCAGTTGGAACCCGACATCGAGTGCGGCAAAATGGCGGTTCGCGCCGGCGACCTGGGCCGCGATCCATTCGGGAGTCGCGACGAAGCCGCGGTCAGCGGCAGCCCCGCCGGACGGCGGTGCGGTTAGATCGACGACGTGGAGCTGGATCTCGAAGCAGTGCGCACGCCCCTTGTCGCAAGTCGGCGCGGCGTGCATGACGGCCTCGCCGTCGCCGGCGGCGGACGCGACGCTGGCGAGCACGACCACGCCTAACATCGCTCCAAGCCTCACCAACCCATTGTACGAGCCCACCTGCGACGCGCCACGCAAATCAGCCCGGGCCCCGTGAACGGGGGCCCCTCCGCCCAAGGATTCGGCCGTCCTTGCTGCGCCGAACAGCCGATCGATCGATCGGCCTCGGGGCTTGCACAAACCTTACACGGCGGCGGCAACTTCCACGGCGCTCGCACGTCAACCTGCAGATGAGGAACATCGCGCTCACCGTTCTAGCTGCGTCTCTTCTCACCCCTGCCCTCGCGCTCGCCGAGCCGACCGCCGACGAGCTCGAGACCCGCGCGACCGAGCTGCGGGACAAGCTGTCCGGCCAGGGCTACACCGTGCTCGTCGAGGCGCCCTTCGTGGTGGTCGGCGACGGCCCGGCCGCGCAGGTCCGCCACATCGCGAAAGGGTTCTTGCACGACAAGGCGTCGATGCTCGAGAAGGACTTCTTCGACAAGCGGCCCGAGCGCCTCCTCGAAGTCTGGTTGTTCCAAAACGAGCGCGCGTTCCGCAAGGGCGCGAAGAAATTCTTCGGCGACGGTCCGGACACGCCGTTCGGTTACTACTCGCCCGACCACAACGCGCTGATCATGAACGCGTCCGGGCTCGGGACCCTGTCGCACGAGCTCGTGCACCCGTACATGGAGATCAACTTTCCCGACGTGCCGTCGTGGTTCAACGAGGGGTTCGCATCGCTGTTCGAGTATCCGAGCGAGCGCAAAGGCCACATCATCGGCCTCGTCAACTGGCGGCTACCAGAGCTCAAGAAAGAGATCCGCGCGAAGACGCTGCCGGCGATGACCAAGCTCATGGGCACGACGACCGACGAGTTCTACGGCGCGGACTACGACGCATACGCGTTCGCGCGCTACATCATGTACTACCTACAAGAGCACGATCAGCTGCACGCGTTCTACACCGCGTTCCGCGCAGACAAGAAAGACCTGACCGGGCAAGCGGCGCTCGAGTCGGTGCTCGGCGAAGACCTCGCGACGTTCGAGCCGAAGTTGCGCGCGTGGGTGCTGCAGCTCAAGGGCGACTGAACGTAACAACCGCGGTCGGATCACACGCGTATAGTTGCGACTTGAAGTCGTGGTTCGGCGTTGCGTCGCTCGTCGCGGTCGTGGGGTGCCACCATGGGCGATGGACCGGCGACAAATCGGCGACCGAGCTGCACCTCGGCGAGCTGACGATCGCGATCCCCGACGGCTGGCGCTCGATGGCGGAGCTCTCGGACGTCGGCGATCTGGACGACCTGCAGCGAAGAGGTCGAGCACGTGCGAGCCGGGCATGGTCCGCCGATCAGCCAAGTGCGTGACGGAGGGTCGGCATGTACGTGGCACGCCGCGATGGGGCGGCTCGACGCCACCGTGGGGATCCGCAAGGTCGGCGATCGCGAGCTCGACGTGACCTGCCTGATCGATGCGGGCCACGACCGGGAGAGCGACGCGATCTGCAGCGACGTATTGCGCACGCTGCGGATGCCGTGACCGAAACGCGAAAACGGCGCCGGTTGCTCACCGACGCCGTTGCCTCCGCGTGAACGCGCTCAGGTGCCGGTCTGGCGGAACGTGAACGGGTACTTCACGCTGACGCCGCCACTGCCTTGCTCCGGCGCCGGGAACGCGATGGTCTTGATCACACCGGCGACGCAGCTGCTCACGGTCGGGTCGAAGCCGTGCGCGGTCGAGCTCGCCACCGAGCCGTTCGGCGAGATGAAGAAGTCCGAGGTGATTTCACCGCCGAGCTGAGGACGCGACAGCAGCTCCTTCTCGTAGCAGTAGCTGATCTCCGCGCGGTGGCGCTTGATGTAGCGCTCGATGATCGCCTTGTCGATGCCGTCGGTGACGCGCGGCGGCGTGATGAACGGGTTCGGCAAGTGCTGGACGTGGCCGCGACCGTTGAAGCCGTTGCCCGGGCCAAGGCCGTAGCCGTGCCCCGGAGGCGAGCCCATGCCGATCGTGTTGTAGCGACCGCTGCTGATCGTGCCGCACGGCTCTTCGAAGCAGCCGCCGCCGATGCCGAAGCCATCGCGACCCATACCCCAGGTTCCGGCGCCTGGACCATCCGCGCCGAACATCGCGCCGTTGTAGCTATCGACGTCGTTGCCGCTGTTGACGTTGCCGGTCTGAACTAGCGACGTGAACGTGTCGGCCGCCTGCATCTGGCCGAGCCAGCCTTCGCTGCGCGCCTTCGCCATCGCTTGTTCGCGCGTCAGCGACGGCGCGACGTGCTGGTCCTTGAGATGATACTTGCCCGCAGTGGTGAGGTCCGGGTTGCCCATCGCCCCCGATGCCATCGCGGCCTGCGTGCCGGTTTGCTTGTCCTTGCTGTCGGCACCGCCGCCGTTGTCGTCGTCGACCACCGGATCTGGCGCGACTTCGGTCTCCGCCGAACGCATGCTCGCGGTGGTGTCTTCGATCGAACCGAGATCGAGCGAGCCGCCGCTGTCTTCGACCGGAATCTGTTGCAGCAGGCCCCAGATCGCGAGGTGCGCGGCGAGCGAGCCACCGAAGTAGGCTAGCGCGCGGTTCTCGAACACCGCGAAGCCTCCAGCAGCACTGCGCCGCGGCTTGTCGACCGCGGTGACCATGAACGTGGTCTTGCCGGTGCGCGCGCGAATCTTTGCGTGGTCCGGAATCGGTAGCGCGAACGCACCCGCGACGGTCAGCGACGGCTGAGCGCGGCCCGCTGCGGCGAGGGCGGCGAGCGGCGTGGTCGTGCCGTTGTCGATCAGCTCGCCTTCGATGCCCGGGCCGAAGTTGAACACGAAGTCATCGCCGCTCGGGGCGACGAGTGGGAACGCGGCGGCCGGTGCACCTTCGACCGCGAGCTCGACGCCGGGGGCGGTGCCGATCCGATAGTACGGGCTGCGCCGCTCGCTGCGTGCGCGCGACAACGCGTAGGTCAGCGCGCCAAGGCCGAGGGCGAGGCCGCCGAACGCGAACAGGTCATAGCCCGCGCCGAGACGATTTGCGCGAAACGCATGAGCCGGGCGATGTTGGACGCGCGTCCAGTCTTCGAGCGCGACTTTGTTCGTGGCGGCGTTCGACACCGATAGGCCGAACGAGAGCGCCGATGCGATCAGCGCCGTCGCGCCGAGTGCGACGAAGCCCCACGTGGCGCGCGTAACCTTGCCTGCGCGTGGATCGCTGCAGTGCTTGACGTCGACGACAGAGTCGCCGAGTAACGCGGCGACTTCGATCGCGCGAGCTCCAGTGCCAAAGGGTGCGGTGGAATCAAATGTGGACATAGTCGGACCTTGCGTCGATGGCGCGTGCGCCTGGCTCCGGCCGGCCCGCGTTCGCGTCGCGCTCACTCGAGCGCGTTGCGTCGCGGCATCTCGCCGTTGCGACCGCTTGGCGACGTGCCTTGCGATCGAACGTTCCGACACCGGTAGTTGGACTCGGTTCCGCTTTTCGGTTGACCGTCGAAGATCGCCGGAGATCGCGAGGTTTGCGCGATCCGAGATCGTGTACGTGCACGTGTCACGTGGCACGTGCACGTCCACGTCCACGATCCCTGAGTGATAACGTTCCCGGCGTGAGCGCCCCTCTCGCCGTTCGCGGCCTGCGCGTCGTGCTGCCCGACGGCCGCGTCGTCATCGATGGCGCCGACCTCACGATCGGGCCCGGCGAGGTCGTCGTGCTCCTCGGCGGCTCGGGCGCCGGCAAATCGACGTTCGCGCGCGTGCTGTTCGAACGCGACGAGCTGGCCGCCGCGGGATTCGACGTCGTTGCAACGGAGCTATCACTCGATCGCGATCGCCTCGGGCTCGTACCGCAGCGCGGAGCGCTGTTCGACCACCTCGACGTCCGCGGCAACCTCCAGATCGCGATCGATCACGCCGCTGCTCGCGATACCGCGAATGACGACGTCGCGACCTGGCTCCAGCGCGTCGGCCTCGATCCGAAGCTCGCCGAGCCCGGCACGCCGGTGACGTCGCTGTCGGGCGGCCAAGCGCAACGCGTTGCGGTGGCTCGCGTGCTCGCGAGCCAGCGCGAGCTGGTGTTCCTCGACGAGCCGTCGGTCGGGCTCGATCCACATCGCGTGCGCATGCTCGCTCGACTCGTGCGCGAGCAAGTCAAGGCGCTCGGGATCTCCGCGATCATCGTCACTCACGACGTCGCGCTCGCGGCCGGCGTGGCCGATCGGTTGTTCTTGCTGTCGCTGGAGCACCGCCGACTCGAGCAGCTCTTCGCGGATCGCTGGCCAGGCCCGCTCGAAGCGCCGGGCCACGACGATGCCGAGCGCGGCCGTTGGGTGCTCGAGCTCGAACAGACGTTGCTCGCGCACCTCGACGCGCATGGCGATCGTCCCGCGCCGAAAGGCCCGGCTCCCGCGAACCGATCCGCGCTGCGCTTCGCCGAGCCGCTGATCGCGCCGTTTCGCACCGCTGCGATCGCCGCCGTGCGCGCGCCGGTCCAGCTCGTTCGCCATCCGCGCGACTTCGCGATCGTCGCGGGTCGCGTGCTGCTGCAGACGCTCGTTCGCCCGCTCGTGTTCTACGCGATCGTATCGACGCTGATCGGCTACACCGTGCTGTTCGTGATCAGCAAGGTTGGCGGCGCCGGCGTGCGCCCGGACGCGTTGTTGAGGCAGATCGGCGGCAGTTATGTCGTCGCGCTGGCACCGGCGTTGTCTGCGCTACTGTTCGTCGCGGCATCGGGCAGTGCGACGAACGCGTGGCTCGGTTCGATGGGGTTGACGAAACAGACGCTCGCGCTCGATGCGCTCGGCGTCGATCGCCGGTCGTACCTGTGGGCGCCGGCATGGCTCGCGGCCGGGCTGGCATACGCGCTCGTCGCGGCGCTGTTCGCACTCGGCATGATCGTCGGCGGTCTACTCGTGTGCCGGTCGTACGGCGTGACCGATGCGTGGCAGCTGTTGACCGCGGATTTCGTCGACCCGAGGCCGGAGCGGGCGCGCTATGCGCTGCGCGCCGCGTTCCTCGTGTGGATCTATGCGTGGGGCATCGCGAGCGACGTCGTGGCGAAAGGCGGCGCGCCGAAGCCCGAGGCCGATGCGGTTACGCGTTCGATGACCGCGAGCGTGGTCGCGTGCACGCTGTGGGTCGTCGCGTGGGAGCTCGTCACCGTCGTCGTGGTGTTCCGATCGTGAAAGGTGCAGCCGCGATCGGCGCGCTCGTGGTCGCAGCGCATGTCGCCGGGTTTGCGGCGCTCGCGGCGCGCACGGGTGGTGACGAGCTCGTCGTCGATCACGGCCGCGTGCCCGAGTCGCTCGCGGCCCGTACCGAGGTCAGCCGCGATGGCATTGGACTCGTTCGTACGCGGTGGACGGTGCGCTATCGCGGCGGGTTCGTCCGCGAGGTCGGGGCGACCGAGCTCACAGGCCCGCTGCAGGATCCGGCACAGCATCCGTGCAGCGGGCGCGTGATCGTCGGCCAGCGGTTGCTCGATCAGCTCGCCGGCACGATGGCGCACGAGATCGACGCCGAGCTGCGCGGCGAGAGCATCTTCGCGGTCGGCGATTACCAGCGGCTCGATGGCCTCAGCGTGCGCTGGGCGCGGCTCGAAGCCCACGCCGACGACAGCAAGCTCGTCGGCGACGCGCCGCACGGCTACGTTCGCGCGATCGCGACCGTGATCTTCGAGCGCGTCTCGGTTCCGCTCGTCGTGACGCTCGTCCCCGAGATCAAAGCGAACGCGATGCACTTCCGGATCGCGGCGCGCGCCGAGCTGGCATTCGACAACCGCGTCGAACAGTGGTTGAGCGACAAGCTCGGCGGCAACAAGCTCGCGACTCGGCTCGCGCGCCGTCAGATCGACGACGTCTTGATCACGACGCTCGCCCCGCCGCCGCCGTTCGAGCTCGGCGACGGCCAGACGCTGCGGTTCACGTATTGCGACCAACCGCCGGAGCTCGCCGAAGGCGCGTGGGCGGCGTTGCCGTTCGCGGTCGCGTTCGAGCGGCTCGGTCGCGCACCGCAGATCCTGCCTCCGAAGCTCGGGTCCGGCCCGCGCGTGACACCGCGCGCCGACACCGCGCTCGCGATCGATCTCGACGTCGACGCGCTCAACGCGGTGCTGTTCGAGCTGTGGCGCACCGGCTACCTCGATCGCCGACTCGCCGAGGTCGGGCTCGATCGACGGTTCAACGGCGATCCGATCGTCACCGAGTATCTTTCGATCCGGATGTCGCCGCTGCGCCTCGCCCTACCACCGGTCGTGACCGCGACCGCGTCGGGTTTGCGGCTCGCCGCTGAAGCGCGAGTCGCGATTGCCGATGGTGCCGAGACGACGACCGGTGACCTCTACGGTACGGTCGCGTTTGGCTTTGCATCGAGCACGGACGCGCCACGGCTCGTCGGCGTCGACCTCGGCGCGCTCGAGCTCACCTGCGAGCGCGGTAGCGCGCTCGTGCCTTGCTACAGCGATCTCGTCGCGGCTCTCCGCGACCGCGGCGACGAGTTCCACGGCGCGCTCACCTCCGCGTTCGCCGACCTCCTCGGCGACATCTTCGTCGGCCGCCTCGCAAACGATCAGCTCCCCGCCGAGCTCTTCGTGCGCTCCGTAACGCCAATGGTCACGAGCTCGACGCTTCGCCTCGAGCTCGATGCAACGATCTCAACGCCTTAAGTGGGGACGGTGTTCACTTTGACAACCGTCCGGTTGTCAAAGTGAACACCGTCCCCAGTCAAGTACACTGAATTCGTGGACCGCGATCAGTTCCGCGAAGCCTTACTCGCGGTGATGGAGCGCAAGCAGCACTGGGCCTGGGCGTCCTTTACTGACGGCACCGTCGCCAAAGAGCGGATGTACATTCACTTCGAGCAAGAGTACGCGACGTACGTACGCGACTTCCCGGTGCTCGTTGGTCGGGCGTACGTGCAATGCCCGATCGCGGAGGTGCGCCGCGACCTTGCCGAGAATCTCTACGAAGAGGAGACCGGTGGCTTGATCGCCGGCCGACCACACCCCGAGCTGTTTCTCGAATATCCGCGCGGGTTGGGCCTCGACCTGACCCGGTTCGAGCACATCGAGCTGTTGCCAGCCGCTCGCGCCTATCGCGCAGTGCTCGACGAGCACACCCAGCGCCGCGGCTGGGCGCAGGCCTGCGCGGTGACCACGATCTTTCTCGAAGGCACCGCGAACGAGCGCGGCGAGCTCGATCCGAACGCGCCGAAGCGCGCCGCGCCGCCGCTCGAGCAGCACCCGCTTGTCGTTCACTACGGCTTGCCGCTCGAATCGCTCGCATTGACGAAAGCGCATCGCCGCGTCGAAGGCAGCCACCGCGCTGCCGCGTGGCGGATCGTGCTCGATCACATCCCGGCCGGCGACCGCGCCGCCGTTGTTACAGCCATGCAAATGGTGCTCGCAGCGTGGCTCGCCTATCGCGACGAGGTCGCTGTCGCGTGCGGGCTCCGCGCGCCGCGATAGCTGAATGCGCTGGCTATGCACGCGATTCGTTGCATAGTTGCGCGATGCGCAGCGTGCTCGGTTGGATCGCGCGAATCGTCGGACTCGCGGCGCTGTGCTTCGCGATGTTCGATGTGCCGTCGGCCTATGCGGCTTCGCGCGGCTGGTCGCCGTGGCTCGCGCTCGCGCTCGGAGCCGTAAGCTTTCCGCTCCTCCCGCTAGCCTGGCACGCGTTCGGCGAGCGCAAACGCCGCGCCGGCGGCACGACGACCGGCTGGGACCGCCTGCTGTTCCGCACCCTCGTCGTCGCGGTGCTCGCGATCGGCGGCGTGTTCGCGGCCGCTCGCGGCCAGATGTGGCGCACGATGCGCACGAACGCGCTGTGGTTCGTTCCAGATCATACGGCGCCGCTCGTCGCGGACTCGCCGTTGTTCAAGTACATCCCACCGACGGCCTACGAGTTGGTCTGGCTACGCCCGAGCCCGGAGCTTCGCGCGCAGCTGGTCGAAGCCGTTCCGGACCTCGCGGACATTATCGGCAAGGCGCTCACTCCCGCCGAGGTCGTCCTCGCGATCGGCCACCACGACGAAGGGTTTCTACTCGCCGAACGCGGGTCGGCCGATGTCGCCGAGCTGATGCAGTACTTGCTCGCCGACGCGGCGAGGCTCGGCGCACCCGACACGGTGAATCTCAAGGTCACGACCAATGGCGACAATCGCTACATGGCGAGCCCGGGCTGGGCAAGCGAGGTCGGCACGGGCCGCCCCCAGGCTTTGCTCGATCTGATCCCGCGCGTGCCCGACGATGCGTTCGCGATCGCGCTCGCGAAGCAATTGACCGCGCTCGGCCACGAGGTCGACGCCGTCGGCTACATCCGGGTTCGCAAGCTGCAGTTGGAGCTCTCGGTCGATCTCGACGCGGCTGACCCGGCTGCCGCCCGCGCGATCGCGACCACGCTGCAAGGGCTGCTCGATCGCGAGCTCGGCGACCAGCCGGCGATCGCGCCGTGCCTGCAAGCCAGCGGTGAGCACCACAGCATCGACGCCGACGGCACGACCGTACAGCTGCGAGCGAGCGTCGCACTCGACCAGCTCCGGACGCTGGCCGAGTGCATCGGCGCGACCTGATCAGTTGCCGAAGCCGCCGAGCTGAGCACCCGCCGCCGCTCGCACCGCCGATTGCGAGAACACCGCGAATGCGCGGCGGATCTCGGTCGCGCTGTTGCCAGGTGTGAGGATCCAGCGATCCGGAATCCCCATCTCGGTGAACACCTTGCGAAAATCGGTGCGCCCATCGCTGATGCCCATCGCCGCGACGACGTGATGCTCTTGCGCGAGCATGTCGTCGACGATCGCTTTGACGTCGGCAGCGCGGCAGCGGTGCGATCCGTAGTCGCCGCCGTCGGTGATGATCAGTGTGACCGTGCGGACCGCGATGCCAGCGCGCGATAGCTCCTGTGCTTTCGCGATCACCGTACCGAGCATCACGACGGTTTGGTCGTAGAGCGGCGTGCCGAGCAGCGGGTGGTAGTTCGCACGGGTCAGCTCGACCGCATGATCGAGCGTCGTATACGCGCACAACACCTCGCCGTTGAGCAGCCGCGTATGAGCGAGCACCTCGCCGGCTTGCTTCGACGCGCGCAACGCCGCGAGCACGAGGTTATGGCCATCGCGTACCGCATCGACATTGCCGGCCGCGGTGATCGACTGCGAGTCGTCGGGCATGACCGAGACCAGCACGACCTCGCTCGCCGCGATGTCATCGATCGTCACGCCGAGGCCGGCTTGGATCTGCGCGCCGACGTCTACGACATCGAGCGTCGCGAGCGCACGGGCCGACAACGCGCCCGCTCCGTGGGCATCTTCGAGCAGCTGTTTCGCTTTGCGATCACTCATGGCGTTCCTTTCAGCCGCAAGCCAGGCCAGCTCGCGATCGGGTCGGTGGACTTGACGAGGTGCATGCCGGCATCGGCGAACCGCTGCAGCGCGGCCTCCGCATCGGCGGTGAAGTCGGCGGCGAACCCGCCTTTGCCATCGGGTACGGTCACCGCGGACATGCAGTCGGTGACGAGGTAGACCTTGCGCGCGAGCGACGGGTCGGCTGCGGCGATCTCGCCGAGCAAATCGTCGATCGTCGACTTGACGCAGTGACTCGCGGCTTGACCGGCGATCACGACCGCGTCGGCAGCGAGCAAGGTCTGCAAGAACTGGGTGTTGCGTTGCGCGAGCGCAGCGCCGTCGAACCGCGACGTGACCTCGGGACGCAGCACCGAGTAGTTCTCGGTTAGCGGGTTGCCGCCTTTGACCTCGACCGCCGATTGCGCGGTGCGCGTGAACGAGTGGAACAGCCGCGCTTCG
>Ga0265338_10010074_pt1 | contig 11173 bp, 11 predicted proteins | sample 42126metaG_FD_193579 | JGI IMG/M metagenome (GOLD analysis project Ga0265338, IMG submission 193579) | Rhizosphere microbial communities from Carex aquatilis grown in University of Washington, Seatle, WA, United States - 4-21-26 metaG | ecosystem: Host-associated > Plants > Roots > Rhizosphere... | reverse complement strand
ACTCAGAACAAGAGCATCACCGCCGATCCCGACAAGCGCCGCTCACCCTTGAACATGCTCTAGACACTGCCGCTGAGCGCGTTCTTTGAGACCTCGATGACCGGGACCAAAGCACCGCAGCCCGGCGCTCAGAACTGGAATTTCCAGTTTCCGCAGGACATCTCAATCTTCCTCGCAGGAGCCTGGACCGATCATGTGGGCAGCTTTCTGCAGGTGACCTACGAGGTGCAAGATGACCACTTCACGATGGATAACACAGATATCCGCTATGCCAACAAGACGACGGTATCGGGCAAGGAACTCGACTATGGCCTGACTCTGAACAACAACCCGACGCTGGAAGACCTATGGAACACCACGCCGGCGTGGGGCTATCCATTCATCGCTGCAAACGGTGCTCCCGGCCCAGCCGCGGCGCCGATCATTAATGGGACACTGGCCCAGGACGTGGCGGGATTGGGCGCCTACACCATGTGGGACCAGCACCTGTACTTTGCCGGAACCTTGTACCGCACTGACCATGTGGGCGATGCACAGCCGACAACCGGAGCCTGCTGTACCTATAACATCCAAGGCGTTGCGCCCTACTGGCGGCTGGCATTTCAGCAGACCGGGCGAACAGCCAGCCTTGAAGTTGGCGCTTACGGCATGCATATGAAATCGACACCCGGGGCTGTGACAGGGACGGAAGACAGCTACACCGACTTTGGCCCGGACATTCAATATGACCGGACATTCGGCAAGGATGTTGTCTCCCTGCGCGGCACCTATGTCCGTGAGAACGCTGCATTGGTTGGAAGCGCGGCAAATGGCGCGGCGAATCCCGGCTCGCATCATCTGAATGCGAGCAATGTGAACGCCGAGTATCACTATGGCAATCGTCTTTCGGGAGCCATGGGATGGTTCCTGACGGACGGCACCAACGACCCCCTCTTGTACCCTCAAGCCGCATTGTCGGGCAGCGCCAATGGGAGCGCCAGAAGTGAGGGTATCTCGGCAAACGTCTCTTATTGGCCATTTCAAAACGTCGACCTTGGCGTTCAATACACCGACTACACCCGATTCAACGGAGGCACCACCAACTATGACGGTGCAGGGCGTAACGCGAGTGACAACAACACCACTTATTTGCTGGCTCGTTTTGTTTTCTGATCCCGGCTGAAACACGCCGGCGTGTCACCCCAACCACTCAACGATGTATCACCAGGAGATCCCATGAAGCCCATTACTCTAGCAGCACTCGCGACATTGGCCGCGCTCAGCACGGCAGCCTATGCCGGCTCCATTCACGGCAAAGTCTCCGGCGTCAAAAGTCAGTCGGTAGTCTACATTGAATCCATTGCCGGCAAGACCTTCCCAGCGCCCACAGAACACGTGACCATGGACCAGAAGGGCCTGATGTTTGTGCCCCATATTATGGCCATTCAACAGGGCACAACCGTTGAATTCCTCAACAGCGACAGTGTTGCGCACAACGTATTCTGGCCTTCCATCAGCGGGAATAAGAAGCTGGGCCACAACCTGGGAACCTGGCCACAGGGTCAGCGGAAATCATTCACATTCGACACTCCGGGCATCATTCCGATGTTCTGCAACGTGCATCCTGACATGTCTGGTTACCTGGTTGTCTCTCCCACGCCGTACTTTGCCACGACGGATAAGTCCGGCGCATACAAGATTGGAAACGTACCGGACGGCACCTACACCGTGACCGCATGGAACGAAGGCACCAAGAGCAAATCCAATCCAGTGAATGTTACGGGAGATGCCACCGCCGACTTCACACTCAGCAAGTAAATCCATGGGCGGAAGGCTCTCCTCCTTCCGCTCGTAGTTTCTTGACGCTAACGGGGAGACCCCAATGCTCGAGCGCTTCATCGACAAGAAAGTTGACAGGGATTGGCTGAATACCAACTTCCCCTGCATGACGGCCTGTCCCGCGCATACCAATGCCGGCCGTTATGTTGCTTTGATTGCCGAGGGAGAGTTTGAAGAGGCGTACCGCACGGCGCGCGAGCCGAATCCCATGGCCAGCATCTGCGGCCGCGTCTGCGCGCATCCCTGCGAAACGGCTTGCCGCCGCGGAGCAATCGACAAGCCCATCGCCATCCGCGCACTCAAGCGCTTTCTCACCGAGCGTCACGGGCCCGAGTCGCGGAACCCCATCAATGTGAATGCAGGCCGCACCCAGCCCCGTCTGCCCTTTCGAATTGCAGTCGTAGGCGCGGGACCTGTCGGCCTGTCTGCCGCGCACGACCTGGCGCTGATGGGCTACCCGATCACCATCTTTGAAGCGTCGCAGGTGCCGGGTGGGATGCTCTATCTCGGCTTGCCCGAGTATCGCTTGTCGCGCGATGTGGTGGAAGCACAGGTACGTGAGATTCTCTCCACCGGCGACATCACGTTGAAGCTGAATCACGCGGCCGGTAAGGACTTTACCATCGCCGATCTGCGCCGCGATTTCGACGCGGTGCTGATCGCCGTAGGCGCGCACCGCAGCCGCGACCTCACCATTCCCGGCGTAAACCTGGATGGCGTTTACAAGGGCATCGATTTTCTGCTCAATGTCAATCTTGGTTACCGCTTCACCATTGGGAAAAAAGTCCTGGTCATCGGCGGCGGCAATGTCGCCATGGACGTGGCCCGCTCCGCTGCCCGCGAAGTGTTGAGGCAACACGCGGGCGGCGTAGTGAACTTTGAGCCGTCGCAGGGAAGCATGGATGCTGTAGCTGCCCGCGAGATGATGGACGTTTCACTCTCCGCCTTGCGGCTGGGCGCGCAAGAGGTGCACCTGGTTTGCCTGGAGAATCGCGCGGAGATGCCCGCCGCACTTGAAGAAATCGAAGAGGCCGAAGAAGAAGGAATCATCATCCATCCGGGATTCGGGCCCAAGGCGATCATCGGCGAGAACGGGCGCGCGGTGGCGCTTGAAGCGCTCAAGACCAAATCCGTCTTCGACGCCAACCGCCGCTTCAGTCCCACCTTCTACGAGAACAGCGAAACGCGACTCGAGTGCGACACGATTATCATGGCCATCGGCCAGGCGCCCAATCTCCAGTTTCTCGGGCCTGACGACGGTGTTGATGTTTCGCCGCGCGGCCTGATCGCGGTCAACCCGCAAACGCTCATGACTTCGGCGTCCGGTGTCTTTGCTGGCGGCGACTGCGTCTTCGGTCCGCGCCTCATCATCGATAGCGTGGCCGATGGTAAGCGCGCGGCGGTGGGCATTGACGGGTTCCTGCGCGGCACACAGCATCCCGACCCAATCGTGGAAGTCGAAGTGCTTGAGCGCCATCGCATGCCGCTGGATTTGCTCGACCTGGTCCGGCCGACGATCCCCATGCTGCCTCTCAATCGCCGCACCGGAGTTACTGAAGTTGAGATCGGCTTCGATGAAGAGACCGCGATGGCCGAGGCGCAGCGCTGCCTGCATTGCTGGGTCAACACCGTCTTTGAAGGTAATGAAGCGGACGCTACATCCTGCATTCTCTGTGGAGGCTGCGTCGATGTTTGCCCGGAGAATTGCCTGGAACTGGTTTCGCTTGACCGCATCTCCTTCGACGAAACAACTACCCAACAGCTCGCAGGGGTCCGTGACCTGCTTGGGGTGGAACTGGACGATATCAAGGCCGAAGAGCTCGGCATCATCACTGGCTCGGCAATGCTGAAAGATGAATCGCGGTGCATTCGCTGCGGGCTGTGCGCCATGCGCTGCCCTGCCGGCACTATCACCATGGAATCGTACAACCTTGTCTCCGCGGACCCGACCGGTTTGATCTCCGTGGAATCCATTGACCGCCCATTACGCGCAACAGCGCGCCTGGCAGACGCGCTGAAGAGGTAGAACATGTCCGATGAAGCACAAGCAATCACGAAGAAACTTCCCGCGGAGTTTGACCGTCGAGCCTTCTTCACTAAAATCGGCCTCGGGTCGCTCGGCATCGCCGCCGCCGGCACCATTGTCTTCTCCTACGAATACCTCTCGCCGAACGTGCTTTACGAGCCGTCGCCGATCGTCAACGCGGGCAAGGTTGAAAGCTTTGCAATGAACTCGGTAACCATGGATGTCAACTCCGGAATCTATTTGGTGCGTGCCGATGAAGGATATTTCGCACTCAACGCAGTGTGTACCCACCTGGGCTGTTTGACCGCATGGAACCAGGACCTGGGCATCATCGCCTGCCCCTGCCACGGCAGCAAATTCAAGCGCACCGGGGAGAAGATTGAAGGTCCAGCGCCAAAGCCGCTGCCATGGCTCAAAATCTGGGTCGGCGACGAAGGCGACCTGATGGTCGATCGTTCCACCGAAATTCCCCCACTGCAGTTTTTGAGGATATGAGCATGCCCCTGAACACCGGCCAGATGATCGACAAAGTACGCGGCAGCAGGGTGTGGCGATCCGTTTTTCGCAGCGGCACCGGCTCCAGCACGCTCCACCGAGCCTTGGCCATCCAGCAGAATATATTCCTTCACTTGTTTGCCACCAAGGTGCGCAAACGCATGGTCCGCTTCAGCGCCACGTGGTTTTTGGGCACGCTGACCTTCGGGACATTCCTGATCCTGGTCATCACAGGCATTCTGCTCATGCTTTACTACCACCCTTCGGTGCCGCAAGCCTACGCGGACATGAAGGATCTGCAGTTTGTCGTATCGTCGGGACTCTTTCTCAGGAATCTGCACCGTTGGTCGGCGCAGCTGATGGTGTTCCTGGTCTTCGCGCACATGTTCAAGGTCTTCTATCGTGGCGCTTACCGCACGCCGCGCGAGTTTAACTGGGTCATCGGCGTTGTGCTGTTGCTTATTACACTGCTGCTCAGTTACACCGGCTACCTGCTGCCATGGGACCAACTGGCATTCTGGGCCATCACAGTCGGCTCCAACCTCTCCTCAGCCGTGCCGCTGATAGGGAGCAAAATCCACTTCCTGCTGCTGGGTGGCAACCAGGTCAACGCAAACGCGCTGCTGCGCTTCTATGTGTTGCACTGCGTCGTGTTGCCGCTGGCGGCCATTCTCTTCATCGCCATACATTTCTGGCGCATCCGCAAAGACGGCGGCCTGTACGTGCAGCAAACAGAACCAAAGTCAAAGCCGCAGCCGGTGCCTGAAAACGCGGCCGCCGTGAAGGAGGGGCAATGAGCGACCCAAAAGACTTTGTTGCCGGCGTCGACTCTGATCAGCGCCGCTCACCTACCCGGGTGGTCTTTGTCACGCGACGCACCTCGGCGCAGGTCAAGGTAACGCAGGAAGACCAGGTGCAGACGTTTCCCGAAGTGCTCTTCCGCGCTGCGCTGGCGATCGAACTGCTGGCCATCTCGCTGGTTCTCTTTTCACTTTTCTTCAATGCGCCTCTGGAGGGCATTGCCGACCCTACCCATACTCCGAACCCTGCCAAGGCGCCGTGGTATTTCCTGGGCCTGCAGGAACTGCTGCATTACTTTCCGCCGGTTGTGGCCGGGGTGCTGGTGCCCACGCTGCTGATCATCGCCCTCGTCGTCATTCCTTATTTCAACATCAACATTGAAGCGAACGGCCTTTTCCTCAAGGACCACACCAGGCGAGTGCGCCTGTTCTACCTCACGGCTCTGGGGATGCTGATTTTCCTTCTTTTCTTCCATGTCTACGTCGCAGTTGGGCCCACGGTCATCGTTACGCTTGCAATGATCGTGGCCGCCTACAGCACGCCGGAATCTCCAACGCGTTTGCGCAGATACCTGGCCATGAAGCCGCTGGCTTACTGGATCATGACATGGTTTCTTCTTGAAATGATTGTGCTCACGGCTGTCGGCACATGGTTCCGCGGCCCAGGCTGGTCCTGGGTCTTGCCCTGGAGGGGTTAAGTGCGATCGATCGGAAAATATCTTTCCTCTGCGTGGCGGGCGCTGTTCGGCGATCCGGTGCGGGCATTCGGCTTTGTCAGCGTGATTCTGCTTTTGATCCTGGCCATTGCGCCGGCAAAGGAGCACTTCAGCCAATGGCATAGCTATCAACGCAAGTACCTTGGGCTGATCCGCGACCGCGGCGATGCGGTAAGCCTGCGCAGGCGCATGCAGCCGGGAATCCATCAGATCTGGCTACCAGAGCTCGGCGTTGTAGATCGCTGCACCACCTGCCATCTGGGGCTGAAGGAAGCCAGCCTTTCCGACGTAACGCAGCAGCCTTTTCGCAAGCACCCTGTAATCCCGCACCCGGTGGATGCATTCGGCTGCGTCATTTGCCATGGCGGCCAGGGACCGGCCACCACGGTTGCTGAAGCTCACCACAGCGAGCGCGCCGGCGAAGAGCCGATTCTGCCCATGCGATACATCGAGTCCGGCTGCGGGCAGTGCCATCAGAATGCGCTGACCGGAACGCCGCAGCTGAACCTGGGCAGAACTATGCTCACGCGCTACGGCTGCGTTCATTGCCACGCCATCACGCGGCCCGACGGCTCGAAGGTTGAAGCTACAGACCATCCTCCATCGCTCGCGCACGTTGCCGACAAGTCGACACGCGAGTGGCTCTTCAGTTGGCTCAAAGACCCGCAGGCCTACGCCGCATCGACCACGATGCCCAACTTCAAGCTCAGCGATGCCGATGCAAGCGACATCTCGGCTTACCTGGTAAAAAGCAGTACGCCGCAAGCGGGCGATACGGTTGCAGCTGCCACCAAGCCCGCGGCCGCTGCCGATGCCGCCGCTGGACCAAGCCTTTACGGCGAATCTTTCTGCGCCTCCTGCCACGCGGTTCAGAACGCGGCCGGCAATCTGGTTGGTGGCGACGTTGGTCCGGAACTCACGCGCATTGGCAACAAGGCAAAGCCCGAGTGGCTTGCCGCGTGGCTTCAGAATCCTCGCGTTTACGATGCCACTACGCCAATGCCGCGCTACCGCTTCACGCCTCAGCAGGTCGCAACACTGGTTGCTTTTCTACAGGCAAAGTCGGATTCCGACTACGGCTCAGGCGTTCATTTGGATGCGGCGACCCCACAGCAGATCGCCCATGGACGCAAGCTGATTGTTGAATTAGGGTGCGCGGCCTGCCATGAGATCAACGGCGTGCAGAAGCCTGAGAACTTCGCACCCGACCTTAGCTCCATAGGCAGTAAACCGCTGGCGCAGATAGTGTTCCTGCCAGGCATGGAGCACTCGCTGCCCAGCTACATCTCGGCGAAGATTCGCCAGCCACGCGCCTTCGGCTCCAGCGTGAAGATGCCACAGTTTACACTCAGCGCCTCGCAGACCGATGCGTTGACCACGGCTTTGCTCGCGCAAACCGCGCGCAGCCGATCGATGCCCGACGGCCTGCGAGTTGCGGAAATTCCTGAAACCAACTTCCAACCCGCCGGGCACGCGGGCAAATTGATTACGGAATTAGCCTGCTTGAGTTGCCACCGCTTCAATGGCCGGGGCGGCGACATGGCGCCTGATCTCACATGGGAGGGTAGCTCGGTGCAGCGGCAGTGGCTCACAGCCTTCTTGCACAATCCCAACACGCTGCGCCCTTCGCTCATCCGGCGCATGCCGCGCTTCAACCTGAGCGATAGCGACAACGCGGAACTGACGGATTACATCTTGACCGTCTACCAGTCGCCGGCCATCGACGCGGATCTCGCGCCCACCACCACTCCTGATGTCGTGGAGCACGGGCGCCAATTGTTCTATTCGAAATATGCCTGCCAGTCGTGCCATATCGTCGACACCAAGACCGACAAGGGCTATATCGGGCCTACCCTGACGCAGGTTGGCTCGCGCCTCACTCCGGCTTGGACTTACGCTTGGCTGAAGAATCCGCAGGCGCTGCGCCCAGGCGTAGCAGAGCCGAACCAGAACATGAGCGACGAAGACGCCCGCGCGCTGACAGACTTCCTGATGTCGCTGAAAGCCCCAGGCGGGCGAGGAGCGAAGTAATGATGATGCGATCGACTGCAAACTTCGGCATCGGGACTTCCGCGGCGACGGCGCTGTTCTCTCTTGCCATGCTGGCCGGCTGCAAGCATCAAGCCCCGGCAAATACAGCGCTGAAGCCTACGGCGCAGGGCACCGCAATTGTTGAGTCAAGTGGGGGACACCAGGTAGGCGTCACAGGCACTGTGCTCAAAGACCCGGTGGTGGTGCAGGTGAACGACGATAAGGGCAACGCGATTTCCGGAGCGCTGGTCGAGTTTCACGGCACTGCCGGTGTCAGCTTCGATCCCTCCGCGGTGCTGACCGATTCAAGCGGACAAGCAACTACCGCTGTTACTTTGGGCGATACCTCAGGCCGATTTCACATCAGTGCCGTGACGCCCGGCAACGCCAAGCCTGTATCGCTGGACATTGTTGAAACGGCGCTCGACTACCAGGAACGCGTCGGTGCCATTCTTACGGACAAGTATTGCAGCCGTTGCCACGATCCGGAGTCGTCGCCGCAACGCGTTTCAAACTACGACAACCTTGAGGTCAAGCCGCATCAGTTCACAGACGGCAACACGTTGAACAAGATGAGCGATGCAGATCTGACTTCGATCATTCTGCACGGCGGCCCGGCCTTGAATCGTTCGGCGCTGATGCCACCCTATGGGAATACGTTGAATGCCTCGGATGTAAAAGCTCTCATCGCTTACACGCGGGCAGTGTCTGATCCTCTGTATCAACCACCGGGCACGGTTTACGAGCGCAAGTAGATCTGAATCTCTCGCGTTGAACCGTTGCTCCCGGAGGACCGACAAATCGGAAATCACCCGTGCTTCGGAACGATGAGTAATAACAAACGCCGTAATTTCGGAGACTCGCCGCTTGCAGCCGTCATCAATATCTCGATCAGCCTTCGCCTTCGCATTGTTGGCGACGGGTTTCTTACTGGCATCTACGCGGGCTCAAGCGCCACATGGACCGCAAACTGGCGCGGAAAACTCGCCGCCTGCATCGCCTCGCACGTTTCCCGCGCCCACTAACCTGCAGGTGTTGCCAAGGGACTTCTCCGGTCGACAGGTTCACGACCTCATGCAGCAATGGTCATATTCCCTTGGCGTTCGATGCGATTCCTGCCACGTTGCAGATGCTGACAAACTCGACCCGGACGGGCGCCCACGTCTCAACTTCGCAGATGATTCCAAGCGAATGAAGGGCACCGCGCGCATCATGTACACGATGACCGAGGAAATCAACATCAATCACATCGCGAAGGTCGAAGGGTCCGGCATGCCTGTCACCTGCGGCACTTGCCATCGCGGCCAGATCAGTCCGGAGCCGTTTGCGATGCAGCCGGCCGACCGACAACCGGCTGTACAGGTCACGCCGATCGGAGAAGAAGGTCCGCAGCCGAAATGAAAGTTTGGCACAACACTTTCGCTGCAAGGGGCAGGACAAACCGGCAATCAATCACCCACCGCAAGTGGAAAGCGCCGGGATCCGGCTCGCGAGTTTATTTCGTGCTATTGCTGGGCGCGGCGATGCTTTGTACAACACCAGTTACGGCTCAGCCAGGCGTAGCCAAGCCCAATGGCCAGGCGGCGCAGCCGGCCCCTAACATTTCTGTTGGTGCCGCCGCTTGCGCGACCTGCCACAAAGAGATTGTGAAGGGCTTTGCCAACGATCCGCACAGCAAGCCGCCGCTCGTCGACGGCGATAAAGGCGTGACCTGCGAGAACTGTCACGGACCGGGCAATGCGCACGCAAAGAGCGGCGACGCAACATTGATCTTCGACCCTTCCACGGCCAGTGCCAAAGAGGTGGATGAAAAATGTCAGACGTGCCATGGCAACAAGCGCGCCAGCTTTGAGCATTCGGCCCACGGCCGGGGCAATGTGAGCTGCATCGGCTGCCACACCATTCATGCGCCCGTCGCGCCGAAACATCTGCTTAAGATGGAGCAGCCCCAGCTTTGCTTTCAGTGTCACAGCGAAGTCAAGCCTGAGTTCTCCATGCCCTTTCACCACAAAGTTCAAGAGGGTTTGATTGACTGCACCGACTGCCACGATGCGCACGGTTCCTTAGAAGAAAACACATTGCGTGCTTCCACCTGGCAGTTCATCATGTGTACTAAATGTCACGTGCCGACGGCTGGTCCCTTCGTCTATGTGCACCCTGCCATCAAGGCTGGAGGTTGCACTTTCTGCCACTTCTCTCACGGGGGCCCGAATCGCAAGCTGCTGATTCAAGCCGATGTGAACCACATTTGCCTGCAATGCCACTTGCCCTCACCGAATCCCGGGGCGGGCCTGCCTGTGGTGCCAGAGCATGTCCAGTCGGCGCAGAGCCCGTCGTGTATCAGTTGTCACGCGAGCATTCATGGTTCCAATAAAAGTGACGTATTCCTGAAACCAATGCAAGAATTGACCGAGCATTGACATGACGGTCGTTGGCTACTGGCCGGCCGAGGTTGTTCTAAAAGGTATAGGTTTTGGAACGGCCGGATTTGCGATTTCCGGCCGTTTGTTTTGTGTGGTTTGTGGAGGCTGTTTTCAGAGGCCTTTTGGAACGGTGCCTGCAGGCCTATGCGACCTGCTTTTGAGGGTCTGGCGCGGCATCGTGGACGACGCGGTGCACGGTAGCCCGGGAGATGCCGTGTTCTCTTGCGATCTTGCCCAGGCTCTGACCGAGCCGGCGGTCGCGACGGATGGCTTCCCGGTCGAGGTCCAACGGCTGGCGACCGATGGGGCGGCCTTCAAGTTTGGCCCGGCGCATGCCGGCCCGGACCCGTTCGATGATCAGGTTGCGTTCGAGCTCCGCGATGGCCCCGATGATGACCACGATGGCGCGGCCCAGCGGGCCACCGGTGTCGATCTGTTCGCGGAAGCTGACGAACTCGATGTTCAGCCGATTTAATTCGTCGAGGACCTCGAGGTAGTGCTTCACTGAACGGGCGATCCGATCCGAAGCCCACACCAGGACCACATCGAATTTTCCGCGGCGTGCATCGTGCATCAGTTCGTCCAGCCCGGGCCGGCGCGCCTTGGCGCCGGAGATCCGGTCGGTGTATTGCTTCACTACCTCATAGCCGCGCTGGGCGGCCATCTGCTGTAGGTCAAGAAGCTGGGTCTCCGGGTGCTGGTCCAGGCTGGAGACCCTCATATATAGGACGGCCTTTTTCACTTGCTCCGTCCTTTCGGCTTGGGTGAGTGCTTCGTAACGTAAGTCTGGATGAACTCCAGCAGCACGTCGGTCATATTTTCACCCTGGGCAGCGGTGACTGACTTGAAGCTGTTGTGGAGTTC
>Ga0265338_10010073_pt1 | contig 11174 bp, 8 predicted proteins | sample 42126metaG_FD_193579 | JGI IMG/M metagenome (GOLD analysis project Ga0265338, IMG submission 193579) | Rhizosphere microbial communities from Carex aquatilis grown in University of Washington, Seatle, WA, United States - 4-21-26 metaG | ecosystem: Host-associated > Plants > Roots > Rhizosphere >... | reverse complement strand
AAAGAAACGACGATGAAAAAAATTGCAATGCTCGCAGCAGTGTTTGGTTTCGCCGCGGCGATTTCAGCCTCGGCAGCGGAGGCCAAGGACAACTGGACCACGATCTGCGCCAAGTGCCACGGCGCGGACGGCAAGGGCCAGACCAAGATCGGCCAGATGCTCAAAATCAAAGACTTCACCGACGCCAAGGTCCAGGCGGACATGAAGGATGAGGACATGACGAAGGCGATCAAAGAGGGCATCAAGGATGCGGACGGCAAGACGAAGATGAAGGCATACGTCACCGGCGCGGATACCCCGCTGACGGATGCCGAAGTCAAGGCGCTGGTCGCCTATGTGCGGGGTTTGAAAACCTAGCAGGGTCTGACATGAGGGTTGCTGGATCTGGAGTTTGAAAAGGCAGCCCTCGTTTCCCTGAAGAGTTAAAACAATCCTGGTATTATGCGCCGCTTCAAGTTGCCGCCACAAATTTTGCGTTTGGTCCTGCTGACGCTGGCCATCGTCGGGTCGTATCTGGTCGCGCGTTCTTTTCTGACCCCGGCTTCATTTGGCCAATACGGCTGGTATCGCGGAGACGCGCTGGCGGAGATTGCGTCGCGGCCGCCCGTATTTGCGGGCAAGCAGTCGTGCGATGAATGTCACTCCGACATCCTGCACAAGCTGGCGGCGGATGCGCACAAGACGCTTTCCTGCGAGGCTTGCCACGGCGTGAGCCGGACGCATACCGATAACCCGGACATCCTGCCGGACAAGACCACCGGCAGTTATTGCATCCGGTGTCATGAAGCCAATGTGGCCCGCCCGGCCTGGCTCAAGCAAATCGTCGTCAAGGATCATTACGGGCCGAAATGCACCGAATGCCACGTGCCCCATCAACCCACCAAAACTCCATGAAAACCAAATTTAGCCGGCGCAGTTCATTGTTGAGGATGGGCGGGGCAATCGCAGGTCTGCTCACCCTTTCCGCCGCGCGCGCCGCCAAAGCGGCGGTGCAAAAGGTGTTTGTTTCCACGACCGCGCCCAACGGCTACGACCCGACCAAGCACAAATGGCTGATGTGCATTGATGACACCAAGTGCATCGGCTGCGGGCTGTGCGCGGAAGCTTGCAAAAAAGAAAACGGCGTGCCCGAGGGTCCTTTTTATCGCACTTGGATCGAGCGTTACATCATCCCCAAGCCAAAACCAGGTTCGGATCAAACCCGTGGCGAGGCCATCGTGGATTCTCCCAACGGCGGAATGCACGGTTTTCCCGAACCGACGTTGTCCAAGGATCAGATTGAGCACGCTTTTTTTGTCCCGAAGCTGTGCAACTTGTGCGAGAATCCGCCGTGCGTCCAGGTCTGTCCGGTCGGCGCGACGTTTCGCGCGCCGGACGGCGCGGTGCTGATTGACCCGAAATACTGCATCGGCTGCGCCTTTTGTGTTCAAGCCTGTCCCTATGGCTCCCGGTTCCTGAATCCGGTCACCCACACGGCCGAGAAATGCACGCTTTGTTATCATCGCATCACCCGCGGACTGAAGCCGGCCTGCGTCGAGATTTGTCCGGCGGAGGCGCGCATATTTGGCGATTTGAAAAATTTGAAAACCGATGATCCGATCCAGAAATTTTACGAAAAGAACCGGGTGCAGGTGCTCAAGCCGCATCTGGGCACCGAACCCCGCGTGCTTTACGCCGGTTTGGACAAGGAGGTAAGGTAATATGACTGACGCGGTAACAAATATCGTCGTGGAGGCGCTGCCGCAGTTTGAGGGGTATGTGTATCCGAACGAAGCCAGCCTGCATCCGGTCTGGAGCACGCTGATTGTCATTTATCCCTACATCACCGGACTGGTGGCGGGCGCCTTCATCATGGCCTCACTGGTGCGCGTGTTCAACGTCAAGGCGCTGGCGCCGGTGTATCGGCTCTCGATGTTGACGGCGCTGGCGTTTTTGCTTTGCGCCACCCTGCCTTTGCTCTGCCATCTCGGTCATCCGGAGCGGTGTTACGAGATCATGATGACGCCGCACATGACATCGCCCATGGCGATTTTCGGCTTCGTCTACGCCTGGTATTTGATGGCGGTCCTGCTGCTGGAGCTGTGGTTCGATTACCGTCAGGATTTCGTGAAATGGTCAAAAGAGACCTCTGGCTTCAAGGGAACCCTCTATCGGGCATTGACCCTGGGAGTAACCGATGTGTCGGAGCAAAGTGTGCGGCTGGACATGAAGATGGAATGGATCCTTTCGATTGTCGGCATTCCGTCGGCCTTTTTGCTGCACGGCTATGTCGGTTTCATTTTCGGCTCGATCAAGGCCAATCCCTGGTGGGGCAACGTGCTGATGCCGATCATGTTCATTCTGTCCGCCATCGTGTCGGGCATCGCGTTGTGCGTGTTCAACTACATCGTTCTGACATGGATCCGCCGCAAGACCGTGGACATGCGTTGTCTGGATGCCATGGCGATGTTTCTTTTCTACGCGCTGGTGGTGGATGCCGTCGTTGAAACCTTGGACGTGCTACATCGCGGCTTTGCGGCGGAGGAAGGGTTCGCGGTTTTGCAGACCATGATCCGCGAGAAACTTTTTTACACGCTGAACGTCGGACAGGTGGCCGTCGGCACGCTGCTGCCGTTGCTGATGCTGGGTTCGCTCCAGATCTTGCGCCGGCGCGTGCCGGAGGCGGCGCGGCGGACCATGATTTTCTGCAGCGGGGCGATGATCCTGCTCGGCGTGCTGATGATGCGTTGGAATGTCGTCATGGGCGGCCAGTTTTTCTCCAAAAGCTTCCGCGGCGTGATGAGTTACAAGATGGAATTCGCCGGTCAGGAAGGCTGGCTGATCAGCGCCGTCATTTTGTGCCTGCCGCCGATCATTCTGACGGTGCTGGTGAAACTGTTTTTGTCCGAGAAATTGCAACCCAGTGAACACCTGCCGCAGGGCGGTTCCAAAACATAGGCCCGGTGGAAGCGTCCGGCGAAACCGGTTCGCGGAACGAGCTTGAACGGTGGGCGGAATTCCGCGAGAATTCCAAGGTTCACGAGGATGGGTGACCGGAGTTTGTTGGTTGACTGAACAAAAATAGAAATAAACTTATGAAAAAACTACTCGTTATTGGAATCGCGGCAATAGCCGTCGCCACACTGTCCGCGCACGCGGCAGACGCGAAAGCCACCTACGAAGCCAGTTGCCTCAAGTGCCATGGCGCCGAAGGCAAAGGTGACACCAAAATAGGCCAGAAACTTGGCGTCAAGGACTTCACGGACGCCAAAGTCCAGGCGGACTTGAAGGATGATGCCATTGCCAAGGCGATCAAAGAAGGCGTGAAGGACAAGGATGACAAAGTCTTGATGAAGCCGGCGGACGGCCTGTCAGACGAGGACGTCAAGGGACTGGTTGCTTATATCCGGGCGTTTAAGAAGTAAGTGACCCTGGCCGCCGTTGCCGGGTTAAAGGCCGGACGCGGCGACAGAATTGGTTTCTTCAAAAAAGCCGAAATGAATCTCGCTGCGCCGAGCGGAAAATGCCTGCGCAGCCGGGGGAGGAATTGTCTGCCGGGTGAAAACCGACCAGCGCAGAGCAGGGCAAATCCGGCGATAGCAATTTGACTGATTTTTTTATTTATGACTGACGAGAAGGCAGGCAAGCCGGCACATCGGCCGTCCCTGCTGCAAAATTGGATGAGTTTGACCGGGCTGGTCGTCGTGATCGGCGGCCTGTTTTCTTTCTTCCTGCTCTTGATGCTTGATGCCATCGGGCACTTTTCCAATCCTTACATCAGCATCCTAACATGGATGGTCGCGCCGGCGTTTCTTGTTTTCGGGTTCATTTTGACCGTGCTCGGCGTGCTGCGCGCGCGGCACAAACGCGTGGGAGCCGCTTCCATGGTTGAATCGGTGCAGATTGATCTTTCCCGCCCGCGCGACCGGCGCATCCTCGTCACGTTCGTCATCAGCAGCCTGTTGTTCATCATGCTCTCGGCGGTGGGCAGTTACAACGCCTTCAATTTCACGGAGTCGGTGACCTTTTGCGGCGAAACCTGTCACGGCGTCATGAAACCCGAACTGACGACCCATGACCACGGGCCGCACGCCCGCGTGGCCTGCGTGTCCTGCCACGTGGGGCCGGGGGTGGGCTGGTTCGTCCGCTCAAAACTGTCCGGCTCCTATCAGGTGTATTCCGTCACCTTCAACAAATATCCGCGCCCCATCGGCACACCCATCAAGAACTTGCGTCCCTCCCGGGAAACGTGCGAGCAATGTCACTGGCCGCAAAAATTCGTCGGCAACCTCGACCGGACCTACAACTATTTTCAGGCTGACGCATCCAACTCGCCTTATTCCATCCGGCTCTCAATCAAAATCGGCGGAGATGATCCGGCCCACGGGCCGGTGGGTGGCATTCACTGGCACATGATGGTCAACAATCAGGTGGAATACATCGCCACGGATGCCGCCCGGCAGAAGATTCCGTGGGCGCGCATCACCGATTCGCAGGGTGTCGTCACGGTTTACCGCGCGCCGAAATTCACCAATGACGTTTCCAAAATGGAAATCCGCAAGATGGACTGCATGGACTGTCATAATCGTCCGTCCCACCGCTACGTGCCGCCGGACTACGCCGTGAATATGGCGATGGAAGCCGGCCAGATTGACCGCACCATCCCGTGGATCAAGACCAACGCCGTCTATGCGCTCACCCGCAAATACAAAACCGGTGACGAGGCCCGCGACGGCATCGCCACCCTGCTGGCGGCGCGTTATCCCGATGACCCGCGCATCCGAAACGTGATTCCGGCCGTTCAGGAAATTTACACAAATAACTTTTTCCCGGAGATGAAGGCCGACTGGAGCGTCTATCCGGACAATGTCGGCCACATGCTCTGGCCCGGCTGTTTCCGCTGCCACGACGGCAATCACAAGACCGACGACGGCAAGCGAACCATCAAGGCCAACGACTGCAATGCCTGCCACACCATCCTGGCCCAAGGCGCGGGCGACGAACTCAACCAAATGACGCCGGGCGGCCAGCCCTTCAAACATCCGGGCGGAGATTATGACCTTTCCTGCTCCGATTGCCACACGGGCGGACCGTAGATTTTGATGACGGAGAGCATTGTCGCAACCCGGTGAAAACCGGTGTGGGTCTATGTGGCTTGCCTGATGGTTTTCAAATTTTGTCCAGCCTGCGGATTCTCCCGTGGCCGGAGGCCTTTCAACCACACTCGGAAAGCTTACTCATTTTGATGGAACCGACGGACATACCGCCTCCCCACAATTTTCTATTATTGAACAACATAAGGCCGATGCCGGCAGTGTCGCATTCCATATAAATCAGTTTATACTCAAAGTAAGAGTATTTATTTATGTCTGCTAATAATAATATGCTGTTCCAATGGCAAGAAATGTAAAGCGGTTGCCAATGGATGAGCAGCGACTTTTTCCCGTCCCTGTAGATTTGTTTCGTGAAGCAAGTATGCCGATTCCAAAATGCCAGTCGCCAGGCGCGTAACGCGGGCGATAGCTGCGTTACAGTGACAGGGATGTCGCGCGGATATTTGTTCACCGTGGAAATATTCGCATGAACATATTTGTCGCAGGTTTGAGTTACAAGACCGCGCCCGTGGAAGTGCGCGAGCGGCTGGCCGTGCGCCCGGCGCTCCTGCCCTGCCTCGGCTGCCGGCTCAAGTTGAATGCCGGGCTGGATGAGGTCGTGCTCCTGTCCACCTGCAATCGCGTCGAGATTTATGGCACCACGGATTCCTGGGTCCAGGGCAAGGTGCATCGCCTCTTCCGCCAGCTTTGCCCGGCGGACGTTGATTTGACTCCCTATCTTTACGTCAAGGAAGGCGCCGCTGCGGTCGAACATTTGTTTTCGGTGGCGAGCGGCCTGGATTCGATGGTCATCGGCGAAACGGAAATCACCGGCCAGGTAAAGAACGCCTATCAAACGGCGCAACAGGCCGGGCTGACCGGCCGCGTTTTGAACCGGCTGTTCCAGACCGCGCTGCAAATCGGCAAGGAAATCCGGACCAAGACCGCCATCGGCCGCGGCGCGACTTCCGTGGGCAGCGTGGCCGTGGAACTGGCGGAGAAGGTTTTTGCCGGCGATTTGTCCGACAAGACGGTGATGATTTTGGGCGCGGGCAAGATGGGCGAGGCGTGCGTCCGGCATCTGACCAAACGCGGCGCGCGCTCGGTGCTGGTGGCCAACCGCTCGCCCGAACGCGCGCAGTTGCTGGCCGCGGAATTCGGCGGAAGGGCGCTGCCGTTCGAGGCGCGGATGAACGCGCTCGCGGAAGCGGACATTCTGGTCAGCTCCACCGGCAGCCCCACGACGGTTGTGCACAAGGATGAAATCGCCGAAATTCTGCCGGCCCGGCGGAACCGCCCGTTGATCCTGATTGATATTGCCGTGCCACGAGACATCGCGGCGGACGTGGAGCAATTGGACAACGTTTATCTCTACAACATTGACCATTTGCAGACGATTGTCCGCGAGAATTCCCGGCAGCGGGAACAGGAGCTTTCCAAGTGCAACGAAATTATTGCCCGGCGCGCGGCGGCATTGATGGTGAAAATCCAGCCGGCGCCGGAGAAGCGGCCCGGCCAGGAAGTTGAACTGCTGCCCGGCTGGTTTTTGGGCGGCGCGACCGCCTGCCGAAGCTAAACCGCCATTAATAATTTGCGACGAAAAATTAACCCGAAAAAAATGACACCGACACTTATGAAAAAACAAAGTCCATACCGAAAAATGCTGGCTTGCCTCGCGGCGGCCTTGACGCTGCTGGGAACCGCGTCCGCAGTCCGTGCGGCGGCGCCGGCATTAAGCGGCTCGCTCACCTTGCGGCCATTGACGCCTACAGAAATCAAAACCTACGGCCTCACCGGATCGAACGCCCAGTTCTCCGCCGGCTGCAAAAACGTCGCGCTCGGCGAGCCGGTCTATATTGATGCCATGGTGAACGCGGCGATTGCCCGGTCGAACATCGTGGGCGTGACTTGGACGCTGACCAACAATACGTCCCATTCACTACCCGCGTTTATGACCTCGCCGCTCAACGACAGCGTGCCGCTCTACAACACGTCGGACCGATATACTGGCGAGAGCGCCAGCCCGGCGTTTCAACTGGCGGATCGCGCCTTTTTCCGCCCGGATCTTGAAGGTTCCTACACCGTCAAAGCCACCATCACGACGGTCGGCAGCGGTTCGACCAACCTGTCCATCACAATCACGGCGGGTATTTACGTTGGGGTTCAGACCTGCGCCGGTTGTCACAGCGGAGGGGTCGTCTTTAACGGCAAGCCGGTGCCCAGCATTTATCCCACCTACACAAACACGCCGCACGCTTCGATGTTCACGAGGGCTATTGACGGCTTGGTCAGCAGCCATTACAGCAAGAGTTGCATCTCCTGCCACACGCTGGGTTATGACACCAATTCCTTCGCCAACAACCGCGGCTTTGACGACGTCGCGACGGAGGTGGGCTGGACTTTCCCAACCGTTTTGACCAACGGCAATTGGGCGAATATGCAGGCGAATTATGGCTCCGTTGCCGGTCTGGCCAACATTCAGTGCGAAAACTGCCACGGACCCGGCGATCAACACATCTATTCGCAAGGTGTGGTGGGCAACACCAACGCCATTACCGTCAACTACGCGGCGGGCGACTGCTCGCAATGCCATGACAGCCTGTCCGGGCATTTCAAGAGCGCCGAGTGGAACAATTCACTCCATGCGGCCGCCTCCCGGACGCCGTCCGGCGTCACCCGCCCGCAATGCGTCCGTTGCCACACTGCGGCCGGTTTCGCAGGTTGGGCCACGGCCGGTGGCATGGCGATGCTGAATCAGTATCCGACCAATATCTTTTGGGCGAATTCCGTTTCCACCAATATCCTGGCCTATACCGGCACTGCCCCGGCTTATACCTCGCCGGCCAACCCGCCCAACACGACCTATTATCCGATCACCTGCCAGGCCTGTCACGACCCGCATGATTATTCCAACCCGCATCAATTGCGCATGGGCTACAATGTTACACTCTCCGACGGCACCGTGGTGACGAATGCCGGCGCCGGCGGTTTCTGCATGGAATGCCATAACAACCGCATGGGCTCCTACACCAATATGCTGGCGCGGTATCCTTTAAGCCAGCCGAACTGGGCAGGCGGTTCCGCATTTGGCACGCATGACAGCCCGCAGGGCGACATGCTCGAAGGAGCAAACGCCGAGACCTACGGCAAGGTCATCCCCAGTGCGCCGCATGCCAGCGTGGTTACCGATACGTGCGCCGGTTGCCATATGCAACCGGTGGCGGCCACGATCGTTGTCAACGGTGTTACCAATGCCAATCCGGCCTTCACCCTGGCCGGCGGCCATACCTTCAAGATGAGCTACATCAATACCAATGGCGTCGAGGTTCCGGTAACCGATGTCTGCACTCCCTGCCACGGTAAATTGGACAGCTTCGACTTTAAGGTCGCTGATTACAACGGTGACGGTGTCGTCGAAGGCGTTCAGACCGAGGTTCATCACCTACTCGACAAGCTGTCCACACTCCTGCCGCCTAAATACTATGTCGTCAATGGCAGCTATAATTCAGCCAGCGGCGCCCCCACTGTCTATCATGCAAATCCCGCTGACTACGCCGGGGATGGCATCGTCAAGAGTTCCGACTCATTAATGGCCACCTTTACCAACGTGCCGGCCAAGTTCCTGAAGGCTTATTACAACTACGACATTGTCCTGCATGACAACAGCTTCGGGGTGCACAACGCGCCCTTTGCCGTCGGCCTGCTCAAGGCCTCCATCGCTGACCTGACCGGCGACGCCAACGGCGACGGCCTGCCCGACTCATGGCAGCAAGCCTACTTTGGCGCCGGTTTTGCCACCAACACTGCGTCCGGCATTAACGCCATCAACAACATCGGCGGCATGCCGAACTGGATGATGTATGCCTTGGGGATTAGTCCGTTCAGCAGCTCCACCGCCGTCAATGGCGTGATTTACTTCAATGGCAACGACATCGTCAATGGCGCGACCAACACCGTCGCCATCTACAAGGCGGCCGAAATTGTCTTCAACACGCAGGTGGGAACCACCTACCAGATTCAGGGCATTTCCAACATCACGGGGACATGGCAGAACATCAGCACCAACATCCCCGGCACCGGCGGCAGCATCAGCTACCTGACGCCGACGCGGAGCAATGCGCAGATGTTCTTCCGCGTGGCCCACACACCGTGATCACGATCTGAATTCAAGCTGGAATCGTCCAGAAACAACAACCCCTTCCCGCGCGAGCGGGGAGGGGTTTTTCTTTAACCTGAAGCCTGTGGGCAACTGCGACGCCTCGTCGCAGAAAGGTGCTGGCGGTGCTGGTTGTTGATTTTATTGCCGCAAAAAAGCGCAAAAGGCGCAAAGATTTTGAATCCAGCCTTCAGCATTTAGCCTTCAGCCTTCGTTTGCTGGCGGGGGATTTGGCGGGGGACATCACAGCATGGTTTTGATGGCACGGTGGCACGGGTATTAAACACCGGACATAATTTGGCGCTTCTGCTTTCAGGTGCCGTGAAATCAGACGAACGCGGAATTGACGCTGCCGGACTTTCCTCTCCCAACTCCCATCTGCCAACTCCCAACTCCGATGCGCCATCTCCAATCTCCCAAATTGATTTTGACGCTGCCAGCTTTCCGGCGGCTGGTCAGGCATAATCCTGCTCACGTTAGGCTCTCAATTCCGTCTGCCAATATCCCACATCCAGCCATTGGCCGAACTTGTAACCCACTTCCTTGAAATGCGCGACTTTCTTCATGCCAAACTTTTCATGCAAGGCAATGCTGGCCGGGTTTGGAAGCGTTATGCCTCCGATGACGACATGAATTGATTTGTGCCGCAGCGTGTCGAAGAGCGTCTCGTAAAGCCGGGTTCCCCAGCCTTTTGAAACCGACGTGTGCGACAAATAAACCGATGTCTCAACCGTATGCCGATACGCGCTGCGTGTATTCCACCTTGTCGCGTAGGCATAGCCGATGACCGCCCCGTCGTCCTCAGCGACGAACCAGGGCAGGCTCGCACCAGTCACCTTCTCAATGCGGCTGATGATTTCATGCCTGGCGACGGCTTGCTCTTCAAAAGTGATCACCGTGTGCTCGATGTAGTGGTTGTAAATATCGGCGATTGATTGAGCGTCCAACTCTGTAGCTGCGCGTATCATTTTGGTTTCCTTTTAGCCTGACGGCCCAAAGCATAGCCACGCCGGAACAAACCGCAAATCGGAAACTCAGCCTCCTTCCATCTCCGATTTGCCTCTCCCAACTGCCATCTGCCATCTCCAATCTTCCAAATTGATTTTGACGCTGCCGGCTTTCCGGCGCAGACTGCATTGGAATGGCGTCCCGGAAGAAACAGCTTTCCCTTGAAGAAAAAACCGTAGAAATCGGAGGGAGAACTGCGCGATGAAAATCAGGAAGGCGAAAAGGCCTGTGCGTCATCTGGAGCAATCGCTGCTTACGATGACCGCGATGCAAGCTCGTGCGTTTCTTCTGAAGCCAGAAAGCTATTGTAACATCGACCTGCCGATTTATTTTACATTTGCGCCGGCGCTATCGGCAGTCTCAAAGCAACTGGCCGGTAAAATTCTTTCTGACATGTCATCCAAGCCTTGGGATCACGAGGGTGTGAATTACGCGATGCTGTCAAACAAGGATGGTCGCTACGCTTGGCGACCGTTTCAACTGATTCATCCGGCACTTTATGTTTCGCTCGTCAATAAGATTACCGAGCCAGCTCAATGGAAAGTGATCCGCGAGCGATTCAAAAAGTTCCAGGCACTAGCCAAATTTAAGTGCCTGAGCATTCCACTTCAGGCATCTCCTAGACGTAAGGACAAAGCGGCGCAGATTCTTAACTGGTGGCAGGGCATAGAACAAGGTTCGCTCGAATTGGCACTCGAATACAATCATGTTTTCCACGCTGACATCACCGATTGCTATGCCGCAATTTACACACATACAGTCGCGTGGGCCGTTCACGGCAAGGCTGAAGCCAAAGCAAAGAGAAAAGATAAGTCGTTGATCGGGAATATAATTGACGGACATATTCAAGACATGCGGCACGGCCAGACAAACGGCATCCCGCAGGGGGCGGTGGTTATGGATTTCATTGCCGAGCTAGTGCTCGGGTTTGCCGATCT
>Ga0265338_10010071_pt1 | contig 11175 bp, 14 predicted proteins | sample 42126metaG_FD_193579 | JGI IMG/M metagenome (GOLD analysis project Ga0265338, IMG submission 193579) | Rhizosphere microbial communities from Carex aquatilis grown in University of Washington, Seatle, WA, United States - 4-21-26 metaG | ecosystem: Host-associated > Plants > Roots > Rhizosphere... | reverse complement strand
GCCCGGCTGTTGCGGCTGGTTCGCGACGGCGGCGGCGGCGTTCCACGCCGCGTGCGGTGCTCAACGTGGCCTCCGCAGATCGGTCGTGCTTGGGATAGCACGACGGATCTGACCGGCGCAACCTGCGGTTGCGCCTTGCCTGCGCTCCGCTCGCGGCTCGATCCTTGCCGCCACCGCCGCGCCCTGCGCCTCACGACGCCGCTCATTCTGAAACCAGTTCTTAGCCCCGATGTCCACTTCGTCACAATCGTCAGGGACGGTGGAAGAGGTGCTTCATCCGGCTCTCGAGCGCGTGCAGCACGAGCGGGATCGCAGAGATCTCCACCTGGTGTTCGGCGGCTGCGCGCCGGCTGCCCTCGGGGCCGGCCAGCCTCGAGCTCAGGCAGCGGGCGAACTCGTCGATCAGGCCCACAGCCACCTCGTGCAGGATGCCCTGGCCCATCTGGCCGCCGCGGCCGGTGACCTCGATGTCTGTGATCAGGTCGACGGTGGTGCCGGAGCCGCCGGCAGCCGACACGCCGAAGACGATGTCCGCCTGGGCGGCGCCGTGACCATGGCGCTCCTCAGCGTCGGCGTGGAGGGTCGCTCGCCGTGCCGCATCGTCTCGAACAGCCACCCGGACGATGCCGCCGTAGCTGAGATGGACGGGGCCGACCTTGACGGCGATGGTCGCCTGGTAGCCCCCGTCACCCGACGCCTCTCCCACCGTCGCGCCCGGCAGGCAGGCGGCCACCGACGGGATGTCGAGAATCGCGTGATAGACCGCATCCGGAGCAGCGTCGACGGCGAACTCGGTCTCAAGCCGCACGCGAACCGCCCTGCGGCGACAGTTTCGCCAGGGCGTCCGCCAGCGCCTCGAGCGCGGCCAGGTTGTGCCCCTCCAGCAACAGATCCACGTGACGCAGCGCGGTGCGCATCCCACCCGCCAGCGGCTCGAACCCTTCGTGCCCCTTCAGCGGGTTGACCCAGACCAGGTTCGAGCAGGACCGCTTGAGGCGGCCCAGCTCCTGGTCGAGCAGGCCGAGGTCTCCCCGCTCCCACCCGTCGGACACGATCACCACCACCGCACCGCGGGCGACCCCGCGCCGCCCGTACAGCCGGTTGAACGTCTGCAGCGACTCACCGATCCGGGTGCCGCCGCCCCAGTCCGGCAGGGCTGCGGCGGCGCGCTCCAGGACGACCGCGGGATCGGCCGCCGAGAGGTGTGGCGTCAGGTGCGTCAGGCGGGTGCCGAACGCGAACGCTTCGATCGTCCGCCCGGCGCCTGCCGGCGCCACCAGCGCCTGCAGGAACATCACCATGGCGCGGGCATACGGCTCCATCGAGCCTGACACGTCGCAGAGCACGACCAGCCGCCGGGGCACCAGCTTGGGCCGCCGCCAGCTGCGCTCGAGCGGGACCCCGCCGGTGCGCATCGCCCCTCGCAGCGTCCGCCGGGCATCGAGCACCCCATGGCCGGTCGCCGGCGTCAGCCGCCGGGAGCGGCGCAGCGGACGCATCGCGGGCAGCCGCTCCATCAACCGTCGCATCCGCCGCAGCTCCTCGGGGGTCATGCGGGCGAAGTCCCTCCGCCGCAGCAGCTCGGTCGGCGAGTAGACGGCGGCCGCCAGGTCGTCGGTCTCGGTCTCCTGCCCCTCGGGCATCGGCTCCTGCGGAGGCGCCGGCTGCTCCGGCTGAGGCATCTCGATCCCCAGGTCGGGCGTCTCGCCCGGTGGCGACGGGGCCCGTTCCCAGAAGGCGGCGAACGCCGCGTCGAACACGGCTATCTCGTCGCAGCGCGACACCAGCGTGCAGCGCAGCGCGTGGTAGACCTCGTCGCGGCGGGTCAGGTCGACGGATGCCAGCCCGCGCAGGGCGTCCTGCAGGCGCCCCGGTCCCACCTCGAGGCCGCCCTCCCGGAGGATGCGGCCGAATGTGACCAGCTTCCGGGTGACGGCGTCGCCGGGGATCATCCGCTGCGGGACTCGCTCACCAGCTCCCGCAGGCCCGCATCGCGAACCCGCTCGATGTCCTCGTGATGCTTCAGCACGGAGCCCAGCGTGGCATCGACCACGCCCGCCTCCAGCTCCTCCTGCCCGAGCGCAAGCAGCGCCTGCGTCCAGTCGATCGTCTCGGCGACGCCCGGGGCCTTGGTCAGGTCGAGCTCGCGCAGCCGGTGCACGAACGCGGCGGCCTCGGCAGCCAGCAGCTCCGGCACCCCCGGCACGCGTACCCGGACGATCTCGATCTCCCGCTCCAGCGACGGGTGCCCGATCCAGTGGTAGAGGCAGCGCCGTTTCAGCGCATCGTGCAGCTCGCGGGTGCGGTTCGACGTCAGGATCACGCGCGGCCGGCGCTCGGCGCGGATCGTGCCGATCTCCGGGATCGTCACCTGGAAGTCGGAGAGCAGCTCGAGCAGGAATGCCTCGAACTCGTCGTCGGCGCGGTCGATCTCGTCGATCAGCAGCACCGGCGGCACCGGATCGCTGCTCTCGATGGCGTCCAGCAGCGGCCGGCGCTCGAGGAACTCCGGCCCGAACAGCTCGTGCAGGGTCGCGTGAGCATCACGCGCCGCGTCGCCCTCCAGCGTGCGGATATAGAGCAGCTGGCGGGCGTAGCTCCAGTCGTAGAGGGCATGCGCGACGTCGATCCCCTCGTAGCACTGCAGCCGGATCAGCCTGCCGCCGGTGACGGCCGACAGCGTCTTGGCCAGCTCGGTCTTGCCGACCCCCGCCTCCCCCTCGAGCAGCAGCGGCTTCTGGAGCACCAGCGACAGGTGCACGACGGTGGCGAGTCCCCGATCGGCGAGGTACGCCTGCTCGCGCAACGCGGCCGTGAGCGCGTCGACGCTCTCGGGAGCGGACGTCGTCATCGCAGCTGACGATAGCAGCGGGATCCGGGGGCAATCCTGGCCACCGGGACGTGAGATAGTCGGACTTCCACATTCCAGAGGAGGATCCGATGCACGCACGTGTCACGACCGTTCACGGGAACCCGGCCGGAGTAGACGCAGGAATCGAGAACTTCCGCACCAACGTAGCGCCGTTTGCCCGCGAGCACGGCAAGGGCTCGCTGCTCCTGGTCGACCGCGAGACCGGCGATGCCATGGTGGTCTCGTTCTGGGAGGACGAGGCATCCCTGCGCGCCAGCGAGGAGCGCGCCAACGCGTTGCGCGCCGACGCCGCGGAGCAGATGGCCGCCTCGGAGGCGCCAGGGGTCGGACGTTACGAAGTCGCGGTCTTCGACATCTAGCGCATCTCGGGGCTGGAGGCGACCGTGTTCTCCATCCCTCCGTCGATGACGATCGTGGTGCCGGTGATGTAGCGGGCGGCCGGCGAGGCCAGCCAGGCGATCGTGTCGCCGACCTCCTCGGCGGTGCCCAGGCGCTGCATCGGGATGTGGCTGGCAACCACGTCGAGGTCGCCGCCGTACTGCTTGGCCCCGTCGGTGTCGATCCAGCCCGGCGCGACGCAGACGACGCCGATGTTGTACCTGCCCCACTCGACCGACAGCACGCGGGCGAGCGCCTCGGTGCCTGCGCGGGCAGCCGACGAGTGCGCCATCAACGCAATGCCGCGGGTCGGGCAGAGCACGACCGAGATGATCCGCCCACCGCCGTTGGAGATCATCCATCGCCTGGCGACCTGCTGGGTCAGGTACCAGGGCGCGTCCAGGTTCAGCCGGCGGACGGCGCTCCAGCCGTTCGGCGTGATGTCCTCGGCGGGCGCCTGAAACTGGCCGCCGGCGTTGTTGACCAGCACGTCGATCCGCCCGAAGCGCTCCAGGCAGCGATCGATCACGCCGTCGGCGACGTCGGTCTCGCGGATGTCCCCCGTGACGACCTCGCAGCTGTCCCCGACCAGCGCCTGTACCTCGGCCAGCGGCTCGGGCCGGCGACCGGCCAGCACCAGCGCGTGTCCGTCGCGCGCCAGGGCGAGCGCCGTGGCCCGGCCGATGCCGGTACCGCCGCCGGTGACGATCGCAGCTTTGGTCACGACGGCCGGTGGTGGTAGGCGTCTTCGGCCATCGACAGCATGCCCTGGGCGAGCTGCTCGAGCTCCAGCGACACCTCCAGCGAGCTGTCGGCCGAGCGGTCGATCAGCTTGCGCGTCACCTCGACCGCAGTCCGCGGCTGCTGTGCAAGCGTGCGTGCCCACTCCAGCGCCGCCTGCTCGGCCTGCCCCTCGTCGACCACGCGGTTGACGATCCCCAGCTCCAGTGCCCGGTCAGGACCGAATCGCTCACCGAGCAAGATCAGCTCCTTGGCCAGGGCGACACCGATCAGCCGCGTCAGCCGGGTCAGGCCGCCCGCACTGGGAAGGATGCCGAGCGACACCTCGGGGAAGCCGAAGCTCGCTGTGGTGTCGCAGACGCGGAGGTCAGCGGAGAGCGCCAGCTCCAGGCCGCCGCCGATGGCGTAGCCTGAGATCGCGGCGATCGAGGGTTGCGGCAGTGCAGGCAGCGCCTCCCAGATCCTCCCCGGGCCGCGGTAGTAGCGCAGCGTGTCGGCTGGGCTGGGGTCCCGGAACTCGCTGAGGTCGGCTCCGGCGGAGAAGGCCCGCCCCGACCCGGCGATCACCACCACCGCGGCCTCGGAAACCGCGTCGGACGCCAGCGCGGTGAGCAGCTGGCCGCACAGCTCCTCGGACAGGGCGTTCAGCTTGGCCTCCCGCGTCAGGCGGACGAGGCACACGTCTTCGTGCTGTTCGATACGTACGAGGGCGTCGCCGGTCATCGCCGCGACGCTACCAGAACGCCTCGCGATCGGGCCACGAGAGGCGCTGACGGCATATTCAGACGGCAAACGTTGCTGCCGATACACACTCATATGCAGGCCCCCCGCCGCTCCCACGAGCGCGACCGGCGCGAGCTTGAGATTCTCCACCGCGTCGCACTCACCCTGTCCGCGACGCTGTCGTTCGACGACGTGCTGACCGCGCTCGCGCGCGAGCTCGTGTTCGGCGTCGAGCGTGCCTGTGAGTGCGCGATCTCGGTCTGGGAGCCGGAGCACGACCACCTGGTGGACAAGGCGGTGTTCACCGTCCACGGCACGCCGACCTGGCCGGAAGGGCCAGTGCACACGCCCCTCGAGGAGTTCCGGGACACCCGCCGGATGCTGAAGCGCGGCACCGGCTACCTCGAGTACCGGATCAGCGACCCGGCCCTGCGGGCCGCAGATCGCGAGGTGCTGGACGCCTGGGGCTGGCGGTCGGTGATCGAGCTGCCGCTGGTCGTCGAGGGCGCGTCGGTTGGCCTGATCGAGGTCGCCGACTACAAGTCGGCCCGCTCCTGGTCTGCCCGTGATGTCGCCTTCTCGCGGACGATCGCGAGCCAGGCTGCGATGGCCGTGCGCAACGCCCAGCTCTACGAGGACCTGCAGCTGCGCGCCGATCGCGACTCGCTGACCGAGCTGCTCAACCACCGCGCGTTCTACGACCGGCTGGAGGCCGAGCTGGCCCGCGCCTGCCGGTCGGGCGGCTGCGTCGCCGCGGTGGTGATCGACCTCGACGACTTCAAGGCCCTGAACGACTCACGCGGCCACCTGGTCGGCGACACCCTGCTGCGCGAGGCGGCTGCCGCCCTCGCCGCCACCTCCCGCGAGGGCGACGTGATCGGGCGGGTCGGCGGTGATGAGTTCGCATTCATCCTGCCGGGCGCCGACGCCGTCCAGGCGGAGTTCATGGTGCGGCGAATCCTGGCCGCGCTGATCTCCGGCCCCGGCGTATCCGCGTCGGCGGGCGTCGCGGTCGCAGAATCCGGCGAGTTCGACCCGCTCACGGTGATGGGCCGTGCCGACGCCTCGCTGCTGGCCGCCAAGCGGGGCGGCAAACGAACCCTGCGCCTGTCTGCCTGACCGATGAAGCCTCCCAGCCGACAAACCCGCGCCGAGCGCGACCGCCGAGAGCTGGAGGTGCTCCACCGGCTGGCCGTCGAGCTACCGCAATCCCTGACCGTCGCGGGCGTCATGGACACGCTCTCCCGGGAGCTCACCCACTCGGTCGACCGAGCTGAGGAATGCACGATCTCGTCGTGGAACGAGCAGGCCGATGAGCTCACCATCCTCTCGTCGTACGGACGGGAGGGCGGGGTCGACCCGACGTGGTGTGGCGTCGCCTACCCGCTGTCGAAGTGGCCGCGTAGCCGAGAGCTGCTACGCACCGGCGGATCGCACATCACCTACCGCATCAACGACCCCGAGTTCGACGACACGGTGCGCGGCGAGCTCCGCGACTGGCAGTGGTACTCCTGGCTGGCACTGCCGCTCTCCGTGGAGGGGCGTTCCGTCGGCCTGATCGAGGTCGCCGACTACCGGTCCTCCCGGGCCTGGGCCCGCCGCGACATCTCGTTCTGCCAGACGATCGCCGGCCAGGCCGCGATGGCGGTGCGCAACGCGCAGCTCTACGAGGATCTCGCGCGTCGCGTCGACCACGACTCGCTGACCGGGCTGCTCACGCACGGAGCGTTCTACAAGCGCCTGGGTGAGGAGATCGCCCGCGCCGGACGGGACGGCACCCCGGTGACGCTGCTGGCGATCGACCTCGACGATTTCAAGGCGGTCAACGACCGCGATGGCCACCTGGCGGGTGACCGCACCCTGCGCATGGTTGCGGACGTGCTCCGCGAGGGCACCCGAGTCAGCGACGTGATCGGCCGCCTGGGAGGCGACGAGTTCGCCGTCGCGATTCCCGAGCCGACGGTCGTGGCGGCCGACGTCGCCGCGCGCATCAACACCCAGCTCCTGGCCAAGGTCGGCCTCTCGGCGTCGATCGGCGTCGCCGAGCTGACCGATGCCGTTGGCGACGCTGCCGAACTGGTCGACCGCGCGGACAAGCTGCTGCTCGAGGTCAAGCGCTCGGGCAAGCGCGGCTTCCGGCTCTGGGCCGCCTAGATCGGTGATCCCAAATCGGCGCGGGGCTGGCCGCGTAGCCGCCGTGGCCGGGCCGAGCCCGGCCTCGGGCTGCTGCGCTGCGGCGCGAACCGTCGCCTGGGGCTGGGGTTCGCGCTCGCCCAGCCATCACGCCGCTTCGGAATCAACGATCTGCAATCGGACCGAATTTCCGGTCCGTCACCAGCCAATCACCGAATCCCCGCAGCCTCTGGCTCTACACTTTCTCCGGGAAGCCGCAAACCGGAGGTGCACGATCCGCTGCCTGCTGCTTGATGCGACCATGCGACCGACGAGTCTCGTCTCGCGCGAGCGAGCCGTGACGCTGGTCGTCTGCGGAGACGCGCAGGTGATCGCGGAGGATCCCGAAGTCGTGTACCGCTCGCAGCACCTGCGCGTGGCCCTGCCCCTGATCCTGCAGGTGCCGGCCTACGTCGAACTGCGGCCGATCGTGAAGCGCAACGTGGTGCGCCGCGTGCTGTTCTGCCGCGACAATTGGCGCTGCTCGTACTGCGGCCGCGACGGCGGCCCGCGCGACCTCACCGTCGATCACGTGAAGCCGCTGTCGCGCGGCGGCGAGCACACCTGGGACAACGTGGTCTCGGCCTGCCGGCGCTGCAACCACCGCAAGGGCAACCGGCTCCCCTACGAGGCCGGGATGTACCCGCGGGCGGTGCCGAAGGCGCCCGACATGGTGCAGGTGGCCTGGGCCGGCCGGCTCACGCACCCGCTGCAACGGCAATACGTCGCTGCCTGGCACCGCGTGCCCGAAGCCGTGCTCTAGTCGACCGGGTCGACGACCGCCTGGCCGCGCAGCGCCTGCTGCATCTGCGCGGCCACGGGGCCGGGCGTGCCGTCGCCGATCTGCTGCCCGTCGATCGAGGTCACCGGCATCACCTCGCGCACGCTGGACGATGTGAACACCTCCTCGGCGGCCAGGACGCGCTCGATCGGGAACGCGTCCTCGAGCACCGGCTTGCCCTGCTCCTCTGCGGCCGCCAGCAGGCTGTCGCGGGTGACACCGGCCAGGATCCCCAGGTCGAGCGCAGGCGTGCACAGCATCTCGCCCTCCCGGAACCACAGGTTCGAGGTCGGGCCCTCGAAGACCACGCCCTCCAGGGACAGGAAGATGGCATCGTCGGCGCCACGCCGCCGCGCCTCGCGCTGGGCGGCCATGTTGACGGCATAGCTGGTCGACTTGACCCCGGGCAGCAGCCAGGGCGACGCGGCGCGCGCGTGGGCTCCGATCGCCAGCGGCAGCCCTGCCAGAGCGATGCCGGCCTTGCGCTGCTCCTCGAGGCCGTCCGGTAGCGACGTGACCAGGGCGAACCCGACGCCGTAGTCGTCGCCCTCGCGTCCCGCCGTCCAGACGACCCGCAGCACGGCGTCGGGGGCGGCCGCGGCGGTCACCGCCTCGCGGGCGAGGTGCGCCAGCGCCTCCCCGTCAGGCCAGGGCAGGTCGAGCACCTCGGCCGACGCGGCCAGCCGCACGAGATGGTCTTCGAGGCGGAACGGCAGGCCGCCGTAGATCCGCATCGTCTCGAACGCGGCTCGCCCCCGGAGCACGCCCTCGTCATCGGCGTGCAGCCACGGCTTGCTGGGATCGACGACGCCATGGCCGAGCACGGCCAGCGCCAGCGCCGCCCCGGTCACCCGGCCTCCGGCGGTCGTGCCGGGTCGCCCTCTGGGAGCACGTCACTCGCCCAGTCGGTGCGCTTCCAGTCCGGAACCGGGGTCTCGCACTGCCGGTGAGGGACGAACCGCGACCGCTCGACCAGCTCCATCCGGTGGATGTAGCGGGAGCAGTTGGGGTAGATCCGCGTCGCCTCGACCCGCACCACGAACTGCGCCTCCGGGTACTCGGCGACCAGCGGATCGCCGAGCGTGATCGACGCCACGCCCTCCACGCGCAGCCGCTTGGGCGTGGAGAAGTCGATGAACAGCATGCCGACCCGCGGGTTGACGGACAGGTTCCCGATCGACAGGTACATGCCGTTGCCGTCGTAGTTGGGGAAGCCGAGCGTGCGGTCGTCGAGCACTCGGACGAAGCCCGGGTCGCCCCCCTTGTAGCTGCAGGTGGGCTGGCCGTCGGGGTCGACGGTGGCCAGGAAGAACATGTCGGAGGCCTCGATCAGCGCCCGATCGCCCTCGTCGAATTCGACCGTCGTAAGGAACCGGTCCTCGAGCCGGTCGGCCAGGCGCCGGGTGTCGTAGCGGTCCTGGAACTGCCGGTTGCCGTCGTGGTAGAAGCCAGTCACGTCCTCCTCGCGGCGAAAGGTTACTCCGTAGACTGCGAGGGGTGGGTGACGAGCCGAGAACGGTGGAGTTGTGGGCGGACGGCGCCTGCTCCGGGAATCCGGGGCCGGGCGGCTGGGCCGCGATCCTGCGCTGCGACGGGCACGAGCGCGAGCTGTCCGGCGGGGAGCCGCAGACGACCAACAACCGGATGGAGCTGCGCTCGGTGATCGAGGGCCTGCGGGCACTGACCCGGCCGGTGCACGTGATCGTCCACACGGATTCCTCGTACGTCGAGCGGCCGTTCAGCGACGGCTGGCTCGACTCGTGGCAGCGCAACGGCTGGCGCACCAAGGACAAGAAGGACGTCAAGAACCGCGAGCTATGGGAGGAGCTGCTGGCCCTGACGCAGCAGCACCAGGTCGAGTTCAAGCGAGTCAAGGGGCACAGCGGGATCGAGCTGAACGAGCGCGTCGACGAGCTGGCCGTGGCGGAGCGGGATCGCCAGCCGCGATGACGTTCTCGTCGCGCAAGCAGCATGCCCGCGGCCTGTTCGCCGGAATCGCCGGCGACTACGACCAGTGGGCACAGACGCTTTCGTTCGGGCAGGACGCACGCTGGCACGACGAGCTGGTCGCCTGGCTGCGACTCCCCGAGGACGCGCTGGTCGCGGACGTCGCGACCGGCACCGGGGCCATAGCCATCGCGCTCGCCCGCTGGCACGGCTGCCGCGTGATCGGGATCGACCAGAGCGCCGAGATGCTGGCCCGGGGCGGCGAGCGCGTTCGCCAGGCCGGCCTGGCGTCGCGGATCGAGCTACGGGAGGGCGAGGCCGAGCGGCTCCCGCTCGAGGACGAGTCGGTGGACGCCCTGGTGCACAGCTACCTGCTCCGCTATGTGGACGACCCTGCCGCGGTGCTCGCCGAGCTGGCCCGGCCGATCCGCCCCGGTGGAACCATGGCCTCGCTGGAGTTCGGTGTTCCGGAGGGCGAGTGGTACCCCTGGTGGTGGGCCTGGACGCGAATCGGCCTGCCGGCCGGAGGCCTGATCGCCGGCGAGGGCTGGTACGAGACCGGCCGCTTCCTCGGCCCCAGCATCGAGGGCTTCTGGCACGAGTGGCCGATGCAGCGGCTGTGCGCAGCGTGGGTCGACGCAGGGCTGGAGTCGGTCCGCGTCCGGCGGCTGAGCCTGGGCGGCGGCGTGATCATGAAGGCCACGAAGGCCGGGTAATCTCCCGGTCGTCCTTCGCCCGAACTCATGATCGAGGAGCCCGCATGCCCGCCGTCCGCCTGTCCGACCATCCCGTCGTTGCCACCGAATACGGCCGCTGGCAGCCGCTGAACGGGCCGCTCGGCGTGACCGGCTTCGGCATCAACGCCATCGTCTGCGACCCGGGCGAGGAGTTCGACATCGAGCACACCGAGGAGGACTCCGGCCAGCAGGAGGCCTACATCGTGGTCGCCGGGGCAGCGGTGTTCACGGTTGACGGCGAGGAGATCGAGGCGCCGGCCGGCACCATCGTCTCCATCACGAACCCGTCGGCGGTGCGCAGCTACCGGGCCTCGGCGCCGGGGACGCGGATCGTCTGCGTGGGCGGCGCGCCGACCGGTGAGCCAGTCGACTTCGGCACCTGGATCACCGAGGCAGCCGCCGGCTGATTACGAGCAGAACCCGGTCGCCACAGCGATCAGGGCCTCCGTGACGCGGTCGACCTGCGCCAGATCGACCCACTCCTCGGCTGCGTGCGCGCCGGCGCCGCCGGCGCCGAAGATCACCGTCGGGATGCCGGCCGCCGAGAACACGGCGGAGTCGGCCCAGAAGGGGACGCCGACGATCTCGACGTCGGCGCCGAGGGCGGCCTTGCAGGCCTCCACGATCGGCTCGTCGAGGCCGGTTCCCAGCGGCGGGCGCTCAAGGGTGGTGAGAAGTGTGGCCCGGAACTGCGGATCGGCGTCGGCGAGCCGGTCGAGGATCGCCTGCAGCTCGCCTTCGACCGCCTCGCGCGACTCGCCGGGCAGGGTGCGCCGCTCCAGCTGCAGCACGCAGCGGTCGGGGTAGGTCGAGAGCTCGCGGCC
>Ga0265338_10010070_pt1 | contig 11176 bp, 10 predicted proteins | sample 42126metaG_FD_193579 | JGI IMG/M metagenome (GOLD analysis project Ga0265338, IMG submission 193579) | Rhizosphere microbial communities from Carex aquatilis grown in University of Washington, Seatle, WA, United States - 4-21-26 metaG | ecosystem: Host-associated > Plants > Roots > Rhizosphere... | reverse complement strand
AGTTGCCCTCTTCTTCGCAGGATGCAACGCAGTGAGCATTTTTTCAATCAGCACAGCCGAGGGCAGCAGGTGTTGTTCAATGACATCAACCAGTTCGCCGCTGAGGCCATAGCGCGCTGCTTTCCACTGGGCTGCGCGCAAGAGTTCCGGGCGTATCATGGGAAGAGGTATATCACGTTTTTCCTGATCGTAGCATGTCTGTACGATCGCCTGGATCAGTCCCGCGATCATCACCGTTTCATCGATCGTCAGGCAGCAATCGGCGACACGAAATTCGATCGTGTTGAAGCGTTCGGACAGGCGGATATCCCAATAAATTTTGCTCGCATCCTCGATACTGCCCGTGGCAATCAGCGCCTGGATCAGCGCGTCATATTCGGCGAGCGAGGCAAAATGCTGGGGCTGGCCCGATGTAGGCCAGCGACTCCACATGATGGTGCGAAAGCTGGCATAGCCAGTGTCTTCACCGAGCCAGAAGGGCGAGTTCGCGGAGAGCGCCAGCAGGGGCGCCAGCCAGAGCCGCGCGCGATTCATCACCTGGAGCGCCATTTCATGGTTATCCAGACCAATGTGAACATGGCAACCGAAAATGGGTTCGTGGGCCAGTTGTTGAAAATCTTCCGCAATCTCACGATAACGGGCTTTGGGAGTAATGCGCTGGTTTTTCCAGTCCGAGAAAGGATGGGTGCCGGCGGCAGCTAATGTCTTGCCCTGCAGTACCGCCGAGGCAAGCATCTCCTGGCGCATACGTACCAGTTGTGTGCGAACTTCCTGTATATTCTGGCAGATAGGTGTTGCTGCCTCGATCTGGGAAAGGTGGAGTTCAGGTTGGGCCTGTTCACCCAGCGCCTGTTGTGCGATAGAAAGGAGCGCGCGTGACGATGAACTCAACTCATACGTGCGCGGATGGATAATTTGATATTCCTCTTCTACCCCTATGGTAAAATTTTCCTCGGGAGAACCCATGCTCTCGCCTCCTTTTCATCCTGTACTTTTTTTTTGCTCTGTCGGCTCTTGTTTGTATGTGCATAACACGTAATGGCTCTGTCCAACGATGCAGCCAGATCAGGAGCCTGTCAGTTGCTCTCCTTAGAGAAAAAAACCTGCTGGCAAATTTGACATTATGGATCATTTGTACTACCATGGAAAAAGATATTCTCAGATGCGTGTCTGGTAAAAGTACAGGAAAATTGAGCAAATTGTAGTATGTTCTCTTCAACTCTCTTTTGTGATATCTGTGGCGCGGTCAATCGCCAGCAGGCAAATTTCTGCGCGTCTTGCGGGAAGCGTTTATATGTTGCGGCTGGCGGTGGTTCGATCAGCCATACTCTGACAGGTCTGCTGGTGCCTCAGCATTTGCTCAATCGACGTTATCGTGTGCTTGACCAGGTAGGCAAGGGTGGTTTCGGGGCGGTCTATAAAGCAGAGGATATCTCCTTTGGCAATCGGCTGGTGGCTGTCAAAGAAATGAGCCAGAACAGCCTGAGTCCAGCGGAACAGATCGAAGCCATCCGTGCTTTTAAACAGGAAGCGCTGCTCCTGGCCGGGCTCAAGCACCCTAATCTCCCTACCATCTATGAACAATTTCATGAGAGTGGTCGTTGGTACCTGGTCATGGATTTTGTTGAGGGAGAAACATTGGAGGCTACGCTACAAAGGTTAGCCAGTGGGTCACTGCGCTTGCCTCTGGCCAGAGCGCTGGATATTGCCATCCAACTCTGTTCACTGTTGCAGTATTTGCACACCCGCCAGCCACCGATTATTTTTCGTGATCTCAAACCAGCGAATGTTATGCTGACAGGCGAAGGGCATGTCTATTTGATTGATTTTGGCATAGCCCGCCATTTCAAGCCAGGTCAGGCGAAAGATACAGCGGCTTTTGGTTCCACCGGGTATGCTGCCCCGGAACAGTATGGCAAAACGCAGACGACCGTCCAGACCGATCTGTACGGTCTGGGAGCTACCTTTCATCAGATGCTGACCGGGGATGATCCCTCTGAGGCGCCTTTTCACTTTGCGCCCCTGCAAGCGTATCCAGAGCTTCCCCGACTTGCCAGCTTGCTTAGTCAGTTGCTTGAGATACCGGTAAATAAACGTCCCGCCAGTGCGGATCTCGTCAAGCAGCAATTACAGGAGATCGCTGAGCAGCATCGTCAAAACATCTATACCAATCCCCTGGTTGCCGCTGCCGGGACCATCTCCATGACCGTTCCAGCGCGTACACCCCCGCCCGGCTATCAACGCCCGGCAGCGGCACCCCCGGTGGTTGCTCCGCCGCCTCAGAACATGCTTTTTCTCTGTAAAGGTCATCGTAGTCGTATAACCGCTGTGATCTGGTCGCCTGATGGCAGGCGTCTGGCTTCAGCGAGTTACGATAAGACAGTGCGTATCTGGGATACAACCAATGGCAAAGCGCTGTTTACCTATCATGGCCATACCGAACGCGTGAATATCCTGGCCTGGTCGCCCAATGGAACATACATTGCTTCAGCGGGTAACGATGCTACTGTGCAAATCTGGGAGGCTTTGACGGGCACCCTTTTCTCCACCTATCGTGGCCATACGACCCAGATAACCGCCCTCTCCTGGTCTCCAGATAACCTCTATCTCGCTTCAGGTGATACGGAGAAAAATGTCCATGTGTGGCAAACAGTGTCTCGTACCCCGGTCGCTGTCCAGAAAAACCAGCACGGCAGAATTAATGCGCTGAGCTGGTCGCCCGATGGCAAACGTCTGGCCGCTGCCAGCGACGATAAGACCGTGCAGGTCTGGGATCCGTTGAAAGTGCAACGCAGTGGCTTCTTCACCAACTGGCTGGGTGGTTCACGCTCCAACATTGTCTATACCGGCCATAGCGAGCGGGTGAGTACGGTAAGCTGGTCGCCTGATGGCAGGCGTCTGGCATCGGGCAGTGCCGACAAAACCGTGCAGGTCTGGGATAGCATCACGGGCCAGCGCAGCTTTCTCTACGCGAACAGATCTGCTGGAGTGAATACAGTGGCCTGGTCGCCCGACAATCGTTCTCTCGCCTTTGGCAGCAACGATAAAATCGTCCAGATCTGGGATGTGCCCTCCAGAAAGCCGGTGACGACCTATCAGGGGCATACCAACCACATCACGGCAGTGGCCTGGGCGCCTGCGGGTTCTCGTATCGCCTCAGCCAGCATTGATCGTACGCTCCAGGTCTGGAGTATACGGTGATCCGTAAAATGTGAATAACTGGAACAAACTGTTGCCAGTCACAATCTTTCAGCACGTAGTACAATTGTGTTGTGATATACGTTGTCTCTTTTCGCATAGATATGTTAAACTAATCTCATGCACAAAATAGAGACAGAACAATGCTCAATATACTTGCGGAGACTGCTTCTGCGTTATGGCTCACCAGGTCTGGCGCTGGGACCAGGTTTGGGCCTGTCATGGAGTGCTCTAAGTAAGGTTGCTGTTTCTCTACCTCTGGAGCGTTTACGCGCTATTCTTCAGCGTTCGTCACCCTGGGTGCGGCCAAACGTCTTATATATGGACGGGCAGAGACGTTTGCCGCAAGAGGTCTTGTTCACATCTTTATACGGTTCCGATGCCGTCGTCCGAGCCGTTGGTGGAAGGTTTTCAGGTATCCGGGCTGAGGATGCTCCATTTTTGCGCGAGATGTTTTACCATATGATGCTGCACAAACGCTTCTACCAGCATACTACTCAGTTGTGACTCGATTGTGATGGAATTTGTACTGACATTGTGCGGGAGGCATTGTATGCTGGCAACAGGTACCACCAGGGAGATGTTCTGGATGCTCTTTTTGAGCAGGCTGGCAGTATTTTTCTCTCGATCTCATCATCATTTTGTTCTGTATAGTTTTAGAAGGAGCGCACATGGAAACAGGGAATATTTTGGACACTGAAAGCATCGTGGTGCCCGTGGAAGAGAACGAGATCGCGCCTCTCTCTTTATCTACTGACACCAACGATCCTGAGAAGTATATCAGGGAAATGAAGCGCTTTTATTTACTTGCCAAGCGTCAGGCATGGAAAGTAGAGAGCCTTTCGTGGGGCAAGATTCCGCCGGTACCTGAAGGCAAAGGCTCTGGTGAGAATCGTGCGCGGCGTATGGAGATATGGCGCTCAGTTGTGACACAGCAGCTCCAGGCCGATACACTGGCCTCGCTCTTATCTTCCCAGTTACTGGCAGCCGCTCCTGATCTGCCGGGACGCCTATACTATACAACGATGGTTCAGGATGAAGGTCGTCACGCGGAGGCATGGATCAAGCTCTGTGAAGAAGTTGGAGGGATGAGCGAACCCAATCCATTCCTGATCCAACTGGGCGAGAGAACAATGAATGCGGATACACTCGAAGAGAAAATCTGGCTGTTCCAGGTGGTCTTTGAAGGGCTGGTGATCGACAAGTTTCGCCAGATTGCCGCAGGTGCGCCAGGGACAGTTCTGGCCGAGCTTTGTAATCGCCTGACCATTGATGATGGCATTCATCATGGCGCGGGTGTGAGCTATGAGCAGCATCTGTTTCAGCACACCTCCCAACGTACGAAACGGGCCATTGCGCGGGTCAGTAAAGACATGTGGCCTCTCTTCGAGAACCATCTTCTCTGGCGTCCACAGGCGCGTTCCTGGGCCAGTGCTGCTTTGCAAAAACGCGATATAGCCACACTCAGAAGTTATATGGTTCGCGAGCAGAAACTTGCTCAGAAAGTGGGCCTGGAAATCGAAGTGCCGCAAGGGTATTAAGGGCCATATGAGCAAGGACATGCTTGCTCTTTGTGTGCGCAGGAGCTTCACCGGTTAACCTGGTGAAGCTCCATAGTAAGTTCCTGGTTGCAGAAGGCCAGGATTTTTTTGTGCCTGCTTCCATTACCACATGCTTCCTGGGGGAGATTGGGGGAACACCGTGCTCACAAGCTCATTAATCAGGGGGTCAAGTTCAGTCCCACCTGGGGGAAGCCAGAGCGACGCATGCTGACCTCTGGCTTCCTGCACATTGACAAGCAGCCGCCGTATTTCCATTCTCAAATGTTGGAGTTCACGTTCACTCTGACCAGAACGCTGCAGGCGGGCCAGCAATGTATTCAATCCAACACCCACCTGCCAGAGGGAACTCTGTTGAGCCAGCGGAGCACGCACCTGCAAATTGCCATTGGCCGCTTCTACGAGCGTCTGGAGAATCTGTTGAATGCCTTCTGCCAGGTCTTTTCTTTCCAGCGAGATTGTATGCTCAAGTTGCGCGATCACCTCGGCTTTATTCGCGCGCTCCAGCGCCTTCATGGTATTGCGCACCCAGAGAAATGTGACCAGTGCGACGACAATCTGGATGGCGAGAGGACGCACCATAAAACTATATGTTGTCTGATTAATTAAGAGTTGGAGATCCGGGGTATGAGGTTGCAAAATGATATCCGCCAGCATAAACGCGCTATGGAAAAACGAGACAAAGAAAATACTTTTACCAGGAAGGAGAGAGATCGCAATAATATCTGAAAGCACAAACATATCATAAATAGGCACCGCGTTCTGGGTGAGCACAAAATTTGGATACGAGAGCAGTGCTTCTGCCAGGGCCGCATCAAACGCCACGACCACGAGTATGCCTACCAGCGTCGTTTTGCCACGTTTATTGAGAAACACGGCCAGACAGGTCACGAGAAACATCCCAACCAGTGGCGGCAGGATATGGAAGCTATCGCTGCTCAGTGCCGCAGGAATAAACGCGACCACTGCGATAAGTATAATCAAGAGTAAAATACTGGCCAGTTGACTACGAGGTAGGACCGTTTCCTGAGCAGCCTCGAATGTTTCGTCGGGCATACTGAGACGGTACCACCAGCCCAGGAGAGGGCGTTTGTTTGCTGGTTCTGGTTGCTGCGAAAGGGCAAACCTCTGTTTATCCACGCTGACACACTCCTTGTGCTGCCTAGAGAGAAGATTTTAGATGTTCACAGATAGGTTCTGGCTTGCGCCCGCAAGCTGAGAGGATATATGCAACTTCGGTGAAATCCTTGCGTGTTACCTCCCTGGCAAGGATCTGGACCAATTGTTCAAGGTCTGCCTGGTCGCTGACAGGCTCGCTGAGAAGTAATGGCCTGACCGACTGTGCAATGACTTCAAGCCACCAGTCGGGGTTGCGCGAACGCTGTGGCTCCGTCCAATAGGTATACATAGCAAATCGCTGGCTAATCTCTGTTGCTCCGGCCTGCGCTAAAAGCGCACGCAAGAGAAAGGCCGCGCCAATATGTTTGTCATCCGGTGACAGGCTCTGTCCTCTCCGTTTCAACCCCTGGAGAAACAGGCCCTTAAATTGCTCAAACGCCTGGCTGTTTGTGGCTTCCCACTCAGGTTCAATCAGGCGCAGGTAGCCTCCAGGACGGGTTATGCGCAAACATTCCCGCACAAACCCTGGCCATTCCTCGACACGCAGCAAGGTGAACAGAAAATGGGCATTGACCAGATCAAAATGTCTGTCAGGGAATGGGAAGGAGGTCGTCTGGTCCATGAGTAACGTAAAAGATGCATTCTGCACCCCTCTGGTCTTCGCCAGGTGCGTGGCATAATGCACCAGTTGCTGGTGGTGTTCTACTCCAATTACTTCAACCTGCGGGTTCTCGTATGCTACCTGTACAGCCCAGGTGCCTGTGCCGCAAGCGAGATCAAGCACACGAGTAAAATCGTGAAGGTCATTTCCCCTTTCAGGGAACACCCCTTCCATCTGTTCTATGAGTTGCCGCTCCTGGACAAGAAGACGGGTTATAGCAGGATCCATGTTCTCTCCCAGTCGATATACATCCTGAACTCTCTGTACATCATCGATCGGCACGCTCGTTTCTCTTTCTTTTCTCTTGTGCATAGGAAGAGCCGTTCTCTCCAGGAAATAGTTTACATACGCGGCACCTTTCTGCCGTACGGTTTGAAGTGTACTGGAAAGCAAAGAAATGCGCACCGTCGGAATAGAGGGAATCAGAGAGAGGGGAATATACACAAAGATTTACCAGAGCCCCTTAGAATGGAGGGTCTGGGCGAAGTAATCTCTCCCAGCCAAAGATTTTTGAGACACCCTGTCTATACCTGCAAGCAGGGTTGACTTCCAATGAAAAGGAAAAACAGCTACCTCCTGAATATTTATACCAGTAGCAGGAATGATGTGGTACTCTAATGATAAGGTTTTATTTCAAGGCAGACATGTGTGCTTTTTTGGGCGTCACCAGAAAGCACACGGGTCTGTTTCTGAGAAAAAGGAAGAGAGCGAACGGCATGCCACATACAGTTAGAGGGCCTCTGGATACCTCCGTCAGTGAACGATCTCGTCTTTCCACACCACTGATTGGTCGCGAACAGGCTGTGGCCGTGGCCAGTTCCTTGCTGTCCCGCTCGGAGGTACGCTTGCTCACTCTGACTGGCATCGGTGGAGTTGGGAAAACACGCCTGGCCTTCGCTGTGGGGAGTCAGCTCCAGGAGACATTTGCCGATGGCGTCTGTTTTGTGCCTCTCGCGGCTACCCGCGATCCAGAACGGGTAATTCCTTTAATCGCTCAGTCCCTTGGACTACAAACTGGCAGCCGTCCCATCTTTGATTCTCTCCTGGAGTTTCTCAGCACTACCCACCTGCTCCTGGTGCTCGACAATTTTGAGCAAGTGATCGAAGCTGCCCCTTTGCTCACGACCTTCCTTGTCTCCTGTCCGAGAATCAGCCTGCTGGTGACAAGTCGTGAGAGAATGCGTATCGATGGTGAGCATGAATTTCCCGTGCGTCCACTTGCCCTGCCCGATATTGCGCGCACTAATTCTCTGGACGAACTGGCGGCCAACCCGTCTGTCATGCTCTTTCTCCACCGTGTCCAGACTATCCAGCCTGCGTTCCAGCTCACCCCGACAAATAGCCAGACCATTGCTCGCATTTGTGTGCACCTGGAGGGTTTGCCACTGGCTCTGGAACTCGCGGCGGCGCGCATCAAACTGTTATCTCCTGATGCCCTGCTTGCCCGGCTCTCCTCGCGTTTGCAAGTGCTGACCACAGGTGCTCGTAATGCTCCGCTGCGCCAGCAGACCCTGCGCCAGACGATCCAGTGGAGCTACGATTTACTTTCACCAGAGGAGCAAACACTCTTTCGGCGTCTGGGCATCTTTCATGGAGGATGTTTGCTGGAAGCCGTAGAGGCACTTTATGCCGAGCTTGATGAAGATCCGACAGAAGTTTTCGAGTGTCTCGCTTCTCTAGTAGACAAAAACCTGATTCAGAGGAATGAGCGTGAAGATGGAGATGCGCGTCTGCACATGTTGGAGACGATTCGGGAGTTTGGTCTGGAATATTTGCGGAAATCTCCCGAGTGGGAGTCAGTCAGACTCGCCCACGCGCGCTATTATCTGAACTGGGCTGAAGCAAGTAGAAGGGTTCTCTTTGGGAGCAATCAGGAATTGTTGCTTGGGCGCTATGTTCAGGAACAATGGAATTGGCGGGCAGTGATGCGCTTGCTGATAGAACGGGGAGATACTGATGCGGCGTTGCGTCTGTCAGGGGGACTGAGTATTTTCTGGTTGATCTGGGGATATAGTTTTGATCAAATCTATCTGATTGAGGGTAAGGATTTTCTGGAGCAGGTGCTGCGTGCTCCCTCGGACAACGTAACAAGCGCGCGGTCCTGGGCACTCTCTGTTTATGGGGGTATCCTGGCATTGCTCCGCGATCTGGAGCGCAGCGAGATCGCCTGCCGACAGGGCCTGGAACTGTCTCGCGAGGTGGGAGATATACAGTATATTATCACGAGTCTCTGGATGCTCTTGCTTGCACTGATTACGCAGGATGACTTCAAAGCCGCGCGTGTCGTGGCTGAGGAAGCCGTTGCCCTGGCCCAGACCCAGGAAGTCGTTCCTTCGGATTGGGGACTTACCTGGCTGCTGGGCTATTCCCTGCACCGGGCAGGCTATATTGCCCTGTGGCAGAGTCGTTTTGCGGAAGCCAGGCAACTGCTTCTGGAGACAATCGCGCTCTGTAGCCAGGTTGGAGAACAGTTCTTTCTGCTCTGGTCGATGCTACTCCTGGGCGAGGCCGACTTTTTTGAAGGGAAGGAGACCGAGGCTAGAGAACGTTTGGAACTTGTGATGAACCTGTACAAGGGTTTGCAACTGCGTACTCAGATGGCTGAGGCCCTCGGCTTCCTCGGACTGCTTGCTTTGTATAGGGGTGAGATTGAGAGCGCGCATGAGCAGCTTTCTGAGAACCTTCAGGTACGCAAGGATGTAGGTGACGATCAGGGCATTGCCTGGGCTGAGATCTGGCTTGCCAGGGTGGAGTGCGCGCAACTACATTTCAACGAGGCTCGTGATCTGCTGCTTGACGGGCTCAGGCGCGCAGTCCAGGCGCACAGCAGGATCTACACAGCTATGGGTCTGGAGACACTGGCAGCAGTGGTAATGTTGCAGGGAGAGCCCGCCTGGGCTGCCCGGCTTTTTGGCGCCGCAGAGGTCTTGCGCGAGGTGATGGATGCTCCTTTACCTGATATTGAGCGCGCGGAGTATGAAAAGCACATCGCAGCCTTGCGCGCGACCCTGGGCCTGACCAGCTTGCGCACTGCCTGGGACCAGGGCCGTGGTATGACGCCACAGCAGGCGTACTCGAAGCAAGAAGTTGTGCCAGTTCCCTCGGCCCTTCCTGTCCCCTCCGTGCCAGCAGAGAACGAAGCCAGTGCGCTGGGCCTGACCAGGCGTGAGCGAGATGTCCTGCGTTTGCTGGCCCAGGGTTTTACGAATGCTCAGATTGCGGAGGCACTGATTATCGGGCAGGTCACTGTCAATGGTTATGTACGCTCAATCTATAGCAAGCTGGCCGTCAATACACGAGCGGCGGCAACCCGCTACGCCCTGGACCACCACCTGGTCTGATCGTGCTCTTTTCGTCTTGCAAAACCACCGCAAGCAATGCGTTGGGAAGAGCGGGCATGGTAGGGCGCATAAAGTGGTCCTGTGGTCTGTTAAATGAAGGTTGACAGAACAGCAGAATGTTTAGCGTGCATTGTACAGGAAGATTTGAAATACTTGCTTCTCTGTAACGGAGTTGCTATTATACTAATGAGAAGCGTCAGGGTTATTATACAGAAGAGAAAAAGTTATGCCAGATAAGTATGAGCGAGAAATTGAAGATATTTTGCGCAACCTCAAGCGCAGGGAGCCAGAATCAAACATCAGACCGCTGCGCCGTAAAACAGAGAGGCGTCCTGGTGTGCCTCTGCCACGCCTGCGCCCGGCTGAATGGAGCTTGATCATCGCCATCATCGTCGCGTTACTCGCTGGTGGTTGGGCCTTTGCGAATGGTGGAGGAAATCTGATAACCGGACTCCTGGCCCTGCTTGGGGCCGGCTGTATCGCGTTTGTGGCTCTCTCTGCCTTTCTCGTCCGGGAGCGTCCCTCATCGTCTATGAGACGTTAGCATATGCACGAAATCTCCTCTTCATTTTATACCAGAAATCTACTATACTAATATAATGCAATAATAATTTAGATGGTATAGGGAACAGGAGCAACCGAAGCATGACGCAGGAAGCGCCTGCACCATTTCCGTGTGAGGTCATTATTTTGACTGCGCTGGCGGTAGAATATCAGGCCATCATCAAACATCTCCAGGAGCCACGAGAGATAGTCCACCCGCAGGGCACCATCTATCGTTGTGGCCGTTTCATCGACGCACAATCGAGCTGGCAAGTGGCCGTGGCTGAGATTGGAGTGCGCGGTTCTGTCGCGGCGGTTGAGACAGAGCGTGCCATCACGTTTTTTCACCCCGATTTCGCTTTCTTTGTTGGTATTGCGGGTGGTCTGCAAGATGTACAAATAGGCGATGTCGTGGTAGCAACCAAAGTGTATGGCTATGAAGCAGGGAAAGCTGGTCAATCCTTTGAGCCGCGTCCAGAATTGTGGCGTGCTACTCATACTTTGGAGCAACGCGCACGTGCTGAGGCCCGCATTGGGGATTGGTTAGAGCGCCTTGGAATCGCACGCCCTGATCCTGCGCCGCGTGTCTTTGTTGCTCCCATTGCTGCGGGTGAAAAGATCATAGCCTCTCGTCGTTCTTCTCTCCGGCGTTTTCTGCGCCAGGAATATGGCGATGCTCTGGCAGTCGAGATGGAGGGTCATGGGTTCTCACAGGCAGTCCATGCCAATCAGGGTGTGAGCAGTCTGGTCGTTCG
>Ga0265338_10010069_pt1 | contig 11176 bp, 7 predicted proteins | sample 42126metaG_FD_193579 | JGI IMG/M metagenome (GOLD analysis project Ga0265338, IMG submission 193579) | Rhizosphere microbial communities from Carex aquatilis grown in University of Washington, Seatle, WA, United States - 4-21-26 metaG | ecosystem: Host-associated > Plants > Roots > Rhizosphere >... | reverse complement strand
TGATTACTCCGAGCCTATTTGGCGCAAACGGGATACAGCGAGCGTGGGGGGTACAGCCCATGAACGGCATCCCGTGCCAACTCTCACTCGCGGACCTTGACCAGAATGGAGAACTTGAAACTATCCTGATGACTTGTGACGGTCAACTGCATATTCTTCAGCCGGACGGCACCGAGCGACCAGGCTGGCCTCAGAGTCTGCCGTACAGCTTTGGACAGGTTAGCGTCGGAGATTTGAACCGGGACGGCCACGAAGAGTTAGTTGCTTCAGCGGGGAACATTTATATCTTCAACGCCGATGGAACCTCATTTTCGAGTGCCTGGCCCATGATGGGAAACTACGATCCCGCGTCCGAATACTTCTACGGACAAGCTATTCTGGCCGACGTTAATGGCGACGGATATCCGGAGATAGTTACGAGTCGGTACGCATATGTGCCCAATGGCCCGGCGGGATTACCTACTTATGAAACTGCGCAGTTGATTGCCCTGGATCGGTTTAGCAACACGCTCCGCTCATGGAATTTACCGGGATCACAAGGACAATATCCTGGCGAATTCATATATCCACTGGCCGGCGATTTGAACCAGGACGGGATGACAGAAATCGCTGTTCAATACGGACTTGTATCTCCCTGTGGCCGTCCACCCACCACGCTGCTCACCATGCTGGCTACCGGCGCACCCTTCATCGCCGATGCCAATGATTGGCCGATGATTAACCAGAATCCGCAGAATACTTCTGTGTTGCGGAGAGCTTCTGCGTCGATCGTCAGCATAACGCCCTCGGGAATTCCGATTCTTGCTAATCAGCCTGCAACAATCACACTGCATGTTGCATCGGCATCGCCGCACGCCAAGGCACCCACCGGTGTTGCGAATCTTCTCGATGGATCTCGCAACATCGGAACCTGTGTCCTGGTCTCCGGAAGCTGCAGTATTACTCCGACGCTTGGGATTGGGATGCACGACCTGATTGCGGGTTATGTAGGAGATACCAACTTCGGTGTAAGTTACTCTGATGATCTGGTTGAAGAGGTCGAAGCTTCGGCAGCAACTACTCCGGTTTTCAGCCTTGCGCCCGGAACCTACACATCCGCGCAGACAGTTTCGATTTCGGACTCGACGCCGGGCGAGGCGATCTACTACACCACCAACGGAACCACGCCGACCAGCGGATCGACTCTCAACATTGGAGCGATCACGGTCTCTTCAACTGAGACTATCGAAGCCATCGCCACGGCCAGCGGCTATTCTTCGAGCGCGGTCGCAACGGCCAGTTACACCATTACTACGCCGGCGGCGGCGCCGGTCTTCGACCCCGCGCAGGGAACTTATACATCCACGCAGACGGTCGCTATCACGGACTCGACGCCTGGCGAGGCAATCTACTACACCACCAATGGCGCTGCGCCTACCGCCGACTCGACTCTTTACAGTGGACCGATCGCTGTCTCCTCAACAGAGACCATCAAAGCCATCGCGGTGGCGTCAGGCTATTTGGAAAGCCCGATGTCGTCGGCCGTTTACACCATCATTCCGCCGGCTGCCGCGCCTATCTTCAGCCCTGCGCAAGGAACCTTCAACTCGACGCAGACCGTTTCGATTGTGGACTCGACGCCAGGCGAGGCGATCTACTTCACAACCGACGGCGCTGCGCCGACCACCGGCTCGACTCTGTACAGCGGACCGATTGCGGTCTCTTCATCCGAGACAATCGAATCCATCGCGGTGGCGTCCGGCTATTCGCAAAGCTCCGTTTCAACGGCGGCCTACACAATTACTCCGCCGGTCAACGCTTCGCCAATCATAAATAGCATTTCGCCTGCATTTGCGGACGCAGGGGCAGAAACTTTCAAGCTTACAGTTACAGGATCGGGGTTTACATCAAGTGCGGTGGTTTACTGGGGCGCAACCGCTCTGACCACACAATTTGTAGACGCATTCCAAGTAACTGCCCAAGTTCCAGACTCTAACATTGCGAGCACGGGAGTTACGGCGATAACAGTTGAGATACCTGCGTCTGGCGCGAACCAATCCAACGCTCTGCAGTTTGAGGTGGATTCCGCTTCGGGAGCCACGTTCTCGCCCACTTTTACGCCCTCGTCGGCAACTGTAACATCGGGCTCCGCGGCAAACTATCCCGTCACCCTGCCAACTTCGGCAGCACAAGTTTCCGTAAGTTGTCTGAATCTTCCGGCAAACGCCACTTGCAGCTATTCATCAGCAACGGGCTCGCTAACAATTTCTACCGCTGCAGCAACGCCGTCCGGAACTTATCAAGTTACGGCGGTGTTTTCTGAAGCAGTCGCGGAGACTTCTTCCGCTCTTGTTCTAATGCCGTTACTCTTGTTGCCGCTTACTGCCGTCAGAAAGAAGTGGCAGGCCCGGAGAATCTGGTTGCTGATCGGGCTTGGGATTGTGCTCACAGCGGGCATCGCGACCGGTTGCGGGAGCGCAGGCAGTCTGTCGGCGACGATTCCTGCAACACATCAGGTGGTAAGTTCGGGAACTGTCAGCATCACCGTGCAATAGCGATCAGTCGGTTGTATATCGAATTTCGAGGCGGCGGATTCTGACGCAGGAGTAGGCGAGAACCACAGCAATGAAACCGAGAAGGCCGAGTACGGCGGCCCAGGCGGGGACTGGTTCAGTCTGCACCGTCAGCAGCGTAAAGAGGCCCTCGCCGGGAACATTGATCGGCATGAGGTGAATTAAATAAGAAGCTACGCTGATCTTTTGTAGCAGTGACGGCATGACCGGGTTGATTGCCTCCCAGCCCATGAACAGCAGGGCAGCCGGCATGGGATTGCGAAACATCATGCTGAACAGAAGGAAGACGGCGCCATAACCGAGACATGCGAGAACGACGATCAAAAGATAGCTCTCGAGTTGGCCGAGACCAGGTCCATGGAAGATATAGTCTTGTCCTGCCGCGCCAAATCCAGCGTACATCAGCGTGAAGTCGACGAGGACCGCGGTTCCAAACAGAAGAATTGCGCTGATTGATCCGGCGACAAACTTGGCCAGCAGAAGAACCTCACGGCGCACCGGCGCCAGGAGATAGAAATGCAGGCTGCGTTCAACCATCTCTCCACGGATAAGTCGCGAGAAGATGCCCAGGCAACCGAAGAAAACAGCGAGCCGGACGTAATAGAACTGCACGATACCGGCCAGAACATTAGTATCATCAGGGAGCCTGGAGGCGGGATTCCGGTCGATCAGCAGGTGGATGAGAATGATGACGGCTGGTACAAAGGCAAGGAAATAGATCCAGCTTGCCTTCCATGTGAACAGGTTCCTGCGAATCTCGATGCGCACCAGCCGCCTGCCTTGAATCCACCACAAGGCCCATGGCTGCTCACGAACAGACTGCACGAAGGCGCCGGCTCTTTCGGTCATCACGATGCACTCCCGTCTGAACCGATCAGATACTGGTAGATGGCGCGGGTATCGTCGTCTGCGGGCGCCACGGCATCAATCTTTACCAATCCCTCGATGGCAATTGAGTTCAGCAGCCGATAGAACTCGTCGATATCGCCGGTGCGAAGAAAGACGCCCTTTCCATCGGCATGAAGCCGTGCTTCGACGCAATGGTTGATGGAGAACATGCGAGAGGCCAGCAACTCAGGATGGTCGCAGCGGATGAGCACCTGCATAGGCTTGTCTCGCACTTCCTGTCGCACCTGGTGAATGTTGCCCTCGGCCACCAGGTAGCCGCCGGTGATAAGCACTACGCGGTCCGAAATTCTGTCCACTTCGTCGAGTATGTGGCTGGAGATAATGAGATGCATTCCCTGGCGGCTGAGCTCTTCAAACAGCGCGAGCGATTCAGCGCGGGCCATGGGGTCGAGTCCGTTGAGCGGCTCATCGAGGACCAGCACCCGGGGATGGTGCGCGATAGCCTGTGCAAGCCGGACTTTCTGGCGCATGCCTTTGCTGTAGCCGGCGATGCGTCGTTTTGATGCGTCTCCGAGCCGCACGCGTTCGATGGCTTCGTGAGCCAGCCGCGCCGCTTCCACTTTGCTCATCCCGTGGAGCAGCAGGCTGTCCATCATAAAATCCCAGCCGGTCAAGCCGCGCGGAAAGGAATCGAACTGGGCGCAGTAGCCCACCTCGCGAAAAAAGCGATTGGCGTCGCCGGGCGTGAGGCCGAGCACAGAGACATGTCCACTGGAAGGCTGCACCAGGCCGGTCATGAGGTTCATCAGCGTGGTTTTGCCTGCGCCGTTGGGACCCACGAGCGTGGTGACTCCGGGAGGAATGCTGAGCGAAACACGATTGACACCCAGGACTTCCCCGTAAAACTTCGACACATCTTCGAAAACAATGTGATCGCTCATCGAAGTCATCCCCGGACCACCTCGCGAGCGCGGATGCGCGCATTGAGCATGAATATGCAAATGAAGCAGATTGAAGCCAGCATTGCCGCGATGGCTATGTTAGGAAGGTCGCGGCCTATGCGAATTGAGTCCGGCATGCCCATGATCCGCGCCCAGAGCTGCGACATCATTACCGGCACATTGAGCAACAGTCCCCACTTTGTGCGCAGGATTGCACTCACCACGCCGCCAACACCGGCGGGAACAAACACTGCGGCGAAGATACAGCCGGTAGCGACCATTCTCCATTTGACCCACGACGATAGAGCGAGGCCGAGGATGGAAAGAAGCGCGATCCAGAGGACGGACCCGGCTAGCAAGCCGAGGGCTACGCGGAGATTGGCGCCAGCCCATGGCAGCGGCGATGTGTATCCCTGGTAAGCAAAGAGCAGAAGAGCCGGGACCCAGGTAACGAGGGAAAGAGACGAGAACAGCGCGATGAATTTTCCCAACACGTATCCGAAGCGCGAAATGGGATGGCTGAGCAGGATGGGGAGGGCGTTATCTGCGAGGTCGAACGATATCAGGCGGGGAGCAATCCAGGCAGTGAGTACTAACGCGAGCCAGCATTGAGTGGCGAGTATGTTGAGGAAGTAAGAGGCGGTGATGTTAAAGTGCGCTGAGCCTCCGCGCAGGATAAGCGTCCTGGCAATGGGATTATTGGCCAGATAGATGCCGACCAGGAAAACGAGGACGGGAATCATGGAGACAGCGAAGAGGACGAGCGTGATTTTGGAGGACCACGCCTCAGCAAGCGCGTAGCGAGCAAGCACAGCGATGCGCGACGGCAGCGAAGTGACCGGGCCAGTGTAGGCGCGATATTCGTGCTTAAATACGGACAAGTTCCCCCCTTGCCGGTTCGCTCTCCATGGCGCGCAGGAAGATGTCTTCAAGCGAATCGCGCCGGCGATGGATGCGCCGAATCTCAATATTGTTTTCTTGCGCGAGAACGTAGACGTCGCGCACTTCAATGGAGTCGGGCATGACCAGCTTGACCCGACCGTCAGGGAAGGATGCGCACTCGCAGCCCAGCCCGCGCAGCCGTTCACAGAACCCGACCGTCGAACCTACTGTCTCCATCTCAATGAAATTGCGATTCGATCGGCGCTCTTCTTCAATGTTGCGCAACGCTGCCACGCGGCCTTGTTTCAGGATCAGCACTTCATCGCAGGTCTCATCGATATCGCGGAGCAAGTGGGAAGAGATGAGCAAACGTATGCTGCCCTCTTTGCGAATCTCCTGAATGGTCTGAATCATCCGCTGACGGGCCATGGGATCGAGGCCATTGGTAGGTTCGTCGAGTATGAGGAGGCGCGGACCGTGCGCGAGTGCCTGGGCCAGCTTGATGAGTTGTTTCATGCCCAGCGAATAGGTGCTGATCTTACGGTAGCGAACCTCGCCCAGGCCTACATAGAACAGCGCCTCGTGAGCGCGCTCCAGGGCAATGCTTCGAGGCAATCCAGCAAGCTCCGCCATGAAGCGGACGAAGCGGACCCCGCTCATATTGCCGATGAATGAATCGTTCTCAGGCATGTAGCCAATGCCCTGGCGAATGCGTGCGCGGTCACGGCGGGTATCGAGCCCGAAGACGCGAGCCGCGCCACGGATGGGCTCATGAAAGCCAAGCAGAGTATTGATGAGCGTGGATTTTCCGGCGCCGTTCGGACCCAGCAAGCCGATGGCCTTGCCGCGCAACTCGCCGGTGACACCGTCAAGGACGGTTCGTCCACCGAGTAGCACTTCAAGGCCATCTAGCTCAATCATGCACACACACTTAATTACGGTTGGGCTGGCAGACTTGTTCCATTAATCCCCGACTTGTTTTGTGAATGCAGGATCGCTCCCAGAGTAAGGAAGTCGAACCCGAAGAGGCGGCTATCGCTGGCGGCCTCAATGCGGTTGTCTTTGCCCCAAGCACAGGCCACGGTGGGCCTGGAATCGGCGGCCAGCTTGCGGATTGCGTTCGCCGAATCACCACTGAATTGAGAGAGCAGAGGCGTCAGCACCGGGCTCAGATTTTGATATGCAACTGCGGAATAATTCTCATTTTGATCGCGTGGCAGCAGCGCGCGGAAGGCCGCAGATTGACCGAGCGAGTTGCCGCTCGTGTGGATCTGCAGCGAATCCATCAGCAGGGCTCGCTGTGGCGCCACGATCATAAAGCCGTCGTCAAACGTATAATTCGCCACAACGTTTCCGGTGGTAACGTCTTGAATTTCGTAATAACGCTGCGAACCGGAAGTGCTGGGCACGATGGCGACGGTATGCGCCTTGGAGCCCTGCGTCTGGCTGTTCACCGCCTGCACGAGTCGTTCGAGTGTGTTCTCCAATCGATCGGGGTCGTTGACTTCGATCACCATTTTCCATGACGGAGTGGGCAGGACCGGACCATCGAGCGCGATCAGAAAGTCGCCGCCCAGGTTGGCCATCAGGTCGTCGCGCACGTTGATCTGGAGCTTGGAATCAATCTCGCTCCAACTTGCACTGGAGCCCTTGGCCTGCGAAGCCATCTGCATGATGTCATCCGCGATAGAGGCCGGATCCTTTGAGAGCGTCGCCACTACAACGGCGGCATTGGGGCTCACAAAACCGAGCGACCCGATGGGCGCAGGGCTGCCCAGCCATGAAGCCAACCGCTGCCGCGCACCGGAAAACTGCAGGTTCAGATGATTTTGCGGCATGCCGTTGGTTTCGCGATGCTCGGCAATCAGGTACTGCAGATCGTTTAGGCCACTGCTTTCGAGAGCTTGATCGCCGTGCGACGTTTGCCCTCCGTGGTTCATTTTGTTCTGCAACATGGCATGCAGGTCAGCGGCAAGAATAATGCCGGCGCCACGCTGGTAAGCCGCAGTAATCTGCTTGCCGAAGCCACCCGCGGCAAATCCGCTGGCGCCTGCGTTCAACTGGGCGTCGAACTGCTTCAGGGTGGCGATGCTGTTGGAGAACACCACTTCATGTTCGCGCACCAGGGCATATCCACCATGGCCAGCGGGTGTAGCGCTCGCCCCGGCGAGCGAGTTCTCATCCAGCACAACAAGTCCGCCATTCGCGGTGGAGAATTGCTGCTTCAATTCAGCATCCAAACCGCTGCGCCCGATTTGAGCGAGAACGGCGATCCCGGGTTGATTCTCCTGTCCGGTGCCCACGATAACAACTTCATTGCCCAGATATTGGCTCACGTCGTGGATCTTCTCCACTAGCGAATCCAAGTCCTGGGTGTTACCCTTCTGGCCGCGCGCCCACCACTGCTGCAACTCGGGGCTTTGGCTCAACTGGTCCTGGAAGATGGCGTTGGCCTGGCTCAGGTATTCGCCCAGATTCGGAATGCTGATATAGAGCAAAGTGTTAACGGGCATGAGCGGCAGAAGGTCACTGCCGTAACGCGACTCCGGAAACGGAATCTGCGCAATGAGATGCTCCACATTGGCCAGTTGCGCCATGATGCCGATGTACTTTTCGCGATCGGCGCTCCATGCAAATTCCTGATCGAGCGGCTCGGGAGCGAGATTGTCGCTGGTAGCCATCTGCTGGCCCGGATGCAGCATTGCGTGCACGCCGGCGTGCGCCACATCGACCGATCCCTGCAAAACTGCAACGCGGGAGCCTTTGATTCCTGAATCGACAGAGAAGAGCGTTCCGGTAACGTCCACGCGGCAATCTGGAGTTTTGACATACAGATGGCCGGAGGTGCGGTGCGCGGCCGTGACAATCAGCGCGCCTTCATTGAGCGCGACAGTGGTGTTTCGCCCGCGTGCGCTCACGTCCAACGTGCTGCGCTGATTCATTTCAACAATTGAACCGTCAGAGAGACGCAGAACGGCATGCGAGTCACCCGAGGTGCGCATCCGGTCTCCCTCAACCAGTTTTGCGCCGGGTGTGAGCCGAGTATTTCCGGGTCCGGAGATGAGGTATGCCGAACCGTCAATCGACTGCACTTCTGCACGAACCCCCGGCGGTATCTGCCAATACGCCTTGTAGACAAAGAGTGAAGTCACGAGCAGCGCGCAGGAAAACGCAAGCGCCCATCCCCATGCTTGAGGGTGCCTCTGCGGCGTGAACGCGATGCGCTGCCGGGACGCAACGCAAGGCCGCGCCCAATCGACTGCTGTGTCTACGCCCCCTTCGCGGAAATGCCGCAGGCACAGGCCGCACTCGCCGAGATGCGCCTGCACCAGGAGCGTACGGGCTTCGGAAAGTGAGCCGGCGCGATACGCGTCCAGAAGTTGCCGCACGTCGTCGCAGTTCTGAATCGCACCAGAGAAAACTTCGGGACTTAGTTGAATGCCCAGTCGCTGCGCAGTTCTCGCAGCAGAGGCGGTAATGGCCTCGGTGCTCGGCACATCGGTGTGCAGCGCCTGCGTTGCTCTATCAAGAATGGATTTCTCTTCCTGTTTCATCGCGTCCCCCGTTGTAACTCAGTTAGTCGTTTCTTCAGTCTCGATCGCGCCTGGTGCAGTGTTACCGCTACAACCGCTGCCGACGTCCCCATCAACATTGCGATCTCGCGGTTGTCCAGTTCTTCCAAATAGCGCAGCGCAAACATCTCCGCAGCGCGAGGCGCCAGCTCGCCGATTGCCTGGCGCAATTGCCGGCCCAGCTCACGGCTCGAAATTCCGGTCTCAGGAGACGCGCCGGCCTCGGTCGATTCCATTGATGCAGCGGACTCCAGCGGTTCAGTGGCCGCAGCCTTACGACGCCTCAACAGGTCAAGTGCGCCATTGATGGCCGCGCGGTACAGATAACTCGCAGCATTCGCCATGGCCGCAGCTTCGCCCGAACCCAGGCGCAGAAAAACTCCCTGCGCAACATCTTCCGCGTCGGCCATATTCCCGGCGATGCGATACGCCGACATCAGCACGCGCCGATAATGCTCCGCGAACAGCGAGGTCAGGCGGTCGTTGTGTTTCTCTACCGGAATGATTGCGGCAGCAGCGGTCACGGAACCACTTTCTTGACTCTTCATGAGGATGACGCTCCAGCAACACAATTATTAATTGCGCTGATGATGATTACGGGGCGGCGGGGGTCGATGTTCCGCGGGAGGGTGGATCGGACGGGTTGGGAAACGGGATCAGGTTGTGCTATATTCATCAAGGTGCGGCGGCGATTTTGCCCTGCTGAACTGCGTGCATTGCAAGGCTGCCGCGCGGTTCGCCACCAGTCTTCTGGACGCGTAGCTCAACTGGCAGAGCATTCGGCTCTTAACCGACAGGTTGTAGGTTCGATTCCTACCGCGTCCACCATAACTCCAATAAAATAAGTACCTTACAGGCCGCCGTCAAAGACGGTTTTCTTTTTCGCGCGCGAATGGCTGTTTTGATGGCTGTTCTGGAAAATATTTTTGATTTTGCATGGAATTGCACAGGCCGCGCTCAGTTCCGTTTTCAAAGTGGTGCTTGGCTCTATAGGCCGTTCTCGGAGAATACTGGGCGATGGCCGCGGTCGCTTTTCAAGCGCTGAGCGAGTCATGAAACATTTGACCCCTGTCGCGTTTTGAGTCCTCCCCTGCCGACAGACACCATTCCCAGTGTCAACGCCCCTCCTCTTTCCGACTCACCATGCAGTGCCTCTTTGCGCGATGCAACGACTTGACAAGCTGAGAGCCCTAGCCTATTGTTCCCTTACGGGGAACAATCAGTGGATATACATCTTGGGAACTTTTTTTAATATGGCTGGTGATGCTCAATGCGTTTAGTTGGCCGAGAACTACTTGCCGATTTTGCTGCGCTACACGCGGAAATACGTGAGCCGCTGAGGGCGTGGATCGCTGAAGTAGAAGAAGCCGAATGGCGAGGCCCTGCCGACATCAAAGCCCGTTATCCAAGCGCCAGCTTCCTCCCTGAAAACAAGGTCATGTTCAACATCAAGGGAAACAAATACAGGGTCGAGACCAAAGTCAGCTATGAAGTTCTCGTAGTCTTGACAACACGGATCGGCACCCACTCGGAATACTCAAGATGGAAATGAGACCTTCAATGATCACCGCAATGAATTCGGAGAACGATTACAAGGCCGCGCTCCACGAAATCGAGGAGCTGATTGACCTAAACGTCAAAGTCGGCACACCGGAAGGAGATCGTCTTAATATTCTTAGCCTCCTGGTGCAAGATTACGAAATTAAGAGGATCGAATCATACGCGCCCGATCCGATTGAGGCGTTGAAGTTCCGCATGGAGCAGATGGGACTTACGGCCCGAGACTTGGTGCCTCTGATAGGAAGCCGAAGTAAGGTGTCAGAGGTGTTGTCTCGAAAGCGCCCTCTGAGTCTTTCGATGGTCCGTGCGCTTCATAAAGGATTGGGGATTCCCGCAAAATCTCTGATCCGCGAACAGTCGCTGTTTGAGTCTGAAGAGTCTCAAATCGAGTGGGAGCGATTCCCCGTTAGCGAAATGATCCGTCGGGGGTGGCTTGGATCGCGTTCTGCGAGTGTAATTACCGATGCGCGAAATCTCATGCAGGAATTTCTTGCACCACTTGGAAGGAATTGGGCTCCTGCTGTCCTCTATAAGCACGGAAGACATATCAGATCGGCGCGCCAAATGGACCTTTATGCATTGGCTGCCTGGAACGCACGAGTTTGCATCCGCGCACTGGAATCTCCTCCGGTGGCAAAGTATGATCCGGCGGTCTTGACGCCTGAGTTTATGCAAGAATTGGCTCACTTAAGTACGCTAAGCGATGGTCCGCGAAAAGCGTGCGAATATCTGTGGAATGTTGGAATCCCAGTAATAGTTGAGCGTCATTTGCCTGAGACATTCCTAGACGGCGCTGCAATCCTTGTTGAACCAAATCGTC
>Ga0265338_10010068_pt1 | contig 11176 bp, 8 predicted proteins | sample 42126metaG_FD_193579 | JGI IMG/M metagenome (GOLD analysis project Ga0265338, IMG submission 193579) | Rhizosphere microbial communities from Carex aquatilis grown in University of Washington, Seatle, WA, United States - 4-21-26 metaG | ecosystem: Host-associated > Plants > Roots > Rhizosphere >... | reverse complement strand
ACCCCGTCCCGCGCGACCGGGGCACCGGAAGGGTCGCAGACGACCGCGTGCACCAGCGGGTGCGCGCGGCCGGCGAAGTTGGCCGGCCGCGTCCAGTCCTGGTGCCGTAGCTGCTGCGGGGCGGCGTAGATCTCGGTTGAGCCGTAGCCCTGCCCGGTCAGCCGCACCCCGAAGCGGCTCATGAACCGGCCGGGGTCGCGCGGCCCGGGCAGGCAGTGCACCACCTCGACCCCGTGCTCGCGGTCGGCGTCCGCCTCGGGCAGTGCCAGCAGCCGGTTGGCCAGCGAGGAGCTGATCAGCGTGTGGGTCGCGCCGGCCGCCCGGGCCTCGGCCCAGAAGCTCGGCGCGCGGTAGCCCGGGCCGAGCACCACCCGCGCCCCGACGCAGGCGGCGGCGATGATGGTCGCGTTGGCGGTCCTGGTGTGCGCGTAGGGCGAGCAGGACCACATCGTGTGCCGCCCGCCTCCCCGCAGCTCCACCCCGGCCGCGGCCCAGCGGCCGTAGGTGGTCTCGTAGCGGTGCGACTTCAGCACGCCCTTGGCCGGGCCGGTGGTGCCGGAGGTGAACATGATCGTGCACGGGTCCTCGGGGCGGACCTTGGCCCGGCGGCCCGGGTGCCCGCCGAGCGCCGCCAGTCGGACCAGCCGCAGGCCGGGCGCGGCGGGCAGGTCCGGTGCCTCCTCCAGCAGGACCAGCGTGCGGAGCCGAGGCAGTCGCACCCGTTCGGCCAGTACTCGCCCTGCCATCTCCGCGTCGGCTACCAGCACCTCCGACTCGGTCAGCGTGAGCGCCCTGGTTAGCGGGTCGCCGCGCAGCGCCGAGTGCAGCAGCGCGGTGACGCCGCCGCGCCACGCCTGCCCCCACCAGCAGAGGACAGCCCAGCCGAGGTTGCGCGACCCGACCGCCAGCGGCGCGGTCAGGTCCGGGTCGACCTCGTCCAGCGCGCCGGCTACCTGGCCGAGCAGCCCTGGCAGCTCCCCGTAGCGGACAGTGAGGTCCTCGGCGACCAGGAACGTCTGCTCCGGTACGGCCTGCGCGGCGGCCGTCACCAGGTCAGGCAGCGTGTCCGCGCCGGGCAGGCTGGTCAGCGGAGCGCTGGTCATCGGGCCCCGGTCACCGAAGATCAGTGGCTGCCGACGAAGAGCGAGGCGTGCCCGTCGACGGTCGGCCAGACCGCCGACGGCAGTCCGGTGCCGCTCACGCTGCGGCCGAGGTCGCGCATGTACGCTCGGGTGCGCGCGATGTCGTCCTCGGTCAGTCCGCTGGTGAGGCTCAGCACCACCAGTACCCCGAGCAGCCCGCCCCGGTAGTCGAACACCGGGCAGGAGATCGCGGTGACGCCGGGGACGTACTCGTCGCGGGACTCGAGCACGCCGTCCGCGCACGCCTGGGCGACGCTGCGCCGGTAGGCGGCCAGGTCGGTCACCGTGTGCGGGGTCACCTGGCGCAGGCCCGGCTTGAGCAGGCGCTTGGCGTCCTCTTCGCTGCTGTAGCCGATGACCCACTTGCCGTAGGACACGTCGGTGATCGGGAAGCGGTTGCCGACCGACACGGTGACGTGCGTGTCGGCCATGCGCTCTTCCTTGGCCACGTACATCATCCGGTCGGAGCTGACCCGCTCGACGAAGACGGCCGTCATCTCGGTGCGCTCGGCGGCGTCGATGAGGGCCGGCCGCAACCGGGCCAGGTGGTCGATGCTCTCCTCGGCCCGCGCGCCGATCACCACCGCCGCGATGCCGAGGGAGTACCGCTTGGTGTTCTCGTCGTAGAACACCATCGACCGCGCCTGCAGGGTGCGCAGGATGCGCAGGCTGCTGGCCTTGTTCGCCCCGAGCACGGTGCAGATCTCGGTCAGCGTGCAGGACTGCGTGGCCCGGCGCGAGAGCAGCTCGAGCATGCGGACGGCGAGGTCGACAGCCGGCGCGAAGTACTCTCTGCGCTCGGTTTCCGGCCTGTCGGCGATGTCCTCAGTGCTCAATGCAACAACTCCAACCCAGCCAGCCCGCCGGCGGCTCGCCAATTCTCCAGCAATTGGAAGAATTCTAGCGGACCGTCACCGAAGTTGGTGTTAGCGCGCGGCCTGCCGTCGGGCCTGCCCTCGTTGTTGAACCGGCCCGGGGTGCAGGCACGCTGGAATTCGGCGTTGTACTTGGCTCGGGCGAGGATTGTGTCGACCCATTCGCGCTCCGCCTTTTCTGTGAGGGCAAATCCCCGGGCACCGCGCTCTTCGGTCGCGCCGATGATATAGCTCACGTGCCGCGCGCACTCCGTGAGCATGTGCATGAAATTCGTGGTGACAACGGCCTGTGAATTCGGCCCGGGCAGGGTGAAGAAATTCGGGAACCCGTGCGTTGTCATGCCGTGCAGGGTGGCCAGCCCGTCCTGCCACTTGCCGGCCAGGCTGGCGCCGCCGCGGCCGTGCAGGTCGAAGCCGATCCGGCTGGTGTAGGAGGTGTTCCACTCGAATCCGGTCGCCCAGATCAGGCAGTCGAGGTGGTAGGTGCGTCCGCCCGCCACCACCCCGTCGGGGACCACCCGCTCGATGCCCGCGCCACCGGTGTCGACCAGGCAGACGCCGGGACGGTTGAAGGTGTCCAGGTAGTCGTCGTGGAAGCCCGGGCGCTTGCACAGGTAGCGGTAGTACGGCTTGAGCGCCGCTGCCTGGCGGGGATCGGTCACCACCGCGTCGATCCGGTCCCGGATGCGCTCCATCATCGCCAGGTCGGCCAGCTCGCCCAGCCGGCCGGGCTCGCCCAGCCCGGCTGACCCGGCTGGCTCAGTGATGCCGAGCTGCTCGGGCACCGGGTGCAGCAGCGCCGTGTAGAGCCTGGTCCAGCTGTCGTCGACCAGGTCGGTGTCGGCGTCGCCGCCCGCGAGGATGGCGGTGAAGTTCCGCATCCGCCGTTCCTGCCAGCCTGGCTGGAGCGAGGCGGCCCAGGCCGGGTCGGTCGGCCGGTTGTTGCGCTCGCCCACGGTGGAGGGCGTGCGCTGGAACACGTACAGGCGGCCCGCCCACTCGCCCAGGTAGGGCACGCACTGCAGGGCGGTGGCCCCGGTCCCGACCACTCCCACGGTCTTGTCCCGCAACCCGGTCAGCTGGCCGGTGCGCAGGCCCCCGGTGTAGTCGTAGTCCCAGCGGCTGGTGTGGAACGAGTGCCCGGCGAAGTCCTCCGCCCCGGGGATGGCGGGCAGCTTCACCTTGTCGAGTGAGCCGATCGCCAGGATGAGGTACCTGCTCAGGAAGCGGTCGCCGCGGTCGGTCGACACCTCCCACCGCCGCTGCGCCTCGTGCCAGGTCGCGCCGGTCACCGAGGTGTGGAACAGCGCCAGGTCGTACAGGTCGAAGTGGCGGCCGAGCGCGCGGGCGTGGTCGAAGATCTCCGGGGCGTGGGCGTACTTCTCGGTCGGGATGGTGCCGGTCTCCTCCAGCAGCGGCAGGTAGATGTAGGACTCGATGTCGCACTGGGCGCCGGGGTAGCGGTTCCAGTACCAGACGCCGCCGAAGTCCCCGGCCCGGTCGATGACGCGGATCCGGGTACTGTCCCGGCCGGACGGCAGGCCCCGCAGCGTCGCCCCGCACAGCAGGCCGCCGAACCCGCCGCCCACGATCGTCACGTCGACGTCGTCGGTAACCGCGGGCCGCGGCTGCGCCGGGCGGTAGGGGTCCTGCAGGTAGTGCGCGAGGTCGCCGGTCAGCGCAAGGGTGGCGTCCCGGTCGCCGCCTACCCGCTTGGCGCGCTCTTGGCGGTACTTCTCGCGCGTCTGGTCCAGGTCGGTCGGTGCCACGGCAGCTCAGGCGCCGCCGCTGGCGCTGGCGCGGGTGGCCTCGAGTTCCTTGATCGTGTCCCAGACCCAGTCCTGGGTGGAGTCGGCCGGGTCGACCGAGCCACGCTGGTAGCCGTCGATGAGCCGGTCCCAGTCCTCGGGGCGCATCGCGGGCACGCCGAAGACCGACATCATCTGCTGGATCGACGACAGCATGGCGACCTGGTACGCGAACGCGATGGTGCCCTCGAGGGTGCCGACGCGCTCCAGCATCCGGGCCCACAGCTCGTCCGTCATCTCACCGTCGCGCACGGCGCGGATGAACGCTACCTGCAGCGCCTCCTCCTCGGTGAGCTGCTCCTCGGTGCCGTGGCGGAGGGCGAGCATGGCCTCGATCCTGACCCCGGAGGCGATCGCGTTGGCGGTGTGCCCGGCGTGGAACACCCAGTAGCCGGAGTCGAACCCGAGCACCAGGTCGACCATCTCGTGGTCGGCCGGGGCGTACCAGCCCGGCTTGCCCGCCCGGCGGCTGGTCACGTAGGCGGCGTCGAGGAAGGCCGAGCACAGCGCGGGGGCGTTCGTCCAGGCGACCCGGTACGGGTGCGCGTAGGGCTCGCCCCCGACCAGCGGGCGGGCGCGGGCGACCGCGTTGTCCTGGCTGTACTTCTCGACCAGGCTGTAGGCCCGGTCGTAGGCCGCCAGCTCGGCGGCGGGAACCCGGCTGCGGTCAGCCAGCTCGGGCGACCGGGCCGGCTTGGTGTAGATCTCCTGCACGGCAGTCCTTTCTCTCACTGCTGGACGGTGCGCGATGACCGGGCTACCAGGTGACCGGCAGCTCGTACACGCCGTACACGTTCATGTCGTCGCGGAAGCGGAGTTCCTCGACCCCGGCCGCTAGCCGCAGCGACGGGATCCGGTTGAAGATCGCCTGGTAAGCGACCTGGAGTTCCACCCGGGCGAGCGGCTGCCCCAGGCACTGGTGGGTGCCGTAGCCGAACGTGATGTGGTTGTAGGCCCGGCGGGTGAGGTCGAGTGCCTCCGGGCGCGCGAAGGCCCGCTCGTCCCAGTTGCCGGCCGCGTCGGGGAAGATGACGCCGTCGCCCGGCCGGATGACGGTGTCGCCCAGCTCGATGTCGGCCAGCGCGACCCGCCGCCGCCCCACGTGCCCGATGCTCAGGTAGCGCAGCAGTTCCTCAACCGCGTCCGCGACCTGGTCGGGCCCGGTCATGGTGCGGAACAGCGCGAGCTGCTCGGGGTGGCACAGCAGGGCGAGGGTGCCCAGGGCGATCTGGTTGGCGGTCGTCTCGTGCCCGGCCAGCAGGAGCAGCAGCGCCATGTCGGCGACCTCGTCCCGCGTCAGCTCGCCGGCGCTCAGGTGCTGGGCGACCAGGTGGCCGATGATGTCGTCGGCCGGCTCGGCCTGCTTGCGCTCGATCATCGCCAGCGCCAGCCGGCGCAGCTCGTTGGTGGCGTCGATGATCTCGCCGGGGGTCGTTTCCTGCCGCAGCAGCGTCGCGCTGGCCCGCTGGAACAGGTCGTGCTCCGCGTAGGGCACGCCGAGCAGGTCGCAGATCACCAGCGAGGGGACGGGCAGCGCGAACGCCTGGACCAGGTCGGCCGGCCCGCCCGCCGCCAGCATGGCGTCGAGGTGGTCGGCGACGATGCGCTCGATGGCGGGCCGCAGGGCCAGCATCTTCTTCACGGTGAACTGCCCGGCCAGCATCCGCCGGTAGTAGTTGTGCCGCGGGTTGTCCATCTGGATGAAGGTGGAGGTCCGGGCCCGGCGGACCTTCATGCCTGAGCTCTGGAACGGGAACCCGGGCTGCCGCGGGTCGGAGCTGAGCCGCGGGTCTACCAGCAGCGTCCGCTGCAGCTCGTAGCCGGTGATGAGCCAGGGGCGCGAGCCGTCCCAGATGGTGACCCGGACCGGCTGGCGCTCGTCCTGGATCTCCCGCAGGGCCGGCGGCGGGTCGAACGGGCAGCCGCGCTGCCGCGGCATCGGGAACGCCAGCGACGCTGAGCCCGGCTGCGCTGCCGCCAATGCCCCCACCTCGACCATCTGTTTCGCCAGTGAAACCATGTTTCCCAAAGTCGTCCGGTGTCAGGCTAGCTAGAACTTCAGGCGACCGCAAGATCCTCATCCGCGCTGCCCGGTGGCTGGTGAGCGTCGCGCCTTGACCGTCGGGCCTGCGCCGCCGATACTGCTTTGCAACTGGAGTTCACATATGAATCTTTCGGCGCTCCGGGGTGGCCGAGGGCGGGAGAGCGGTCCAGATGAGCATGACCTTGCCCAGCGGCGACGCGGGCAGCGCCTTGTACTTCGACGATTTCTCAGTCGGGATGGAGTTCGTGACCAGCGCGCGCCGCCTGGGCCGGGCCGACATCCAGGCGTTCGCCGACCTCACCGGGGACGACAACCCGCTGCACACCGATCCCGCCTTCGCCCAGTCCACCCGGTTCGGCGAGGTGGTGGCGCACGGCCTGCTCGGCACCTCGGTCGCGATCGGCCTGATCGCCGAGCTGGGCATCGTCACCGGCACGGTGCTGGCGCTGCTCGAGGTGAACTGCCGGTTCCTGCGCCCGATCCTGGCGACCGACGAGATCCACGCCCGGGTGGTGATCACCCGGATGCGCGAGACCTCCAAGGCCGCCGAGGGCATCTTGTGGCGCGGGGTCGAGCTGGTCAACCAGCGCGGCGAGGTCACCCAGGAGCTGGAGCTGGTGTCGCTGATGAAACGACGGACCGCCCCGGCACCGGTAGGCGGTTCACCCGTGGCCGGGCAGTCATGAGCGAGCTGCGGTTCGACGGGCGCACGGCGGTCGTCACCGGGGCCGGCCGGGGAATCGGCGCCGCCGTCGCCCGGCTGCTGGCCGCCCGCGGTGCCCGGGTCGTGGTGAACGACCTGGGCAGCGACGTCGGCGGGGCCGGGCGCGACAGCGACCCGGCCGATCAGGTGGCCGCCTCGATCAGGGAAGCGGGCGGACTGGCGGTGGCCAGCTACGCCGACATCTCGACCGAAGACGGCGCCCAGTCGGCCGTGGGCGCCGCGCTCACCGAGTTCGGCGGGCTCGACATCCTGGTCAACTGCGCGGGCATCCTGCGACCGGACAACATCGACGACATCGACCTGGCGGGGTTCCAGCGCGTCACCGGGGTGCACGTCCGCGGCTCGCTGCTGATGTGCCGGGCCGCCTGGCCGCAGCTGAAGAAGCAGGGGTACGGCCGGGTGGTGCTGACGATCTCGGCCGGGTTCCTCGGCTCGCCCGGCGCGCTGTCCTACGCGACCGGCAAGGGGGGCATCGTCAGCCTCGGGCGCAGCCTCGCGCGGTCGGGGGCGGCGGCGGGAATCAAGGTCAACCTGTTCATGCCGAGCGCGGACACCCGGATGATCGGCATCTCCTCGATCAGGAACGCGTCCGGGCGCTCGGCGGCATCCGGAGCCGCCAGCAAGGGCAGCCCGGACGACGTCGCGCCGCTGGCCGCGTTCCTGGCGCACGAGCAGGTCCCGGTCAGCGGCGAGATGTTCAGTGCCGCCAACGCCAACGTCTCCCGGCTGTTCGTCGCCGAGACCCGCGGCTTCTCCGCCCCCGGGCGCGGCCGGGTCGGCCTGGAGGACCTGCGCGACCACTGGCAGCAGGTGATGGACACCGACGGGTACGCCATCCCGGTCGACTCGGCGGCCCACGGCCGGTTCAAGTCGACCGGCGCGGTGTGAGCCGCGCCCTCGCTCAGAGCACCGCCACCGGGTTGACCGGCGAGCCGGTGCACCCGTCGATGTTCAGCGGGTTGACCGTCAGCAGGAACGACCAGCGGCCGCGCTGCCCGCACTCGGCCGCGAGCGCGTCAAGCCGCGCGTTGTCTACCAGGTAGAGGCCCATGAACACCAGGCAGCCGACGTGGATCGGCGAGACGGCGGGGCCGAACGGCGACGGCAGCGCGTCGTGCCCCGCGTCCGACAGCATCAGCGCCACCCCCCGCTCGCGCAGCCACGGCAGGCAGTCGATGTCCAGGCCGGCCAGCCGCAGGTGGCGGCTGCCCTCGATGTGCTCGGCCTCGACCCCGAGCTGCTCCCGGCGGGCCAGCCGCCCCACCCGGACGAGCAGCGCGTCACCTTCGCGGACGGCGCCGAACCGCTGCTCGGCGGCGGAGAGCTCGGCCGCCCGGATCGGGTCGCCCGGGTCAACGAATTTCGTGCCCCGCAGCGCCGGGAGGTCGAACAGCACCCCCCGCGTGACGATCCCGTCCCGCACCGCCGAAATAGCGTTGGCGGCCGCCCCCGCGGAGGTGACAAGGGCAGCGGGCCGCCCGTTATACATAAGGCCTTTGTAAAAGACATGACAGAGCGCGTCGATATGCGTGATCCCCGGCCCGTGGGGGGCGAAAGAAAGGTAATCGCGACAGATACCGTAGGGCTCTGTCTGCGTATCCGGTGCCAGCGTCATGAACCGCAGCGCGGGCGCCGGGTTGGCCGCTGAGCGGCTCAGTTCGAGAACACCGCAGCCGATGGTGACGCCATCGCGCACGCTCGTCAGCGCCTGCGAGCGACTGCCGGCGGTAATGAGATTCAGCGTGCCGAGCTCATCATCGGCCCCCCAGCGACCCCAATTGCTGACGTGCTCGAATATCTCCTCTGCCTCGCCCGCCGGCCGCCAAGACGCCGTTTCCATCGCCATTTCCCCACCCATCTGCTGGTCTTTTCAATTATAGTCTGGCAGGCGGGAAATGGCCCGCGCCGGTCGGCCTAAAAGCGCGGTGGCCGGCTCGGGCGCGGTAGCTAGCTCGGGCGCGGTGGCCGGCGCCGGGCCTGGGTCAAGCCGCAGCACCTGGTCGACGGTGCCCGCCGGGACCGGGCGGTGGGTGATCAGCAGCACCGTGCGGCCCGCCACGGCGGTGAGCAGCTCGCCGGTGAGCGCGGCCGCGGTCGCCTCGTCGAGGTGCTCGGCGGGCTCGTCCAGTATCACCACCGGGAAGTCCGCCAGCAGCACCCGGGCCAGCGCCAGCCGCTGGCGCTGGCCGCCCGACAGCCGGGCGCCGTGCTCACCGACCAGGGTATCCAGCCCGAGCGGCAGCGAGTCGACCCAGTCCAGCAGCCGGGCCCGGGCGAGCGCGTCCCGCAGCTCGTCGGGCGTGGCGGCGGGCTTGGCCAGCCGCAGGTTGGCCTCCAGGGTGGAGTCGAAGACGTGCGGGTCCTGCTCGCACAACCCGATGACCGAGCGCAGCTCGTCGCCGGACAGCGTGCGCAGGTCCCGGCCGCCGAGCGTCACCACGCCCGCGGAGTAGTCGAGGAAGCGCAGCAGGACCAGGGCGAGGGTGGTCTTGCCGGCCCCGGACGGCCCGGTGATCGCGGTCCGCGACCCGGCCGGGATGTCGAACCACAGGTCACGCAGCACGTCCTGGCCGGGCTGCCAGCCGGCCGTCAGCCCCAGCGCCGCCAGCGCGTAGGGCGGGCCTGGCAGCGTGGCCGGGGCGGACGGCTCGGCCACCGGGCTCGGCCGGCCCAGGACGTCGGCGACCCGGGCGGCCGCCGCGCGCAGCCGGGGCACCTCCTGCGCGGCCGGCACCAGCCCGGCGAAGACCTCGTGCGCCGCCAGCGGGGTGAGCACCACCACCGCCAGCAGCACGCCGGCCAGCCGGCCGTCGCGCACCGCGGGCACCGCGAAGTAGAGCGCGCCGCAGACGGCCGCGCCCGCTGCCAGCGCGCTCACCGCCGCCCCCACGCCCCGGGCCGATCCCGAACGGATGCTGGCCCTCGCCGCCCGCCCCCCGGTCTGCTCGACGGCCGCCAGGGCCCGCCCGGCGGCACCGAACGCGGCCAGCTCGGCCGCGCCGTCGATCAGCTCGGTGGCGGCGGCCGCCAGCTCGCCGCGCAGCGGCACCAGGTCACGCTGCTCCCGCCGGGACAGCAGCACCGCCGTCGCGGGCGCGGCCACCGCGGCGACGATGAGGGTCACCGCCAGGACCAGGCCCGCCGCGGGCGACAGGACGCCGACCACCACGACCGCTCCCGCCCCGGCCGCCGCCGCGGCGGCGGCCGGCAGCCTGACCCGCAGCCAGCGGTCGGCCAGGGAGTCGATGTCGCCCACCAGCCGGGCGATCAGGTCGCCGGCCCGGTAGTCGGCCAGGCCGGCCGGCGCGAGCCGGGCCAGGGCCGCGTAGGCGCGGACCCGCTGCCCCGCCAGCAGCCGCAGGGCGGCGTCGTGCCCGGCCAGCCGTTCGGCGTAACGCAGGAACGCCCGGCCGAGCGCGAACGCCTGCACCACCGCGGCCGGCCCGACCAGGTACAGCACCAGCGGCCGCTGCGCGGCCCGGGAGATCAGGAACGCCGAGGTGGCCAGCAGCCCGACCGAGCAGGCGGCCGCGAGGGCCCCAAGCACCGCCGCCAGCCCCAGCCGCAAACCCAACCGCGCCCCGCCCCCCGCGCTGTCGCGCTCGCCCCGCACCAGGCCCCCGCCCTCCGGCCCGTCGCCTCCCAGGGCGGCGCCCCCCGCCGCGGCCGTGCTCTCACCCGCGGCGGTTGCACTCCCGCGCTTCTTGCTGTTATCAGACCGCCGCTGCGCGGCGACGGACGGCGCACACCCGCGCTTCTTGCTGTTATCTTGCCAAAGCGGCGCCAGCGGCCAGACAGTGGACATTGGGGCGTCCCAGAGGGCACCCCAACGTCCACGCTCTCGCAGGGGCGCCGGCCGGCCCCCGGGCGGGCTCGATTCGCCGCGCGGGACCTGAGCCTTCTTGCTGTTATCCGGGTCCGGCCGACGGGACCGAAACAACGTGGATATTCCTGCACCCCGGGATGTGCAGGAATATCCACGCTCTTGCGGCTGCCCCTGCTTCTTGCTGTTATCCAGGCGAGGGGTGGGGCTGGAACCGTCTGTGGTCAGCCGGACGCAGTTCACGCGGGCACCTCCGTGGGAGTGCCCGCGGACCGCACGCCCGGCTCGCCGGGGCCGGCCAGGGTGATGACCTCGTCCGCGGCCACGATGACGGCCGGGTGATGGGTCACCACCACGACCGCGTGCCCGGCGGTGGCGTAGCGGCGCAGCGTCTCGGTCACCACCGCCTCGCGGGCGGCGTCGAGGCCCGCGGTCGGCTCGTCGAGCAGCAGCAGCGGCGCGCCCGGGAGCAGGGCACGAGCCAGGGCGACCCGGCGCCGCTGGCCGGATGACAGGCCGCCGCCGCGTTCGCCAAGCACCTGGTCGAGGAGAACGTCGTCGAGGGCGGCGTCCACGGCCGCGGCTGCTACCGCTTCGTCGGGCGCGTCCGGCCAGCCAAGCCGGATGTTGGCCGCCACCGTCCCGGCGAACAGGGTGGGGTGCTGGGGCAGCCAGCCGGCCGCCAGGGCCGGGCCGACGGGGCTGGCCGGGGAGGGGCTGACCGGGGAATGGCTGGCCGGGGAATGGCGCGCGGGCGGGG